>Ga0315312_1000889_pt1 | contig 27769 bp, 25 predicted proteins | sample TDP7_MG_FD_203629 | JGI IMG/M metagenome (GOLD analysis project Ga0315312, IMG submission 203629) | Freshwater sediment microbial communities from Lake Towuti, South Sulawesi, Indonesia - TDP7 | ecosystem: Environmental > Aquatic > Freshwater > Lake > Sediment | place: Indonesia: South Sulawesi... | reverse complement strand
GCAGTCATCTAGTTGATGAGCTTGTAAGAAGCGGGTTCGGGGTAACCGTTATTGACAACCTCTCCACTGGCAGAGAAGCGAACTTTAGCGGACACCTGGCGGGTCGCAAGATCCGTTTTCTTAGAGGTGATGTTCTTGATAGGGATGTTGTCGATGAGGCTATTTCACGGGATGTTGACGTCATATTTCACCTTGCCGCCATAACCAGCGTCCCCTTCTCAGTTGAGTATCCTAGAATTACTCATGAGGTCAATGTTGATGGTACAAGAAGCATCCTGGAGGCTGGTCTACGTACGGGTGTGGAAAGGTTCATCTTTGTCTCGAGCTGTGCGGTTTACGGTGAGCCTGAGTATCTGCCGATTGATGAGGGGCATCCGTTGAAGCCCATGTCTCCGTACGCCGAGTCCAAACTTGAGGCTGAAGAGGTCTGCACAGAGTATCATGAAGCCTATGGGCTGGAGGTCACTATCCTAAGACCCTTCAATGTTTATGGGCCGCGGCAGAGAAACGATCAGTACAGTGGCGTCATAGCAAAGTTCATAGAACGGCTACGGGAAGGGAAGTCGCCAGTCATCTACGGAGACGGGCTTCAGACCAGAGATTTCATACACATCGCTGACACTGTCAGGGCGATAATGTTGGCTTCGAAGACTAGTGATGCTGAAGGCGGGGTTTTCAATGTTGCCACCGGGATTCCGACCTCGATCAATGAACTCGCTCAACTCCTCATCGACATCTCCCGCTCCCGGAACATAGAACCCAAAAATGCTGCCGCAAGAGAAGGGGACATAAGGCACAGCTATGCGGACATCACGAAAGCCGGAAAACACTTGGGTTTTGAACCCAAAATCCCGTTAAAAGAGGGGTTAGCGAATCTTCTTGGACCGTGGAGACATGCTTGAGATCGAGGTCCACGAGATAAGAGGTCAGTGCCCGGTATATAGGTTGGGCGACAAGATCGTTATCGACGGACCCAGAATAGTCATGGGAAAGACTGACGCCCTGTGCATACATGCCTTACCGTCGTTACTCCATTACGCTGCTGCCCTTGACCTTGGCGCTGACCCTGCGAAGCTTGGGTTAACCAAGCCGGAAGACAAAGGATACGCCTACATCCAATGCGTTGACCCCTATGAGCCCTACACAAAGGGCGGCACAGTTATATTCCGATGTAGAAGAGTATAGAAGGGGTAGCCCTGAAGCTCTATGAAGATTTCAATAGTCCTCGGCACTCGTCCCGAGATCATCAAGTTTTCCCCCATCATCCGGGAGTGCGAACGTCTAGGCCTAGACTATTTCGTTCTCCACACTGGTCAGCATTACTCCTACAACATGGACAGGGTCTTCTTTGAGCAACTGGAGCTACCTGAAGCCCGACATAATCTTGATGTTGGATCTGGGACTCATGCCGAGCAGACTGGGAAGATGCTCTTTGGGATAGAGAAGGCTCTCATGAAAGAGAAGCCCGACATAGTCTTGGTTGAGGGAGATACCAACACGGTTCTCGCAGGCGCTTTGGCAGCCGTGAAGCTAGGCATCAAAGTTGGCCACGTAGAGGCTGGCTTGAGGAGCTACGATCGGGAGATGCCAGAGGAGACCAACCGAATCTTAGCTGATCATTGTTCAGACCTTCTTTTCGCCCCAACCGGGAAGTCGAGGCAGATACTATTGGGCGAAGGCATCCCTGAAGACAAGATCCTCGTTACCGGAAACACGATTGTGGACGCTGTTTGCCAGAATCTTGAGATATCAAAAAGGAAGGTTAACGCGCTAGATGAGTTGGGCCTTGCTGAAGGCGGGTATTTCTTGGCTACTGTTCACCGGCAGGAGAACGTTGACAACGAAGAGAGGTTCAGTAGCATTCTGAAGGGTTTGGAGATGGTTAGGGAAAAGTTCGGGCTGCCGGTTATCTATCCAATCCATCCGAGAGCGAGGAAACAGATGGAAGCCTTCGGCATAGGTGTCCACGGATTGAGACTTACTGAGCCGCTTGACTACCTGAGCTTCCTGCAACTCGAGAGCTACGCAAGGCTCGTCTTGACGGACTCAGGCGGGGTCCAAGAAGAAACTTGCGTACTGAGAGTGCCATGCGTGACCTTGAGACATAATACTGAGAGACCGGAGACCTTGGATGTGGGCTCAAACGTGCTCGCTGGCACAGGTCCAGACAGGATCATAGAGAAAGCCGAACACATGCTGGGAACGGAGAGGTGCTGGACGAATCCTTTCGGAGACGGAGAAGCCGGAAGGAGAATAGCTCGATTACTGATGGATAGACTTGACTAGGCATAAGTTGCGCAACTCGCCGCGGATAGGATAAAAGCGTCCTATGGTTAGGGAGTCTCTCAAGCTTTCTGGTTTGAAGACGCATCTAGAGACAGCTTAGATCGGAGATGTCCCGTCGGAGACGGTGGCAACTACTAACCACGATGTCAAGATGTGAGAGCTTATCTACGATGCGTGTGAGCCTGCAGAACTTAGGTTTTGGAAAGGGTTTCCTCCTTGCTTTCGCTTTGGGCTTTGTCGTTAGGTTGATACCTGAAGTTCTATCGTATCCTTACCCGATCGGTTTTGACACGATCCATTACGCCGCTAGGATGAAGAGTGGCGTAGTGTGGTATCACTGGAGTTCCTTTTTTTCTACGTGGCTCATTTACGCCATTCTGGTTCCCATGTACTCTGTGACGCAAGTTGATCCCTTCTTGTTGCTGAAGGTTGTTGGACCTTTGTTGTACAGTGGAAGCGCGGCGGGGATTTACTGTTTCGCTTGGAAGGGTTTGAACTGGGATGTGAAGAAGAGTTTGTTTGCTTCGGTTTTCTTTGCCTTCCAGTTGGCTGCGTTGGGTATTTCTTGGCACTTCTATCGAAATCTGCTGGGGCTAATGCTTCTCCTTTTTACTCTGCCGTTTTTCAAAAAGATTGAAAGTAGGAAAGAACTAGCGTTCCTTTCAGCACTTTCTCTGTTGGTTGTGTTTGGACATGAATATGCATCGGCTGCAATGCTCACCGTGGTCCTAGGACTGGTGGCAAGTGGATTTCTTGAGAAAGAGAAAATGCCTGTTAGGGTTTTGGCAGCGTTACTTCCAGCCTTCATAGTTTTCATGGGCAACATCTATTTACGAGTGTTTCCAGTGCCTTTTCGTGTTGAAACCAATATCATTAGAGTCAGTGACAGCTTTAGTCCTTGTCCGGCTGGGCTGTTTTTCTTGGTGGACTATTTTAGTGTTGCCACACCCGTTCAGCACTACGCTAACTATTTCGAATTGGCTTCTCATGTTGTTTCTCTGTTTGCTCTTCTTTATCTGGTTTGGTTGCCTTTGGTTTTGGTGGGGTTCTTCAGAGATAAGGTTCTTGACGCTTGGACTGCTCTGCTTCTGGTTGGGGCGTTTGGTTGCTTGATCATGCCTTCTGGCGCTCTGGATTATTGGCATAGGTGGATGTTGATGTTGGTCTATCCTTTCACGTTCTATGCGGTCAACGGTGCTTGGAAGGCTTGGAGGGCGAAGGATACACATGTGGCTTCTGGTTTGAGGCGCATGGGTTGGATGAAGATTTCAAGAAGGAGCGCTGTCGGAATGTCCGTGGCAACTGTCTTGTTAGGCTCGCTTTTTATGACTTGGCCTCTGATTCTGGGCAGGTATGGGCTTCTCGGTGCTCCAACTACGTGGAAATATTTTCCTTCAACCATGCAGAGTAGCTCGGTTCCGCTTCAGGATACTGAGGGAACTGTGAAGGCTTTTGAGTGGTTGAATAAGCATATGGCAGATGGTTCAGCTGTGCTCGTGCATGACGTTTTTTCCTTTTGGTCTGAGCTCTATTTGGATAAGAATCGCGTCGCCATTTTCTTCACAAGCGACTTGGAAGCAGCCTTGAATCTTTCCTTAGAGAAAGGTTTCAATTCCTTGTATCTTGTCTGGTGGAACGAAGACATTGGTTGGTATGGATTTACTGTTCCGAGCAATTTCGTTTCCGTTTTTGGGAGTGGAAGGATTTCTGTTTTCGAATACTATGGCTCGGCTGGTACATGAATTCTGACTCCGAACGTCTCATGACGGTTCCTTTACGATGCATGGGTGCCTTAGGTCTAAGGATGCGATCTGGAATTCTAGAAGGAAGAGGAATTAGCAGCTTGGTGAACGGGTGGGGCATGTTTGAATAAGGATAGGCCTTTTGTTGTTGCGGCTATTCCTGCCTTTAACGAGGAGAAGACTATTGCGAGGGTTGTTTTGCAGGCGCAGAGGTTTGTTGAAAGGGTTGTTGTTTGTGATGATGGTTCTAGGGATTCAACTGCTGAGATTGCTGAGAGGCTTGGGGCTGAGGTGATTATGCATGAGAGGAATCTTGGCTATGGGGCGGCTATCCAAAGTTTGTTTAGGAGGGCTGGGGAGCTTGGGGCTGATGCCATGGTTACTTTAGATGCTGATGGGCAGCATGATCCCCGTGAGATCCCGGTTTTGTTGAAGCCTGTTCTGAAGGATGATGTAGACGTTGCTGTCGGTTCTCGGTTCTTGGATAAGGAAAGACGCCTTGAGGATATGCCGTTTTATAGGCGTTTGGGCGTGAAGGCTATCACTATGTTGACGGGTGTGGCTGCGAATAGTGAGATGAGTGATGCTCAGCATGGCTTTCGGGCTTATGGTCCCAAGGCTTTAGAGGGGTTGAAGCTTTCTGAGGATGGCATGGGTGTGAGCGTGGAGATTCTGTTGAAGGCTAGGGAGCAGGGCTTAAGGGTGGCTGAGGTTCCTGCGGGTTGCAGCTACAGGGGTTTGGAGACTTCTACTCGCGGTCCCCTAAGGCATGGAGTGGGCGTGGTTATGTCGATTGTGAGGTTGGTGGTGGAGGAGAGGCCTCTATTGTTTCTGGGTGTGCCCGGTGTTGTTTCGTTGTTGGTTGGAATATTGTTTGGGGTTTGGATGTTACAGCTCTACGCCGTAGAACGGCGGGTAGTGACTAATATGGCGTTGGCTTCCATGGCTTTTGTCCTCATCGGGTTCTTCGCTGTCTCCACAGCCATAACACTCTACGCCATCACAAGGCTAACGCGGAAAATGGAGAAGTAGCGAGTTCGATGGCAAGAAAATGACGGAGTCAAACCGAATAGCTCTTAATCGCTCGAAGTGAAGATTAAGTTGATTATCAGCAAGACTCCCCTCCGTTTAACTCTAGGTGGTGGCGGGACCGACTTGCCCCCATACTGCTCCAAGTATGGGGGGTTTGTTGTTACGTCGGCTCTGGATAAGTATGTTCATCTTGTGGTTAAGGGTAGGTTTGAGGAGCAAGTTAGGGTAAGCTACTCCATCACCGAGATCGTGAAGTCTATAGATCATATTAAGCATCCTGTGGTGAGGGAGGCTTTAAGGCTTTTAGGATTGAGGAGCCACCTTGAGATAGTTTCTATAGGGGATGTGCCTGCGGAGACGGGTCTGGGCTCCTCAGGAAGCTTCACAGTCGGGCTTCTACATGCGCTCCACGCCTTCAAGGATGAGAATCCTTCACGCCATAGGCTTGCTGAGGAGGCCTGCCGCTTAGAGATGGAGATTCTTAAGGAGCCTTGTGGTGTCCAGGACCCCTACATAGCGGCTTTCGGAGGCTTCATATGCCTAGACATAGCTGGAGACCGCAAGGTCAACGTTTCCCCTCTGAGGATATCTGACAACGCTGTCCGTGAGCTCGAGAATAACTTGCTATTCTTCTACACGGGCATCAAGAGGAGCTCCACTCAAGTTCTTCAAGATCAAGGGAGGTCCATTGACGAGGATAGGTCTAGGGCTTTGGAGTCCATGCACCGCATCAAGGAGATAGGTTACAAGGTGAAGCACGTCCTTGAAAATGGGGACTTGAATGAGTTTGGCAGACTTCAATACGAGCATTGGATGGCGAAGAAGAGCACCTCCTCAGAGATCTCGAGCAGCCCAGTAGATAGGTGGTATGCAAGAGCCATAGAGCACGGAGCCATAGGTGGCAAGCTTATGGGCGCCGGTGGTGGGGGCTTCCTCATGTTCTATTGTGAGGATAGCAAGGAAAGGGTGAGGAAGGCTATGGCCAAGGAAGGCTTAAGAGAGGTTAGGTTTCAGTTTGAACGTGAAGGCTCCAAGATAGTTGTCAATCTCTAGGTGATCCTATGCGAAGCGAGAAGTTTATCAACCATCATCTTCAAGAGTTAGAGTCCATAGCTAGGCGCATGTCAAGGGAAGACATCGACAGGGTCATAGAGCTTCTGTACGAGGCTTGGAGAGACGGAAGACAAGTTTTTCTGGCAGGGAACGGTGGCTCAGCTTCCACAGCAACACACTTCGCAAGCGACCTAGCCAAGTTCACTTCAGTGGAGGGTAAGAGGAGGTTTCGAGCCATGGCCTTAACGGATAACACGCCTCTGGTCTCGGCGCTTACCAACGACTTGGGCTGGGAGAACGTCTATGTTGAGCAACTAAAGAATCTTATACTTGAAGGCGACGTTTTTGTGGTTATAAGTGTTCACGGGGGGTTAGGAGCCGACAAGGCAGGTCTGTGGTCTCAAAACCTTATGAAGGCAGCCAAGTTTGTCCAAGATAATGGTGGCAAGGTTATCGGGTTAGCTGGCTTCGACGGGGGCCTACTAAAGCAAATGGCCGACGCATGTATAGTAGTGCCCATAAATTCTACGCCTCATGTGGAGGGCTTTCATGTAGTGTTGACCCACCTCATTTGTGACAGGCTACGTGAATTGCTAGCTGAATCGTGAGAGTGGTCAGCTGTCTATGGGAAATGTTAACTTGAGGTGATAGGTTGAGACGTATCACCATCTGGATAAATATTGAAGACGATAATGTTGAAGAAGTTTGTGAGAGGAAAAATCCTTGAGTTCAATAGGGCTATGGTACAAGACAGCCGAAGTGTGCAAGCTCAAATGGCTCAGGTAAGACAAATGACCAGAGCCGTGCTCTTAGATAGGGATGGCACAATAAACGAGATCGCCTACTTCCCGGAACTCGGCGTCTTAAACTCACCTCTTCATCCCGGACAGTTCCGGTTGTTGCCTGGTGTGGCTGAGGCGATCAGGGTTTTCAACCGTTTGAGTCTTAAGGTTATCGTTGCGTCAAACCAGCCTGCCATAGCGAAAGGTAAAATGACGTATGAGGCCTTCGAGAGGGTTAGGTTGAAGATGAGAATGGAGCTGGAGAAGAGGGGTGCGTATATAGATGGTGAGTACTACTGTTTCCATCATCCCTCAGCAAAGGATGCTAGGTATAGGGCTAACTGCGATTGTAGGAAGCCTAAGCCAGGTCTGCTCTTACGGGCTGCAAAGGACTTTGGGCTTGACCTTTCCAGATGCTACGTAATCGGTGACAGCTTAACGGATATTAAGGCTGGAAGGGCTGTTGGCTGCAGATCCTGTTTGATAAGCTATTTTAAGTGTGATTTGTGTAGGCTCATGGAGGATGAGGGCGTCAAACCCGACTTCATTGTTCCCAGCCTACTTCACGGGTCTAAGATAATCGAGAAAGAGGTGAAGGAAGGTGGAAATATTCCTTGACACAGCAAGCGTGAAGGAGATAAAGGATATCCTACCATGGGGCGTCATCAGCGGGGTCACCACCAATCAGAAGATCTTCCTCGCTGAGAAAGGCGTCAGGTTCCAAGATAGGGTCCATGAGATCCTGAGCCTTTTGGATGGACCTCTGAGCGTGGAGCTTACGAAGACTGCGGGTAGCGACGAGGACTTGATCGAGGAGGCCAAGGAGTACTCGAGCTGGAACCCAAAGAACCTCGTTATCAAGGTTCCTATGTTCGGCGATGGTCGTGGCCTTCGAATTGTTAACAGGCTTAGGAAGGAGAACATCAAAACGAATATGACGTGTATGATGTCGACGAACCAGGTTTTGTTGGCGGCTAGGGTTGGAGCTACCTACGCTAGCATCTTTTTCAATCGTGTGAGGGATTCCGGCGGGGACCCCGTAAGGGTTATAGAGGAGTCTGAGCGCATCATTGAGGAGGGCGGATTCCTAACGCGTATCATCGTGGGTAGCATTAGGAAGCTTGAGGACGTGAATGAGGCCGCCGTGGCTGGAGCCCAAATCATAACCGTACCTTACAAGATACTTGTTCAGATGCCCTTCCACTCCAAGACAGAGGAAACCATCAAAGAGTTTGACCAAGCTTGGCTGGAGTTCAGGAAGGCTGAAGCATCGACATAGCAGTGATCCAGAAAAACCTGTCCATAGTTAGATGTTATAATTGATTGCCATTATTCTCGCAGGTGGATACGCTAAGAGGCTTTGGCCATTAACCTTGGATAAGCCTAAGGCTCTTCTGCCTGTTGCCGGGAAAACCGCAATAGACTACGTTATTAAGAAGGTTCTTAGGTTGAATCCGCCTGTCAGCAAGATAATCATACTGACAAACTTGAGGTTTCAATCGCAGTTCGATATGTGGCTGGAATCTAAAGGATACGGCAACGTTGAACTTGTCCCAGACAATTCGATGAACGAGTCTGAGAAGGTTGGAGCTGTCAAGGCTTTGTGTAGTGCAACGTCCAATCTCGATGAGGATTTTCTGGTCATTGCTGGGGACAGCCTCTTCGCGGACGAACTTGATGGTTTAGTTAGGTTCTTTGACGAGAAGCATTCTTCACTAGTGGCTCTTTACAGCGCCAGAGACTTAGACGAAGCGAGGAGAGGTGCCACAGTAGTGTTAGATGATGATAGACGAGTGGTGGAGTTCATTGAGAAGCCTGTAAATCCGAAGACAACGCTGGTTAGCGCATGCCTCTACGCCTTCCCGTCAAGAATTAGTACAAGGCTTAGGGAGTATGCGGAGCTCGGGCTGCCTAAGGATGAACCGGGCAGATTCATCGAATGGCTTTATAGAACGGAACCGGTTTACGGATACATTCTAAACGATCATCTGCTAGACATGGGGACTCCCGAATCCTATGAAGAAGCCAGAAAAAAATCTGAAAAATGTGCGCATCTTTTTCTCGTGTAGACAATGAAATCAGCGAGCCAGATTGATATTATAGTCCCGACGAAAAATAGTGAATCGACTTTAGAAGATTGCCTAGAAAGTTTGATAGCTCAAACTGTTCCAGTCAACATTATTATTGTGGATGGTCACAGTGAAGATGGAACCGTAGAGATAGCAGGAAAACATGGCGCAATAATTCTTTTTGAGCCGAGAAACATGTCAAGCCCTATTAATAATTATCTTAGTTTGGCAAAGAATGTTGGGCTTAAACGTAGCAAAGCTGAAATTGTAGGGTTTCTCGACAGTGATGTGGTTGTTCCTAATGATTGGGCCGAAAAAATGTCCAGATATCTGGGTCATCGTGTCGGTGCGGTTACAAGCGGGTGTACTCAAAATCACGACAGGTTATTGCCTTTAGCTTTTAGTATTGTTCAACAGATTGGTTCCAGCAGTCATAGAAGGCAATTTAGGAAACTAACGGAAATTACGTCCGCCCAAGCTTACAATGCCATGTATCTTCGAAAAGCTTTAGATGATGCAGGACGGTTTGATGAAACTCTTCAGGGATGTGAGGACTGGGAGCTAAACTACCGCTTAAGAAAGAAGGGATGGAAGATTCTGGGCGTCCCAGAATGCCCCGTTTACCACAAGCCTAGAACATGTTTGAAGGAATTTGCCAAGGAAATATTTGGCTATGGTTGGTCCAGATCTCATTTATTAAGGAAAAAGAGAATTTTCACTCTACTACATGCTTTGCCAACTTTGGCTTTACTCGGCTTTAGCCTTTCTTTCTTTTTGCATTTTGAGCTATACCTCATTGCCGTTTATCTCTTCACAACAACTATGTTGAGTATAGTTCTGTTAGGAGACGAGTTGAACTTCAAAACTCTATTTATGACCATAATTGCGTTTGCGATTTTCCATCTTTCATGGGCAATCGGATACCTCAAAGGATTGATGAAATGACTACTGTTGTAATGGACGACAGTATTGTTGATGTAAACCTCGATCGATCTTTAACGGTACGCTACGCAGGAACAAGCAGAATCATGGAGGTACTGCTATGAAGGCCCTTGTAACTGGTGGGGCTGGTTTTATTGGAAGTCACTTGGTTGATAGGCTGATATCTGAGGGGAACCTTGTGACAGTCTTTGATAACCTTAGTTCTGGTCGAAAGGATTTCATCTTGCATCACCTTGATAACGAGAGATTCAAGATGATCGAAGCGGACTTACTCGATTTAGACAAAGCTAAAGAATCCATAATCGGCCATGATGTAATCTTCCATCTAGCTGCTAATCCAGATGCAAGATTGGGTGTTGAAAATACTGATTTAGATTTAAAACAGGAGGTAATTGCAACTTACAATCTCCTCGAAGCGATGCGGGTAAATAAGATAAGAAGGATTGTTTTTACATCTAGCGGCACTATCTATGGTGAAACGCCTAGAATTCCTTTGCCGGAAAATCATGGTCCATTGCTCCCCATTTCCCTATATGGCGCAGCCAAACTGGCTTGTGAAGCTCTGATTAGCGCCTTTTGTCACCTATTCGATATGAGAGCTTGGATTTTCAGATTGGCTAATATTGCGGGAAGAAGAGTTACTCACGGAGTTATCTACGACTTCATCAACAAACTAAGGCGAAATCCCTCTGTACTGGAAATACTAGGAGATGGAAGTCAACGCAAGCCGTACCTACACGTTGATGACTGTATTGATGGCATGTTGCATGGCTTCAGAAACTCCCTTAGTAAAGTGAATATTTTCAATCTGGGCTGTTCTACGACTACAGACGTAACGACTATTGCCAAGCTTGTTAGTAAAGAGATGAGGCTTAATAACGTTCGGTTCAAGTACACTGGCGGTGATAAGGGATGGCTTGGAGATATCCCCCAAGTGAAGCTAGATGTAAGAAAAATCAACAAACTTGGATGGAAAGCGAGATATACTTCAGACGAAGCCGTAAAAAAGGCAATAAGGGATATCCTAAAAGAAAACACACGGTGAATGGATTGTTGGATATCTCTTGTTACAAGAGGCGTTCGCCCTCGGAAGATAGAGCGGTGCTGGGGACATACGTCGATAGCGAGACGCCGGCAATAGTAACCGGTCTCTCAAAGGGAAGTTTTTCCTCTCCTTTTGACTATCCGCTGGTTTCCTTAGTTGTAGTTAAGTGGTTCAGCGACGGAGAGAATTATGTGCTGAAGGGAATGATCTCCATCGGTATCCTGCGAAAATTGAAGCGCTTTTGAGCTGCATTGCATTCTCCCTCAAAATACTTTACTAATAGAAAATTCGTAAATTGGTTGGAATACGAAGATCCCAAAGAAGGCTATAATCTTCAGGTGATTTCTTTTCTTAATCCTCGGAAGAGTGAGAGCATTCTGGATAATGGATGCGGTAATGGACGATTCTCATTGGAGATGGCTGACAAAGGTGCAAAAGTCGTTTCTTTAGATGTAAACAAGTTTATGGTTCAGACAGTCAAAAGAAGAGCCATAGACAGAGAACTCAATCAAGAGATAGACGTTATTATTGCTGATAGTCAAAACCTTCCCTTGAGAGACCGATTGTTTGACAAGGTGCTATGCGTCCATAACCTATGGTACATACCATTGTATCACAAAGCGGTGAACGAGATGCTCAGAGTTACCAAGGATGGGGGTAGACTCATTGTCGATCAGATAAGTGAAAGAATCCATACGCGACATATCTGGATACACGGCGTTTTCTATGGAATACATAGATTAATAGCTATTCTTTCCAAGGTCGGGCGCGAGATTACGCCAGAATTCTTCAGAGCTCCCGAACAATTCCTAATCCCCTTTGCCAATTATAGCACTAGATTCTATAGTATTCCTCTTCCACCGCTTTTGCACGAGATTCTCAACATCATACCGCTTCCAAATGCTTTTCAAGGAATACAAAGTAAGCTTTGGCCTTTCTTGTTGACTGAAGGCTTTAACCCATCAGCTCATCGTTGGTTGGCTGTCTGCGAAAAAATCACTAGTCGGCAAAATACCAGATGTCAAGGGCACTAGGCGATAGTGGGTAATTGAAAAAAGTTATCCCACCTGTTAAACCCTATTTTCCAGAGGAAGATATAGATCAGATAAAGGCAGATGTTGAGGAAATTCTGAACTCAGGAATGCTGACATTACACACATATACAAAGAAGTTTGAGGATTCATTTGCAGACCTATGTGGCGTGAAGTATGCAGTTGCCGTGAGCTCTGGTACAAGCGCTTTGGAGATATCATTGAAAGCCTTGGAGTTGAAAAGTGGAGACGAGGCTATTGTTCCTACTAATACTTTTAGTGCTACCGCAGCTGCCGTTTTTTTTGCTAGCGGCAAACCAGTTCTTACTGATATTGACCAAGATTCACTTTGTATAGATGCTGACCAAGTTCAGAAGCATATCACGCCAAAGACTAAGGGGGTTATAGCCGTTCATATTGGTGGTCTCATAAGTCCAGAGATCAGAGAGATTCGAGAAATATGCGAAGATGAGGGGGTATTTCTGATTGAAGATGCCGCTCATGCCCATGGATCTGCAATTAATGGTCAATGTGCTGGCTCTATCGGAGATGCGGGATGCTTCAGTTTTTACCCTACTAAGGTCATTACGACCGGAGAGGGCGGTATGATAACTACAAATAACGATGATATTGCCGAGATATCAAGAATCCTTCGTGATCAAGGAAAGGAGAGCTTCCATAGCAGTCTAATCGTCAAGTTGGGGTATAATTGGAGATTGCCGGAAATATGCGCTGCGATCGGTCTGGTTCAGCTTAAGAGATTGCAGCAGATAATTGAAAGGAGAAACAGGATAGCACGATTCTATGACAGTGAACTTGAACGTATCCATGGCATTGCCCCTTTGAAGACTCCAAAGGAAATCAAGAACTGCTATTACAAGTATGTTTGTTTTCTTGACCCAAAGATTGACCGCGACACGCTTAAGCAAAAACTTAGGGATGAAGGTGTAAAGTGTAGTGGTGAGGTTTATTGGCCTCCTCTTCATCTCCAGCCCATCTATCACGAGTTGCTTAAAACTAAGAGGGGAGATTTCCCAGTTGCTGAGGAAGTTTGTAGCCGGATGATGTGCCTGCCCATGTATGCTCAGATGGAGATGGAAGAGGCAGAATACGTAACTGAAAAAATCAAGGAAATAATACAAACAGTTTAGGAGAAATCTAGTTGGTTGTGCTTGTTACTGGCGGTTCAGGCTTTATTGGAAGCCATGTTGTGGATAAATTGGTGGAGCACAGCTATGATGTCAGAGTCTTCGACAAGATCAAACCTCGTCGCAGCGATGTTGATTGGTTTCAAGGAGACCTCCTAAACGATAGTAGCCTTATGCTTGCCTGCAGGGATGTTGACATAATCTTTCATCTGGCTGCCATCGCAGATGTGAATGTTGGCATAGCGAATCCAGAGCTTTGTCTGACGATCAACGAGACCGGTCTGTTGAAATTGCTTACAACAGCTACAGCGGAGGAAGTTAATCGTGTTGTGCTTGCCTCGACTACGTGGGTCTATGGACGAGTTCAAGGGGTTGTTGATGAGGATTCTCCTGTACCCATGCCTGACCACATCTATACAAAGACCAAGATTGGTCAGGAGCATCTACTTTACACTTGGCATCAACATTATGGCCTACCCTACACCATCTTGAGGTATGATATTCCATACGGACCGAGAATGAGGTCAAATCTAGTTATTGCAGTATTTGTCAAGAGAGCTCTAGAGAAGAAACCTATAACGGTCTTTGGGGACGGAAATCAGGGAAGATGCTTCGTATATGTCGAAGATTTGGCTGAAGGGAACGTTGCAGCACTCCAAAAAGAGGGGAAGAATGAGATTCTCAATCTGGCTGGGAGCGAATTCATAACTGTAAATGAGATAGTTAACAATCTAAAGAGAATCTTTGGCAAGATTCGAATTCAACATGAGCCAGCGAGACCTTCTGACTTCCGAGGTGTTAGATCAAACATCGAAAAGGCAGAAAGATTGCTAGGGTGGAAGCCCAGAACGAGTTTTCAAGAGGGATTACAGAATTACGTCGATTACGCCAAGGGGAATGAAGAAACTCTGTGATCAGAAAACCTTTTGTTGTTGCCGGTATTCCCGCTCATAGCGAAAAGAAAGACAATGGGTAAGGTAGTTATGAAAACTATGGATAATGAGCAAATGAGCGCTGACGAACGCCAAAAGATTCCTATGCGAAGCTAGTATGACTGGGGCTCCTGAAAGTTAGGAGATGGAAAAACGCGGGTTTTGTTGTTCACTCCACCCTACATTCCCGGTTTCATGCGTAACGCGCGATGGGACGCAGTTACTGTAAGCGGGAGCAATTGGTATCCTATTTACCTTGCCTATTGCGCAGGATTGCTTGAGAAGCATGGTCATGAGGTCAAATTGCTTGACGCTCAAGTAGATGGGATGTCCCAAGAACGATTGTATAAGGAAATCGAAAGGTTCGATCCCGGACTATGTGTGATGTACTTCTCGATCATGAGCCTCGATAATGACCTGAAGATTGCTGAGCATATTCAAGAGCAGTTGAAACGAGATGTTGTCTTGGTGGGTTACTCTGCATCAGTAGATCCCGTCGGCACTTTATCTCGGTCTAAAGTAGGAATGCTTGCCGAGGGCGAATTTGACTTCACGATACTTGATTTAGCTAACGGTAGAAGAATAGGTCAGATCGACGGGTTATGCTGGAAAGATTCCAGTGACGAGACACACAGAAATCCTCCTAGAAGGCCTGTAACTACGGACGAACTAGATGAATTCCCGTTTGTTAACGATATCTACAGAAGACATCTAAAGATTCGAAACTACTATCAGGCCATGCATTACTATCCCTATGTTGATCTTTTTACGGGAAGATCGTGTCCATGGGGATTGTGTACTTTTTGCGTTTGGCCAAACACAATCAACCGGGGAACAGAATATCGAACACGAAGCGTTGAAAATGTTATTGAGGAGTTAAGATTTATCAAAAAGGAAACGCCATACGTAAAGGATGTCTTTTTCCAAGATGATACTTTACCCAATGACCGAGCCTGTGAAATATCAAACGCCATCTTGGACGCGAAACTGCAGATTCGTTGGAGCTGCTATTCCAGAGCGAACCTTGAGTACGACACATTAAGACTGATGAAAAAAGCAGGATGCTATTTGCTGGAAGTTGGTTTTGAAAGTGCAAGTGATGAGATATTAAGGAATATTCGAAAGGGAATCACGAAGAAACAAATGGACGAATTCGTTGAGAACGCAAAGAAAGCCAGATTGAATATCATAGGCGCATTTATCATAGGTCTTCCGGGAGAAACCGTTGGAACAATCCGACAAACTACAGAGTGGGCAAGAAAAATGCCTATACTGAGGAACACGATCACTATGCTAAAGCCCTTTCCCGGGACCCCTGTATATGACTGGTTAAGAGAAAAAGGTTACCTGCAGGATGGGAAACCGAACTATCCTCACCTATCCTGTGATGAGCTGAGCGAATACACTAAATGGTCCTTGAGAAGAGTCTATTTTTCTAAGGAATATCTCTCAGGTACTCTGTCTAAGCCTAAAGAGTGGGTTTGGATAGTCAGATCAAGTAAGCATTTGCTCCCCTATTTGTTAAGTAGGAACAGAAATGCTCAAGTGAAACTTCCGCCCGAATGGAGCAAATAAGAGAGAGCCAAAAGCGACGGGAAAGTCAAGTAGGCACGAGAAGTCTAAGATGAGGAAGTTCCTGCTGAAAGTGCTTTCTCCAACGCCTTATCCGTTCAAAAGGTTGGTATACAATATATGGTGCAGAACCACCGAGGCTGGCAGGGTAGCAAACAGAGGAGAAAGATTTGTTGTGAACAGGTGGAAAGAAATGGTCGAGAGCGGAGAATTCTATCATCTCTATCATGCTTACAGATACTGGTGGGCGGGGAAACAGATACCCAGAGGAATCTCCGTATGCGACTATGGCTGTGGTGCGGGATATGGCAGTTGGTATCTTGCAAATCTGGGATATCGTGTCCTAGGTATTGACATAAGCAAGGAAGCGATTAGGTGGGCCAAAAAAAACTTTAGACACAAATCGTTGCTGTTTAAAGTTGTAGGTCTCCCGCACGGAGTCTTTGATGCCATCGTGTCCTTCGAGGTTATTGAACACATAAGTGACTCACAATCTTTTGTTGAAATGTTGAGGGAGATGTTAGCTTATAACGGGACTTTGCTAATCAGCACGGCGAATGGTTCAGAAGAAAGCGTCAGACAATGGCTGATAAACAAGAGACTCGTGACCGTGAATCCTTCGCATAGGAAGGAGTTGACGTCGATGGAGATGAGAAGACTTCTCAGCAGATATTTCGAGAACGTCGAGTTGTACGGTCAATGCATAAGAGATGTTCATACTTTCGAGGAATGGGCAAGATGGCAAAGAAAAAACAATGTTAGACTCACAGACTTCGAAATGCGGCGAAACGACTTTGTAAACTGTGAAGTTATCGTGGCGAAGTGTGTGCAACAGAAATAGATGTCGTTACACAAACAAATGGCGGGGGCAGTTCGCTCCTACCGAAACAATGACACCGTTGGATGATGATACATAAAATATGAAGGGGCTAAGCATTGTTTTGCCAACCAGGAATTCTGAATGGTGCCTTCCCATAACTCTGAGTTGCCTTAAAGACCAGACAGTAAAGCCGGAAGAAATACTCATATGCGTTGGGGAGAGCTATGACAAAACTGAAGAATTTGTCCTTGACTTTCAGAGGGAAAGCTTCGTTCCAGTGAAAGCCCTGCATGATCTAGAAGGGAAGGGAACAGGCTATGCAATGAATAAACTGGTCTCTGAAGCAAGCTATGATTGGATTCTTTGGTTAGGCAGTGATTTTATTTTCCCGAAGAATTTCATCAAGATCGCTAAGTTTCTGATTGAGAATTTTGACACCGAGGTATGGGGCGTGTCAGTGGTAGAAACTCCCAGATACTTCGTCCCAAGTGACTATGTCTTCAGGCATAATATTGAAGAATGGAGTCCCAATAAACGCTTTTCTGCACCTATAGTCTCAAAAAGAGAAACGCTCCTAAAAGCCGGGAATTTTGACCCATGGTTTTCCAGAGGACAAGACCTTGATCTAATGTTAAGGGTCAGATACTGTGGAGCAAAGATAAGTGTTTGCAGTGACCTGAAACTCTACCACTTTGGCATAGAAGGAAAAGGCAATCTTAGGAAAAGCCTTGCTGCGCCAACGTTTTTCAGATTCCTTTATAAGTATAGCTGGAAGGTTGTCTTCCATTGCAGACATAACTTCCTTGGTTCTCTACTAAGAATGGCCTTTCTTTCCAGCTCTATCGGTCTTGCGTTCTCACCTTTATTATGGTCTCCCATTGCATGGCATTTCGGTCTGATTTTTCTATCGTTGCTCGCTACGATTCTACTTGGCACCGTTCATACCTATAAGAAAATCAGCTTATCGCTGCTCATGTTTCAGATAGGCATGTCCGTGGGTGAATTCTTTCAACTCTACAGAATTCTTAGAGATAAAGATAGACCAAAGTTTGGTTATGGTAGAAGGCTGCTGGAGTGAGCCAATATGAGGATTCTACTCACAGGGAACAGGATGGACGTTTGGTTCCTTTCCTCATATCTTCGGAGACAAAGAAACATTCAGGTTGCTACAATCAGCTATTACGATCTCAAAGACCTGAAACTCAAAATCAAGGAACTGACAAGAGCGAATATTGTTACCGTGATCTCTATCAGACCCGCCGGATGGGAAGGTCTAGTCTGGACGTTTATCTTTATTTCTCTGAGGCTCTTAGGGAAGAAAATCACATTGCACTGGCAAGGGACAGATGTTGTAGAGCTTAGGAAGCCCAACTCACTTCTCTACTCAAGAATCGTAAGCTTTCACACCGCTCAAGCTCCTTGGCTATGCTGTGAACTCAAACAAAAAGGAATAAACGCCACATGGTTTCCGATAGTTCCTCCATTGAGAAACAGTAAATTGCTTCCCATGCCAAGGAAATTCGCCGTCCTGACATACGTTGCTAGTGGAAAGGCAGACTTCTATGGGCATGGTGTCTTACGGGGTTTATCAAAGGCTCTACAAGATGTAGACTTTTATGTGGTCGGAAGCGTACACAAAAGAGACCAGATCCGAGAGCATAATATCAAGTATTTAGGTTGGGTGAAAAAGATGGAAGAAGTTTACTCTAAGACGACGGTCTTGCTCAGGCTTACGGAACATGACGGTTTGTCTTTCATGGCGCTAGAAGCTCTAGCTAGGGGTCGACACGTGATATGGAATAAGAGATTCCCACATTGTCACTTTGCTGAAAGCGAGGAACAGGCTCTTCAAGTGCTAAGACGCCTGAAAAGTGGGTCATCTAGAATGCCCAACATTGCCGGCGCAAAGTTTGTCAGAAAACAATTCAGTGAGAAAGTCTGTGTTCGTAAGATAGTTGGTGTCTACAACGCTCTCACATAAGGATAAAACAGGTACAACCAGTGAGTATCAGCGGTAAGATTATGAGCCGAGCGCCAGAGACCAAGAGGGTTTCGGGCAACGGAGACGAGACAGATGTTTAGGAAGAGAATTTAGGTTTTCCAGACAGTACTTTTGGCCTCCAGAAAGCGATGGAAATATGTGCGATGAAGAAAGGATGACCGCCCAAAACTATTGGGACGAGCGATATCGTGGTCGAAAGGCTATTAGATATGGTGTGACTAGGCAAATCATAGAACCGGCTTTGTATCGTAGGTTGAAATCTCTTTTTGAGAAATGGCTTCCTCAAGGGAAGGGGAAGAAGGTTCTGGAGATGGGATGTGCCCCTGGGGGATGGCTAGTTTATTTCCACCGACTTGGCTACGATGTTTACGGGGTTGATTATTCTCAAGCTGGGTGCGAGCTAACAAGGGAGACCTTGAGGAATAACGGGGTAAAAGGGGTAATAACCTGCGAGGATGTCTTCAATGCGTCGTTTCTAAACAAATACGAGGGTTTCTTTGATGTGGTCTATTCGTTAGGCGTTGTTGAGCACTTTGCAGACCCAGCTGATATAATCAGCATACACTTGAAGCTACTGCATACAGGTGGCTTCTTAATCGTAGGTATGCCTAATTATGGCGATGGCACCCTTCTGAGGAAGTTGGAAAAGATAGCAGGGGGAGAAGAAGATTTAGTGAAAACTCACAATGTTAGAGTCATGAAATTGCCTGAGTTCAGAAAGTACTTGGAACCATTTGAAAACATCCAAATCCAGATGTTAGGCTACATTGGGCCGATTGGGCTCCCATTAAAGTCAAGATATGTGGGATTCGCACTCAATTATGTAGTGGGTTACCTAACTTTTTTCCTCAATTCTGAAGTCCTATCATCCTATATAGTGTTAATTGCTAGAAAGCGTTGAAGTTGCTGATTAAAGCGAGAGAGGAAGGCTTCAATATCATCGAGGTCCCCATTAGCGGCACTTACTATGCTAAGAATTCTGCTTTTATTCTGACCTGTGGCTTTGAAGGCGTACAGAGATGTGTTTGACAGCAAGGTTAAGCTTCCACTCACTATTGGCTATTCTTCTCATAATGGCGGGGTTGTCATCGATAAGTTTATGGCTACTGGAAAGCTCGCTAAAGTATCCCATCTTCATCTTCGAGCTCGCCCTTATGCTTTCTTTGTACCTGGCTCATCTTGACCCTTTACTGTGGCAATTCCGGGTAAAGGCTAAAAGAGTAAGCATTGTCCTCGATTTTCTTTTCTTTGCTACTTCACTAACCCTCCTCTTGATGGTTATACTCAATTCCTACACCATTCTGAACCAGGTTCTGGCCATGATTGTTTGCTTCTTTCTGCCGGGCTGGGCTTTATTGCGCTTCTTGGGATTTCGCGTCTTGCACACATGGGCCGAGAAACTGGTTCTATCCATAGTGTTGAGTATCCCCATATCCAGCCTCGTCTACACCTTCGTGTTGTTACTTATTCCTGGTCAAGGCCAAGAAAGAGTCCTGACCCTTTCCTTGGTTTATTTTCTCATCTCTCTATCCTTAATGTGGCGTGACTGGAGGCTTCGAATGCAGGGAACCGAAGAATTTGACCGCTACGCTGTTGATGTGAGTGCCGCGTTTCTATTGGCAACTATCCTTTTCTTTATCATTCATATTCTAAGCGTGACCTATCCTCAGATGGCTTATGTGCCCAACAGCGATATTGTTCGTAATTTTTCAACTGCCCAGATACTTAATACAGTTCCTAGTCTCTACTCTTCTTCTTACCCTTGGTTCCATTTTCAATTGGCCCTAATTCAAATACTGGCAAAGCAACCTATTGATATATTCCAGTCGACCATGGCATATCTCAGCTTGATACTAGTCCCTTGCTTCTATGTCATGGCTAAGGCCTATCTAACTGACGTAGACCGCTGTTTGCCCAACCTTGCCACCGTGTTCTTCTCCCTCTTCTCTGGATTCGGGTGGGTATATTTCCTCAAAGAAAAACTGGCCCAAGGTGGCTCATCAGACCAGCTGGCGCTCTTGGCTAAAGCTGATGACATTTCTTATTGGGATTTAGGATATGGTCAAGGATCCATGCTTTGGCTGTGGTATAGGCCGTGGACCCTTGGCATCGCCCTTATGCTGGTGCTCTTATATCTACTGAGGCGCCGGGATCTGTCAAGGCGCGATTATATGCTTCTCTTCTCCCTTTCCGCGGTTACCCTTGGTATGGTTCACTTTCCGGAGTTGATATCTTTTATTGCTCTGCTTTTCATTCTTGCCCTGCTGAGACCAAAAATCGAATTGGGTTTGGGACCGGGAATTCTTTCTACCCTGATTGGGATCTCTGTTGTAACAGTGCTGATAGCCTTCTATGGACAGTTTCCGAGACTTTCCATTATTGTACCTCATACTACTCTAGCGCTGCTAGCGGCAGTCTCGCTCATTTCGTACGTGCTTAGCCGCTTCAAGCGTAGGCCAAATCTTGCAGCTGGCACAAGGGTTACAATGGCTCTAGTACCGCTGGCGGTGCTTTTCTATGTGGCTCTACTGATGACTTGGCTCTCGGCAAAGGAGGCTTTCTCCGCAGGACCGTTGGTGGAGATGTATTCTGTTCCCTGGATGCTTTATCCCGTCCTTTTGGGGATAGGCGGTCTTATGGGTTTGGTTGGGTTGATGGTCGTGGTTAAAGACTACGGAAGCCACCCCATGATGACATTTGTCTATCTATTCATCGTTACCCTATTTATGGCGAAATCTATAGACTTCTTGAACACTGAGTTCATGTTCACAGGCTATTTCGAAGAAAGACTGATTTTTCTCCTCCACCTGGCCTCGTCGATCCTTGCTACACTGGCACTAATGAAGATAAGGAAAATGCTCGCTGGACAAAGCCATAGACGACCTTGTGCAGCGTCTATGGTGGGGATTGTCGTTGTTTTCGGGTTCACCTCAACCGCCCTGCTACCAGAGTATTGGCAATATCTCATGCCAAAAGTGACGCTCGGATGGGAGGAAAGAGATGCCCTCACCTACCTCTCCAGCAGACTAGAGGAGGATTCTCGAGCACCTATATGGACAGTTTCAGAACGCTCCGTGTATGAGGCTCAGTTCGTCCCGTCGTATGCGATCACTCCATTGGGAGAGCAGCTTTGGTCTTCCTACTATCCCGAGATGGCCCTCAACATCCTCCCCTTTGAAGGGGGGATGTCTCCTCCATACTTTTACCTACATGCAAGAGACCTTGATGTTCTGCGCATTGAATACCCCGGCAGCTATGTTGCCCGGCACCTGCTACCGTCTTTCCTAAAGATATATGGAAGTCCAAAGGTGGAATTATATCAGACACCGAAGGTTACCTCTCCTAGGCTTCAGAGCGATACGGTCCTCCTGGTCCCTCTCGCTGGCAACGATAATTACCTTTTTGCCTATGACATGTTATCCTTTGGCGGATGGGACTATACCACTTACTTGGAATCGGACCCGAACCTTGAGGGCGAGGTCTTCGTAATCCCCTATGACCAGCCATTCAACCTTGAGAAGCTGTCAGGAAAGAAAGTTGTAATCATTAACACCGATGGCTATGGCCCTTATGCTGAGCGCATCTTTGAGAGGAGATCAACCCTGTCCTTATCTCTATGTGATTCTCCAAAGGATGCCTTTCTTCGCCTCCCTCCTGATTATTCCATACGGCTGACGTTTTTCAACGCCGCTCATCCTGTCAAGAGTGAGTTTGAGTTCATGATAGAGAACGATGCTGAGGAGCACGAGCCAGCTATACTGGTCGATGATAATCAAGCATCTTTCTGGATCCCCTCCGCCTACGGCGAGGGTATAATCAGCGTCGCTGTGTTAACCGACGACTCGGAAAACAAAGTCGAGGGCAACAATAGCCTGCGTATCCAAGTTGGCGGGGGTAAAAATCTGGTATGGGTACTATCCCACGGCTTTGAAGAGTCTCAAGACTGGTCATCTTACGACTTCCTGAGCTTCTATTGGTACGGCTATGGAGATAGTAAGGGCTACGACATTGACATACATGACTCAGAGGGGAATAGATTCTACTACACCTTCTATGATAGTTGGGAGGGGTGGAGAAAGGTGATAATACCTCTGCGGATGAGTACAGGAGCTTACCAAATAGGCGGCATAAGGATTATTAAAGATCTGATAGGCGAGCCCTCCTGGGAAGAAATCAACTTAATCAGAATTACCTCAAGCGGGGGGAATTTCAATAGGAAAGGGACGTGGTTTCTAGATAGGATGACTCTCGACAACGGGAGATGGGTAAAGACAACTTTGAGCATGCACAATCTACTCCCAGAGCGCTCACCGTTGACGGTATCCATCTATGACGGGAGCTCCTATCTGGACATGCCCCTATCTAGTGAGGGCGAGGTCGCGGTAATCCCTAATACCCATCTTCGCTTCCTCGACGGCTCAAAGGCTACCGAGCTCTACGGTGAGAGCATCGCTGGGACTATAACGGTAGAAGAAACTCATGACAGCTCTTCCCTTGCCCTCTTCCTGAAGATTCCTCCGAAATTGGGGGATGACCCCGCCAGCAGCGGAATAGGTCAGGTGATGGTTAAGGTACGTTTACCCGTCTCCGAGCACCGAGTTATCGGCATTGCTAGCGATAGAGGTGAACTTAACCTCCCGGGAAGGCCAACCGTTCCTCATCTCGAGACCAGAGGCGAGTTTGAAAGCGTGGCTGAGTATGTCTGTGAAGATGGGAAGCGTGTCCCCATGGCAGTCAGAGGCATCGTAAACAGCAGCGAAGTTACCTATGTTAACGCCTACCCTCTCGTCAAGGAATGGGCAGCAGAAAGCCAGCGTGGGGCGAGGGCATACGCGCCTGCCGGAGACCTGTTGGAATATATCGGGCTGAACCTTCCCCAATCAACTTATGGGAACATAATAAGTTACCTGTCTAAGTTCATGTTCAAGAAAGCCGTATTCAACGGCTATGTGGAAATAGTCTCTTCTTCCATTGTCATTTCTCCCCTTCCCAACAGCACAAATGTAGAAATTAGGAGTCAACACTCTGCGATATCTTATGCAGGTGTGGTGTCAGCTGAAATAGAGGGGGCAAAAGGGGTGACCGTATCTGCGACAACCGCAACATTGAGCAAGGGGATGGGGTTCTACGCTTCGTTGAGTTCCGAGGAATCTGACATCTCAGTTCATGGGGAGAACATCGTTTTGTCCCTAAAGCTGGCAAACAGCAAATCTGAAAGAATAAATATGGACTCTCATCTAGAATTCAGGCTTCTAGGCGACCACGAGGTCTTCTTAAGAACCCCTAAGGTGAGCGTCGATGGAGAGGCGAGGTTTGACAGTGCCTATGCCTACAGAGGCTTAGAGATATATCCTCGGCCTCTGGGTCAAGACCTTCTTGTAAAGGGGCACGTTGAATTCTCCCTTCCCCTATCCGACACCTATAGCGTGGCGTCGGAATTCAGCTGGCGCGGCTCAATAGCGAGAGATCCAGCGATATACAAGCGATCAGAAGAGCAAGACTTCAAAAACGCACTCCCATTTCTCCTGCTGTTGCTGCTTTTTTGGGCTATCCAGCGTATGGAACTTGAAGTTGAAGGGCATCGTGGAACTGGGACGAGGTGTACGAAAAGACTAGTCTCAAAGGGAAAAGGAATCTGAAGAGAAAGGATTACGGGTGTGAAGGGTCGTGGAAGGGGAACCTATGCCGTGGATCCGCCTCCAATCTTTGATGTGGTCGAGCAAGAAGGGTTGGTGAGGCTTAACCCTATGGCCGACATGACTAGCTCGCGCCAACACCGTCGAGGCCGGATTCGCTAATGTCGTTTGGCGTCGCAAAAAAATCCTACACGCCTTAAAAGCCCAGCTGAATAATTCTGCGCAATTGCCATCTACGTCACCCTTTGGAAACGGAAAAGCATACGAAAAAATCTTAACGTCCTCAACGGAGTTGTTTGAAAGCCCTATATTTCCAGTTAGATAGTCTAGAAACACAACCTCCACTTCAAAGACAAGAAATTAGCCTACACGCAAGGAGAAGTATTTCAAATAGAGAGAGACAATTCATAGTTTCCATAAGTTCATCCGTCCTATCCCAAGAAAAACAAAACAACTCGCAGAACAAATCCTCCAACTGTACTTACGAAGAATAGAGCCCCAGCCAACTCTGAATCTGAAGTATTCACTTTTGAAGATTTCTGTTTTAGCCAAGCTTTTTGCACCTTGGCATGTCCTGTCAAAGTCAGATACCCGGTCCATGGAAGACTCCTAGTATTGCAAGAACATTGTTTGCTGCGCCGATATATGACGCTGATGCTAGCCCATTTACGCTTACGATCCAGGTTTTCTTCTTGGGGAGAGCGAGGGTCAGTATGGTCAAGAATCCCCAGAAATGAAGAAGTGCCCAAAGCGGCTGTTATTGAAACTTGGTCTCGTGGAAACCCTAACTGAGCCCTATAATTGTCGATGCGTAGTCAGAGACAACGCCTCCAAGCAAAAAGATTGCCTTCGAGACATCTTTTCGAAACAGTATTCTGGGTTCATAAGTGATATATTAACTTGCCATTTACTTCTGATCGGGATGGGTCAGTTCGACCTTCACCATCACCGCTAAGAGTGAGGTGAGCTGAAGTTAAGGGCAAAAACATTCTGATAGTCGATGACGACAAAGGCATCCTAAACAGCCTCAGGAAAGTCTTCGAATCGGAAGGCTACAGAGTGGACACTGCGGAGACCGGTCGAGAAGCGTTAGAGAAGTCTAAGGCTGGGTTCTACAATATGGCGTTGCTAGACATAAAGCTGCCAGACACAGACGGCACAGAACTCCTAAAAAGCTTACCCAAGATGGCGAAGATTATTGTGACTGGCTATCCCGAGCTAGACAATGCGGTCAGATCTCTAAACCTAGGGGCCGATGCATACTTAATGAAACCCGTCGACCCCCGAAGCTTGCTGGGGGTCGTGGAGGAGAAGCTGAGGGAACAGGAAGAAGCTGAAAAGACTAGCTTGGAAAGAGTTAAGAATTGGATAAGAACGCAGGTTGAAAGGACCCGCGACCTCTCTATGCGCAAAAGGTCTGAGGAAGAAATGAAGCATCTCATAGATATACTGGATTCCTACAATCGACTACTGCAGGAATCTAACAGGTCATTAGAGCGAGCAAACGCTGACTTGGAGAACTACGCGTATGCGGTATCTCATGACTTGAAGGCGCCATTACGCGCAATCCTTTCGTTTAGCAATTTCCTTCTAGAGGATTACGGTGGCAAAATGGATGCGACAGGACGAGACTATATAGAGAGGATAGTGAAAGCGGCTGAAAACATGAATGCGTTCATCAACGACTTACTGATTTTATCTCGTATTGGTCGCGAATCCAATACGGTTGAGGAAGTTGATCTTAACAATCTTTTGGGCGAGATCATGACTGATCTCGAGCCATTGATGGTAAAGCGTGACTCGCATGTCGTAGTCACTGATCTTCCCACAATCCAAGCCCAAAGAACATGGCTAAAACAGTTGTTTACGAATCTCATCGATAACGGGTTGAAATTCAACGAGTCTGAAACCCCGAGAGTCGAGGTACGATGTGATGAGAGAGAGAAAGACAACCTGTTCGCTGTACGTGATAATGGAGTTGGTATTGAAGAGCAATATCTTTGTCGTATTTTCAACTTATTCGAGAGGCTCCATGCTAAGGAGGAATACGAGGGGACAGGTGCTGGTTTGGCTATCTGCAAGAGGATTGTCGAGAATCTTGGTGGGAGAATCTGGGTAGAAAGCACACCCGGTGAGGGCAGCACGTTCCTCTTCACCATACCAAAAAAAGGACTGGCATATGAGGGGAAAGAAGATGGAAGGAACATCACGGCAATATCCGATACTCTTAGTAGAAGATAATGAAGACGATGTCGTAATAATCCGTAGAGCAATCGAAAAGCGAGGGATCAGAAACAGACTGTATGTGGTGCCTGATGGAGAAGAAGCCTTAAACTTCCTTAGAAAAGAGGGGAAATTTAGAGATGCTCCAAGGCCAGGCCTTGTACTACTAGATCTAAAGATGCCCAAGACTGACGGTTTTGAGGTGTTGAAGCAAGTCAAAAATGACAATGATCTAAAGATCATACCAATAGTCATTCTAACCAGTTCAGGAAGAGCCGAGGACGTAAGAAGAGCCTACACATTGGGATGCAACTCCTACCTTGTGAAACCAGAGAAGTTTGAGAAGCTCACCGAAACCGTGATGGAGATTGATCAATACTGGCTGAAGACCTCAAGAATGCCGTGAGTCCAGTTGAAACTTGGTCAACATTGATGGGGGATCTGCTTGACAAGTACAGAGGATCTTGAATCAATCTTGAGAGAGGCTTCTGCGCTTAGTGCACACAGCAAAGAGGAGAGAATGAACGAACATGAGAAGAGAGAGGTTTCGAAGGAAAAGAGGGCAGGCGAGAAAGATTCACGGGGGCTAAGGATCCTCTATGTTGAAGATGATCCAAACGACCAGATGATCCTTAGACGTTCTCTGGAAAAGAACCTATCAATTGATTTTGCATTGATTACCGCGAACACGGCAAGTGAGGGGTTAAAGAAGGTAGAAGAGGATGGGTTCGATCTAATACTCCTAGACTATAGACTTCCAGGGATGACGGGCTTAGAGTTCTTGGATGAACTGAGGAAAAAACGTTCCGAAATAAATGTCATCCTCATCACAGCCCGAGGTAGCGAAAAAATCGCTGTAGAGGCGATGAAACGCGGAGCCCAAGATTACGTGACCAAAGATGAGATTGGTTCAGTGCGCTTGGTTGAAACTATAAGAGACAAAGCCCTAGAGTCAGCTCTCTCTAAAGAATGGGACATGGAAACAGCCAAACGCGTCGTTTCGCTTCTGTCAGAATCGGAGCTCCTGCGGATAAAGGTTTTTAAAAAGTCAGATCTGAAGCCGGGGAGTAAAATACGTCTCGAAGAACTAGTTTCGACGCTAAAGGAGCTGACGGAAGCCTTTTCGGTGTTGGCATGCCCGTCCTGTAGCTCGTTGACTTCCACCCCCTGCCTACGATGTCCAGAATGCAGGAGTCTTCGCATAGTCAAAGCGGATACGTTGGAGCATCTGACCTGTGGCTGTATTGATTTTTGGTACAAGTTTGAAAGTGGAGAAGGCGAACTCACCTGCCCGAGTTGCGGAAAAAAATTGGGAGAGTTGGGAGTGGATTATAGAAAGGTGGAATCATGGTTCAGATGCTCAAATGACCACTTATTCAAGAGTCCGATTTTCAGTTTCAGATGCCTTAAATGTGATGAAGAGTTCAACATGGAAACAGCCAATCTAAAAAAAT
>Ga0315312_1000888_pt1 | contig 27794 bp, 19 predicted proteins | sample TDP7_MG_FD_203629 | JGI IMG/M metagenome (GOLD analysis project Ga0315312, IMG submission 203629) | Freshwater sediment microbial communities from Lake Towuti, South Sulawesi, Indonesia - TDP7 | ecosystem: Environmental > Aquatic > Freshwater > Lake > Sediment | place: Indonesia: South Sulawesi... | reverse complement strand
GCGAGACGGGGCAAAAATGGACGATGATCGCCAAACTCATAAGAGAAACACCCCACAAACCAGCAAATGTCTATGAGGCGAAGAAAGCCCTTCTCGAAGTCGCCAAGGAAGAGACAAAGATTTTTTCCTCTCTCGCCGGAATCTTCGAGGCTGCTCCAGGAAGGCATCAAACCTAAAAGGACCAGTGCCTAAAACTGTCTGGGGCGTCCCTTTGAAGGCTAAGCTGTACATCTACCCTTACCGCGTAGCAGAACGTAAACCACATCCGATTCTCTGGAGCTTTGACAAGGAAGCTCTTGACGAGATCGCCAAGAGATTCAAGAATAGGTCGGTTTTCGAAGTTGAGATAACAGAGGAATCAATCATTCTAAGACTGGTTGAAAAATAAAGTCACCGATTCCAAGAGAATTGTTATGCCTAGACTTCGTCCTTGGCGCCAAGACAGTTCGACAAGTGTCACATAGGTCTCCCTCTGTCACGTATGCCCACTCATGCGTCATTGCTGGGATCTGACGGGGAAATCTGAGGCATCCGTGATTCCCTGTAGTCTCGAAGATAAGAACGGATTCATCGTACTGTTTTCGGCTTCATAAGTTCTTTATTGACTTTCCTTCTCTTAACATGCGGAGGGATTATTCTGGAGACTCTTGTTGAACAAACGCTTAGGAAAGAGCCATACGAGTCCAGAGCCATAGAGAAGAGCATTGAAGAGATAGCGAGAGAAGCCATACCACGGATAACCGTATTAGGCATCGGAGGGGCTGGATGCAACATCGTCTCATGGATGAAAGAGAAGGGCGTCTCCGGCGCATCAATCGTGGCAATGAACAGTGACGCACAACACCTCAACATAACCAAAGCAGACAAAAGGATATTGCTGGGATACGGCATAACGAGCGGCTTAGGATGCGGAGGCTTTCCGGAGCAGGGCGCTAAGGCTGCTGAGGAAAGCTCGGGCGAGATCGAGAAGGAGGTAGCTGGCTCAGGTCTGGTTTTCATAACGGCTGGCCTCGGTGGAGGAACAGGAACGGGCGCCTCGCCAGTCGCTGCGAAGATCGCGAGGGACCTGGGCGCGGTGACGTTGGGTGTGGTCACGATCCCATTCCAAGTTGAGCGGTCCAGATTGTCAAGAGCAAAGGAAGGACTGAAGAGACTTGTCGAAATCTGTGACGCCGTAATCGTGATCGATAACAACAGGCTTAGGAAAACAGCAGGGAACCTTCCTATAAGCGAGGCCTTCGCTGTTGCAAATGAGCTACTAGCGAACTTCATAAAGAACACTTCCGAGACCATAGCCATCCCAAGTCTCGTGAACCTAGACTTCGCCGACTTCAAGACCATAATGACCGGGGGCGGAGTTTGCGCAATAGGATTCGGTGAAGCCTCAGGAGATACGAAAGTCGAAGATGCCGTCGAAAAAGCGTTCACCAACCAGCTGCTCGACATTGGGGAAACTAGAAAATCTGAAGGAGCACTGGTCCACATCCAAGGCGGAGACGACATGACGCTGGAAGACGTCACTAGAATGGGCGAACTAGTCATAGACAGGATCTCCCCGAACGCAAAGGTTTCTTGGGGAGCCAGAGTCAACAGCAAGATGGAAGGCTCCGTGCGTACCACCATAGTTTTGGCAGGCGTAGACAGCCCATTCCTAGTCGAAGGACTGCAAGCATTCAGCGCCGTCAGGGAGAAGCCTGTAGAGGAACTAGAGGTCGAAGCAACGAAGAAGTCTGAAGAGAAGAGAAGAAAGGGGCTAAGAGGACTCTTCGGGATGTAGAAACAGCGAGAACCCAGGGGAAACGCAGGCTTTCTTCGAAAAATCCATGCCCCTATCTTTTTCTGGTCACCTAGATAGATAGGAAACTGAGTTTAGAAAGGCTAAGGCCAGATAGAATTAAAAGAACCTTGCACAGGTTGTATTACTCGTGGCCTTACAATGTCCTCTGAGAAGGCGTATTCGTGCTCTTGGATTGAGAAGAACAGAGCGAAGATGATCGGAATCAGTGGCAAAATATGGGAGCTGGCTGAACTCGGTCTAATCGAATTCGGCTCCTCGAAGCTTCTGGCTGACGAGTTGGAGAAGCATGACTTTAGAGTTGAGCGGGGAATTGCAGGCATGCCCACGGCCTTCATTGCCACTTGGGGCAAGACGAAGCCGGTCATCGGGATAATGGGTGAGTACGATGCACTGCCGGGTCTGTCACAGAGGAGTGAACCACGGAAGATGCCGCTGGAACTAGGAAAGCCCGGTCACGGATGCGGCCATAACATTCACGGGACAAGTGGTATGGCGGCAGCGATAGCAGTGAAGAAGGCCTTGGAGAGATATGGGCTGAAGGGCACGGTGAGATTCTATGGATGTCCAGCCGAGGAGAATTTCAGTGGCAAAGTGTTCATGGTGCGAGACGGGTACTTCAGCAACGTGGATGCAGCTCTAAGCCACCACCCGGGCAGCATGAATGCGGCAACCTTAAGGAGCTGTCTGGCTGTCAACTCTGTGAAATTCCATTTCTATGGGAAAGCTTCTCACGCCGGCGGTTCGCCTGATCAAGGTAGAAGCGCCTTGGACGCAGTCGAACTCATGAACGTAGGGGTCAACTTTCTGCGGGAGCACGTGATTCAGGATGCAAGGATACATTATATAGTTGAGAAGGGCGGGGAGCAGCCGAACATCGTCCCAGACTATGCGCGGAGCTGGTACTATATAAGGGCGCCTGAAAGAGACCAGTTGGAGTACATATACAACTGGGTTCTCGACATCGCAAAGGGAGCGGCAACCATGACTAGAACAGAGTTGAAACACGAACTCATTGGCGGACTCTACAACCTGGTCCCAAACAGAACGATCGCTGAGCTGATTGTCAGGAACATGAGGGAGATCGGAACGCCAGAATACAGCGCTGAGGAAAGAAAGTTTGCTGAGGAGATAGCCAAGTCCATCCCGCCCGAAATGAAGATCGAGGAACTGAGGAAGTCCAAACGCCCCGGATGGGAGAGACTCGTGGACAAACTAATGGATGACGAGGTTCCCGATCCTTGGGGCGAAGGCGAAGTGAGCCACGGCAGCACAGATGTGGGCGATGTGAGTTGGCAAACCCCAACCGTCGAGTTCACCACTGCGACATGGGTTCTTGGCACACCGGGGCATTCATGGCAGTGCGTGGCTCAGAGCGGGGCTGGACTCGGGTATGAATCTCTGATATTCGCGGCAAAAGCTATGGCAGCATCCGCCATTGATCTTCTAACGGATGAGGATTTGCTCGAAAAGGCGAAGAAGGAACACCGGCAAAGAAAAAGCAACAGGAAATACACGCCGCCCATACCTGCCGAAGCCAAGCCCCCTCTAGATGTCTGGACTAGATCTTCATAGTAGAATAGGGATGCCACTAGAAGTCTGTCAGCGAACCTTGGAAAAGCAGCGAGCTCGCCCGTTTTACCAGGGCCACACCCATGCAGCTTTAGCTATGAGGGTCATCGAGACTCCTACTCCGAGAAATACGCCGACCCCTGCGAATATGCCAGCTGCGAAGACGCCTCTGACAGCTGCCCATCGTTCGGTTCCAAGGAATCTTCTTACCCCATAGTGGCCAACAAACGACCCTAGGAATGTCGTAATACTCGCGACGGGGATCGTGTAGAAGCCTATGACTAAGGCTATGGGAGAGAAGGGGATTCCCATCCTCTGCAACACGGAGCCAAGAAAATAGAGGGCAAACGAAAGGGCACCTGAGCCAGCCACTAGGAGCGGGTCAAGCCTTATCTGTCTCGTGATATAGAGCGAGTCGTTAGTGGCACCCAGCGGCCAGTAGATCATTGAGCCTGGATAGGCGCTTGACGGTATCGGCGCTAGCCTCCAGAGCGAATCCATGATCAGTAGCCCAAACACGATGTTCAGGACCGCCGCGACTGCCCATGCTTTGAAATAGTCCTTCGGCCTCGTCTCCGTCAAGTAGGAAACCTTTATCGCTTGCGATACGCCCCCCGGAGCTCCGAGACAGATGTAGGGAGAGGTCACCCAGCCAGAATATCCCTGATAGGGTGTGAAGTAGACGATCGCCTGCCAAGGCCAGGGCATTGTTGGGAAAAAGCCCAATTGGCCGACCGAATAGGCTGCCAAGGTGCCTATCATGAAGCTGACAAAGAGCGATGTTCCCAGAGGTATATAGAAGGGCATCTCGGGAACAAGGAACATGAACAGAGCCACAGATCCCAAGGTCCCAACAAGATACAAAGCAACTGCGAGAGTAAAGGACGGAAAATTCTCAGATCTATTCTTGGCGGCTCTTAATCCCCCAACTATCGCCCCCGCAATGCTCTTTCTGAACAATACGAGGAGCGCCACTGCGAAGCCTAGGGCAAACCCGAACTGGGGGGATATCCATATCCTCTGGAACGTTCTCTGGTAGACCGAGGCTATGGTCATACCTCGATGATACTCGTTCGCCCAATCCGGGAAGAATGCCGGGTTAATCGTAAAAATATAGTTCAGAACGATCCACACGAGTACGGATCCCGCAAGCATCATTCCCGAGACGCTGAGAGGCAACATTAGGCCGAATATGAAGGACGTTGGTTCAGTCGCGACCCCAACAAGCGCTCCAGGGATGTATTTCTCTGTGAACCAGGTCAAGTCCGCCCATGGTAGTGGTATGATCGCCGTGCCCAAACTGAACCCCCCATAGACTATGGCTCCGTAGATCAGCCCGGGATAGAATCCTGTCATGAAGATTCTCATTCTCTCGCTTTCGCGTACGGTTACAGTTTCTATAAGCGACGCGTCGATCGTGGCGAAGGGAAACCTGAGTTTTTCTCTCTCAACCGTGATGTAGGACAGGATGATGCTCAAGGCAAGGTCGGCTGTGAACGCGAGGAAGAAGAACGAGGAAGTGATCAGGATCGGCTTCAACCACTGGACCTGAAAGAGGGTTCTCTCCATATATGCAGCTGAACCATATGGAGGCGCGATCCAGTCTGGCACTAGGTACGGTAATGGCACTCCGCTGATCGTATAGGCAAAGGTTACAGGGGTGTTGACGAAGAAGGCTCTGTACACGAGTCCGTAGTAAGGAGGAATAGATACGGCCACGGCTCCTATTGTTGAGTATATTATGAAAAGCTCCTGTGTAGATAGGGGATTGCCGGTGAACCTGGCTATCTCGGACAGAAGGATCAGTATTATGTAGACTGCGGCGGTCGAAACAAGCATGCCCGTGGAAAGGGATAGGTAGATGTTTACTGGGAGCAGCAGCAGAGCTACCAAGATCAGTCCAAACAAAGCCCTCCATGTGAAGCCCCTCTTGAACTCGATCCTGCTCTCTTCCAGATTCTCTGCCAGCGCCATTTCAAAGTCGCCTCAGATTTCTGCAGCCGTCTGCCAACCAGTCACTGGTGGGTTCGTATCCTTTTCGGCTTTACTAGATAAATACTTTTGGTAGATTTGCGTATTTACCTCAGTTGCCCTCTTCTAGTTTTTAGTCCCTTTTGTTGGCTGTCATCTGCGACTGCTAGGAGAGCCTACTCACGAATCAGGAAGCAATAGGCAAAGTATTTATCGGAAGCCGCAGATGATTTAGCAGAACGCGAAAGGCGACCTAAAAATGCCACATGGCGAGCGGGGCATCACGGCGACTCTGGTCTTACTCTTTCTGGCTTCAAGCCTGATCCACTTAAGTGCGGGGGAAGTATTTGCCCAACCTGATTCCTACGTCAAGTCCGCGTTAGGCATCAAGGACCTGACAGACGAGTTTGACTACGAGAACGTTCTAGACCATGTGAACATGATTTCCAGCTTCGGCTCTCGACTGACAGGATATGCCGGAGCTGTAAGAACCGGTGAGTACATCGCCAACCAGCTGGCATCGTACGGATTGAAGGTGACCCCGCACTCGTACAAGACGGTTGTCCCGGTTGATGAGGGCTCCAGCGTCACGGTCTTAGGCTCGGAGGAGACAACTTACGAGGCCTACGCGGTATGGCCTAACGGGATCCAGACGTCACCGACCCCACCAGAGGGACTTTCCGGTCCTTTGGTTTATGTTGGGAAAGGAGAAATGCAAGATTTCGATGGGAAGGAGGTCTCGGGGTCAGTTGTTCTGATGGATTATGAAAGCGGAAGCAATTGGATAACCGCGGCGAAATTCGGCGCCAAAGGAGCGATTCTTGTTGCGCCTCCCCAACCCTCAATATACTCTGAGGCTCTAGCAAAATTCCTTGATACGCCTCTGTATTTCCCCCGCCTTTACGTGACTCGTGAAACAGGCTCAAAGCTCATAGAGGCTGAGAGGGCTGGCTTATCAGTACTTATCCACGCAAGGATCTACTACCGCGAGATAACGGCGGAGAATGTGATCGGCATACTGCCCGGCTCTGAAACTGCTAACGTGATCGTAGTCTCCTCTTACTACGACTCTTGGGCACCCGTTCCAGCGTTTGCGGCCTCGCCTCTCGAAGCCGTCTCAGCAGCCTACCTGTTGGAGCTTGCAAGAGTTATGAGCAAGACAGAGCCTCTTAGGACAGTTTGGTTCGTCTTCTTCTCTGGGCATTGGCAGGCATTGAGCGGGGCTAGAGAATTCGTGGAAGACTATTACTTCGGTCCCTCAGCCCAGAACGGTAGCTTCAAGCCATTGATGCTGCTGAATGTGGGCAACCTGGATCCTCTGGGTTCTGGCCTACAGGTTCTCAGAGGCGGAGCTGGAACACTATACGCAACTGTGGACCTGTCGAGCGGCATAACCTTGAGATATAGTTGGGTTCGTCGCCAAATATTCACACAATATCTGCATGATCCGGACCTGTCATCAACCATCCAAGATTTGACAGGAACCACTCCAGCAACTCTAGTTGGAGAGTTCTTCACCCACTATATGTTCTGGGGAACCGAGAACTATTTCTACATGCTCGATTCCGAACCAGCTGAGCTAACTAGAGGAATCTCATTCACCATCCAGACGGCATATGCCAGCAAGCAGTGGATCGGCGACCCCTCTCAAGCCTACGAGTTTACGCGGGAATCTCTGTCATCTCTGGCTCCACAGCTCATAATAATAGGTCACGTTGTGGGTTCCTTTGTCAATGAGCCTCAATGGGGCGTCAATTGGGACGAGACATCGCCTTCAAGGGTCTACATCTCCCCAGGTGGTTTCTCACAGTATTCAGGCTTCATTACGCTGAGAGGCGAGACTCTTGAGTACAATCTTACGAGGGGATGGTACAATCCGGTTCCGCACGCTTTGGTTAGGGTTTCCATGGGGATGGTCATCGGAGGAGCCTACTACCCCTACCCATACCCCTTCAACAAATACATGGCTTACTCCGACGAGAACGGAACATTTGAGCTTCACTGTTTTTCACCTTACCCCTTCATTCCGGGAAGGTATATCGTGGACGCATGGGTTGTCAATGAAACTTCAGGTAAGATCGTCTACGCGCCAGACCTCGGCGTGTATGGATCGAAGGCCATTCTTCCCGTCGTGTCCCCTGTGGCACACCCCGAGAAATCCTCTGTCGTGCTAATGAAGGTTGGGACAATAACCCTCTACGACGTGGTCAACCCTAAAACGGGCATAACAAGTCTGGTTCCCGATTCAAGATCGCCGACCTTCGCAGTTTCCGGCGGCTGGTTCTACAATAGAGGAGGGCTGATACTCCCCCAAGACTTCGCCTATAAGGGCGAACCGCTATTCTACGGTGCCTACTACAACGGGTACGAGCCGGTCGCCCTAGCTTTCGCGTTGCCCCGAAGCAGAGCTATGGTCATGGCCAAAAGCGGAGGCTTATCAAGGACACCGGAGCTTCGACCATACCTAATCCTTGTCAACAGCACCGAGACGAATCCTGAAGGCGACGCGATAACCATCTCAGGCGAATCTCCCAGCATGTATGACGGCAACGCGTTAAGGTACGCTGAAGACATCGTCCGGGTCACGCGGTTCAGATACGGAAAGCTCAGCTCGCACGGTGTGAGAAGCATAAGCGTTGAAGAGAAGCTGGCGAAGGCTGAGCTCTACCTCGAAGAAGCGGAGTCGATGTACAGGAACAGACAGTATTACGACGCCTATGCGAAGGCCTTGGATGCTTGGGCTTGGGGCTCCAGAACCTACGATGAGGTTATGACCCTGATCGACGACTCAGGGAGAACTAGCCTCTTCTTCTTCTCATTGATCATACCGGCGGCCATTCTTCTGGAGCGCCTCTTCCTACATTCTGTGGGAAAGCGTCAAGTCATCAGCATCCTCATTATAGGGACTTTGCTCCTGGTCTTCTTCGGGTTCGTTCACCCAGCCTTGACAGTGATGACGAACTCCACTATGGCCATCTTGGGGCTTCTCGCTTTCACCTTGTTCGCCATCACGGCTGCAATCCTCGGAGACGAGACTCAGAAGATGCTGAAGGAACTTTCATACCGAATTCTGGGCTATCATACTGTGGAGACGGGAAGGGTTGGTCTGGCAACCACTGCCTTCACGGTTTCTATAGAGAACATGCGGAAGAGGAAGTTCAGGACCTTCCTTGTCTTCATCAACCTGATTACGATATCGTTTGCATTAACCTCGCTTACATCGATTTCCCCGTACATCGGCATAAAATATGTGCCTTGGGGAATGCATGTGCCTGCGTATACGGGCATTCTCATCAAGAACAGCTTCAGCGTTCCTCCCGCGGATATTCTTGGGCCTTACACTGCAGACGTAGTCAGAGGTATTGTGGGAGAAGAAGCAATGGTTCTGCCTCGGTCTTGGTATTATCCCCCTTCGATAGGCCCAAACATAGGTGTAGTAACGAGGCTAATGACTGAGAGAGGAATGGCAGAGAACCGGACTTACCAGGTTAATGCGATGTTGGGCCTTACTCCAGAGGACATAAGACAGATTTTCCCCAACTATTCCACGACTCCGATCCTTTCCGTTGAGGAGGGATACTACTGCCTAATACCGAGCAGCGCCGCTGAGACTTTGGGGGTTGGCTTAGGCGACTACGTCGTCACGCAAGGGATAAGGTTCAGGGTCATCGGAATCTACAACACAACGCTCATGACCACCGAGGCAACAAGGGACCTCAGCGGCCTAAGCATGTCGCCGACTGATCCGTACTACATAGGTGTGCTCGGTATTGGGGCAACCGTGCCTCTGGTTTCGGGACAGCAGCCTCCGCAGCTGGCTTGGTCTAGGCTGATTGTGATTCCCTACGACGTTGCCATAGAGCTTGGGGGCTACGTAGCCGAGATATCGATCAGGTTTCCGCCGGGTGTGAACGCCACTGATATCGTCCGCCTGTCGCGGAGCCTGGCTGACATTCTAGACTTAACGGTGTACATTGGAATTCGTGAAGAAGCCTTGGTCGCATCTAGGGTTTCAACCTTCTCCGCCTTCGGTTTGGAGGGGATAGTCATCATACTCGTCATGGGATCGCTCAATGTTGTTGCAACCTTGCTGAACATACAGAGAGAAAGGATCAAAGACATGTACGTATACACCACAGTAGGACTTTCCCCGGGGGGCGCGATGGCTATTGCCATGCTTGAGGCTGTCGTGTACTCTCTCCTCGGCGTGCTCATAGGATACTTCTTGGGCTTTGTCGGGAACGCGGCGTTCAGGGGGCTAGGAATGCTCCCGGAGACTTTTACATTCAACTACGCTTCACTTTTCGCCATGATATCCTTGGCTATGGTCTTGGTTGCCGCTCTGATATCGTCCTCCTATCCGTCCTATCTAGCTTCTAGGCTAATCACACCATCTCTAGAGAGAAAGTGGAAGCCTCCTACAAAACCGAAAGAAGGTTTCTGGGAGATACCGCTGCCAGTGAAGGTTTCCGAGCTAGACGAGGTCAAAGCTCTTCTCACTTTCCTGAGAGAGTACTATCTGGGCGTTGGGGCAGAGAGGCCAAGCTTCCGAGTCCTCAAGGTCCACACCGAATCTATGGGCACGAGGGAGCCGAAACTCTGTCTTGAAGCCGCCTTGGCCCCGTATGAGGCTGGAACAATCGAGAAGATCAACATCAACACCCTCTGGAACGAGAAGGACAGGAACTATGACTTCACAATAATCCTTGAAAGGATGATTGGAGTTGACGATATCTGGGCTAAGGGTTCGTACGCCTTCGTTGATGATCTTAGGACGCAGATACTTTTGTGGCGGTTCCTCACCGTCGAGGACAGGGACAGGTATATTCAGATGGCTAAAAAAGAAGCTTGAAGCCCTCCGGTCTGCTGTGCGCAAGTCTTAAATATTTGCTTCAGACACATATCTGAGCACCAGAGGTTTAGAAAATGGAAAAAGCTGAGATGAACAGAGCCTTAACAGCGAAGTCTCTTGTGATATCTTTGGTATTGATTGTGATCACAGTCGTACTTTCAAACTTCAGCTGGCTATACACGACGAAAGGCGAAGTGGTTACGGGCGTCATGTTGCCCTTCATCTATATGCCGTTGCTAAATGTGCTTCTAGGTAAGATAAGCCCGAAGCTGAGACTAAGCGCCGCCGAGATGGTGCCTCTCTTCGCAGTAACGACCTTCCTGATGGGCGTAGGCCTCTCCGCGATCGGAGGAGGAACCGAGTTCTTCGGCAACATGGACAAGACGATGACAGCCGTTGGTTCAGGTCTACATGAGGAATATATGGCTGGACAGTTCAAGACATGGGTGCCCAGCTACATGTTCCCCACAAGTGACCTCACGGTATCAATCATCTGGGAGGGACTACAGCCAGGCCAAGTCTTCCCGATGGGAGAGTTCATTGTTCCGGTGCTCTATTGGTCGACATACATGATCCTGATCTATCTGCTGTCATTCTTCCTAAGTTTCGGAGTCTGGGGCAAAAGGTGGGTTGAAGTCGAAAACCTACTATTCCCATACGCTGTCCCCGTCTCCTATGCTCTCAACGCCTCAGTAGACATCGAGGAAGGAACAAACAAGAACAGATGGTTCTCGCTCAAAATCGCGGAATACAAGGTGTTCTGGGTAGCCTTTGTAATCGGCATACTGACATCAGCCCTGCCTGTCATATCCCAGTTCCTACCCGCCATCGCCCCGCCCGGCACTCAAGAGTACGGCGCAACCCCAATCGAATTTCCTGCTATGGCAACTGCCCTACCAAGCACAATGGCTAGAGGAACAATGGAGATAGACCAAGTTGCGATATGGCTTCTCCTGCCCACAAACTCTCTAGTGACCATAATACTTGTCTGGGTAGCCTTAGGAGTGATCTATCCCGCTGTCGCTGTCCAAGCCGGATGGATACCTTATGAGCCAGGGGTAGAGTTCAGGTGGAGCTGGCAGAGCACACCGGGCGACTGGTACCCGTTTCCATTCGAAGTGATGTGGACTGGTGTACTCATAGGCTTCGGTCTTACCATCTTCTGGAGTCTGCGAGGGCGTTTCAGTGAAATGCTGGCTTCTCTCACAGGCGAAGACAGCGTGGAATATGGGTTGTCACTGAGGTCAATGACGATCTTGGGCATAGTCGTGACACTGGCGATACTTGCCTTCTTCATAGGAAGCGGAGTCCCCCCAGTAGTCGCCATCATAATGGTGATCATGGCGTACATAGTGCAAGCCTTCTTGGCGAAGCTTCAAAGCATGTTCTTCCTACATGTCGGCGACTTCTACGGTTGGGGAGGCCAATCATATATCTGGGCTCCAGGAGCCTCCTTAGGCTACTGGTCGACTTCTCCAACGCTGGAGACAGGCACTTACGCGGCCTTCGCAACAGCATCTATGGCCCAACCGTTCAACGGCTGCTGGTCATTGAGGTGCACAAGCACAAGTGGCGGAGCTTCGGCTGCCATCTACAAGGTTGCACGTGATGCCAAAGCTAATCTGAAGGATGTGCTGGTAGCGTCGCTCATCGTCGTGATTGTTGGAGTTCTCGTCGCTTACGGCTCTTACTACTGGATTATTGGGCATGGAGGCGGAATTGCACGCACACATGCATGGGGCGCTTGGGTTCACTGGTGGAAATATGGGACAGGGGTCCTTGGATTCGGCACTGGGATAACTGGAGAAACCAATATGTGGGCTCCGTTCCAGTGGCACGCCTTAGGCATCGTCTTCTTCTTCATAATCTATGCGCTTAGGATGAAGTTCGCATGGTTCTTCATCGATCCAGCCGCTCTTGCCTTTGCTGCACCGTTCATGGATTACAACTGGCTCATCGCCATCGCCGCCTTAGTCATCAGGGTGATAATGATCAGGGCTGTGGGTACAACAAGGTTCACAAAATACGCCGTAGCCATTGCCTCAGGAATCATATGGGGCTATGCTATGCCGATCCTGCTGTTGTGGCTCGTGGAGTTCACGACGGTCATCATGCCCTCCTTCATGAGCTACTACGTCCCATAAACCTCAAACCCTTCTTTTTCTTTTTCCAAACCAAAGCAAACTTATATTGGCAAGATCAAGACAATGATGTTCTGGATGCTCGGCATCATAGTATAGGGTGGTGCCTTGTGGGTCCTGAGACATCGGAATTCCAGTCTACTTGCCTCTTGTCGCCAGACGGCGAGATCAAGATCAACCTGACCGTGAGAGAGAGAATTTGGCCCTATCCTCCGGGCAACCGCCCTTACTACTCGATTCTGTTTCAAGGGAAGGAGATCATCCTCGATTCCCCACTAGGTCTCGATTTCAAAGACAAGCCGCCCCTAGCCAAGGATCTCGTGGTCAAGAAAGAAAGGCGTCAGACGATAAACGAAACTTGGGAGCCCGTGCACGGAAAATGCAGGAACGTCCTGAATCACTGTAACGAGCTTCGTCTGTGGCTTGAAGAGGCAGATCGACCAGAGAGACATTTGGAGATGGTTTTTCGAGCCTACAATGACGGTGTGGCGTTCCGCTATTTTCTCCCAGGTCAGCCTATGGTAAAGGAGTTCCGCTTAACATCAGAACGCTCAGAGTTTCATTTCGCCGCCGATCACACAGTGTGGGCAGCCGAATACGGAACCTATGTCTCCCACCAAGAAGCTCACTTCAACAAGAGGAATCTGAGCACCATACTGCCCTCGTCAATCATAGGCTTGCCTCTGCTGGTCCGGGTTGAAGAGTCTAAGTGGGTTGCGATTACCGAAGCTAACATAACCGACTGGGCTGGCATGTACCTTGCCGGCGTAGGGGCTAAACCGTATGCCCTAGTTTCCACGCTTTCTCCGCGTCCCGATGAGCCTGGTGTTCTGGTACGAGCAGTTACGCCTCACTATTCGCCTTGGAGGGTGATCATGATCGGCCGGAAACCCGGAGACCTTATCGAATCCAATATCGTTGTGAACCTAAACGAGCCATGTGCTCTCAAGGACACTTCTTGGATCATCCCTGGCAAATCAGCATGGGACCCCTGGTGGTGCGGTGACTACCTGCCTGACGCGGATTTCAAGGTAGGGATGAACACGGCTACGATGAAGTACTTCACTCAATTTGCGGCAGACATGGGGTTCGAGTATGTTCTGGTTGACTGGAGATGGTACGGGAATCCTGAAGATCCTGAAGCGGACATCACAACCGTCATTCCAGAACTCGACATGCAAGGGTTGCTAAGGTTTGCCAAGGAACGCAACGTAAAGGTTATCGTTTGGTTGAGATGGAATCACGTCGACAGACAATTGGACGAAGCCTTTCCGCTTTACGAAAAATGGGGAATCTCGGGCGTCAAAATCGACTTCATGCAACGAGACGACCAAGAGATGGTGAACTTCTACCATCGCGTCGTGAAAAAAGCCGCGGAACATAGGCTGATAGTTGATTTCCACGGCGCCTACAAACCCGACGGCTTTCGCCGCACCTATCCGAACCTGATAACGCGTGAGGGAGTCCTCGGCAACGAACACAACAAGTGGAGCAGTCTCGTGACTCCCGAACATAACGTCACGATTCCCTTTACCCGCATGTTGGCTGGACCCATGGACTTCACTCCAGGTGGTTTTCGACACGCCACAAAAACAACCTTCAGACCGCAAGATTCTGCGCCGTTCGTTATGGGCACACGCTGCCATCAGTTGGCTATGATGGTGGTGTACGAAAGCCCACTGCAGGTGCTCTGTGATTCGCCCTACAACTATCGGGGACAGCCTGGGCTGGAATTCCTACGTATTGTCCCGACCACTTGGGACACGACAAGGGTCATAGATGGCAAAGTCGGCGAATATATAGCCATCGCCCGGAAGTCAGTGACGAACTGGTTCATAGGCGCAATGACAAACTGGGACCCTCGAACTCTGGACATTCCGCTTGATTTCCTAGACAAGGGACAGTACGTTGCCCACATCTCCGCCGACGCCGTTGACGCGAACGATTACCCAGACAGAGTTCGTGAAGAAAAGCACAAAGTCACCGCCAAAGATACCATAATCGCCAAGATGGCCTGGGGCGGGGGCTACGTAGTTCATCTATCACCTGTACTCGGCTAGACTTGGCTCACCAAAGCCTTTTGCAGAAAGGTCACAATCTGGGGTTGCGCAGCTGGGTCCCTGATGCCTCCTCATAGGTTGTGTTTGACGCTTAAGAGAATAGATAAGCCCACGGTGACTTCGGCCAATCCGCAAACCTTATTTGATATCGAAGCGTCAAAGACACCGAAGGCCGAGGCGCGAGAAAGGCTCAAATGGACTTTAATGTGGTTTTTCTGCATCCTCCGTTCTCGGTTAGGAAGACCTCATTACTTACCCGTCTCCGTTTCTGGCATAAGAACTCCACAATTGGCGAGTTCATTGAGATGCCCATGGGTTTCTTCCCGATGGCTTCTCTCTTAGAGGACGGGGGTTTCAGTGCGAGAATCTACAACCTCGGCCTAGAGCAGTCTTTAGACCCATCGCTCAAGATAAAGGATTTCCTGAAGTCTCTGGAAGCCAAAGTCTACGCGGTCGACCTTCACTGGTTCACCCATTCTATGGGGGCTTTGGAGGTTGCGGAGCAATGCAAGAGGTACCATCCAGACAGTTTTGTTGTTCTCGGCGGGTTCACGGCAACGCACTATGACCTTGATATTATGCGGTCTTACCCCTTTGTTGATGCTGTCGCCCGAGGCGAATCCGAGTATGTATTGCTCAGTCTAGTGAGAGCCCTATGCTCAACTCGGAGAATCGACGATGTAAATGGCATAACCTATCGTGTTCGAGATTCCCTTAAGAGAAACCCTGTCAGCCCTCCTCGAAGTCTTGATTCGTTCAATTTCACAAAGCTAGAGCTGATGGAAAACTGGGACCGGCAACTCCGATGCTGCACCAGAGCCTACGACAAGGGTATGAAACCGTCCTTCTGGCTAACCATAGCGAGAGGATGCCTCAGCGAATGCATCTATTGCGGCGGGGCACGCAGCTGCTACCAACTCCTAACAGGCAGAGACAAACCTGTAGTTCGAGGGGTTAAGGAGATCGCGGAGGACATTGGAGAACTGGCTGAGAAAGGTGTCAAGATCGTCAAGTTCAACCACGACCCCGAGATGTTCGGAAAACGTTTCTGGTCGACGCTTTTGGACTCAGTCAAAAACTTAGGGGTCGACATGTCGATGTACTGGGAAAGCTACAGATTGCCTTCAAAGGCCTTTATTGAGAAGGCGACTGCAACATTCGCAGACTTGAATGTGGCTATATCCCCCGAATCCCCGTCTGAAGATGTCAGAGTGCTGGCAGGGAGATTTTTCACTGATAAGCAAATGTTCGATACAATAGAGTTTCTAGAAAAAGCCGGGGTCATGACGGATATCTACTTCCTGATAGGCTTACCGGGAGAGACCTTGGATTCGGCGAGCGGCATAATAGAATTCACCAAGAGGATTAGCGGGAACAAGCATACCTTGGTTCAACCCCTAATCCCATACACAATAGACCCGCACTGTCCTATGGCTTTGAATCCTGAAAGATATGGTGTAAAGCCGTTGCTCAAATCGTTCGATGATTACAGAAGAGTCTGCGTTGAGCAGAAATGGGAGAAATGGATAGGCCACGAAACGGAGAACCTTTCCCGAGCCGCAATATCTGAGCTTACTGCCAGTATACGAAGCATTGTCATGACATTGCCCCAAGAAGGAGTCTCCGCGAAGATCGCCTTTGACTATGAACAAGCTCAGATATTAGCACAACAAGACCGCTAAGAGCCTTTGAGCGGGCTATCCCTATTCAAAGATAACCGCCGATGCCGGTGGCAATAGCTTGGACCAGGGGAGTAGAATGGCGCAGGAAGAACTGTCGAAGCTTGATGAGCACTTTCGGATAGAGTTTGGGGCATCCTTCTCGGATCTTCACGAAGGCGAGACAAGGTTTGTTGTAACAGCCCGCAGAGAAGCGAGGCGGTTCGCTGGTTATCTTCTTCCCGTCTGGTTTGCCCGTCTAGGCAGCAAGTGCATCGTGTCTACGACCCCAGAACTGCGGTCAAGGGTGGAATCAGTTCTCGAAGGGTTCACAGCAGAGGATGTGTTCTCTCACAAAGGGTTATCTAGAGCTGCAGGTCTGGCAAAACTATCAACGGAACTATATGGAATCATGGCGCATACTTCTATAATGGCCTTGGAACGTTTGAGCCGTACGAAGGCTATGCGGTTACTGAGTTGAAGGAGTCTGACAAGGACATCTTTCTCAGATATGAAGACTGGTTCGGCGTCTTCTACGGGTACTGGGACGAATCTAGACGTAACACAAGAGTTTTTGCAGTCTTTGAATCTGGCATCCCGGTATCTACGGCTTATACAATGCCAAACTCGATCTATGCATGGGAGTATGCCGTCTGGGCTCGGCAAGAATATCGAGGAAGAGGATATGGCAAGACCGTTGTCTCTGCTGCAGTTGAGGCAACGTTTAAGTCCGGTAAGCTACCTCTGTACAGTTCCTCTTGGGAGAATGTCGCCTCAAGACGGCTGGCGGAAAGTCTTGGATTCCAGTTCTACTGCGAAAACTACGCAATAAAGACTGCTGCACCAACGATTTCGGAGCAGGGCAGCCAACCAAAGATAGACTGGTAGCAACATATAGTCTTGATATGCGGGACGCTAGGAGCGATCCCTTAACAGCTAAGAGCGACCCCTCAAAGAAAAAATGTGCAACCATGGAAAACCATAATACTGTGCATGCTATTTCTTGATGGAAAGGCGGGGCGTTTGGATGAATGCCAAAGAAAATTTCCTTAGGGCGGTCTATTACAAGGATCCTGAATATGTTCCAAGGATGAACGAGGATGTTATACTCGGTTTTCAGTTTGAGGGAAACTTCAAGATGGAAGACTGGACCGACAAGTGGGGGGTCTTCTGGAAGATAACTCGCTCAGACATGGTCCCCTTCCCAAAAGGGAACCCGTTGCCGAACCTAGACTACATAGACGAGTTCCGTTTTCCTGATCCAAACGAGCTCGAGTTCACCGAAAACAACAAGAAGTTTTTGGATACGGTGAACAAGGAAACTCACCTGGTCTTCGGAAACCTATACTATTTTATGTTTGAAAGAGCTTGGGCTCTAATGGGTATGGATAATTTTCTGAAATCCTTCTTCACCCACCCGAAGGAGATGAAGAGGCTGCTGCACGAGATCGCCGATTTCAACATCGGAGTCTTCGAGCGATATCTGGAGCTCAATGTAGACGGCGTCACCTTCTCCGAGGACCTAGGCCACCAAGGGGGGTTAATGGTCTCGCCGAGATTCTTCAAAGAGTTTTTTGCCCCGGAATACAAACGATGCTTTGACGTTATGGTTAAAGAGGGAAAGATGATTGATTTCCACTCATGCGGGAAAGTACAGGACGTGGTCGAAGACATGGTCAACGTCGGCGTAACCATCCTCAACCCCGTCCAAGCGAGAGCTAACAATCTCGCCTTGATGAAGAAGAAGTGCATGGGCAAAATGGCGCTTAAGGGCGCGGTTGACTCACATCTTTTGATGTTGGGACCAGTCGAGAAAATAAGGGAAGAGGTCAAGAGGGTGATGAAGATTCTGGCGCCAGGCGCAGGGTACATCGTCGGTCCAGATCAATCGATGCCCTTTCCCCCAAATCATATTCAGGCCTTATGGACCACCGCCGAGGCTCTGGGCCGATATCCCATAGAATGGTAAAGCCGCTTCACCCAACCATTAATTTTCTTTCCCAAACCCAATGAGGTCAAAGTCGTCGGTCAAGCTTCGACACTATTAAGCGCAACAAAACCCCTTTGGCTACCGGGAATCGGTAGCGTTCAGGACGCCGCTTCATGTGTGGCCGCTTCGAGTAGATGTTAAGAGGAATCATCTGGAAACGCAGCGCAAGATATTTACGCTGGAGTTGACGAAGGCAAGGTTGAGGATGGGAAATGAAAATCGGCTCGATCGTTATCGATTGTAGTGAGTTCGACAAGATGTTGGTATTCTGGCAGGAGGCGCTCCACTATGTCCTCAGAGAGCCTGCGAGGGACGGCTGGGTCGTTCTTCGTGACCCTGAGGGAAGAAATCCAAACGTGTCTTTGAACCAAGTCCCGGAGAAGCGCTTCCTAAGAGGTAGGAATAGGTTGCACCTCGACCTCTATACCGACAACAGAGAGGATGAGGTGAAGAGATTGCTCAAAATCGGAGCGACCCGCCATCCCCAGACGTATGAGCCTGATGATGACTTCGTTGTCCTAGAGGACCCCGATGGGAACCTCTTCTGCGTGGTCCAAAAGGACAAAGGCAAGAGCGAGGTCTCAAGAACCTAGCAAGTGAACAAGGACCCCGCATATGCAGACTCAGATCCCACTTCTAAGCTAGGACTCTAGCCTGCTCATGTGTGATCAAATCCTGCCCACCCCATCGCTTCCCTGTTAACACCTTGATATGTGTTTGGGTTTGAGGATCAGAATTGCATGTTGATCTGGGTTCAGATTGCTGTAGGAAAGCCTTGGAAATGGGATGGTGAGACTTAATTTTCTGATCCGCGATATGGGAATCTGAAAAAGTATTAGTGCTTCCGACGCATTCTAAGTATGGAAAGCAACATGTCATCACCGGCTTGCTTACTGGGTATTGATGTAGGGACAGAGGGCTGTAGGGCAATAGTCTTCAATGAAAAGGGTGAATCTCTCGCACGATCCTATCGAGAATACCCTATTCTGATTCCCCACGCTTCTTGGGTCGAGCAAGACCCCCACCTATGGTGGGACAAAGTGACAGAAGTAGTCTCAGATGTCGTGAAAGCGATTGGTAGCGGCTCTGGGCAGATTGCATGCGTGACCGTAACTGGGCAGTCTCCTGTGCTAGTCGCTGTTGACAAGTTCGGAAGCCCGTTGACGAACGCTATTGTGTGGATGGATCGCCGCGCGGTTGAGCAGTCTAGAACAGTTGCACGGATCGCAGGCCTCGCGGAAGACCCTTCGATGATTCTGCCAAAAATCCTGTGGATCAAGGAAAAACAACCGCAAGTGTTCCGGAAAACTTACAAGTTCCTCCAAGCAACAGATTTCATCATATACAAGATCACGGGCGCGTTTGCCACTGACTGGTTTAACGCGTTCACATGCCACTTCAGTCTTGAAAGCCGCCAGTGGCCGGAGGAGATTTTTGAACGTCTAGATATCCCTCTTGGGAAGTTCCCTGAAGTTTTCCGCCCTACCGAGATTCTTGGTGCTACTACGGAGGAGGCATCTCACAAGACCGGACTCGAGAAGGGCGTTCCGGTTGTTGCAGGGGGAATCGACGCCTATATGGCAGTTATCGGGGCCAACGCCTTGAAAGAGGGCTCTGCATGTGAGATAACTGGGAGCTCTACCTGTCTGATGGTTCCCTCCCGCCGCAGAATCGAGAACCGAAAGGGGAGAATCGGATCCGCAATCTTCCCACTATTGCCCGATCTATGGATCACATGGGCTGTAATGTCTTCAACTGGAGCTTCTTTGAGATGGTTCCGTGACGGGTTCGGTTACCCTGATGAATCGTATACGGATCTGGATATGGAAGCCGAAAAGGTTTCGGCAGGAGCTGATGGACTAGTCTTCTTGCCGTATATGATGGGAGAACGAAGCCCAATCTGGAGCTCGACTGCCAGAGGAGTTCTGGTAGGCCTATCTCTTCATCACACAAGAAACCACATGATAAGAGCAATCCTTGAGGGATGCGCTTTTGGCATTCGCCACAATCTGGAGATAATCGAAGAATCAGGTTGCAGGGTAGATGAGATCCGCAGTTGTGGCGGGGCTGCAAGAAGCCCAATTTTTGGTCAGATTAAGGCTGACATAACTGGAAAACCTATAGTAATCCCTAGGGAGATTGAGGCGCCAGCACTCGGCGCAGCGATAGCGGGCTCTGTCGGCGTTGGAATCCACAAAGACATAAAAGAGGCGGCAGAGAACATGGTTCAAGTCAGAAAGAGAATCAACCCGCGAGAAGTCTTCCGTAGCAGGTATGATCTTTCTTTCCGAATGTACAAAGACGTCTATTCACATCTGAAAGAGTACTTTGACCGGTACTACTCGGCTAGCAACGATGGCTCTTCCAGATAGAGAGTCAACCCAGACTGCGTCCTTGAGGTGATATGCATGAAGGCGGCGGTATATTACGGACCTGAAGATGTAAGGATAGAGGAAGTCGAGACCCCAAGAATCGGGGAAGACGAAGTCCTAGTCAGAGTCCGCGTCTGCGGCGTCTGTGGTACTGATGTCAAGACCATCTTGAGAGGACACCCCATGATCAAACCTCCCGCGGTTCTCGGTCATGAAATGGCGGGAGACATCATTAACGCTGGGAAGAATGTCACAAAGCTTAGAGTTGGCGACCGCGTTGTCGTTGCCCCCTACGTGCCTTGCGGTGCTTGCTACTACTGTTTGCAGGGGCAGTACACGTTGTGCAGCAGGATTTTCGAAGAGAAACCAATCCCGGGCGGATTCGCGGAAATGGTAAAGGTGCCGCCCCATATTGTGGAAACCGGGACTCTTGAGATACCTCCAGACGTTTCCTATGAGAGAGCTGTGTTCACGGAACCGTTGGCATGCTGTCTTCACGGGATAGAGAGATGCAAGGTTAAGGTGGGCGATTTAGTCGCGGTCATCGGGGACGGTCCAATAGGATTGATGCATCTGCAACTGGCAAGGGCTATGGGAGCCGATGAGGTGATCGTCAGCGGCCAGTCTGACCATAGGCTGAGGGTGGCGAGTAAACTTGGCGCCTCCGTCGTGGTTAATGAGACAGTGGAGGACCCGGTTGGGAGGGTTATGGAGGAAACGAGTAACCGAGGAGCAGATGTGGTCATCGTCGCTGTCGGTAGCCTCACAGCTGCGAACCAAGGCCTGAGGTTAGCGAGGAGGGGAGGCGTTGTGAATCTCTTCGGCGGCTTCCCTGCTGAATCCCGGCTAAGGCTTGACCCAAACCTCGTTCACTATTCCGAGCTAACCGTCACTGGAACTTTCGGGTTCTCGCACGTTGATTTCGCTAAGGCGCTACAATTGATAGGCAGAGGAAAAGTTAACGTTGACGAACTCATAACCCATAGGTTCAGTCTCGACAATATATTGGAAGCAGTAAGCACCTCAGCGGAACGCAAGGGCCTCAAGGTCCTACTGACAATCTAGCTTGGGGTGAAAGGAGGCAAAGGTGTGTCTCAAGCTGGAAAGGCGTTGAGATTGGTAAGAATATTCGATGAAAGAACCAACCGGACTGTTATTGTTTCGATGGATCATGGTCTGTTCATGGGACCGGCGAAAGGATTAGAAAGGCCCTCTGAAGTTGCTGAGAAGGTGCTGAAAGGCGGCGCGAACGCGATAATAGTCTCGCCAGGTATATGTCGACTTGTTGCCCCAACTATTAGAGGGTGTGCGGGGCTTATAGTTCGCATCGACGGAGCAACTACAGCGTACAACCCCGAATTTTCAGATACCCGCATAGTAGCTAGCGTCAAGGACGCGATGAGAATGGGCGCCAACGCGGTTATAGCTATGGGATATGTCGGAATGGAAAAGGAGAGTCAAACCTTGGCGAACCTGGGCCTTATTGCTCGAGATTGTGAGGAATTCGGTATGCCGCTGGTGGCGGAGATGGTTCCGGTTAGAAGTGAGAGGATCATAGACCCATACGGTACAGATACTGTGAGCCTTGCCGCCCGCGTAGGCGCGGAACTGGGTGCTGATATTGTAAAGACCTTTTACACCGGCAGCGAAGACACTTTCCGGGAGGTCGTCAAAGGCTGTCCTGTGCCTATCGTGGTTGCGGGCGGTCCAAAGATGGAATCTAAGAAAAGCCTCTTGGGTGTTGTAAGAGGGGCCATGAATGCCGGAGCAGTTGGAGTAGCCTTTGGACGCAACGTTTGGCAACATGAAAACCCCGAAGCCATGACCAGAGCGATATGGAAGATTGTGCATGAGGAATCAAGTGTTGAAAGGGCTCTGAAAGAAATCGCAAGCGATACGGCATTTTGAGGGTCGCTTGTTGGTGACCTAATTACTTTCGTCATCAGAAACGATTGGCAGAGGGTCAACCTTTGATTTGCAGGGCCGAGATAGGAAGGATCGATTCTGGACCGCGCCCAGTAGCCTAGACTTCTGTAAAGCCTTAAATAGACTCAGCTTCGCTTCTCTTATCGGTGGTCTTTGTGCAGGTTGGCGAACTAGAGCTTCTTGTGAGAGATGAAATTGTTCAGCGGAAAGAGGAAGGTTACGACGTCGCTGAGATTGAGAAGAGGTTCCTGAGAACCAAGAAGAAGACAGTTTCCAAACTGAATGAGTTCTGGAAGGCTTTGGAGAGTAGCCGCCGTAAGAGGAGCTTCCCTTACAAGGAACCCTCAGAGCTAGAGAAGATAAGAGCTGCACGTCCGAAGAAACCCGAAAGGGTCGAAATCAGCCTCTCAGAGGATGACCTGTTCGACAAGATCTATGGCGGCTGGCTTGGTCGCTGCGCCGGTTGCCTTCTCGGAAAGCCGGTGGAAGGCTGTAACAAAGAACAGATAGAGGAATGGTTGAAGATTGCTGGTGCCTATCCGCTGAGAGACTATTTTCCGCCGCTGTCACAGCTGCCAGCGGATGCCCCTGACTGGTTGAAGGGGCGAGGTTCCTGGCTGGCTGTCCTGTCAGGACATATAACCCGCATGGCTCGAGATGACGATACGGATCACACCATCATGGGTCTCCACATCTTGGAGAAATATGGACCTGACTTCACAACCATGAACGTCGGCGAATCTTGGCTTTTCTTGTTCCCATACTGGCAAGTCTACACAGCTGAACGTGTCGCCTACAGGAACCTTGTCAACGGAATCCTTCCGCCAGACTCTGCTACGTACATGAACCCCTACAGAGAATGGATCGGAGCTCAGATAAGGGCAGACATGTGGGGATACGTGGCTCCCGGAATGCCTGATCGGGCGGCTGAACTGGCTTACAGGGATGCCGCTCTAACACACGTGAAAAACGGGATATACGGCGAGCTATTTGTGAGCGCGATGATCAGCGCCGCCTTCACGACGAATAACATTGAGAAGGTTATCGACACAGGTCTATCTGTGATTCCCAAGAAGTCTAGACTAGCCGAAGCCGCGAAGGATGTACTCGCTTGGAGCAAGGCTTCCAGCGATTGGCGGGACACTTGGAGCAGAATCAACGCCAAGTATGGACACTACCATTTCGTGCACACTATCAACAACGCGGCGATTGTTCTGATGGGGCTTCTCCACGGGGGAGGAGACTACGGAAAGAGCATAGCCATCAGCGTCATGGGCGGATTTGACACCGACTGCAACGGCGCAACCACAGGGTCCATCCTCGGCATAATGCATGGAGCCAAAGCCCTTCCGGAAAAATGGGTAAAACCTCTAAACGACCGCATCGAAAGCTTCGTCATAGGCTACAATAACAGCCGAATCTCCGATCTGGCAAAACGCACTGTGACGATGGTCAAGAGGTTCCAGGGTAGATAGACGTCAACCTTCCCCTATCTTGCGTCCTAGTGCTTCAGTCTCTGCGCCCTTAGCTTGTGCCCTTAGAGTCACTGGTATACCGTGCTGTAAAACTCTCGGGCGTTCTTTTCAATATCGATGTCGTATACTTCTCTGTTTGCTTGAGCCGCGTCTCTGACCCAGTCTTTCGGGAACCCGCTGAGTCCGTTGATCGCGCCTACAATTGCTCCTGCCACTCCTGCTATGCAGTCTACGTCTCTGAATCGGATCAGCCTTCCCCTATCGTCTACTCTTCGATGGTTTGCCGCTGAAAGAATGGAACGCACTGGATCGCCCTTATGGTACCGGATCACGGTCAAAGCAACGCCTAGGCAGTCAAAGGAGTCGAAGGGATGCAGGCAGACGGATTCCTTTGCCAGTCTGAGTATCAGCTCCTTTTCGTTTTTTGATTTGTCCGCTATCTCGAAGAACTTTGGCAGAGTCGGCGTATAGTAGCATTCGTCGATGGCATTGGAGCCGGAGGATGAAGGGTCGGTCATTCTTCGGTTCTTGAACCCGAAGGGATTCATTCTTAAACCCGTTTCGAGGATCTTGTCAACATCCTCTTCCTCACTCATCGCGGCGCTGACTGTGGCTGCAAAGATGGCGGTTGCGTCGTGAGCGAAACCAGTATCCAAGATTGACGAAAGCTCGTATGCCTTGGTGTAAGCCCTCTTAGGGTCATTGGGATATAGAAGACCTGCAGACTGAAGCGAGATCTGACCTATGAGACCCGGGAACCCAGGAGGGTTCTCAGCCACGTAGTGAGGCAGACCACCGTAGACTTGAGGATCATCGACGCCTAGAAAGGCACACGAATGGATATACGGGTCTTCAAGAAATACCCGGGCTAGATCCCAGTATTTTCTCGGGTAAATCTTTTCCAGATTCCGGTATCGGTAGACATACTCCAAAGCTAATAGGTGGGGGTTGACGTTTCCTTTGTTCTTTGTCACGCATTCCAGGAAGATGTGGTTGAAGCGAGTGTCGTCGGTGCCTGTGCCCCGGGGGGCGTCGTCTACCCATGTGCCGAGAGGGTGAGCACCCTGCCTATAAGGTAACATGCCTTCCAGCCATTCCTTCCCATTCAGAAGTTCGTGTATGAACCTTGGTGGTTTGAACTCAACCGGTCCGCCGACAGCGTCGCCGATGGTTGCTCCGAACACGCAACCCAGAACCTTGTCCAGATACTCTTCAGTCACAGCTTCTCCCTTCCCGAGGGTTCATAGATGCTATGCAAGGATTGTTTATAACCCTTAAGGGGACTGACGCGGGGAGCCTTTCCGCCAGCAGTCTGCGTCGCGAAGAAATGGACGCGTCGCCTGATTCTGGAAGACGGCCATCAATCAGAGTAGAAATGCTCCGATGCTTGGTTTCGTTTGGGGCTATCTGTGAAGCGAGACGAACCTACGGATTGACCTGTCGTAGGTTCTCTCGACGTTCGGCGGGAAGAAGCATCCTGGCAGCTCGCCATGGGATCTGTGGTGGCTTATGCATTCGCAGCATTTTCCCCTCCGATCGCAGGGATAGGTGCATGAACAGTCTCTCAGGTTAACCTCGATGTTCGGACATTCCTTCCTCATCATTCCTTTCACCTTTCAACCTCAATCCTTCAAGCCAAGATAAGAGTTTCTCTGTGAACAGCTGTGTTAAGTGGGACGACGGGAGACCTATATGTATGCGGACAGTCTGTCTTCGTCAATCTCGACGCCTATGCCAAGTTTCTCTGGAACCCTAATAAATCCATCCTTTTCGACGAGTATGGGCTCCTTGAAGATTGATTGCTGAGTCTCAACCGTTAAAATGGGTGGGTCGCATGGATACTCGATCATGGGACAGTTGTCCACCGTGGCTACTGCTTGAAGCGTCGCCGCCAAGTTTAACGCCAAACTGCCAGAGCTGCAGACATGAGGAACTACCATCTTGCCGAAGTAATCAGCAAAAATGGCAACCTTCCTGATGCCCGTGATTCCCATGTCTCCCAAGATCACGTCTGGCTGGAGTATATCGTAGGCGTTTCCAAGAACATGCTCTCTGAACTCGTAAATGTTGGCGGAATGCTCGCCCCCAGCTATGAACATGTCAACTGAAGCCGCCAGCTCGGCAAGCCCTTCTACATCTCTTCTAGGCAGAGGCTCCTCAAGGAAGTAGACTCCGAGCTTGTCCAACTCCCTCGCCATCCGGAGAGCCGTCTTCCTTGACCAGTACTGATAGTTTGCGGATCTGTTGTTCTGGTTAGCATCAACCAGTATCATAAGGTCGTCTCCTGCAGCGTCGCGGACGGTCCTAACTACCTCCAGATCGTCCTTGGTATTAGGTCTGTGAAGCCTCAGCTTGACGGCTTTGAAGCCCATATCCATTAGGGCCAAGGCTTGGTTCGCATGTTGCTTTCCTCTGAGAAGCCTGCTAGTGGCGGCATACGCCATGATTCTGTTCGTTTGTGCCCCGAGAATCTTGTAGAGGGGTTTGTCGACTGCCTTACCAACAATGTCCCACAAGGCTATCTCGAGCCCTCCGTATGACCCTCTGTTGAAGCTGGTTTCGCGTCCTTTCATGCATGCGCTCCAGAACCTCTCAACATGAAACGGATCTAAGCCCAGCAGAACTGACTTCGCGAAGGCGTCAGGTTCGCCCATATACGGGCCTAAGCCAACGATGTTCTCGTCAGTGCGTAGTCTGCAGAATGAGAACCCGAGAGCCTTTATGGGCTTGCCATCTGGCTGCCACCAGGCTGGCCTCCAATCTTCGGGAAGCCGTATCGGTCTTCTGTTACGAACAACTTCAATCTCTGTTACCTTCATCAAGTCACCCCTCAGAACATATTCTTCTCAAGCTTTTTCGATTATCTTGCCTTCCTCCCTGAATCGGAGATATCTTTCAAGTTCGTCTCTTGTAGGGCTTCCTCTGGTTTCGGCTTTCGTAGCCTTGAGCGCCCCGGCTAAGTTTGCCCTTTCAAGAGCTTCTCTGTCTTTCAGCCCCTGAGACTTGTAGGCTACGAAAACGCCTAGGAAAGCATCCCCGCATCCGACAGTGTTAATCACACTCAAGCCGACTTGCTTCAGGTCTACTCCGGGCACAGAAATCGTCTTTTCAGGGCTGATCAGCGAACATCCTCTCTCTCCGAGTTTCACTATCAGCTTTAGGCTCTTGTTCACCGTTGACAAGCGTTCCCACGCTTTTGCGGGGTCTTTTTCTCCTGTAAGGTTCTTTAACTCAACCTGGTTGAGCACCAAATAGTCAAGGTTCTCGAGGACCTTTCCCAGCTTTTCAGCCCCGAGCACGCTTCTGACTCCAGCATCCCAAACAACAATCTTCCCGTGCTTCCTGGCGGAGAAAGCGGCGCTTTCAATCGTCTCAATGGGCGGATCGATCAAAGTGACAATGGAACACTCGCGGAGCAGATTCGAGATCTCCGGCCTAGAAAGATCTTCGGGCAAAAGCTTCAGATTAGCGCCAAATAGGGTGTTGATGACATTTCTTCCATCCTTGTCTATGATTATGTAGGCTTGACCCGATTCCGCGTCCCCCACAGACTTGATTCCAGAGACAACAACTCCCTCGGCCTTCAGAATCCGGGTCTGTTGCTCGGCGATAGAGTCTTTCCCCAAGCAGCCGATTAGAGCAGCTTGACCCGGACCAAGAATCCTGGCTGAAGCCACGGCCACGTTGGCTGCTTTCCCGCCTGGCACTCGTGTAATTCTTCTGACAGGAACCTCTTCGCCGACCTCGGGAAACCTTTCAACGAAGAGGTTTGTGTCCCAGTTTATCGCCCCGGATACAAAGATTCTAGCCATAGTCTCTCCTTCTCCCGAGCTTTCTCTAGAATTATGCCCTTGGGTTTATTAGAGTTACCGCATGCTATTGCAGATCGGGGAATGTCCTTGGGAGGTGGATAGAGAAGTCGCCTTCCCCCACATTAGCGAACCCGCTGCTAGACTACATCCATGGGTCGACTATCACTTTT
>Ga0315312_1000887_pt1 | contig 27821 bp, 27 predicted proteins | sample TDP7_MG_FD_203629 | JGI IMG/M metagenome (GOLD analysis project Ga0315312, IMG submission 203629) | Freshwater sediment microbial communities from Lake Towuti, South Sulawesi, Indonesia - TDP7 | ecosystem: Environmental > Aquatic > Freshwater > Lake > Sediment | place: Indonesia: South Sulawesi... | reverse complement strand
GGGTTGCGTTCCCGGGTCAAAATAATTGTGGGTGGGGCACCGATAACGCCGCAGTATGCCAAATTCATCGGCGCTGATGCCTACGCCCACGATGGCGGTGAAGCTATCCCGGTCTGCAAGCAACTGGTGGGCAAATAGATTTAAGGGGGCGCGAAATGGCAATGACACACAGGCAAAGGATTCTGGCAGCGGCGCGGGGCGAGCATCTGGATAAGGCCCCCTTCGGGGCGCGCATTGACCTCTGGTACGGCTATCATCTGGCTCATGGCACGCTTCCCAAGAAGTATCAGGGCTGGAGCCTGGTGGACATTCTCCGCGACCAGGGGTCAGGGATTCTATATCGTGGCTATGCCATTGTTAAAGAAAAATATCTTGATATGGAAGTCATTGAGAAGACCGCGCCGCCCTACATCAGTACCGAGTACCGGACTCCCATCGGCATCATAGCCAAGAAAGAGGTTCTGGACACTTCAGAGGGAGCTCTGGTCAAGTATGAGATGGAGAAGCTGTTCAAGAGCGTCAAGGACTATCCGGTCATTCGCTACGTCTTTGAGCACACTGAACCGGTGGATGACTTTGCTACCTATAATAGAATGCGAGCTGAGGTCGGCGAGGATGGGCTGGTGTTGACCGGGGCTCAGTTCTGGTCGCCAGTCCAGCGCGTGATGCGCGAGATTATGGGCTATGATGTCTTCTTTTACGAGCTAGCCGACCGCCCCGCTGAGGTGGAGTCGTTAATTGAGGTGATGAAGGACCTCTCCCGGCGCAAGCTAAGGCTGGCGCTAAAGTCTGACATGGAAATTTTCAATGTCTGCGCCAACTGGAGCGATGATATTCACACGCCCGTATTCAGGAAATATTTCATCCCCTGGTTCCAGGAGGTCTGTGATTTCCTCCATTCCCACGGCAGGCTGACGATGGCGCACGTTGATGGAGAGATGAGACGGCTCAACCCCTTCTTCAAAGAAACTCGGATTGACGTTGCTGAAGCGGTTACTCCCGCTCCCCAGACCCGGGTGCCAATGAAGGAATTCCGGGAGCAGCTGGGGGAGAATGTTACTATCTGGGGCGGTATCCCCTCAATCCTTTTTGAGCCAATGTACAGCGATAAGGAATTTGATGACTACATCAAGAACCTTTTCCAGGAGGCGGCGCCAGGGTACCGGTTAATTCTGGGGATGGGAGACAATCTCCCCTTTGATGGCAATATTGAGCGGGTGGGGCGGGTGGTTGAGCTTATTGACAAATACGGCAAGCTCCCAATTCAGGTTTAGGCGCCGTTCTAGAATAGCACCATCCGCCAGATACCTTGATTCTTTACTAAGATAACCGATTTAGTCTATAATTTAAAAGCAATTCGGAAGAGACGAAAATGACAGAAAGCTCCAGGACCCTCATTATTGCTTGCGCCGTGATGAAGGACGAGTTGCTGGCGGTAAATCACGCGCCCAACATCCAGATTGAGTTTCTGGAGCAAGCGCTTCACCGTACCCCGGCGAAAATGCCCAGCGCCATCCAGGAGAAAATTCATCAGGCGGACGGCTACGATTACATAGTGCTTGGTTATGGCTCCTGTGGCAATGGTATTGCTGGCGTCAGAGCTGAAAAACGCCCACTCGTGATTCCTAAAGCTCACGATTGCATCACCCTTCTTTTCGGTTCTCTGCAAGCCCACCTCAAGGAGCATGAAAAAGTCCCCGGCACTTATTACCTGACCAAAGGCTGGATTGAAGAAGCGAAAGACCCGCTCGGTGTTCTTGAGGAATACACCCAACGCTACGGTCGGAAGACGGCAGAGTGGGTTCTTGAGCAGGAGTTTAAGAACTACAAGCGCATTGTCCTGGTGACGAATGGTACCTTTGACCCCGCCAAATACCGCTCCCGCGCCCGAGCCAATGCGGAATTCCTTGGTCTGGCTTATGAGGAGATTCCAGGCTCGCTGGCTTTCTTTGAAAAGCTGGTCCAGGGGCGGTGGGACAATAGCGAATTCGTTATTCTAAAACCTGGCGAGGAAGTCACCCAGCAGGTATTCCTCACCTTAATCGGGTGTCCCCCCTCGCCAGCCTGAGTTCTATACCTTAACTTAGCGCAGCTTGCTGAGTCGTCGCTCTACCATCGCTTTCAGCTTGTCTGGCTCACCTTCAATCATGCGGTAGCAGTGCTTCTCTTCCGGGAATTTGGCGGTTTTGACCTCCTCAGCAAAAGCACGGACGGCTTTCTCAATGACTTCACTAAGATTGGCATACTTCTTGACGAATCTAGGCGTAAAAGCTTCAAAAAAGCCGAGCATATCACTGATGATTAAACACTGACCATCAACGTACATTCCTGCGCCAATGCCGAGAATGGGCACGTTACACGTTTCCGTGATTATCTTGCCGACCTCTGGTGGCACTGCTTCCAGCAGGATGGCAAAAGCGCCGGCTTTCTCAATAGCGATGGCGTCCTCAACGATTTCCAGGGCGTTTTCTGCCGTCCGACCCTGAGCCCGGAAACCGCCCAACTGTGCCGAGCTCTGGGGAGTCAAACCAACATGCCCCATCACCGCCATCCCGGAATTGACAATGGCTTCTACTTGTGGGACAACCCGCCGACCGCCCTCAAGTTTGATGGCATCAACATCGCCCTCTTTGTAGAATCGTCCGGCATTGTAAACTGCGTCGCTCACGGAAATCTGGTAAGAGAGGAAAGGCATGTCTCCGATAACAAAGGTATTGGGGGCTCCCCGCCTCACCGCCTGACAGTGTCCAATGAGTGTATCCATGGTCATGGGGATTGTCCCTCTGTAACCGTAGACCACCATGCCGGCGCTATCCCCGACCAGAATTATCTCAATGCCGGCTTTTTCGCAGAGGGAAGCCGTCGGGTAATCGTAGGAAGTGAGAAAGGTAATCTTCTCCCCCTTCTTCTTCATGTCCTGGAAATCAAGTACGGTTTTCTTCATCTTCTACCTCCTTTTACTTTATTACCGGTACCCTCAGGTCGTTAGCGCCTGCCTTGGATAGTTTCAACTTTGGATTGGTCTCGCTGACTAATTCTATGACGTTCTTCATAGAGCGAATCTTTTCCCTGCCCAGTTCCGCCAGTCCTTCTTCCGAAGTGCCCCAGGGCATATACATAACCATCCCTGGTCCTGGCTCCATCTTGAAGTAACAGGGAGAGGCGACTCGGGCAATTTCCGGAGTTTCGTAAATACGATTGTAACCGCCCATGGAACTCCATAGTTGGATATGTATATCAAATGGGATATTGGCGGCACTTCTGAGGGCGGCGAGCATCGGCAGTGTTAGGTCGGCGACGGGATTGCAGGTGCCGGCGCCCAATGATTCAATCAATCTAATTCCCGCTGGGTTAGCATGACCGGCGAATATGGAGACTTTAAAAAGCACCTCTTTAGGTATATTGCCATTCTGTTTCATAGCATTCAGTAGAGAAAGAACGCCTTCATCCCAGACCAGAAAACCTCGGAATCCAGCTTCAAGGCACCTCTGAACATCTTTAATATAATGGATGACCGAGTCCATGCCCCTTAATCTCAATCCAGAGATAAGTCCTTCCGGGGTACAGGCTTGGCGGGTAATATCCCAGGTGGGGCGGGGTCCGGGGGTAATAATCACTTCTACTTTGGCTTCGTGGGCAACGCGGGCGAATTCTCTAAGTTCTTCTCTCGTAAAGAGGGTGGCTCCTCTGATCATAGCGATGGCTCGGTGGAAGGGGACGCCCTGTTTTTGAGCTTCGTCAATAGTGGCTTCTAGGACTTTTACGGTTTCAATTCCAGAAATCTCAACTCGGTAGTTGGCACCATCCGGGAAAGTTTTGGGAGAGGTTGGCAGGTTATAGAGGTCGCCTTTTGGCATTCCCAACCTCTCCAATGACATTATCATTTCTTTTTCCATCTCCTCTCCTTTCGGGGCAGCTATTTTTGTTTGACCGCCTGAATTATAAAACCAGACCCTACCAGTGTCAATAGAATTTAAGGGGGAATTAGGTACATTTGGAAAATAAACAAGAGGAAAAGAAGGCTGGCAATTACTGCTTTGTCTTGGGCTTCATCCCGGCGACCTCATAGGGCCAGCCACCGATGCTACCGTCTAGGAATTTGACATCCTTGAAGCCGGCGCCTTCCAGAATGCGCTGTGCCTGGTAAGCGCGGATACTGGACTGGCAGGAGGTAATAATTTCGGTATCCTGAGGTAGTTCCTCTAGTCTGGCTCTCAGTTCCCGGATGGGCACAAACTTGGTCTGTGGCGACTCAATCCGCCGGGCATTCCACTCTGCCGGCGTCCGCACATCAAGCAGGATAAATTCGTCCCCGCGGTCTATTTTCTCCTTGACTGCCACCGGTGAAAGCCCCTTAGCCACGCCGCTTCGCTTGTTTCGGATAACATTGGCGGCGGCGTGAAGCGGGTCCATGGCACTGTTGTAGGGTGGGGCATAAGACAAGTCCAGGTTGGCAAGGTTATCTGCGGTGGCACCGAAGGAGAGAGCGGTCGCCAGCACGTCAATTCGCTTGGCGCTGTCGCCCGGTCCCACCACCTGTCCCCCCATCAACCGACCGGACGATTTATCGGCAATGAGTTTGACCGTAATCTCTTTGCTGTTCGGGTAGTAGGTGGCATGTTCGTAGCTGGGCACGAGGGCGGTAACAATATCGTAGCCAGCTTGCTTTGCCTGTGCTTCCGTGAGACCGACTCTCGCCACGTTGAAGTCAAATACTTTGGCAGTGAAGGTGCCAGTTACCCCGGGGAAGGTCTCCTGTCCGCCGGTTATGTTAGTGCCAATCACCCGACCGTGCTTGTTTGCGGTGGAACCCAGTGGTGCCAGAACCTTCTGTCCGGTGATGCGGTTGACGTTCTCCACGCAATCGCCGCCGGCGAAGATGTCGGGGTCGCTGGTCTGGAGGTATTCATTAACGTCCACCCCACCTAGCGCCCCGATTTTCAGCCGGGCATCCTGCGCCAGCTTGACGTTCGGCTTCACCCCCAGCGAGAGTAGCACTAGTCTGCCTTCCAGTTCCGTGTCCTTGGTAATAATCTTGTTCACCCAGCGGTTACTATCGCCCTCAAAGCCGCTGACACGCTGTCCCAGTATCAGATTGACACCCTTGGCTCTTAAGTGCTTTTCAATTGGTGCGGCGATTTCAAAATCAAGCATCGTTGGTAGTATCCAATCCAGCGCTTCAATCATCGTTACCTCTAGCCCCTGAGCGATAAAGGCTTCTGCCATTTCTAGCCCGATAAGTCCGGCGCCAACAATGACTGCCTTCTTGATTTCACGGGGAGCAATCAGACTGCGGAGAGCTAAGGCGTCCTTGAGCTTGGTCAGCGTGAAAATGCCGCCGAGGTCTCTGCCTTCAAGTTTGGGGATGGCAGGGACACTGCCGGTTGCCAGGACGAGTTTATCGTAGCTCATGGTTGTGGTCTGGTTTGTCCCGAGGTTCAGAAGCTCTACCTGATGGGCTTTGCGCTTGATGGCAACAGCACGGGTGTCGGTGAGCACATCAATATTCATAACGTCTTTGAAGAAATCGGGACGGCGTGCCACCAGACTGCTTTGGTTCTCAATCACCCCGCCGACGTAGTAGGGTAAGCCGCAGGTGGCAGTTGATAAGTTTTCTTCCTCCTCAATAATGGTTATTCTGGCTTTCTGGTCCAGTCGGCGGGCTCTGGCGGCGGCTTTGGGACCGCAGGCAGTGCCACCGATGACAACGATATTATTCTGCTTCTCCACAGCAAAACCTCCCAATCACATTGAAGAGTCTACTTACCAGTGCGCCGTCTCCGATGGCGGCACATCACGCCGGCGAGCTTGATTGCCTGGATTAAGCTCGCCGGGTCAGCGGTGCCCTTGCCGGCTTTGCCGAAGACCGTCCCGTGGTCCACCGATGTGCGGATGATGGGCAAGCCGAGCGTTACATTCACCCCTTCCGTTATCCCCAGCATCTTAACAGCGATATGCCCCTGGTCGTGGTACATGGCAATGGCAGCATCAAACTGCCCCTGCGAGGCACGCAGAAAAACGGAGTCGGGGGGGAGGGGTCCGGTCACGTTCATACCCTGTCGTCTCGCTTCCTCAATGGTGGGGATGATGTATTTCTGCTCCTCATCGCCAAAGAGTCCCCCCTCGCCGGCGTGGGGGTTAAGCCCCGATACCGCGAGACGGGGATTTTCAATGCCCATTTGCTTCAGAGCTTCGTTGGTAAGCTTGAGCACGGTCAGAATCCTCTCGGGTCGCACCCGCTCAATAGCTCGGAGCAAGGAAAGATGGGTGGAAACATGGCTCACTCGCAATTTGCCGGTAACCAGCATCATCGCCACCTCTTTAGCGCCGCAGAGTTCTGCCAGTATCTGAGTGTGCCCGTCATAATGGTAGCCGGCTTTGTTCAAAGCCTCTTTGTTAATCGCCGAGGTCACTATGGCATCACACTCCCCGGCGAGGGCTAAATCCACGGCTAGTTTGATATATTCGTAGGCGGCTTTGCCTGCCATCGGGTTGACCTGTCCGCGGGTGAGCCGGTCAAGCTGAATGTTCTTCAAATCAATAACGTCAATAACGCCTAGCTTGAACTTAGCCTCTGATATTTTATTGATTGCTCTGATTTCGCCGGGGACCTTGGTAATCCTCAATGCTTCCTGCATCGTCGCCGCGTCACCGATTACTATCGGGCGGCTTATCTCATAAATTTCCGGGACGGCGAGCGCCTTGACCACAATCTCGGGACCTGAACCGGCGGCGTCGCCCATCGTAATTGCCAGAATCGGCTTGTAATCTTCAGTCATCGCTATCCCTTTCCCTCCAGATAGGCTAAGGCTTTGACCAGCGCTTGTTCCGTACCGAAACCACCGGCTTTGGTAACCACCCTCATCCCCTCCCCCTTGCCGCTGATAAACTCTCCAGCCGGGATGCCGGCTTCCACCTCGCCGTTTACTTTAATGGCAGCGATAGCCAGCTTCTGACAGACGGCGAGGGCAATGTCCCCACCGGACAAAAACAGCCCAGCGACTTTGTGTTTTGCCAGAAGTCCGACGGCAGCTTTGGCTAGAAAGGGCGCAATTTTCTGTTTCAATCCGGGCACGTACCGGACAAAGGTTGAAGAAATTGCCACGCTCTGTCCTGAACCCAGGGCTTGTCTGGCACCAGTAATCATTTTTCCCACACTGAGATTTTCTACGTCAACGTTCAGAATGGGCAGACCCAGCTCGTCTTTTGCCTTAAGCAACTGCTGACCAGCGACTTGGTTTTGACTACCGATGACCACAAGCGCCGGTCCGGTGGGTGAGCTTGAGGCTTTTGTCTGGCTCGTCTTCGGTGGCTTGCCGAGAAAAAGGTGCAGTTCCCGCGCCATTCCTCCCGAGCCACAGAGCAGCCAGCTACCTTTTGCCAGGACCGCCGCCTGAACCATGCTGACAAGGTGCTCTTGTGTGGTGACATCACCGACGATTATTTTCTCGGGCATCTGAGTAATTTGGCGATAAAGCGACTCAGCGCCAGCTTCAATATCTGGAACGGAGATGGTGCCCACCTGCCGCGCCATTGTTTTTCCCAGAAGGGTGGGGATATGGGATTCCTTCACCGGGCAGATGGGGTCGCGGGCAAACTGGGTCTCGGCGACGGGCACACCGTTAACGAGAAGGACTCCGTTGACCGTGGTCCTTCCCACCGCCGGGAAGGCTGGGGCGACGATTACCTTCTCACTGTCAAGCTCCGCCATAGCCGCCTCCAGCTCAACACCAACATTACCTCTGAGAGTAGAATCGATTTTCTTGTAGACCACCCGCCCACCCAGGCGCCGTACCGCTTGCGCTACCCGCTCTCGTGCTATCTTTGGGTCTTCTGCCCGGCTATTGGTGGTGATGACGACGACGTCAGCGGTGGCGGGAAAGCTTGGGTCAAGAAGGACAATGGTACTATAGCCCAGGCGGGCGAAATAGCCGCTGCTGTCCATCGCCCCAGTCAGGTCGTCAGCGACTATACCCAGCTTGTTTGGTGCCAATTATTTCTCCTTGCTGGGATACAGCAGAATCTTACCCGCTTTGCCGCTCTCCGCCAGTTCCATCGCCTTGGCGAAGTCCTCCAGCGGCATGCGATGAGTGATGACCGGCATCGGGTCAAACCTGCCGGACTCAAGCAGGGCTTTCATATCCCACCAGGTCTGCCACATCATGCGCCCGGTGCTGCCGTAGACCCGGGCTTCCTTGTAGATAATATCTTCATTAAGGCTCAGCTCAACCGGACTGCCATGCAGACCGACCAGGCTGACCCTGCCGGCACGCCTGATTACCTTGAAAGCCATCTGAGCCGCCTTGGCGTTACCGCTGATTTCCAGGGCGACGTCCACACCCCTGCCCTCGGTGGCTTCCTGGATTTTCTTGACGACATCCACTTCGTTGGGATTCAGCAGTATGGCATTGGGGGCGAACTTCTTAGCCATCTGGAGGCGAGTGAGGCTGACCTCAACGGCAAAAATTTTGGTGGCACCCCAGGCGTGGCAAGCCCCGATGCCGCACAACCCGATGGGACCACAGCCAAAGACCGCCACTGATTTATTATTGACGTCTTCCTTCAGGGCACCGTTGACGGCGACGCCCATCGGCTCCAGGATAGCGCCAAGGTCGGGGTCGGTGCCCAGTGCCAGTTTCCAGGCGCAGACGGCAGGGATTTTGGCATATTCGGCGAAGGTGCCATCCACATGGACGCCGATAATTGCCATCTTCTCGCAGATGTGCTGTAAGCCGGTCTGGCACATCAGGCAGGTCTCATCTGGAATGTGAGTTTCCACGGCAATGAGGTCGCCCTTTTTAAAATTGGTCACCTGACTGCCCACCTCAACCACCTCGCCGCAGGTCTCATGCCCGAAAATCATCGGTGGTTTGATTCTTGCCTGGGCGTAAGGCGTCCAGCGATAGATATGGATGTCAGTGCCACAAATAGCCGTCGCTTTGACTTTAATCAGGAGGTCGCGCGGTCCAATTTTGGGGATATCAACCTCCGTAACTTTGGCTCCGGGAGCTTTTTCAGTCTTCATGAGTGCTTTCATTTTCATGCGGGGTTCCTCCTTTACAAATAGTGCTTTTTGATTATACGCTGACTTAATTCTGGTAAGCAAGAGTCCGTGATGATTCAGTACCCTAGGCGACCTCATCCCCTGCCCCCTCCTGCTAGGAGAGGTGGCGTAAAGGAAAGAGGGAGCGAAGCCCCCTCTAAAAACATCTCCCCTCCCCATATCGCAATCAATGTGAGGACAAGCTTAAAAAGTCGGCGCTTCTGTTGAGATTAACCGAGCTATAATTTATAATGTTTTAATATTGCCAGCTTTTGGCAAGTTCGGAATAGGTGGAATAAATGCCAGAAAGAGAAATAGGCAAGACCTCCTCTTTGCCCGGGAAGTATACGGCACTCTTACTGGTTGTGGTGCTGGCAGGACTGTATCTGACAAGTCTTTACAGCTATCTCCTTTTCCACAGTTTAGCCGAACTTTTCAGCATAATTGTTGCCTTCGGTATCTTCATAATAACTTGGAACTCCCGTAGATTTCTGGAGAACAACTTTCTTCTCCTCATCGGTGTGGCTTTCTTCTTCATTGGTAACCTGGATATCATTCACACTTTGGCTTACAAGGGTATGGGAGTCTTCCCGGCTTTTGGCTCAGACCTCCCCACCCAAATCTGGATTTTAATGCGCTACGTTACAGCAACCTCTTTCCTCGTTGCGCCGTTACTTATTGGACGGAAGCTCAATATCAGCCTGGTTTTTCTGGGCTATACCGTAGTGGTTGCCCTGTTGTTGGTCTCAATCACCTACTGGCAGATTTTCCCAGCGTGTTACATTGAAGGGGTAGGACTGACCCCCTTCAAAATTTACAGTGAGTATATCATTTCGCTGTTTTTTGTTGGTGCGCTGGCGCTTTTGTTTAAATACCGCCGGGAATTTGATAAGGGCGTCTGGCAACTAATCGCCGTGTCTTATATTATCAGCATTGCCAGCGAATTAGCCTTTACCCTCTATGTTGACGTTTACGGCATTTCCAATTTAGTCGGACACATGTTTGAAATTATTTCCTTTTACCTCATCTATAAAGCCATTATTGAAACTGGTCTGACTAAGCCCTATAGTCTCCTTTTCCGTAGTATAAAAGAACGGGAGGAAGGGCTTGAGTCAACACTGACTCAAGCCCAGCAGCGACAGAATGAGGTTGCCGCATTACTGGAAGGTTCGCGGGCTATTTTAAGTTACAGCGAGTTCCCTGAGGTGGCGCGTTCTATTTTCAATTCCTGCAAGAACCTGGTTGGCGCCAAAGCGGGATATGTGGCTCTATTGAGTGCCGATGGTACCCGAAATGAAGTCCTTTTTCTGGAGTCAGGAGGACTGCCATGTCGGGTTGACCCTTTCCAGCCGATGCCCATCCGCGGACTTCGGGCGGAAGCCTACCGCACCGGCAAAGCGGTCTATCATAATGATTTCGCCAATAGCGAGTGGGTTGAATACCTGCCCAGCGGACACTTGCGGCTGGACAGCGTTATCTTTGCCCCATTGATTATTGAAAACAAGACCGTGGGTCTGCTCGGGCTGGCGAATAAGTCGGGAGGTTTTAGTGAAAATGACGCCCGAATGGCGTCCGCCTTTGCCGAACTGGCGGCTATTGCCCTGCGGAACAGCCGGATGTGGGAGTTCCTTCAACAGAGCGAGACGCGCTTCCGGACGGTAGCCCAGACTGCCCGCGATGCCATTATCACCATTGATAGCCGTGACAACATAGTTTTGTGGAACCAGGGCGCCGAAAATATCTTTAACTATACTACTGATGAAATTGTGGGCAAGCCCCTGGTCACAATAATGCCTGAGCGTTTTCGGGAAAAACACCAAAGGGGGGTGAAGCGATTTTTCTCGGGTGGGGAGACTAGGCTTATTGGACGGACAGTTGAGCAGGTTGGGCAAAGGAAAGACGGTAGTGAATTTCCGATAGAGCTTTCTCTCGCCAGTTGGAAAGCGGGAGACGCGATGTTCGTAACCGCTATTGTGCGCGATATAACCGAACGCAAGCGTGCTGAAGAGCAACTCCGGACCTATGAGCGCTTAGCCACCCTGGGCACCGTCGCTGGTAGCATCTCCCACGAGATACGCAACCCGCTGGCGATTATTGATAGCTCGGTATTTTTCCTTGAGGGCAAGCTAAAGGAAGCCGATGAGCGGGTCAAGTCCCACCTTAAACGAATCCATTCTAGTGTACAGCGTTCCGCCAGCATTATACAGAGTCTGCTCAACCTGACTCAGATGAAGGAACCGCTCTTTAAGAAACTTGACCTCAAAGTCATTGTGTCTGAGGCGATTATCACTGCCGGCATCCCCGAAAAGGTTAGAGTAATACTGAATTTCCCTGAGGGAGAGGTCTTGGTCAACGCCGAACGAGAACAACTTCATCTGGCATTCGGCAACATAATTACCAATGCATTGCAAGCGATGGAAGGTAAGGGCACCCTCACGGTTACTCTGCTCAGGAAAGAAAATGAGGTAGAACTTTCTTTCAATGATACTGGACCGGGCATTCCGCCGGAACACATCGGGCGGATTTTTCAGCCCTTGTTCAGCACCAAGGTCCGTGGCATTGGCTTTGGCTTAGCTATTGCCAAGATGGTGGCGGAAAAGCACAGCGGTAGCCTTGAAGCCAAATCACAGCCGGGGGTGGGCGCAACCTTTATCATGAGGTTGCCCCTTGAGGACACTGACAAACCTGCGGCGTAATGGATGAGTTACCGTGGATTCGGGGACCCGTTAGACTCGTTTTTCGGGGAAGGAGGTGAACGTAAAATGTGGCAACTAAAAGGATGCGCCCGATGTGGCGGCGATGTCTATATCAACCGGGATGAGTACGGCTGGTATGTCCAGTGCCTCCAGTGCGGCTACCATAGCGAACTGGTGAACATTGAGGAAGCCAGGAAACAGATGCCGAAGGAGACAGAGGAAGTAACCGCCGAAGCCAACTTGAACCAGAACGCCTAAATCCGGTATCCTTCTATTGGAAGGATGGCGCACAGTAATTCCGAGAATTTGGGAAAGGAGCCGACATGAAGCTGTGTGTGAAGAAAGTATATTGTCCCAGCTGTCGGAAGCTGGCCAACTGCCGGGAGCAGATCACCAACAATACTTTGCGTGTTGTTTGTTCCCGCTGCGGCGGTACGATTTGGACCAAGGAAGGCACCGTCTGGAAATATACGCCAAAGAGTGCTTGATTGAACTGGACTGCATTTTCCCAAGTTGAGGAGGTGTTTTGCCCTATGCCTGTTTATGAATATGAGTGTGAGAGTTGCTCCTGCCGATTTGAATTACGGCAGAGCTTTGACGATAGCCCGGTAGCTATTTGTCCCCAGTGCCAGAATAGCGCCCGGCGAGTCTTCTCACCAGTACCAATAATTTTCAAGGGAAGCGGATTCTATGCAACTGATAGTCGGAACATTAAGCGAAAAGGTAAGCGTGATGGCGACCAACCTGGCGACAAGATAGAAGAGTCTTTGAAGAAGGCTAAGGAGGAAGTTACCAAGGCTAAGGACTAGGAGTAGCCAACTTACCAAACTGGGGAAACGGGAGGTAACTCTCGTTTTTCCTTTTATCGGGGCTACTTCCGGCAACTTCTTACTGCAGCGAATCCGGCGTCTGGCACGTACCCGGCGACCGGCATCTCGGGTCGGTAGCTGGCTAACCCCGGCGGTTGCCGCAGCACTGAGCGGTATTCCAGTTCCCCCAACCCCGCCCTTTTTAGCATTGCTTCCACTTGTCTTCTGGAATAGAAGCGCGCTTCTTGGTATAACGGGTGTGCTTCTCTACCTCGGCGCTGATAGAATTCCGCCCATGGGCTTTCTCTAAGTATTAGCCCCAGCACCAGCCACCCCTCCCGCTTAACAACCTGCCCCGCCTCCCGTAAAACCTTTTCTGGGTCTGTGACGAAACAGAGGGTTAGAACCATGAGAACTCCGACGAATTGCCCACTTTTGAAAGGTAATTCTTCACCCACACCGCGCACCACCCGAATGCCTCTGGATTTTGCTAGCTGTAGGAGAGACATTGAAGGGTCTAGCCCGTAATCTATCCCTAGTGCTTGAGCAAATCGCCCCGACCCCACCCCGACCTCCAGCCATGGTTGCCTGTTCTCAATGAAGGGTCGTAAGCACGCCATTTCCATGGCAAAGATAGTCTTACCCGGCTCAGTGTCATACCAGGCATCGTATTTAGCGGCGTAGGTGTCAAACATCTTCTGCGATGAATGTCCCTATATCCAGCCGAAGCGTACCGGCTGACGGTAGACCCGCCACGCGTACACGGCGGACACCACTATTAAGGCTATCGCCAGGTAGATGTTAAAGCGGAAGGTTACCCTCAGCCCCATTATCAGGGCGGTTAACACGAAGAACAGGCAGATGCCGGAAAGCCTTTTCCGCCGCTTGCGAAGGTGGGTAATCTGCGGTCCAAGTCCCTCCGGGACGGGGCTGTCAGGCTTCACCTGATTCATCAGTGCCTCGATGCGCGGCTGTATCGCAAAGTGGACATAGGAAAGCAGGACCGTCAAGATGAGTAAAGACACCCACTTAATGATTAGCGGTGGAAAAGTCACCAGCGCACTCCAGCCGTACCCTGAGACATAGGTCAGTGCCAGTCCACTGGCGGCCATTGTCCCCTGAAAAATGAAACATCTCACGGCGTTATGGCGAATTATGTTCTCCATGTAACGGTCAGTAAAGTAACCTAGAGGCGCTCCGAAAAGCGCTCGCTCATTGACGACGACTAGCATGTAAAATGGCGCCGCCATCATCAATGTTGACAGTAAATGAACCACCAGCAGGAAAGCTCGCCACTCTTCCATTCCCCACCTCCCGGCTCTTAGAGCTAACCAACAGCTAAAATGCCCTTATATTAATAGTATAACACGCCGGGTTCCGTCAATGTATGGTTTGACTTTGAATACTCGCACCACTAGAATTAAGAGCCAAAGTAACATCAGCAGGAGGGAGTTTAAGGGGATGCACTCCCTGCTGGAATGGTAAAAGCGGTTCCTGCAACCGGCAAAGGAGGCAAAATGCAGTGCGATTCTAAACGACCCCAGTTTCGTATTTTATCGGACCGGCACATAGCCGAAATCCATAACGCCACCCTGCAGATTCTGGAGCGAGGTGGCGCCGCTTTTGAGGCGAAGGAAGCCCTTGACATCCTGGGGGAAGCTGGACTTGACGTCTCCAATCCTGCCCGAGTAAAGATGCCGACACATATGGTAGAGGAAGCTATCCGCAAAGCTCCCAAAATAGTTACCATGTACAGTCGGGAGGGTGCGCCTGCCATTATCCTCAATGGCTTGACGGGCGCTCATTTTGGCTCAATCCCTGATTTGCCGACCTACCGCGACCCCTATATGAAGCGTGAGCGCACTTGCTACATTGAAGATATTGTCGATACCGCGCGAGTGATTGATGCCCTGCCCAATGTGGAGTGGGTCTTGCTGGGGACAGTTCTTTTTACCTTTCGGGGTCTGGTACGGCTTATCAGGGACGTGTATTTAGTGGTAAGGAGTAAGCCCCTATGATTGAACTCAGTCCGCAACTTACGGCGATAGTCTTGCTGGGTGTCTTTCTTCTTGGAGTGTTTGCTGGCTATCCGCTGGCCCTTGTCGCCGGTGGCACGGGGATTATTATCGGCTTTTTGCTCTTTGGACCAATGGTCGTCCAGATTATTTACATGCAGGTGTTCAGTATCCTGTCTGATTATATTCTCCTGGCAATGCCCTTATTTATTTTTATGGGGCATATTGTAGAACAATCGGGCATTGCCGACAGAATGTATCAGGCACTATACGTATGGCTAGGTGGTTTGAGAGGCGGTCTGGCAATATCCACGATAATACTGGCGACCGTTGTGGCAACTACGGTTGGTCTGGTGGCGGCCGCAACCACCATTGTCACGGTAATCGCGGTCGCCTCAATGATAAAACGGGGCTATGATAAGAGCTTAGCTACCGGCTGTTGCTGCGCGGGTGGCAGTCTGGGAATCCTCATCCCACCCAGCACCTTGCTCATTGTCTACGGACCGATGGCGAGAATATCGGTTGGCAAGCTGTATTTTGGTGCTTTCTTCCCCGGTTTTCTGCTTGCCGCACTCTATTGCACTTATGTTGCCATTCGCTGTTTCCTTGAGCCTCAGATTGGCCCCCCAGTACCTCCTGAGGAGAGAAGAGTGCCTTTCCTTAAGAAAACTTGGATGCTGGCAACTTCTACAGTGCCAATTTCCATCATTGTCCTGGGCGTTCTCGGCGTTATCTTCTTTGGTATCGCCGCGCCGACAGAAGCCGCTGCCACCGGCGCCTTCACTTCAATGTTACTAGCCTGGGGCTACCGGCGGATGAACTGGAAAGTGTTGGTCAATGCCGCCCGAGAAACCGTCAGAGGGTCCGGTCTGATATTCCTCATCGCCGGCTGTTCTGTAGCTTTCACTGCGGTGTTTATGCGTAGCGGTAGTGGTGAGGTAGTGCGTGATATGATTATGAGCATGCCCTTCGGGAAATGGGGCGCCTTCCTGCTCATAATGTTCTTCTGCTTTATACTGGGTTTCTTCATCATTGACCTGGGTATTATCTTCCTTCTAGTTCCAATTATCACTCCAGTCTTCAAATCGCTTGGTTTTGATGCGGTGTGGGCAGCGATTATGATTAACGTTAATATTCAGATGTCTTACATGACCCCGCCGCTTGCTGTCGCCATCTTCTTCGTTAAGGGCACGGCGCCCCCGGAGTTGAACATAAGCATGAATGAAATCATCAAGGGCGTCTGGCCCTTCGTCTTTTTGATTATGGTGGGGCTGGCGCTCTGCGTCGCCTTTCCGGGAATAATTCTGTGGTTACCAGCTCAGATGATAGCTTAGCAGAAATAACAAGTAAGCGGCATTTTGCGGCAGGGCTATATTAGAAGTCCAGTCCGTTAAGAAATATAGCCCTGTTTTATGAGTAATTCGGCAACCAGGACGGCACCCCGGGCGGCACCCATCTTGGTGTTGTGGGAGACCAGTACGTACTTGATGCCATTCTCTAGGACGCCATCCTTCCTGATTCTCCCCACCACCGTCGCCATGCCGTTATCAGTATCGCGGTCAAGGCGGGGCTGGGGGCGGAAGGGGTCAGTGTGTACCACTATCATCTGCTGCGGGGCGGAGGGAAGCCCGGAGCCCTTAAGCCCGGCAAACTCCTGCATCACCTTGGCGACATCGGCTGGCTCACAGGGTTTCTGTGTTGAGACAAAGACGGCTTCGGTGTGCCCTTCCCTCACGTTGACGCGGGTGCAGGTGCAGCTGACCGAGAAAGGCGCTGGCTGAATTGTCTCTCCGCTCAGTGTGCCTAAAATCTTCTGGGTTTCCCGCTGGACTTTCTCCTCCTCGTTGGGAATATACGGTATGACGTTATCCAGAATGTCAAGTCCAATCACACCCGGACTACGCCCGGCGCCGGATAACGACTGGAGTGAAGTCATTATCACTGACCTGATGCCGAAAGCGTTATAGATGGGCTTCAAGGTTATGGCTAGCCCGATGGTAGTGCAGTTTGGGTCGGGTGTGATGAAGCCCTTCCACCCGCGGGCTTTCCTCTGCACCTTGATTAGTGCCGCCTGTTCGGAGTTAATGCCCGGAATTAGGACAGGCACGTCCTTCTCGTAGCGGAAGGCAGAAGCCGTGCTGATGACCGGCCTGGTGGCGGCAAACTTCGGCTCCAGAATCTGCGCCTGTTCCGACTCAACCGCTGAGAAGACAACGTCGACGTTCGCGACATCCATCTCCGCTGCAAGCTGGACGGGGATACCCATGACTTCAGCGGGGGCTGGTTCATCACAGAACCAACGGAAGCTGCCCGTCTTGGGGTTAGTGAGAGCGTCTTTGTAGCTTTGTCCAGCGGACCTCTCGGAAGCTGCCAGCGTGGTCACTTTTATCCAGGGGTGCTTGTCCAGGGCAACAATAAACTGCTGACCAACAATGCCGGTAGCACCAACGATTGCCGCTCGTAACATCTTATGCCTCCCCGTGCCTGCAGAATAGCCGTTTCGTAGTTTTTCTATATTATACCCTAAGGGTTACCGAACCACAATTTCTGTCTCGCATTTAGCCACAGTCCAAAACGCAGGCTTGACATTCGTGCTATAATACTAAGCGAGTGTTGAAGCTATTCCACGCGGCGTCGCCTTCACATCTTTCCGGTATTCGCGGTTAACGATTTCTGGGAATTGTCAGGAAAATCGGGTTAAGGGGGTGATAGCTTTCAGCAGTAAAAAAGTTTGATTGGTATGGTTCTAAAATTTTTGGGAGGGTAAAATGAAAAGAATTCTAGCTTTTGCTGTTGTGGTGGTATTACTTGGTAGTTTGATTGCCATTGGCTGCGCACCAAAGCCAGCGCCAGCACCGGCTCCAGCCCCTGCTCCGGCACCAGTTCCCACGCCAGCACCAGCTCCAGCGCCGGCACCCGCACCGAAGCCGGCACCAACGCCAACCCCGACTCCGGCGCCAACCCCAGCCCAACCGCCGAAGGCAATCACTCTGAACGGGCAAGGGCATAGCCCGGCAACTTCCGAAATGTATATAACAATGGTCAGATGGAGCGAAAGAGCGACTCAAGCCAGCGCTGGCCGTCTGGTTCTAAAGCCCCAACCCGCCGGTGGCATTGTCCCGGCAACCAAAGAGTTTGATGGCGTGCACGGCGGCAGTCTGGACTATGCTTTGACGGCGGTCACTTACTGGATGGACAAATTCCCCGCCGCTGGTCTCTTCACCTTTACCATTGGTGGACTCTCTCCAGTAGAGCAAATGCTCTGGCATCTTCAGGGCGGAGGCAATGACCTGCTCCAGAGAATGATCAAGGACTACAATGTCATCACGGTTCCTGGCTTCATTGGCTCCCCGGAGATATTCCTTAGCACTACGAAGCCGCTGAAGACACTCGCTGATGTCAAAGGGCTGAAAATCCGCACCGCTGGTGATGATGGGGTCTGCTTCACCAAGATGGGTGCCTCCGTGGTCTCAATGCCCCCGGGAGAAGTCTATGAAGGTATGAAGCGCGGCGTCATTGATGCCTTCCAGCTGAGCACTCCCGCCGTAGACTACTCCATGGCGATGCATGAGGTAGTGAAAAATATTTACCTCTCTCCCGTGCGTCAACCTTCGGAATATCACGCCTATCTGTTTAACAAAGATGTCTGGAATAACAAGCTCCCAGCCGACCTCAAAGTCCTGATACAAGACGCTATTCTAGCCGAGGCATGGCAGTACTATGCCCTGATAACTAAGTTGGATAGAGTGGCGGTCGAAAAATACCGAGCCTATGGTGTTACCGTAGCGCCAATTCCAAAAGAGATAGAAGACGAAATGGTGAAACAAGCCGAGGCTTTGTATGCTGAGCGAGCCGCCAAAGACCCGTTCTATGCCGAGGTGCTAAAGTCAATGCGTGACTTCCAGAAGGCAGTGAAAGAATTCTTCCCTCGCCTCTAGGTTTCGGTCCGGTCCCCCTTCGGGGTTCACTCGGAGGGGGACCTCATTTAAACAGGCATGAAGAAAATAATAAAGTTCATTGAGGCTACCAGTCTCTGGACGGGTAAGACGGCGCGGTGGCTGAGTGTTGTTCTTGTGTTGCTGATGACCTTTGAGGTCTTCATGCGCTATGTCTTCAGACGTCCGACGATGTGGGGATATGAGACTATGATTATGACTGGCGCCGCGATGTATGCCCTCGCCTGGGCTTATGTCCACCGCGAAAAGGCTCATATCAGAGTAGATGTCTTCTACATGCGTCTGTCAGCCAGAGGTAAGGCTGTGATTGATGCCATCTGCACCTTTTTCTTATTCTTCCCTTTAATCAGTCTCCTCGGTTACATGGCTTTTTCCTGGATGGTGCGCGCCTGGAAAATCGGTGAAAAGTCAGTTGAGAGTTACTGGTATCCTCCCATCGCCCCGCTCCGCACTGCTGTGTTTCTCGGGCTACTCTTCTTCGGGCTTCAGGGTCTTGCCCAGTTTATCCGCGATGTCTACTTGCTGGTAAGGAACAAAAGCTATGATTGAAATAAGCCCGGAGATTGTTACCCTAATCATGATTCTGGGGGTCTTCGTCGGCATCATGCTCGGCTATCCCCTGGCGCTCCCCATTGGTGCTCTCGGACTTATCATGGGTGTCCTACTTGTCGGACCGAAGGCGACCTTTGATTTGTACTACACCCGCGTCTTCAGTATTCTCACCAACTACATTCTTCTTGCCATCCCACTTTTCGTCTTTATGGGCGATATGCTGGAAAAGTCTGGCATTGCTGGCGGACTTTATGATGCTTTGTATTTGTGGCTGGGTGGCCTGAGAGGTGGGCTGGCTCTAGTCACTGTTCTCGTCGGGACGATTATGGCGGCCTGTGTGGGCATCATTGCCGCTTCCGTGACTATGCTGGCGCTGGTTGGCATTCCGTCAATGGTCAAACGGGGCTACAGCAAGAGCCTGGCTGCCGGCGCCGTCTGTGCTGGCGGTACTCTCGGTATCCTCATCCCGCCGAGCATCATGCTGGTGGTTTATGGACCGATGTCCGGACTTTCGGTTGGCAAGCTGTTCATCGGTGCCTTTATGCCCGGCTTTCTCCTTTCCTTTTTGTATCTGCTCTACATTTTCATCCGCTGTCAGCTTGAGCCAGCAATGGGACCCCCGGTACCAATTGCCGAAAGAAAAGTCCCCCTGGCTAAGAAAACGGCGATGTTATTTACCTCGCTGATTCCGCCGTCAATACTCGTTCTGTCTGTTCTTGGCGTGATTTATCTCGGTGTTGCCGCCCCCACTGAAGCGGCAGGTATTGGCGCCTTTGCCGCCACTATCTTGGCGATTATCTATCGTAAATTTAATCTGAAAGTGCTTATTGCTACCGCGACGAGCACAATGAAGCTCGGTGGCATGATATTCCTCATCTCTTCCCTGAGTTTTGCTTTCGTTGGTATATTTATCCGGGTCGGCGGTGGCGAAATAGTCTCCAAATTCCTGCTGGCAATGCCCGGCGGGAAATGGGCGGTCTTTGGGGTTATCCAGTTTCTCGTCTTCCTGCTGGGTTTTTTCATTGACTGGCTGGGCATTGTCTTTATAATGGTGCCAATCATCACCCCCATTGCGGCAAAACTTGGTTTTGACCCACTCTGGTTCGGTATGATGGTCTGTGTCAACCTCCAGACTTCCTTTATGACTCCACCCTTCGCTTATGCCATTTTTATTGTCCGGGGTGTTTCGCCACCAGAGTTGGGGGTGACGATGGCGGATATTATACGCGGCGTTATTCCCTTTGTCGTCATGATTCTCGTTGGTATTGTGCTCCTGGTAGCTTTTCCGGAAATCATCCTCTGGTTGCCGGGGAAGATGATAAAATAATATCCAGCGCGCTTTGAATCAAGGAGGGAAGAATGAACATACTGATAACTGGTGGCACGGGCTTTATCGGGGTGGGGCTAGCGCGCAAGTTGCTGGCAAAGAGAGAGAAAGTGGTCTTATTTGATGTTGCCCCTAATCCTCAGCGTACTGCTGATATTAAAGAGAAGGTCAAATTCGTTTCCGGCGACCTTAAAGTATGGTCGGAAGTGCTGAACGTGGTAAAAGACAATAATATTGACGGCATCTTCCATCTGGGCTCCATGCTCAGTCTGCCGTCAGAGGAAAATCCCTGGGCTTCCTTCCAGACCAATGTTTTCGGGACGATGTATGTCCTTGAAGCCGCCCGGCTCTTCGGCGTGAAACGGGTGGTCTTTGCCAGCACGGCCGCCACCTACGGGCTGGGGACGGGAGAAGTGATTACCGATGATACCCTCCAGCGCCCCATTACGATGTATGGTGCCGGCAAGCTCTATGGTGAACTTCTGGGCAGGTTCTACCGCCGCAAATTTGGACTTGACTTCCGCGCCCTGCGCTATTGTGCTGTGATGGGTCCCGGCGTCAAGACGCCGGCAGTAACTCAGTTCTACTCCTGGATGATAGAAAATAGCGCACTGGGGAAACCCTACGAGTCTTACGCTGCGGAAGATGCCGCCGTGCCAGTTACTTACTTCAAAGACGCTATCCGTGCCATTGAGATGCTCTTTTACGCCCCGAGAGAAAACATTAAGACGGTCTGCTATAACATTTCCGGAGTCTCACCGGCGCAGTCTGCCCAGCAGCTGGAGCTGGCAATCAAGAAGCTCATCCCAGATGCCAAAATCACCTATAAGCCTGACCCGGTAACGATGGAGTTCTTCCACAGCCAGACAATGAAAGTCTTTGACGATAGCCGGGCAAGGGAAGAGTGGGGCTATAAACCGATATATACCAATTTTGAGAAGGTGGTGGAGGACTTTATTAAGGAAGTCAGAACCAATGCCAGGTACTATGGTTTAGCTTAAGGAGGACGTTAAGTGTCAATTGAAGTCAATACCAAAGTGAAACGACCTTCCCGTGCGGTACTGGAGGGATGGCGGAAGCTCTTAGCCGAATATCGGGCGGTTACGCCTGAGGCTTCTGACGTTATGAACCGGATGAATGCCATGAACTCTGAGATTAAGCCACTCTACGAGGGAATTCGCCTGGTGGGAGTGGCGCTGACGGTAAAGACGATAGCCAGCGACCTTGCGCCAGTGATAAAAGTACTGGAGTTAATTCAGCCGGGAGATATCATCGTCATTGATACCCAAAATTCAAAGGATACCGCCTTCTGGGGTGAAGTCGTTGCTACCGAAGCCAAGCGCAAAGGGGCGCTGGGTACGATTACCGATTCCGCAGTGCGGGACGTTCTTCAGCTCAGGGAGATGAAATTCCCGGTGATGGCGGCGGGCATCGCCTCTAGGGCAGCCGCTCTGATTGGCTTCGGCTACCTCAACTATCCGATTCAGTGTGGTGGGGTGGTGGTCAATCCGGGAGATGTGGTTCTGGTTGATGATAATGGCGTGGTGGTTGTGCCGCAGGAGCAGGCTGTAGAGGTACTGCAGAAGACCCGCCGGTTCCTGGAGAATGAGCGCAAGATTATTGACCGGGTGAAAGCTGGCGAGCACACCGGCGATATTGTTGGCTTACAAAAGCTGGGCACCCTGGACGCGGCTGAGATTTACGAAAAACAGCGCCGAAGACGCAAATCTTAGTGATTAAGATATTAAATCTGTCCTATCGGCTCAGACGAGGTAGTATCGGCAGATAAGCCAGCCCAGCCATAACCCCACAGATTGCCGCTGACAAATAGAATACTGCCGACAACCCAACGTTGTCCGCTAAAAAACCCGAAACCATGGGACCCAGCAGCATGCCCAGTGAATAAGTCGCCTGATAGACCCCCATCGCGGTAGCTCGGTGTTGTGGCGCCACTGCCTGAACACTGAGACTCATAAAGATAGTACTGAGCAGCCCCCTCCCCAGCCCGTTGACGACCATAACCACCTTCAGCAAGGAGACCTCCTGGATAAAGGGGACTATTACTATGGCAAACCCCAGTAACACGGAACCAAGTAGAATAGTGAAAGAGATGCCCCAGCGCCGGGTCAGGCTGACCACGGCCAGTGACGCCATCGCTGAGAAGGCTAGAGATATCATGGTGATAATACCCAAATCGGCTTTTGAGGCGCCAATCTGGGCTCCGTATATCGGGATAAAGCTAAAGAGCCCCGCCCAGTTGGCAAATTGGGCAAGAATACCCAGCAATGATGCCATGATTAAAAGAGGTCGGGAGGCTACCACGGTAAAGCGATTCCAGGAAACGGTTTCCCCCCGAAAGAATACCGCCGGTTTCGCCAGTAGTAGCGTTACCAGACTCAGCAGACCCATGACCGCTGCCCCCCAGAAGGGATAGGTTAGACCCCGGGCTTCAGCAATCAGACCGCCGCCAAAAGTAGCCACCACCACTGATGTCCCCTGGACAAAATTAATCATGCCAATGGCTTTTTGCGTCCCCTCTGTTGGGTAATAAGCGGTGAAGTAAGTGGCAAAGATAACCCAGCAGGCAGCACCAATGCCGGTAACCGTGCGGGCGATAAAAAGAAACCAGGGACTGGGTGCTAGACCAAGTCCCAAAGCCCCGACCAAAGCCATAAAGATGCCACCTGCCAGCAGAAGCTTTCTCTTGTTAATGGTATCAAACAATACTCCGATGGGAATGCGGAGAAGTATCTGGGGTATGGAGTAAGAGGCAACAATGGCGCCCACCATAGACAGGCTGGCACCCAGTGATTGAGCATAAATTGGCAGGATTGGTACATACAGGTAAAGACACAACCAGAAAAAGAAATTAGTGAGGCAGAATAAAAGGATAGGCTTATCATGCCATGATGGCAGACTATGTGAAGCGCTTGGTGATGCCAAACTCCCGCCTGAGTTATCCGGACTGTGTTCTTGCATGCTTCAGATTATAGCCTGCCGCCGTGACTGAATTACGTCTATTTTAGACGAGCACCTACTTTGGCTTTGCCGTCCCCCAGGTTGTCCCGGTGATACCGCCATCAACAATGATGGTGGTGCCATTCACGTATTTGGACTCATCGGAAGCTAGGTACAACGCGGCGTAGGCGATGTCCCACGGTTCCCCCTGCTTCCCCGTTGGCGACATGGAGTCGCGCAATCGCCACATTTTTTCCAGGTCGCCGCCGTAGGCATCCTTGGCATAGTACGCGACCATCGGGGTCCGGATTAAGCCGGGGAGAATGGCATTGACTCTAATTCCCTTGGAAGCATACTGGAAAGCGACTTCACGGGTAAAAGCAATTACCCCCGCCTTGGAAGTGGAATAAGCCACGGCTGGGACAGTAACACTGACAGCATTGATGGAAGAAATATTTATTATTACGCCGCTGCCCTGTTTTTCCATGTGGGGAAGCACGTACTTGCAGGTCAGGAACATACTTTTCACGTTGATATCCATTATCCGGTCCCAGTCCTCCTCGCTGGTCTCAACGGGACCGCCGTATCCACCAATCCCCACATTGTTATCCAGTATATCAATCCTGCCGAAGCTCTGGAGACATTTGTCCACCATTGCTTTGCAATCGCTGGCTTTGGCGACGTCAGCTTTGAAAGTGATGCAGGTGCCGCCTTCTTTCTCAATGATGCGGCGTGTCTCCTCGGCGGCTTCCAGATTATAATCAACTGCCATCACTTTAGCCCCTTCCCGAGCAAAGAGTATCGCTGTTGCTTTGCCGTTGCCCAGCCCGGGCCCAATTGAGCCGGCTCCGGTTACGATGGCAACTTTGCCCTTGAGTCGGTCTCCCATACAGTAGCCTCCTATTTAATCATCTTTCCTGGTAGCCAGAGGATAATTTGGGGAAAAGCCACCATCAGCGCCAGCCCGATGAGCACCAAGAAGACAAAGGGCCAGATGCCCCGGATGACATCTGACATGGTTACCCCCAGCTTTGGGTCGGCAGTACCCCTCAGGAAGAAGATGCCGGGAGCGAAGGGTGGCGTCATGAAGGACGTCTGGAGGTTGACACAAATCATCATGGCAAACCAGAGTGGATCAAACCCCAGGGCGATGATGAGGGGCGAGATTATCGGGATGGTAATGAACAGGATACCAATCCAATCAATAAAGAATCCCAGGACAAAGACAATCAATTGTATGACAAAGAAAGCGCCCCAAGCGCCCCCAGGAGTCGATAGAATCAGATTTTCCACCACTTTGCCACAGCCGGCGCTCAGGAAAACACCGACAAAGGAGAAAGCACAGCTACCAATGAGAAAGATCATGCTGGTGAGCCGGAGAGTCGCTAGTGCCACCTGTCGCAGGACTCTAAGACTAAACGCCCGGTAGGCTACTGCCAGCAGAGTGGCAACGAAGGCTCCCGATGCCGCCGCCTCAGTCGGTGGCGCGATGCCCAGGAAGATAACACCGAGCACCGCCATTACCAGTATCGCCGTGGGCACCATAGCCACAATGAGCATGGTTGTCTTCTTGCCGAAGGGGACGGCTCTTTCTTCGGGAGGTATTGCTGGCGCCATCTCAGGCTCAAGGGAACAGCGGACGGCGATATAAATCATATACAGGGCGGAAAGTAAGAACCCGGGGAAAAAGGCAGCCATAAACAGCTTGCCCACGGAGATTGTCGCCATCGGTCCGTAGATTACCAGCATTACGCTGGGTGGAATGAGGATGCCGAGGCAGCCCGCGGCGACAATGGACGCGCTAGCCAGACTCTTATCATAGCCCCGCTTCATCATGGCGGGGAGGGCACTGAGTGAAAGCATAGCGATGGAGGCGGCAATGACACCTACGGTCGCCGCCAGGACAGTGCCCAGTAGCACTGTGACGATGGCTAGTCCTCCCCTGAGCCCGCCAAGCCATAAATAGAGAGCATCGTACATCCTTTCGGCAATTCCCGAGCGCTCGAGCATGCCGCCCATAAAGATGAAGAGTGGGACTGCCAGCAGGAGATAATTAGTTACCAGGGAAAAGACACGCGAATAAATCAAATCAAAGACCGGGGGCCCAAATAGCAGGTAACCCATGATTACACCCGTGCCCCCGAGGGGGATAGCCAAGGGGAAGCCAGTCAAAACTCCAATGAGGACGCCCCCGAGCATTATGATGGTAGTAACCTCGGGACTAAGTTGAATCATATGTTTTACCCCTTATCAATTGATATACATCCCGAATAAACTGGGCAATACACTGTAAAGCGAATAGAGATAGCCCCAAGACCATTACCGTTTTAATTGGACCAGACGGCGGCATCCAGCTACTTTCCACCAGTTTCTCGTGCATTTTCCAGGAGAACAGCATAAAAGAAAATGAAGAATAAAGCAGTATTGAGAGCAGGGGGAAAAGGAATATTGCCGAACAAAGGACGTCAATTACTGCCTTGCCACGAGGTGGCAGGCGAGTGTAGAAAACATCAACCCTGATGTGCCCATGATGCCGATGGGTATATGACCAGCCCAGTACCGCCATGCTTGCGCCTACCATCCACGAGGTCTCGTAAGCCCAGACCGTTGGTGAATCAAAAACATACCTCGCTGTAGTCTCAAACGTCAGCACCAAGATTAGTGCGACGCAAAGCCAGAGGGCTGTCTTTCCTGTGTATTCGCTGATTGTGTCAATGGCTTTAATTAAGGTTTTCATAGCTTACTTTGCTCTCCAATTTATTGCACCCCACCCCGAGAAGTCCTCCCGGGGTGGGGTTGGCAAAACATCTCGTACCTGGTTCAATGGCGCCTAACGTATGTTCTGCAGGTCGGCGAGTGCCTTGAACTTGCGCTGAGATTCCAGGACTTCTTTAAAGAAGGGGTCCCCAGCAGCTTGTTCTTCCATCCACGCCGTTCCCACTTTTAAGAGCTCGTCGTCTATATCTTTAGGAACGGGTAAAATCTTAGTGCCATAAGCTTTAAATTTGTCTAGGGCTTCGGCGTCCTTGACTATAGTTTCGGCAAAGAATTTAGGTACCAGTGCCTCGGCAGTGGCAACGACCAGCTTCTGGAGTGCCGGGCTGAGCTTGTTCCAGGCGTCTTTGGTTACCCAAACTGACTGGCGGTCAGCCGGGGCGCGCACTGGTGAGAGATAAAGGTATTCAGCTACCTCCTGGAAGCCCAGGCTCCAGTTAATTGACGGCGTCACATATTCAAAGGCATCAATGACACCACGCTTGGCTGATTCATAGACCTCAGCACCAGAGAGAACCACCGGCGCGGCTCCCATTCGCTTATAGATTTCGGCTAGGGTCGCGGCACCAACGCGTATCTTCAATCCCTTAATGTCAGCCATGGAATTCAGCGGCTTCTTGGTGTGAGCCCATACCTCAGCGGGATGAACCGTTAGCGGGCCAATAAATTGTACCGGTAAATCCTTAACCATTTTGTGGGCTAAATCACGCCCTCCTCCGGCAAGGTCCCAGAACAACAATTGCACTCCAGTGGGACCACCAACATATTGCGAGAACATGTAACACGCTTTGAACAGAGCGTCCCACCAGCCATCGGGAGTATGAATTGCTTCCACCGAACCCTTAATTAACCCGTCGTATTCTTTGCGTACGGGAAGAACCGCCCCGGCGGCGAAAGCTTCTACGGCTAGCCGGCCCTCGCTCAAAGCCGTGACTGTCTCGGCAAAGCGCTTTGTCTGCTCAAAATTGCGGTCCCCCGCGGCGGCAAAAGCTTGCAGTCGCCACTTAATTGCTGCGGGTGGTTGAGCAGGAGTTGGTGTTGGGGTGGGGGTTGGAGTTGGTTTAGGGGCTGGGGCAGGAGTGGGCGTCGGAGTTGGAGTTGGTGCTGGGGCTGGCCCCGGTGCTGGAGCCGGAGCAGGCGCCGGTGCTGGCGCTGGCTTTGGCGCACAGCCAAAGGCGATTAGACCGCTAAGTAATACTACCACCACAACTAGAGATAAAATCTTTCCTCTCATTTTTTCCCTCCCAAAATATTAGACCTGTGAACCTAAATCTATCTCTTAAGGCTATCACCTCCTTAGAATTGAATTTTCGGCTAGCACCCGGAATTACACTAATAAGTCCCTCTGAAGCGGAACACCACTCGCCCGATTACTTCCGGGTAGTATTCGGGGGATAAAAAATGACAAGTTTGAGGACATTCCCCCGGCAAGCCCGCCCCAAGAGAATTCACTAGTGTTACAATGTCCAGAGATATTTGTCCTCTTGATTACGCTAAGTATTATAGCACGCCAGTCAAGCGTATGGTAGAAAATAATCAGCACAGTAACCTAATGGCGAGAACCATAAAAATTTCTGGCTTCTTTTTAAGAGGGTATTGACAAATCAATACAAAGTGCTATATTTGTAGCAGAATTGTCGCACGTTCCCGTCTGGAGTCAATTCTAGAGGTGTGAAAGGAGGTGGTTAGT
>Ga0315312_1000886_pt1 | contig 27822 bp, 26 predicted proteins | sample TDP7_MG_FD_203629 | JGI IMG/M metagenome (GOLD analysis project Ga0315312, IMG submission 203629) | Freshwater sediment microbial communities from Lake Towuti, South Sulawesi, Indonesia - TDP7 | ecosystem: Environmental > Aquatic > Freshwater > Lake > Sediment | place: Indonesia: South Sulawesi... | reverse complement strand
TCATTTTGCGTACGGATGGAAAACTTGTTCCAGTGGAGGAATTCGACTTTTCTGGACATGAAATGTTGGAAAAGTTCGCGAGGTACGAGATTGAAAAGGTTAGGGCTGTTCAACAGATTCCGCCTCATGTGAAATTGATGAAAAAGTTGGAGATCGCAGATTATGAGCCCGGCAGTGATCCAGGCAACTTCAGGTGGTATCCCAAGGGAAGTTTGGTCAAGTCCCTGCTGGAACAGTTCGTGACACAAAAGGTGATAGAATATGGGGCCATGGAATTGGAGACACCGCTTATGTATGATTTTCAACATCCAAGCTTGGCAAGCTATCTCGACAGGTTTCCTGCAAGACAGTATGCGTTGAAGTCGGGGGAAAAAGAGCTCTTCTTAAGGTTCAGCGCGTGCTTCGGCCAATTCCTTCTGGTTCACGACGCCCAAATCTCTTATCGACAGCTCCCCTTGAAAATATATGAGTTAGCCAACAGCTTCAGAAGGGAGAAAAGCGGTGAATTAGTTGGATTAAGGCGTCTTAGAGCCTTCACAATGCCTGACTGCCACGCCCTGTGCATGGATTTGGATCAAGCGAAAAAAGAATTCCTTGTTAGGTTCAAGCTTTGCATGGAGGTTTTGGAGGGCCTAGAACTAGGCAAAGGGGACTATGAGTTGGCTGTACGGTTTACCCGAGACTTTTATGAAGAAAACAAGGATTTCATCCTTTCGTTAGTAAAGATAATGGGCAAGCCCGCGTTAGTGGAGATGTGGGAAGAAAGGTTCTTTTATTTCATATTAAAATGGGAGTTCAATTTTGTGGACAACCTAGATAAGGCGTCGGCTCTCTCTACGGATCAGATAGACATTGAAAACGCCGAGAGATATGGCATAACCTACATTGACGAAAAGGGAGAGAAACGATACCCTCTAATTCTGCACTGTTCCCCAAGCGGCGCAATTGAAAGATGCATATATGCCATGCTGGAAAAGGCGTACCGAGAACAACAAAGGGGAGGCATCCCGATCTTGCCCCTTTGGCTTTCTCCAATTCAGGTTAGGGTCATCCCCGTGGCTGACAGGTTTCTAGAGGAAGCCGAAAAAATTGCAGATGAAATTGAAAAGCATCAAATAAGGGTGGACTTAGACGACAGGCCCATAACCGTGCAAAAGAAGATCAGAGAGGCAGAAATGGAGTGGATCAACTATGTGCTAGTTTTTGGCCAGAAGGAAATCGCCTCAGGAATTCTTCCAGTAAGGGACAGAAAAACAAGGAAAATCAGGAAAATGCAGCTCCAAGAATTAATAAAGGAAATAAAGGAAAAAACCAGAGATAAACCCTTCAAACCCTCAACGCTCCCAAGACTTTTAACCATGAGCCCCCAATTTTACGGATAACAGAAGTCTAATAGGTGAATTAAATGAAAATTCTGTTATTAACTGAAAAGGACATAACTCCCCTCTTATCCATGGGCGAGGTTATGGAGGCCGTTGAGACAGCCTTCAAGGAAAAAGCTTTAGGCCGCGTGCAAATGCCGGCGAAACCCTACCTCTTCTATAAGAAATACAATGGCGACCTGAGGACCATGCCCTCCTACCTCGAGAAACTCGACATCTCAGCCGTAAAAATCGTTAATTCCCATCCAGACAACCCAATTCAATGCAACCTTCCCGCGGTCATGGCAACCATAGTTCTAATAGATCCGAAAAACGGCGCGCCTCTAGCCATAATGGGAGGCACTCGAATTACCGCCATGAGAACAGGCGCCGCTGGAGGCATAGCGGCAAAGCATCTTGCCAGAAAGGAATCCAAAGTCGTCGGGCTCGTGGGAGCGGGAACTCAGGCGAAAACTCAGTTGATGGCCCTCCTTTCCCTTTATGATAAGCTCGAGGAGGTTAGGATTTGGAGCCGAACCAAAAAAACTAGGGATAAATTTACCGCAGAGATGGAACCAAGGTGTGGCGACGCACCCAAAATAATTCCTGTGGAAAATGTTAGAGAAGTGGTTGAAGGCGCTGCCATAGTAGTCACAACCACACCTTCTAGGAAACCATTAGTTCTTAGTGAGTGGGTTTCACCCGGTATGCACTTCAACTGCATCGGCGCAGACGCTCCAGGCAAAGAAGAGTTAGACCCATTAATCCTAAAAAAGGCGAAGATCGTTGTTGACGACTGGGAACAGGCCTCCCACGGCGGAGAAATTAACGTTCCTTTAGCCCAAGGAATCATAACAAAGGAAAACATTTGGGCTGAAATATGCGAAGTTGTAGGCGGCTTAAAACCGGGGAGGGTTTTTTCAGATGAAATAACAGTTTTTGTCTCAACTGGATTAGCCATACAGGACGCTGCCACAGCAAACCTCGCCTACAAAAAGGCCCTAGAAAAGAATCTGGGACAGTTCATTGAAATCATGTAGAACGATCTTGAGCAAACGCGGACCTTAACGAAGAGGTTAATCGTTTTTTCTCCTAGGACAGAGGGCCACATCAGAGCTTTGTGTCGTTACATTTAGGCTTTGTAAGCTGGATGAGCCAAGGGATGTAGGCGTCGTTTGGGTGTAGGACGCCGTATAACCTTGCAAAGCGTATACAGTGATAGTGACTTTTTTGTCTCGGTAATCAGTCCAGTTCCACGAACACACGAACGTAACCGAAGAGTTCGGATAAAGCCCGTAGGGTAGCAAGGGGGTCACGTCAGTTATTTCAAGCCATGTTCCATTTTCCATGGTAACGGTTATTCTGGTTATGTTAACGTCTATGGGGGAAAGCTCAGAATTTCTAATTGTGACGTTAAAGTGATTGGTGTCGGCAGCATCGAAGATAACCTCAGTGATGGTTAGGTCCACCCATGGAGGCGTAAACCGAGTATAATTCGCAGTATAGCCCTGTAAAGTATACACAATTATCGTTACGCTCTTGTTCCAGTAATCTGTCCAATTCCATGAACACAAGAAGGTGGCGGAGTCATTCCAATCAAGTATGTAGGGAAGAGTAGGGATGACCTCGATTATTTCCAAGGTAGTTCCGTTTTCCATGGTAACAGTAATTTGTGTGATGACATCGTATGTGAGGGAGAAGTGTGTATTATTAACTGTGACGCGGAAGTAGGTGGTGTCAGTGACATTGAATAGGGCTTCTGTGATCGTAATTATCACGGGCGGAGGAGTGACTTGACTATAATTTGCCGGGTAGCCCTGCCATTGATGCACCGTAACCGTTACGCTCTTGCCTCGATATAGGGTCCAGTTCCACCGGCACTCGAAGGTGTATGAAGAGCCTGGGTTAAGGATTTGTGGCGTAATTCCGGGTATTTCAAAGATGGTGCCATTCTCTAAGGTGACGGTTATTTCGGTTACGTTGGCATACGCAGGGGAGAACAGGGAGTTTCGAACTGTGACATTAAATTGAGTCATGTTATAGATATTAAAAACAACCTTAGTAATTGTTAGGTTCACTGGTAGAGGAGTAAATTCGGAATAGTATGCCGCATAGCCTTGTAGGGTCTGAACAGCGATTATTACGGTTTTGTTTCGATAGTAAGTCCAATTCCATGGGCAACTGAATGGCATAGAAGTGTTAATATCGAGCATGTATGGTAGTTCAGGGACCACTCCAGTCGTTATTTGAATGGTTTCGTTATCCACGGTAACGGTTATTTCGGTTATATTCACAGAGGTGGGGGAAAATTCGGGATTTTCAACAGTGACGTTAAAATGCAGAGTGTCGGTGGCATTGAAAGTGACTTCAGTTATGATTAGGTTTACCCATGGAGGCGTAACCAGAGTATAATTCGCAGTATAGCCCTGTAAGGTATATACGGTGATCGTGACATTCTGGCTCTGAAAATCTGTCCAGTTCCAAAGGCACTTGAAAGCAACTTGGGAGTCTGGAAGAAGCGAGTAGGGAAGGGGAGGATCTACACTTTCTATAGTTATTTCTTCAGGAGTCTGTGTAGTCACGCTTATTTCTGTGATGTTGACATGAATTGAAGATAACTCAGAGTTTTGAACCGTGACGTTAAAGGAAGTGGTATCAGTGACATTGAAGGTGGCTTCAGCGATGTTTAAAATCACTCTTTCAGGAGTGCCCACGTCTCTGGAGGCTCTATAACCCTGTAACGTAAGTGCAGTGATAGTGAGACCCTTGCTACGGTAATCGGTCCAGTCCCACTGGCACACAAATGTCTCCGAGGAGCCTCGATCAAGCCCATAAGGAAGGCTGGGCGTTACCTCAATTATTTCTTGGACGGTTTCGTCTTCTAGGGTTACCGTTATACTTGTGATGTTGACGTAGGTGGCTGAAAGCTCAGAGTTTTGAATGGTGACGTTAAATTGAGTGGTGCTTACGGTAGAGTTGAAGTAAACATCGGTAATCCTCAAGTCCATAAACGGTGTTTTCGCCTCAAAGGTTGCTCCTGAACCTCCTTCGACGAACGCATGGACTGTCACTGTTTCGCCCGTGTAATTGCTCCAGTCCCAAGAGCAGGTGAAGTTTTCAAGGTTTCCTGGTTTTATCTCCATAGACAACGGATGCAAAATGGCTGTGGGCTGCGAAACGCCGTCTTCGGTTATTACTATAATTTGTGCGATATTTGCGGTTGAAGGAGAGTAGGAAGGGTTTAGGATAGTGACATTAAATGTCGTGGCGTCCTGGGGTGAAAAAGTGACGTTGGCAATGGTAATGGCTGGGTTTTTGGGAAGCTGAAGGCCTAGGGAGATAATATAGCCCATGGCGAACATGTAGGAAATAACTGCTCCAACAATGAAGTCGACTAAAAGGAGCAAAGTCAGGCTTAGCTTTGAGATGGCCCGCAGGTTTCGAGTTATCTTCATGTTCCTTCCCACACGATACTTGTAATCAGATATCAAGGTTTATGTGCCTTTTAAAACCCACGGAGAGCCTATAAGCTTAACGCAGAACAGCAATGAGCTACTTGATTTCAGACATTAACGTTGATGAAAACAATTTATCCACACCAATTGGAGACTCCCAGCAAACTTCCCTTCTTACCTCTTCAGAAGACTCTAAAAACGAATGCCAAAACGAGCGCCTTCTTAAATTGCAAGGTATAAAATCGATGCTGTTTGCAGAGCACGAAAGCACGTGCGTGTGCACTTCTGTACGTGCCTTTATAAAGGAAATTTTTCCGTGGTTCACACAGCGCAAGTCGGAAGAATGTTGTTTGGCATGTGAAAAAATTATAGGGGGGTCTATAAGTGGGCCTAGACGCGGTTCAGCATACGAAGCCCCAAGATTCAGAGGTTTCGTGCTTTAAGTGACTCAAAGAAGAAAGCCTTTTATTGAAGAAAACTAGGTAAACTGATCGGTTACTCGGTGCTAGAAGATGAGATATGTAGATTTTGTTGACGCAAGCTATCAGCCAAAGGATAATGATGTCATCTGCGGTTTTTTTGTTGAGCCGCAAAACATAAGCCTGAAGGAGGCGGCAGGCGGTGTGGCCGCTGAAAGCTCCATCGGAACATGGACAGAGCTCACAACACTGCAAGAATACGTCAAGAAATTGCATGCCTTCGTTTTCAGCGTAGAGGGAAGCAACATCAAGGTGGCTTACCCTATCGAACTCTTTGAGTTGGGTAATATGCCAAATATTCTGAGCAGCGTAGCCGGGAACGTCTTTGGTTTAGGGGATTTAAAAAACCTTAGATTGAACGACATAAACCTACCCCCAAAAATCATAAAGAGCTTCAAGGGCCCCAAGTTCGGCATTTCTGGCATTAGAAAACTCTTGAAGGTTGAGAAGAGGCCGCTGGTGGGAACCATAATTAAGCCCAAACTTGGACTAAACACAAAGGACCACGCAAGGGTCGCCTACGAGGCTTGGGTTGGCGGCTGCGACATAGTGAAGGACGACGAAAACCTGGGCAGTCAATCGTTTAACCCCTTCGAAGACCGCATAACAGAGACCTTGAAACAAAGGGACAAAGCAGAGGAAGAAACTGGCGAAAAAAAGGTTTACATGGCCAACGTCACCTCAGAAACAAACGAGATGCTGAAAAGAGCCCAGTTTGTCCTTGATCATGGAGGCGAATACATAATGGTGGACGTGCTAACCTGCGGCTTCTCAGCACTACAGACCTTACGAAACCAAGATTTTGACCTCATTATCCACGCCCATAGGGCGGGCCACGCGGCCTTCACCAAAAACCCTAAACACGGCATCGCCATGCGCGTACTGGCCAAGTTGCTCAGGATCGTGGGCGTTGATCAACTGCACATTGGGGCTGTAGTTGGCAAGATGTCTGAGGAGAGGATGGAGGTCTTAGAGAACGTTGACGCCTTAAAGATGAAAATGGAGGGGGTTAAACCTGTTATGCCCGTGGCTTCTGGGGGTCTTCATCCCGGATCGGTTCCGGCTTTAGTTGACATATTTGGAAATGACGTCATTATTCAAGCGGGCGGAGGCATCCACGGTCATCCTGAGGGCACCGTGTCTGGGGCTAAGGCCATGAGACAGGCGCTTAACGCGGTTATGATGGGCGTTCCATTAAGAGAATACGCTGAAGACCATAAAGAACTGAAAACCGCCTTGAACGTTTGGAAAATAGTGCCTTCATAAGTCTCTGTGAAAGAGCCCTCACCACCCTAGTAGTAATAGGTTATCTCTTTCGGTTCAAAGAATCGAACATAATCAAAATTATAACTGGCAGTACAAGCTTTGTCAAGAATACATCTATCCCCGCAAGCATATTCAACTGCTTCAATTAAAGTGCAGTGGCCAATTTTGCACGCCCTTTCTTCGCAGTAGGGCTCATGGGAAGGATGGCAACAGTTCCTCCCGATCTGCCAGAAAAGCGTGTCTATGTCAAACACCGAAATGTTGGAAAGATCTGATATAACTTGGTATGCCTGCATGCAGGCTTCTCTAATAGCGAACACTTCCCTTTTAGAAATGAAGCGTCGAAGCCTTAGCCTTTGTCTAAGTCCTTCATTTTGGATATCTATCATACCTGAGCGGAGGGCTACTCTCATGACGTGATAATCGATGGGCATAACGATGTTTTCAGGGTCCCTTACCACGAATAATCCCTCCTCCTTAAGCAATTTCGCCAAAACCATTGTCTTCTTGGCTAGGGGGTCCTCATAGGCTTCAAAAACCGATAACAAGTCCGTTAAGCCTTTTCGATCAGGCCTCTTAATGCGTCCATTACTCATTTGGAGAAGAAGAGTTACCTTTCCGTCAAATTGTTCTAGAAGCTTCGATCCGCAGTCGTGGAGGAGCCGCACCCTTTCCTCTGGACGCCTAATGCGGCAGCGTTGGAGTCCTTCTTCATGAGATAACCAGCTAAGGAATTCATCCACATCAATTTGGGCCATGTGTTTGGGCGAAAATAGGTCGGGATTTTTCCTCCATTGACGCCTTAAGCATTGATAAAGATAATCGCTTCCATGATAGAATTGTCCTTCGATCTTTCCGGTTAAGCCTCTGGTGTCGTGGCAAATGGCCATGAAAAAGAACAATAGGCGTGCAGCGTTTTCTCTTTCGATGGGAGTTTCAAAATCTAGGGTCTTCGCGGTTCCGAACCTCGTTCCCCTTATCTTTTCGGCTACTTTTTGACATAAGTGCTCATTGATAACAACTGCTTCTCGCAACGCCTTTCCCATAAGTTTTACATAAAGCGTTCAAGCTTTGTTAACCCGATTATTTCGTCGAAGTCTAGGCCTAGGGCGTCTAGAACTTGATCGAAGGTTGAGTGCAAGTATCCAACGTATTTGTCCACATCCACTTCAGATTTTGAGGCCAACTGAACGGGTTTTACGTGGGGCTCTTTGGTCACCTTAACGAAGCTAATTAAATCGCCGGCTTTTATCTCCATTTCCCTCTCTTGGAGCATGCGGGCGGCCTTAACGTGCTGGGGCGTAGTCTTGGTGTATCCCCTGGGCATTTTTCCAAGAACCACATGGAAGGCCAGTTTGTCAAGGGGATATTCTCGTTGTTTCAGTTTTAAATAACAATCGCGAACAATCTTTCGAATTTCTTTCTTCGCTTCCTCAAACTCGGCAGGAGATTTCACCTCGCCTAGCCGCTCCACCATCTGACGAAAGGCCTCCTTCAAGAAGACAGGAATATGCCGCTTCTTGCCCGTTAAGCCCTTAACCTCCACGCTCCCATCGGGGAAAACCCCTAGATAGTTCTTCTTCCTGGAGCTAAAAACCGAATAACGATAGGCCTTGTCTAAGTCTAAGTCCATCCCAAGGTCCCTTTCAGACCACTCCACTAAGGCTTCAACCTGATCAGAAGACGGAGCCCTCAGAAAGACGCTGTCAGTGTCCCCATAGAGAACCTGAATCCCAAGTTCCTGGGCCCTCTCTATCGTTTGCGTTATGGCGTGCCTCCCGATGGCGGCGGTGGCCTCAGCCACAGGAGGACAGTATAAGTCGAAGGCTTCGGCACCAAACACACCGTAGCTTGCATTCAAAATGACTTTGAGGGCGCTTTGTATGACGTCGTACCAGTTTCGAAGGTCACTTGACAGCGATTCTTCCTTGGATTTTGGTTTATACCACTTAACTCTGAGGTCCCTGAGGGAGCCTATCAGCAGGCTTTCGAGGGCTCTTTGTTTTGCGCATATCCAATGCGGCGTATCAGGAACCTTGTTGTCCTTGCACTCTTCGTGGGGACAGAGGATGGACTGGTAACCGAGGTTGTGGACTTTGATTATGGATGGGTATAGACTGGAAAAGTCCATTACGGCTACGTTGAAGTGGACCCCTGGGGTTGGTTCAACCACAATTGCCCCCTTGTACTTCTTTCCTTTTATAATGGCCTTGGTGGCTGTCACTCCCTTGAGGGCGAGGATGTCCTCTGTGTTGGGAATAAGCATGTTTCTGCGGCGGTGTTCATGCTGGAGGAAACTTAGAATCCAGCGGGAAACCCCTTGTCGGCTCACGTCCTCCATGGGCATGCTGCTGATTCGGGTTAAGGCCAAAATTAGTTTCATTACGAGGTCGTCATTTAAGGTGGTGAGGGCAAGGGCGATTTCGGCATCTTGGACGCAGTATTTGGCGAGCTCCATGTAGGTTAACTCAGAGACAGGCTTAGCCAGTTCAAGTTTATGCATTCCAACTAAGGCTTCACCCACCTCGTCTAGGGTCACGCCACGATACTTTTGACCAAAGGCGTAAATCTGAATCGACCTGTTGAAGAAGAACTTGTAGAGGTCGATGTGAATCCCATATTTTAGCAGGCATATTCTTCTCCCGACCTCTATGGGAATCTCATCCCTCCTGAACCCTAGTTTTTGAGCCCTGTTCCAGAGATACATGAAATCAAAGTCGTCCCCGTTGAATGTAATTACAAAGGGGTAATCCCAAAGTGCCTTAAAGACCTCGAGAATAAGCTTTTCTTCAGTATCGTGATACTCAACGCTTACGTTAGGAGGCAGTTTTTCAGCGCCCTCTCTAATACCTTCACGCCTCAAAAGAAGTATTCTCCTTTTCCCATCAGACCCGAGAAGCGCAGCGCAAATGACGGGGTAGGCAGCTTCACTGGGGTCGGGAACTCGTGTAGGAACTGGTGAAGAAACTTCAATATCAAGGGCTACCCTTCGGAACTTGGGAACCGGGCATTCCAGAAGCCTCGCCCACATTTCTATAAAGTGCAAGAACTCCTTTGGTTCATTCTGGAATATTTTACGAATCTTTTCAACTGCTCGCTCAGAGGGATCATGCCTAACACGGAGGAATTCGCCATTTTCTATCCTGTAGATCATGCCCGGAGCCAAGTCACGATCATAAATGTAGCACTCATAATATTTGATGGCCGCCTCCCAAACCTTCACGGGCTGCTCAATCCCCGCTATTTTCGGGTACTCTTCGGGTATAATGTCCCTTATGCAGCCCCTCGGACGCCCACCGATGGCCAAGGGATCCCTAGCCACAACCTTTGTCAAAGTCACCTTTCGGTCAAGAAGAGGATCGTACTTCTCAACGCGCTCAAAGTGGTCGAACCCGGGATGAGCCGTCAAGCGACCGATTTTTTCGAGCTCGCTGGGCGTAAGGTTAGTAAGGCAATAGGGCTTGTGGCCTGTCGTGTCATACCAAACGTAGATCTTCTCAGACTTTGGCTCATACAATTTGACGCAGGCAGCCCTTTTACTACCGTCATAGGTCGCAGACACAAAATAAGATGGAGGAAGATTTCGGGGAGTTACGGGTTGAGAAGCGTGAGGCCTCTTTCCCTGAGATGAATTTCTGGGAAACAGACGAGGAGCATTCTGATTTTCCCCAGCCTTAGGGGTCGTGAGGAAGTCGTCCAGAGGCTTCGTTGCCATGTTAATCGTGTCCCCTAGAATATGTGTTTCTCACTGTTAAAATATTCTCTGGTCTTGGGGCTACTAAGCGCCTTCCATATTTTAGGCACGTCGAAAAGGGCATTACTTATCCTTGAAGTATTTCTATGGCTTTTTCAACTGCGAACTTCAATCTGTTAACGCATGCATAGTCGTGAACCTTCGCAAAGTACTCCTTCAGCCCCTCTTTCGTCTTCAGATTCAAGCCTGTTAGTTGCCTGCAGTTCACATATCGGAATTTGCCTCTGAACTCAGCCACGTATTTGTCAACTATATTCCATACTGGTTGCGGGCTCTCTTCTGGACTAGTTCTTCCATATTTGATGCCTATCGCTATGACTACACTAGATATGGAGCCGCAAAGTAACCCGTTCAGCGAGACCCCTGCACCTATTCCAGTGCCGATCTTAGGAATCAGATCAGAATCTATGTCAAGGTAATCCTTCAGAACTAATAGAACACTTTCACAACAGTTATATGGTCGCCCTGTAGGAAAGTTGCCGGGTCGGTCACAAAAATATCCCACCGCCTTTTCTTGCAATTCCTTCAATCTTTTTTGGTCAGACACTTTCCTGCCTTCTTTAACACTCAAAATCTAACCGCCTTTATTGTTGTCCGCTAAAAACTTATGCGACACCATATTTAATTTAGAGCTTTTTCAGCTTTTTAATTTCTTACGGTATATCACTATTGCCACTACTATAATTGTTATGGCGAGACCTATTATGATGGCGATGTACAGCCAGATGGGCTGCTTTGGTACATTTACGGTGACAAGGACCGAAGAACTTGCCTCTTCTTTTCCATCAATAATTGCGGTAGTCTTAATGTTGTATTTTCCATCTTCTTGCGGTTGCCATATATACCGATAATTTCCTTGCTCATCGGTTGTCACAATTGTGAGCGTACGCCATTCTGTTTCTCCTTCACGTTGATACAAAATTGTTAGTTCAACATTTGCTTTAGCCGGAGATATAAATCCACTTATGCTGATGTTTTCACCAATGGTGGCATTCCCCGGGGATACAGAAATATTAATGAGATGGCCGAAGAACCCGCCGATTGTGGTGTGTGCAATTGGCCATGAGATACGGGGAACCCTTTCTGGCGGGGGCCAGTCGGCGAGTTTTGTGGCGAGATCTAACTTGCAACTCCCAATGTTTGTAACTTTAAAAATGATTTTGACGATGTTTCCGCTACCATTAAAGGGAGGTGCAGGACTTGTTGATGTGCCTGCAAGCGTATATTTTCCTTCCTCTTGGATTGTTTCATTTTTCGCGATAAAGAAGGGTTCGTGGAGAACTCCGTCTGGACATGATTCAATGCCTAACCGAATATCTATGCCCACGACTTGTAGAATAGATGCATCCCACTGAAGGAAAACATCAACTCCGTATAGATTTTGGACGTCGGTAAGGGTTATGTTTATGGTAAAGGATTCGCCTACTTGTGCTGTGCTTACGTATGGTTCTACCTTTGTTGTTGGTTCCGGGGTTGCTTTAACTGTGGTTATTTGGTTTAGGGTGAGCGCCAGTAAGATTACAATCCATATGAGAACCTTTTTAATGGTATACAAGGTGATTCGCCCCGTGTCTTATCTAAGGCTAGTTGGCCGGTATTTGAGTTTTGCCATAATATTAGCGTGCGTACTAACCAATAAAAGGAAGTTCAGGGGTCTTTTTCTGTTAGCGTTACCAGTTTTTCTCTTCCCTTCTTTTGTCTTCTAACTACTCCCTGCTTTTCCATGTTCTTTAAAAGTCCGCTGGTTTTTGACTTTGAAAATCCAAGCTGCTTAGTAATAGTTGACTGATAGAGAGCCCCGCCCGCTTCTTTGAGCAGTTTAATCACCTTTTCTTCGTCATTTTCAATCTCTAGCTTAGCCTCTGGAGCTGGTACAATCACGCCAGCTTCTCTCTTTCTGAATTTGAAGAGCCAAAGGCCAGCGGAGCCTATGCCTGCGATGCCCGCAATTACAAGGCCGATGATCAGGGGCATGTATCCCCACAAGATGTTTCTTTTTCCTAGAATAACTGTTGGCTCTCCTTCTCCAAAATTTCTGGGTCCATACCACATTAATGTTCGATCAAAATCTCTAGTGTCATCTGGCTTGGGGAGGACGGTTACAACTATGTAATCGGCGGGATACTCTACAATTAATATATCGTCTCGGGAGAGGTAAGGTCCCTCTAAGAACGCGTCTCCTATCGTGATGTGTTCATCTTCAACCTCGGCAAATCCTATCCAATCATACTGATATTTTATCAAGCCATAGGAACCCGTTACCGTTTTTTCGATGCTAGTAGTTATTTTAAAGTTTTCAGCGTTCATGCTTCTATTTGTAACGATGCTAGCCATATTCACAAGCTCGCGTGTCTCGTTAATGAGCTTCTCAAAATATTCAATACTGTGGTAGTAACCAAAGTTTTCTTCTTCAGCCAGCGTCTGTAAGAGAGCCCTACGTTCAATGGCCCAGGCGGCTGAGCCATCATCGTGCACTTCAATCTTGTACGTGGTATTCCATTCGAGCTGATCTTGACCCAAAATCGTTCCCAAAGGGAGAAAGAGAGCAGTGAAAAATAGGATTAAGAAGAATGCGAAAGTTATTTTTTTCTTCATTGCGCTCCCGCGCTATACCCTATCATTTCTCGGCCAATTATTTAAAAAATTCGAAAACAAAAAGATGAGAAGAAGAGGTTTTATTCAGATTTTAGTCTACATGCTCCTTTTGCAGAAAATAAACGTTTTCGAACATTCTTGAACTAAAAGAAACTATTTTTGATCTTTTTTGACGAAAATGAACGAAAAAAGGCTTTTATATTCACTCCTTTACTAAAAAATAAGGAAAGAGGTGGAAAGCATGAAAAAGGCAGTAATCATGGCGACTCTTCTGATGGCTTTTATGCTGATGGTTCCTATATACGCTGAGATACCACCGCCGCCGCCACCACTAACACAATTCATTATGGCTGGGCGAGTTGAAACTTACGGTGGAGAGATGGCTCATGGTTGGCTTTGGTCCTGCGGAGTAGATGAATTAGAATGGGCAATGGCACATGCATTCTTTGCGCCTGGAAACTGGACATATATGCCGGGAAATTGGACATGGAAGCCTATGTTTAAGGAAAACTTCACATGGACATACACCTTCTACACGGCTAGATTAGTTAATGCCTCCAGAGTAGAGCTCAATCACACAAAAGACACGGAGTTTTACGACCTTTACATCTTAGGCCGCTGGGATGTCTACAACATTACGTTTACCTATGTCTGTAACTTCACCCTCCCACGCTGGAACGTCACTTGGACAAGGGAACAGTTAGTGGACGACACGCCCGGAGAACTACGAGTTACTGGCAACTGGACAAATTTCGCTGTAGAAATCTTTGACCCAAAGGTAAAATTGATCAGTGGCAAAGTCATTTTCCATCGGGTAAGGCCAATTCCGCCCCCGCCAATTCTGCCCCCGCCAATTCCTATAGGCGATACATGGGGTCCCGATCGTAAACCCGATTCCAATGTCGACATATTTGACCTGGTGCATGCAGCCAAGGCTTACGGATCCACGCCAGGAATGCAGATGTATGATTTCACCATTGACTTCAACTTCGACACGTCGCCCGGCATAGACATCTACGACTTATCAACCATAGCAGCCAGCTTAGGAGAAACCTACTAATCTCCACAACTTCCCCTTTCTTTTTACTTTCTTAAACGGAAATAAGGTAAATAAGTAAGGCTAGAGTTGGAAATCTTGGTACTAAACATGAACAAGATAAAGAAAAGAATTTTTTCATTTGCTTTAATATCGCTCTTCTTTTTCTCAGCCATATTCCTTTACAAACCTATAGTAGCAATAAGTCTCAATTCTCCAGCCGCGACGATTTGCGTGGATCCCCCAACAAGCAAAGCAGGAGTCGGTCAGACTTTTACTATCAACATAAACGTCTCTGATGTCATTGATCTTTATGGTTGGGAGTTTAAGTTAGGATGGAATCTCACTCTTCTAGATGCCGTCAGTGTCACTGAAGGCTCCTTCCTCAAAAGCGGTGGCAACACCTTCTTCGTTTACAAAATATTCAATACTGAAGGCTACATTCTCGTTGACTGCACGCTTTTGGGCAACACATCTGGAGTGAGTGGCGACGGAATATTAGCGACCGTTGAGTTTGACGTTGAATGCAGAGGCGAAACTATTTTGGACCTATATGACACGAAACTAGTCAATTCATTTGAACAGCTAATTTTCCATGAAGTGATCGACGGCACCATAAGGGTGATGAATGCTCATTTCACGTTAATAACCCTATATGTAGTTAATATTTATGTAAACGAAACCTTTGATCAAGGCAGCAGCCTCAAGGTTAGGTTCCATAGTTATTCTGGGGGCTATCAGGGAGAGGTCAATGTTTGGAACGGCACCCCAGAGCTTGTACAGGTTTCAAAGAATGTGCCCCATCCTTTAGGCTTACCTGTGGAGAAGGCAACTCTAGTGCTTACCGATGAATTCGGAACTATACTTCAAACGGTGACAAGCTTTGTTGTTCGTCGATCCCACCTAATGACGAGGCTTACTGAGCTTGATGCAAATTGGCTATACGTTTCGTCCTCAGAACGACCCGCGATAATGATGGAAATAATCGACATCGACGGACAGTGGTTTTACGCACCAAAATAAGCACAAAACAATGGATGCCTTTTGTTTAAATTATCCTTTTCAAGCCTTTATAACCAAAAATTCCCGCTGTTAAGGTATGTATCCGAGTCCTCGAAGCCGCAACTTTATTTCCTCTTCATCTTCACTGCTGTACACTTCGCCCCCTTTCTTTAGGAGAAATTGTGTGCCGTCCTTGGCTTCCTTTGCGTACCTTATGGGGTTCAAGCGTAAATGGGAGGGAGTTAAGGCTTCGTCTAACACTCTTCCGTCCATATCCGTAGGTATGGGTAGGCCCAACACATGTAATATAGTCGGGGCGAGATCCATGATGTTAGCGTTTTTCAGGCACATGCCTCTTTTGGTTCCGGGCCCCTTTATGAGGAGGATGCCGTTTAATCTGTGGGTGGCGGAAACGGCCTTGGTTCGCGTAATGACAGAACTTGCTGCAAATTCATATTCTTCGAAGGCCATGTAGCCGGATTTGGGGATGAAAACTATGTCCGGCAATGTATCCATGTAGGGTCCGGTGTAAATCTCCTCTCTTTTGTAAACCTTTTCAATAACAAGCTGGCCTGTTTCGGGGTCCTTAAGCCCATATAAGTGGGCGGTGATTTGCTTTCTTAATTCCTCATATTCGTGACCTGGATTAACGGTGCCTAAGGGTTCTCTGCCCTTGAGGTTTATGTAGATAAGTCCTGATCCGATGGAATATGCCTTTGTGTTGGGCCAGTCCACGTCCGAAAAGGACATGAAGAGCTTATTAGATATACTGCGAAGTTTTGTGTTTGTTCTATTTGTTTTGATTCTAATGTTCCTGAGGAGGCGTATTGAAAGCAAGGCGTTAAAGATTTTCTCAGGGTTAAACCCAACTTTGTAAAGGAATCGCTTAATCCTGGTTATTCGTCTCTTCTTTAGCTTTAGTAAACCAGTTTGAATGAGCCATGAATTTACGTGTATATACTTGTTTAGGGGTCCAGCTCCGTGATCCGACATCACAATTATTGTCGTCTTTTCATCGGCCATTTTCAGAAAGTTCCCAAGGATTTCGTCTATTCTTTTGTAATACCGAATAATCCTTTTCCGAAATTTCATGGCTTTCTCGGCTTTACACTCTGGGTTTTTAGGATCCATGTATTTCCAAAATCTGTGCTGAATGTAATCGGTGCCGTTAAACACAACCATGAAAAGGTCAGGCTTGTGCTTTTCAATAAGGAATAGGCTGATTTTTGTCAATTTTTCAGTGGAGTTAAACACTTCATTGATGAAAACATCCTCCCTTTCCAGATAAGTAAAGAGGGGATCTAACGTTGTTTCACCGACAACTTTCTTTACCTCTTCTTTAAGGAGCAGAGGATAAGTGAATTTTTCGGATTTTGGAGGCGTCATCATCATGCCGGTTATCATAAATCCGTTGACCCTTTTTGGGGGATAGGTAAGGGGCACGTTTACTATTCCAACTTTTTTGCCGTTTTCGCTTAATATAGTCCACATTTCCTTTGCGGACATGTGCGTAGAGTTCATGACTTCTACAACATAACTACCATTTTCCCGGGTGAAAAAACCAATGATTCCATGTTTTCCTGGATTTTTTCCCGTCATGAAGGAAGACCACGCGGGAGGCGTCAGAACGGGTATCGTGGACCTTAATTCACCATAAACACCATTCTCCATCAAGTAAGAAAGAGAAGGCAATCTTCCCTCCTTCATCCAAGGAAGGATTAAGTCAAAGGTTGCACCGTCCAAGCCAATAACGAAAACCTTCTCTTTCCCTTTCATCGTCATCGTTTCCTCATAGTATAAAACTGCAAGACGCAACCATGTTTAACTCTTTCGCAACATTACTGTATTAGTCTTTAGAAAAAGGAAAAAGAAGTATATTTCTTTTAGGCTTTAGCAATGTTGAAGATTGAGGAAGCATGAACATCCAGGCTTAAGCTTTTGAGTTTACATTGAGCGAGCGTTGGAGAAGCTATTTGACTATAGGCTTGTCTCTCTGAAATGGACTATGTTAAATGACGAGAGGAAAACTTATATGTTTAACTGTTAATCATAATATTGTGCGCGTGGTCTGGATTGAGCGACAAAATTGATGTTATTGCAACGGATATATCTGGACTGGATGAGCTTCTAGGAGGGGGCATACCAAAGGGCCACACTGTTTCAGTGTTCGGGGGTCCAGGAGCAGGAAAAACCACATTTGCTATTCAATTTCTCTACAACGGAGCGACATTACACGATGAACCCGGACTATACATTTCTCTAGATGAACCTCCGGTTTTTATAAAAAAATATTTGAGCCAATTCGGTTGGAATCTCTACGAGCTCGAGGAAAAAAATAAGCTCGTTTTCTTGGACGTATCCCCCTTTGAACACTTTTCTGGCATTGTGAAGATAGGAGATGGAACAGGAGACGGATCCGTGGATTGGAAAAGGCATTTTTCGGTTTCGTCCTTAAATAACGCCATAAAGACGGTCGCCAATAAAATTGAGGCGAAGCGCATTGTAGTAGACCCCTTAAGCACTCTGCTGTTTCATTACCCTGATCCTGAAGCAAGAAGAACCGCAATTATGGACCTAATCAGAACATTGAGGGGAGAAACCGACTGTACAAGTCTTTTGGTTCTGGACCTTCGCACAGCAGCCATAGAAAGGGAATACCAACTAGAGGAATACTTAACTCAAGGAACCATCCTCTTTCAAACCATGACACAGCCGGAAACAGGCTTGATTCGAGTCATGCTCATCGAGAAGATGCGTGGAGTAGACCACGACACGCAGCCCCATCCATACCGCATAACGAAAAAGGGCATACAAGTCCTCTCAAAACTGAAATGCATCCAATAAATGCTCGTTTAGATCAAAACAGCGATTTTACTATTTCCCCTTCTCTAAACTTTTATTAAAAGTTCAGTCTCTATTATGGTTCAGGAGATGTTGACATGAGATTAAGAAGTATGGACTTTGAAGATAGCGAAAAGATTCCCTCTGAATTTACGTGCGATGGAAGGGATGTTTCTCCTCAGCTTTTGTGGGAGGATGCGCCAGAAGGGACGAAAAGCTTTGCTTTAAGCGTTACTGACCCAGACGCGCCGGGAGGAACCTTCATTCATTGGTTGATTTACAACATTCCTAAGGATGTAAGCAATATTGATCGGGGAAAAATACCCAATGGAGCCGTGGAGGTTGAAAATGACTTCGGCAAGAAACATTATGGAGGGCCTTGTCCACCTTCGGGAACCCACCGATACATCTTCACCCTCTACGCTTTGGACACCCAAAACTTGGAAGGCGTCAACAAATACAACTTCTTCCGAAAAGTTGAAGAACACACCCTCAGCAAAGCAGAGTTGATGGGACTATACAAGAGGAGATAAGAGTTTTAGACCCCAATGTTCGAATTTCTGTTGGGGTCCTTCTCCTTTTTGTTTAGGTGGGTAGTTAAATAAGAAACTTTTGTCTTATGCTTAAGGCGAAATGAAGTTGAGCTCTGAGGCCGAAATTATAGACATAACTGAGAACCCTAAGTATGAGATATACCTTTACAAGTGCCTTTCGCCCATACCCTTCAGAAAATATAGGAAGAGACATGAATACTTAGAGGCAGCCATCCCCAAGGGTTTTCACAAGAAAATTTTGATTTTTAATGGAAAAGTTGTTGGTCAAATCGAATATGCACCGACAGAGGCGTCCGGTTACCCCATCATGGGCGACGGCGTCATTGCGATGAACTGTATTTGGGTTTTAAGAAAGGCGAAGGGACACAACTTTGGAAAGCATCTATTAATGGATATGATGAAAAGCGAAAGAAACGCAGTTGGCTTCGCCACAATAGGCTTAGAAAACCATTGGAGCCCATGGCTGAAAAAAGTGCAGATGGAGAAACTCGGCTTCAAACCGCTTAGCTCGGTCAAAGTGATGCATAAAACAAAACACAGAGGACAATGCTTCAAAATATACCTCATGTGGTTACCGACAACCAAAAATGCAAACCTACCTACATGGAATGAACCAGAACTCCTAGAAGGCGTAGACTTCTGCCTCGCCCACCCCCTCTACCACCCAGAAAAACCGAAACTAAAAGCAACTCTTGAAAAATGCTAATCTTCCAGACCCTCCGACACTTAAAATGGTTCTAGAAAGGATAATGGGGCGTGTTAATGCTTTAGAGTGCCAGAAGCGCTTCGGATTTTCTGAGTTGTTTCGTTATGGGGTCGACCTCTAGTCCTAGACCCTCTAGGGCGTCCACGCCTAGAACCTCCGCGTCGCCTTTCTCGGCAAAGACCACTATTCTGGTGGCTTTCTCGTCCATGTACTCAATTATGACTTCGCCGATCTTCCTGTTAAGCAACCGACCGTCTATCGTTTTGAACCTCCTCGCTGTCCTTGCCTTAACACCTAACCTTTTAAGCATGACGTTGGAAACCCAAGTATACGTTGAGCCAGTATCCACTAGAAGTTCAATCTGCTCAGCCTTCGAAAAGTCGAGGCTATGTAACGTTACTCTGGCCGACGTATGGCCCAAGCTACACCACATCCAACCTACCTATCGTTTTCGGCATATATAATAAATACGCTTAACTCCACACTCATGAATGGTGCGGGGGGAGGGATTCGAACCCTCTCGTTAAGGGCTGTAATAACCCTTAATCTCGAACCCCTACAGGACAGGCTCCTGAAGCCTGCGCCTTTAACCTAGCTCGGCAACCCCCGCGTTAACTCCAACTTTAGTCTCTTTTGCTGCCATTTAATCCTTACCTTTAAATGTCTAGGGCATCCCTAATTTCATCGCTAAAGACTTCAAATGACCAGTTGAAGGAGATATTGCATCTTGAACTGGATAAGTTTGCTTAAAGCATGCTCTGAAAGGATTAGAAAGAATGTTCTCGAGTTTTTCGGCTCTCCAGAAGCAGATATTGCCTTTGGTGTTGGAGCTGGTGGCGACGCCATGAAAAAAATCGATTTAGCGGCTGAAGAAGCCCTAAATGAAACTTTGCGGGACCGAGGCGTTTCCTACACCCTCATAAGCGAAGAAACAGGAATAACAGAATTCGGCCCTCACCCGTCTGACTATTATCTCACTTTCGACCCCGTTGATGGCACCACCAACGCCATCCGTGGACTGCCCTTCATGGCTACCTCCATCGCCGTGTCTAGGGCGCCCTCCCTCCAAGAAGTGGAAGTAGCCCTCGTAACTGACCTTTTCCACGGCGTAACTTATACAGCCCAACGGGGCAAAGGTGCCCTCCGAAACAAAAAGAAGATTAAACCCTCCAAAACGTCCTCCTTAGAAGCGGCGATTGTCGGGGTCGACTTCACCACTTTTAAAATAAGGGAACTCGTGGCCTCCCTATCGTCCGTTCTAAGTAAAGCGAGGTACCCCCGACACCTAGGAGCCAACGCCCTAGAGATTTGCTATGTGGCCGATGGCACAATTGATGCTTTTATCGATATAAGGGGCAAACTGAGGGTTACGGACATGGCCGCCGCTTATCTTATCCTAAGGGAAGCGGGAGGCATAATGGTCACGCCAGAAGGCGAAGAAATGAAGGCTCCCTTGGCCCCCACCCAGCGAGTTTCCTTCATTGCCGCCGCTAATTCCTCCATATACGAAGCCATAAAAGAACTCTTACGCCCCTAACTTAAACGCTGTTTACCTAATCAGTGATACCCTCAAGAAAGCTCATTACGTTCCAAAGCCTTACCCTCGTGTAGGGCGGCATATTGGGATCCTGCAAAATGTCATCGAGGATAGACACCGCGTTGGACGCCCTAACCGCCGGAGTGTATTCTTTTAGGTGGAGGGCTCCTATGGCTTCCTTGGCGGCTCTCCTTATGTTGCGAGGAGTCGTTGTATCTTCAGAAACCTGTCCGAGAATAGCTAAAGCCTGTTTTATTTTTTCTTCATATTCCTCTAACTTCTTTTTGCTCACCATGAAATAGCCCCCTAACAGAACCTTTCAGTAATCTTTAAGCTGGTTATCACTTTCTATTGTTGAGCGCTAATTTATACCTTTATGCGATTTTGCGTAGGAAACAACAGGAGAATAGATTAATCAGCACCGAGGTGTTAATTAGCCATTAATTACTAATTATCTCTGAGGCCAAAAAATTGTCCAAAGATTCAAGAGACGTAAAAACCATGGCAGACCTACTCCGCCGGGGCGCCACCCTAACGGAGCGCATCTGTCCTGCATGCTCTTCGCCTTTGTTTAAGCTAAAAAGCGGAGACTTGTGGTGCGCCCAATGCCAAAAAAGAGTCATCGTAGTTGAGGAGGGAACGCAGCCCATGGAGGCGACGAGTCCCGTGCTCCTCGGCGCCCTAGAGTCAACTCTTCTCACGAAAATACAGGAGATAGACCAGAAGATTAAGGGAGAAACAGACCCTGAAAGGCTGCAGAGACTAAACGCTGTTCTTTCAGCAATGCTTGAAAACCTCCAAAGAGTAAGAAGAATGAAAAGAAAGTAAGTAAGTAACTTAACGCTCCTCTAAAAGGCCGAGAACAAGCCTCAAAATGTCCTTGGCCACTTCTTCCTTGGGCCGGTTTCCGTCAATTAAAACCAGCCGCCCGTCTTCCACCAGCTTCATGTAGACCCCTCGAACCTTCTTTTGAATTTGCAGCCTTTCCATCACTGTCTTCTTTCGCTTTATTCTTTTGACTACCACTTCGGGCGGAACGTCGATGTAAATGGCCAAGTCAGGAAGGAGCGCAAAACGGTTGATTTCTTCGATCCATTTTAGGTCTAAGCCTGCCGCGCCTTGATAGGCTAAAGAAGAGTAAACGTACCTGTCCGAGACCACGATTTTCCCCTTCTGTAACGCTGGCTTGATCCTGTTTTCTATGTGGTCCACGCGATCAGCTGCAAAGAGGAGGGCCTCTGTTACGGTCTTTACTCGCCTTCTCCTTTGGAGAACGTAGGTTCTGATTAGTTCTCCGATTTTTCTTGGGCTTGGCTCCGTAGTATAAAGGACTTTAAATCCCCTTTTTTGCAAGGCTTTCACTAGAAGATGGGCTTGGGTAGTTTTTCCGCTGGCGTCAAGACCCTCAATGCAAATAAATACTCCATTCTTTTCCATCTGTCAGCCCATTTCCATCTTGTAAAGACAAGAGCATATAACGTTTATAGTCAATTTGTCGATTGCGCCAACTAATAACAAAGACAGAATACATATTTCATTTTTCATACAAATTAAAAACATATAACTTAAATATGGGAAAATGTTTCATAATAAATGACGCGCGCAATCCAATGTTAGGGGGGCATGTTTTACGATTGAGATGATGAGGTTGGGGGCAATAGAGAATGTGAGAAGGACGAGGATGGACATCATTGCAAACATCTTGAACGTAGCCGTTAAATGCGACTCTAAAACTCGCATAATGTTTAGGGCGTCCCTCAATCACAAACAAACTGAAAAATATTTTGATTATTTGCTGGAAACGAGCATGCTACGGAAAATCAATAACAAAGGACGCATCTTTTACGAAACCACTGAGAGAGGCAAGGAATTTCTGGCAAAATACATCGCGTTAAAAGAATTTATGACGAGAAAAACCCCTTGAGCCTTTTTACTTCTACAACTAAGGAACTCTTCTTCGAGAAATAGATATCTGACAGTATATGCACTCTTTTCCTTTTAAGTGCCCTCTTTTCCGTCGAGCTCATTGAGACGTTTCTTCACAGCATTGGACACAAACTCGCTGATCTTTCCAAAGTATTTGAGACCATGGGCCCTCACGAGATGCTCCCGCAACCTCATTTCAAGCTCGTCCGGCATAACCACCGTCAACCTTCCCATATATGCTGCCTCCGTCCATGTGCAATGCTCCAAACCTATACGCAAAATGAGTATATAAACTATACGCATAAAATATAACATAATTTCGTATTAACCAAATGTGTAAGTTAGCCTCAATCTAATAGCGAACGACATTACAGCTGGAAGAAAAGAAGACAAAGAACGCCCCTAAAATTTTTCCTTTACAACCCAAAAATTATTTCCCAAAGCCCCCATCCTATATCCGTCTCTCTAAGGCTATATATTGGCCTACATCCCCTTTGTACATAGAGCTATTACGAATACAAAGAGACTTCTAAAACGGGCTAAACAAAGGGAGTGCTAGATACGCACGCATTCTCCACTTTCTCCATTTCATATCCTCTGGCCACAGGCGCAATCTTTAGTCGTGTTCTGTTTTCGGCTCAATGGCTTATCTCAGGCGAAACAGAAGAGGACTTTATTTTTAGTGCTGCTATCGGCTGAACTACCCCTTCCATTGGTCTAAGCCAGTTAATGATTGGTGCATATACCTCGCCTACACGACTACTGGACACGGTGATGACACAAGCGTATTTCAGCTTTTGATTCGAGACAAGCGAAAAGAAGTGCGGGATCACATCGATGGTCCAGGAACCTTTACTGCCTCTTCGGATCATCGTCCGGGCTTGATGTGCGCAAAAACACTTGGAGTTCCCTAAACTTATCTGTGACTTCAATGGCGTCCTGAACTTGACGCCTGGTCGAGTATATTTAAGTCTAATATAATCCGATTTCTCTCCTTCAAACATGGTGTGCAATTTTCCGCAGACTAAAGTCACCTCAAGTTCATCTGCCTCATCAGGGAAAAGAAGGCGATACCTATGATACTTCTCTGCATCATCTGTTCCAAATTCATCTTCCAGTAGGTAACAAACACGCCAGTTCTGAGAATAAAGCGCGCTCATTCTGTTTGGTTTACCAAAGCCTTGGATGCTAGGATCTGGCACTTCGCTTCTTCGATTTCTTAAAAATTCACATGAGCTCAGAATTAAAGCCTTTACGAGGAAAGCGGAGATTCCAGGATATTTCGAAATAATGGACGCAGCCAAGTTAGCGATGACTGGACTACAGAAACTCGTCCCTATGTCCTCATATTCTTCACTGTCTATGTTTGAGGTAGAGCGCACACCCAATCCCACACTGGAAAAGGATTCGACTTGTTTACCAGAAAAAATTGCGTTAACATTACCGCCACAAGACATAACCTCGGGCTTTATCAAATCAAACGAAGGAGATGATCTTGTGAACGGTGAAGGCGAATTGGCCTCCACTATATTTGAATCATGTTCTGTGTAACTACCAACGGTGAGCACGTTTCGACAATCTCCAGGGAAGAATATTTTGTGGATTTTAATATACTCGGGGTAACCAACATCGTTGTTGATATACTGCTTTATTAAGGGCAATTTAATATTTCCTGCACAAGAAACAACAACTAAATCATTCAGGAAGACAATTTCATCTAAAGCCTTTGTGAATGTAGGGTTTGGACCATCTGCGGCAAAGGAAAGACCCAAGACTCTCGAGTTAAAACGAAACCTTATTACAGTTTCGTAAATAACCTTCAAAATATCCTTCTCTATAGCGGCGCCATTTTCAAAATTCTTTATCATAACAACTTTGGCTAAAGGACTCTTATTCTTCCTAATGTCATCACCGTAAATTGTTAATCCTGAAACCATAGATCCATGCCCATCACTATCCTTACACGGAGCGGCATCTTGCGTTGAGTAGTCATATGTATCTTCGATGAAATCTCGTAAAAGCCTATGGCCAGAATTGATCCCAGAGTCGATCACACAAATAGGGGACAGAATTGCTGGGGGCGTCTCCGGTGTTAAACCAATGATGGGAGTTGCTGATGACAATGAAAGTGGCGATAATTCATTGGTCATCGGCTCAATCTTTGGCATTTTGAATACTTTGGTGACAGACTCTATTTCCTCAGCGATTTCTTCAACTGCTCTGTACCTCAGGAGACCACTTAATACCAAAAGGTCCTTTGAAGAGTAACTTCTATGTATCTCTCCTAAATCGTTTGACTTTACATATTCAATGATTAAACTCTCTATTCTTTCCGGCTCCTCGATTCCACTTAGATTTGCTAGTTCAAAAGTAAACCAACCTTTTTGGTTAGGCTGCTTTCTCAATTCTTCGATAAGAGAACCTTCTATCTTTTCAGATAGAACAGTTTCACGCATTTCTTCTATATACTTGTGATTTTTCCTGAGATTATACAAAAAGAGTTCGTATTGTTCCTTCTGTAAACTTACCTTTATCGTCTTTTCATCAAGAACATCCACGACAGAAACTTTAAGGTTTTTAATTACATCCCGAACAGGTTTCCATGATAACGCATCTGAGAAGCCGATGACAAAATACATTTTCGGATCTTTGTAAATCTTTGTCCGTCTCGAAGAAATCGAATGGATCTTTGAAAATGAAGTGTTTAGTTCTTCATATTTTGCCTTGCTCATCTTCGGAAATATTCCTTTTTTCTTTTTTCTACCACGCGGTTTATATTCCCTTCTAACATGTACTGTAGGACCCAAAAGAATGTGGTCAAAATTCTCGCTGAACCGTGCCTGTCTTTCATTTTCTGACGACAATTTTAATCCTTCCAACCAGATGATGTACTTTAGTTCAGTTATACTATAATATAAATCTTTCGAACAATTTATATATAAGTTTTTCTATACTAAAGTTTAGGTGAACTATATGAGTGGGATGGAAAGTAAAAGTGCTCCGAAGGGTCTCCTTGACATGCTGATGATGCTTGAAGAGGGAGCGAAGTCCTTTACAGAGCTTAAGGCATTGGACCTAAGCCCCAACACCGTCTTGGCAAGGCTAAGGGAAGCGCAGAAAAGGGGTCTTGTCGACCAAAAATTGTTCCCAAGAAAGGGCAAAAAACCAAGAATCAAGTATGTACTTACTAAAGAGGGAGAATATGTGCTTAAGATGTATGAGTCCATTCGCGAAAGATACACAGAACTAAAGGCGGAACTCCAGAGCCTCCAAGAAGAAGTGCGAAAGAAAGAAAAGGAAATGAAATATCTTTTATCCTCAGCCAAAGAAACTGCTTCTTAAGATCAAGACCACTTATAGGCGGGAAGCATCTTTTGAAGATTGAAGGCATCATTGAGGATGATGGACATGCCTATATTCATGCCTTTATTGTTTGCCCTCAAATAGAAAGGATATCGCCAATTGTATTTTTAGTCGACCTCGGAGCCACAACCACAACAATCTTGGAGGGGGATTGTATAAGATTAGGAATTGACTGCAATCGCCTTGAAAAGACACCTGAACCGACAGTTGTGCCAGGCGGAAAGACAGATACATATATTTTGAATGACGTAGTTTTAATCTTTGAGACCAAAGAAGGAGAACTCGACTTCCAAAGATTAGACAAAGTTACTGTCATCCAGCCGAAACCCGACAGCATACTTTTGCCTTTCAGCCTTCTTGGAATAGACATTCTTACCCGGTTTAAACTCACCTATAGCAAAGACGACGGTTTAGTACTCGAGAAATGACCCCTTCTATCCGTGTCTCTCTGCGAAGCTATCTATTGACCTCCATTCACTTGTATAGAGAGTATGCACGCGAGCACAAACAAACTTAATAACGATATACTGAAAAGAAAAGTTAGGAGACCTTAATATGCAAAGGTATTGGGGCGAGATAAAGGACCCCGTCCACGGATACGTCTACATAACCGAAGCAGAAAAAAACATTATTGACTCCTATCCAGTGCAAAGGCTAAGAAGGCTGAGACAGCTCGCAGGAGCAGAATACGTCTATCCCAGTGCCAACCACACCCGATTCGAACACTCCGTAGGAGCCATGTACTTGGCAGGACGCATGACAGAAAACCCAAACCTGTCCCAGCTCCTCAATGAAGAAGAAGCCCAAAAAATAAGGATAGCCGCTTTGCTTCATGATGTGGGCCACGGACCCTTCTCCCACATTTTCGAACATCTCCTCGTAAAGTTCCTAAACAAAACCCACGAGGACATGGCCACATGGATCATCCAAAAATCAGAGTTGAAAGACATAATTAAAGACATTGGATACGACCCGGACAAAATGGGAAAACTCGCCGTGGGAATGCTCCACGAACCAGGCAAAGCCTTCATAGACCAGATAATCCGAAGCGCCGTGGACGTGGACAAACTTGACTTCATAGTAAGAGACACCTACCACACGGGCGCAGCCTACGGATACGTGGACATCTTCCGCCTCATCTACATGCTAGACATACTTGGAGAAAACCTTGCCATAGAAATTCCCGGCGCCCTCTCCGCTCTAGAATCATTCATCCTCGCTCGCTTCGAGTCCTTCAAGAGCATATACTTTCACAGGGTGGGAAGGGCGGCGCAAATAATGCTGGCGACAGCTATGGAAGAAGCCAAGGACGAACTCGGACTAGTGAGCTTTCGAACACCCAAAGATTATTTGGCCCTCGACGATTACACCGTGTGGACCATGCTGAAAAACAGCCGAAAATCAAAAAAGATAATAGAAAACCTGGAGAGACGCAAACTGCTTAAGTGGGCTTACGAACGGACCTTCTATGTGAGGAACAAGGAGATATCAAGCATCTTTAGCAACGAGGAAATTCGAATGCAAATAAGGAACCAGATCGCCTCAGAAGCAGGAGTTAAACCCGGGTCAGTGGTCATTGACGTACCAACCCTTCCTTCGGTGCCCTACCGCCACTCAGTCCTGCTAGAACCCATGGAAATTCCCGCTTTCTACAAAACCCGAGAAGGAGAGAAGGTTCCCCAGCGACTAAGCGATGTCTCAGGAATCATCGACGTCCTCAAGGGGTTCATAAACATTCTACGTGTCTACACCGAAGAAAATAACCGCGAAAAAGTCAGAATGGCCGCGGAAAAATTGCTAGGCGGAACACCGTCCTCAGCAAAAATATCCTATTAGATTAGGGCCAAGGTTAATGAAAATCAAGATACTAAAAGGACGCCCAATTGTTCCTGGGCACTGCCGAGGATTAGCATTAGTGACCACGAAGCCCATAAGTTTTCTAGGAGG
>Ga0315312_1000885_pt1 | contig 27822 bp, 26 predicted proteins | sample TDP7_MG_FD_203629 | JGI IMG/M metagenome (GOLD analysis project Ga0315312, IMG submission 203629) | Freshwater sediment microbial communities from Lake Towuti, South Sulawesi, Indonesia - TDP7 | ecosystem: Environmental > Aquatic > Freshwater > Lake > Sediment | place: Indonesia: South Sulawesi... | reverse complement strand
ACCAGTTGCTGAATTAGTAGCTAAATTTATTGTAGTATCAGAATTAACATCACTGGGGTTACTCTCCGCATCCTGGGTTTGAATGGTCATTATAGAAGAAACTGCCCCGGCAACAATATTCTGAGCCGGGGTAGTAAAGACAATCTTTGTTATAACACCAGCAGTTACAGTTAATGTGCCAGTAGTATCGGTATGGCCTGCACCATCATCCGCTCTCAGCACACCAGTTCCAGTATTATCAGGAGAAAAAGTAGTAGTCGTACCAATATCAGGAGCTATATCATTAGCATCAAAATCCCCGGACTGCCAGCTCCAAGTTACAGATATATCCTCCCGATAGTTACCTTCAGCATCATAACCGGCCGCCCATACCTGAAAGACATCATCAGTGGTTAAACTACGGGTGGTTACTTCACTCCCTCCACCACCAGCAGCATCCCTTATCTTAATAGAAGCTAAAGCCCCAGCAGTTACAGTTAATGTGCCAGTGGTATCGGTATGACCTGCACCATCATCCGCTTTAAGCACACCAGTTCCAGTATTGTCAGGAGAAAAAGTAGTAGTCGTAGCAATATCAGGAGCTATATCATTAGCATCAAAATCACCTAACTGCCAGCTCCAGGTTACAGATACATCCCCTCGGTAGTTACCTTCAGTATCATAGCCGGCCGCCCATACCTGAAAGACATCATCAGTGGTTAAACTACGGGTAGTTACTTCATTACCTCCACCACCAGCAGCATCCCTTATCTTAATAGAAGCTAAAGCCCCAGCAGTTACAGTTAATGTGCCAGTGGTATCGGTATGGCCTGCACCATCATCCGCTCTGAGCACACCAGTTCCAGTATTGTCAGGAGAAAAAGTAGTAGTCGTACCAATATCAGGAGCTATATCATTAGCATCAAAATCCCCGGACTGCCAGCTCCAGGTTACAGATACATCCTCCCGGTAGTTACCTTCAGTATCATAACCAGCCGCCCACACCGCAAAGGTATCATCGGTAGTCAGGCTACGCGTGGTTACTTCACTCCCTCCACCACCAGCAGCATCCCTTATCTTAATAGAAGCTAAAGCCCCAGCAGTTACAGTTAATGTGCCAGTGGTATCGGTAAGGCCTGCACCATCATCCGCTCTGAGCACACCAGTTCCAGTATTGTCAGGAGAAAAAGTAGTAGTCGTACCAATATCAGGAGCTATATCATTAGCATCAAAATCCCCGGACTGCCAGCTCCAGTTAACCGAGACATCTTCTCGGTAGTTACCATAGACATCATAACCAATGGCATAAACCGCATAGATGTCATCCGTAGTCATGGCATAGGTATCTACTGCGTTACCCGTGCCGCCAGGGGCATCCTCAATAACTATATGATCTAAATCCCCAGCAGTTATCGTCTCCTGCTGAGTAGCATCCGTCCAACCTTGAGCGGGATCTTCAGCAGCAGTAATAGTAGGAACCCCAGCAGTTGTATCTTTATAATAAAAGTTAGCAGAATTGTTACCAGCAGTGATGACAACTGAATTAATTTCAGTTGCACCAAGAGGGTCAGAATAGAATTTACCAGTTGCTGAATTAGTAGCTAAATTTATTGTAGTATCAGAATTAACATCACTGGGGTTACTCTCCGCATCCTGGGTTTGAATGGTCATTATAGAAGAAACTGCTCCGGCAACAATATTCTGAGCCGGGGTAGTAAAGACAATCTTTGTTATAACACCAGCAGTTACAGTTAAAAGACCAGTTATATCTACATGACCAAAACCATCATCCGCTCTAAGAATATCAACCCCAGTATTATTAGGAGAAAAAGTAGTAGTGGAACCAGTAACAGTAGTTAAATCACCAGCATCAAAATTGCCCCACCACCAACTCCAACTAACCGAGACATCTTCTCGGTAGTTATCTTCCGCATCATAACCTGCCGCCCACACTGCAAAGGTATCATCGGTAGTCAGGCTACGCGTGGTTACTTCACTCCCTCCACCACCAGCAGCATCCCTTATCCTGATAGAGGCTAAAGCCCCAGCAGTTATCGTCTCCTGCTGAGTGGCATCCGTCCAATCCTGACTCGGACTCTCTGTGGCAGTAATTACCGGTGTCCCAGCAGTAGTATCCTTGTAGTAGAAACTGGCAGAGTTAGTTCCGGAGTTAATGGTAACACTGGTTATCAGGTCTGTACCTCCAGCATCACTGTAAAACTTACCATTGGCTGAGGTGGAGGTTAAGTTTATCGTGGTATCTGAGGAGACATTTTGGGCATTGCCATATGTATCCTGGGTCTGGATGGTCATCACACTGGAGATATTTCCGGCAGTAATGGTCTGGGGAGACGTGGTAAAGACAATTTGGGCAATAGCGCCAGCAGTTACATTAAAAGCATTAGATGAGGCACTGGTTAACACAGGTATCGAAGTGACAGCTAAGGTATAACCAGTGCCGGCTTTATCGATACTTAAATCATTAAAAGTGGCTACACCAGCTACCACTACCCTAGTAAGAGTCCCGGATAATGTCCCACCACCAGGATTGCTGTCAATGGCTACCGTAACACTGGTGGTAGTATCTGAAGTGACAGTATTACCATACTGATCCTGCACCGCTACCTTTACCGCCGGCGTTATCGCCTGACCAGCAATGGTATTGGTAGGTTGGACAGTAAAGGCTAATTTAGCGGCGTCATCAGGGACGACTGTCACCGAGTCACTCCCAGTATCTACTGGAACTCCTGAGAGTTTGGTCGTAACTGAAATATTGGCTGTCTGCGCATTCTGGTCATTACGAATATCTAAACTGGAAATAGTTACAGTTGCCCCAGCATCAATTGAGCAGTTATCACCGAAAAAAGTGATAAGTTTGTTAGTATTATCTATGGAAAAGGCAGTGGGAATTTTTTCAAACCCCGAAAAAGAAGTTCCCGCTAATGAAACTTGGCTGAGATCAAAATCATTATCAGTGGTTCCGAAGGCGCTGTAATCAATTACTACCGTATCAGCGCTACCCACTGTCTGAAAACTAACTGTATGTTCCGTCCATTCTCCAGCCTTATCACTTACAAAGGTAATCTCGAGGTTTTGAAGAGTGCCCGCCAAAACTTCTTTACCACTCAAAAAACCGAGGAACAGAAGAACACCTATTCCCACAAGAAAGAGTATGGAAAATTTTCTATCTTTATCTTGAATGTGTAACACTGCCTCTTTTCACCCCGAAATATTTATCTCCCATAAAAAGAAGAAGGCCAGCGTTATACCGCTGGCTTATTTAGCAGCTTTAATAGTATAATCCTCCTATTTCGTATGAAAGCAAAATTCTTTTAAATTCTCCCTAAGGATAATCAGATCCAGCGGATGATGGAATATAAATAAGTTTTATAGTCTATTAAAAAAGATTTGGTATCAATCAGTAATTATACCACCTCATTACCAAAAATCAACGGCTTTCGCCATTTATTTCAATTAGTCATTTCAGTAAAACTAACAGTTTAATGAAAATAAAAAGAATGCCGATGATGGGTAATACTGAAATGGCTAATCTAACGTCCAATATTGAAGTCGCCTATTGTAAGGATAATAATTAAGTCGCTTATCTTATAGCCGATGTTAAAGTTACTTATCTGAGGGGGCTAAGTAAGTCATCTATCGTAGGATTAGGTAAATATAATGCAGAACTTCAATACTTTAGATAATATGATACTTCAAGTCCCGTTACCTAGAAACTCTTTTACCGCATCTTCGACACTGGAGTAAGAGCTAAATATTCGATGGAACTCCAGCAATTCAAATACCTCATAGATGTCAGGCAGAAGCCCAACCAGTTTCAAATCTCCTCTATTTTGTCGTATTTCCTTCAAACGACTGGTAAATATCGCCCACCCAGTGCTGCTGATATAATTTACCTTCCCCAGATCAATGATGAGATTATAGCGCTTTTTCTCCATAAGACTATCAATAACCTTCCCTAGTTCGGGAGCATTGTCGGTGTCCAATTCCCCATCTACATAGATTAAATTAATTTCATTCTGGGGACCTAACTCAGTAACCTGAATCAATACTGGTTGCACCAACCGCATCATCTCCTTCTAAATATTTCATTAACTGAAATTCATTGTGGGTAGGAGTAACTGCGTATTCTATTTTGTCCACAAACTTTTTGATTAAATAGATACCCCAACCGTGCTCGGACAATTCTTCCACCGAAGGAGAAGGAATATGGTTCCAGTCAAAACTGCGTCCTGTATCTGCTACTATAATACGGATGGCTTGATGTTCTCGGGATACATATATCTGAATTAAACTCAGAGGGCCAGTAGCCCCATGTTCGAAAATATTGGAACAAATCTCATCCACTGCTCCTTTAAGCTGATAGATAATTCGTGAAGGTAGACCGAGGCCTTTTCCGATGCTCTCCACGAAAGTCCGGATACAACGAAGATACCCTGCTCCCGGTGGAACTATTAGTTTCATCATCCCCAAAAAAATTGTCGTCCCCCCTCTTCTTCCACGACGATGTCTGCAACCTCCTCCCGGAAAGCTTTCCAGCAAATTTTTTTCTCTTATTAAAAACTGCCAGAACTCGATGATTCGCCTTTATTGAGGCCTAATTCTTAACTGCGGGAGATCAGTATCACTCCCAGAATTATAATCACCGTCCCCAGCCAGCGCATCCAGTTTATATTTTCATTAAACAGCCACCAGGAGAAAATTGCTACTAATATGTAACCTATGCTAATCAGGGGATAGGCAAAACTCAGGTCTACGCGCGATATAATAATTAACCAGATAAGGGAACCCAGAGCATAAGCAAAAAAACCTGCCAGGACTAAAGGGGTAGAAAGCGCTCGGCCTAAAAAAATCAACATCTTTCCTGGATTTAATCCTGCTATCCCCACCAACGACATCCCTTTTTTCATACACAATTGTCCCCCTACCCCCAGAAATATACATAGTAGAATTAGTAAAAGATTAGCCATCATCTCCTCCTCAAATTTAAATCAAATTTTAGCATTACTCACTTTAATTGTCAACATTTTACAATTCCAACACTGGGCACAATTGTTCGCCGGAGAAAAATTATTGGGGACGAACAGAATGAGAGAAGGAAAAAATTCGGGAGAGAGCTTCTATTACCTCATCTTCCTCCCGAGTAACTAATGCTCCCTCCTGAAGAAGCTGACGGTAAAGTGAGGTTGCTTTCCCCCCGGTATAATCCCTGCTCTCCAGAGGAACCTCGTCAACTACTAATACCGGAATTCCCTTCTGGTGGGCCCAGAAAGCAGTCTCTAAATTGGAGAAATTACCCCATCCGAAGGGGATATTAGTTAAGATTACTGCATCCGAACTTTCCGCCAGGCGTTTATTCTCGGCTAATCTTTCTTGCTGTATGGAAGAAAAAGGAGCCTCCACTACTACTTTCAAACCCAACGATTCTGCCAGCCTTTGATCTGTATCTCCGAGATTCAGGACCCCGGCGGTAATTTCATAACCTTCCAGAAAAAGGCGGCGGAGAAGATGAGAGCCCGATCCTCCCCCGCAGATAAGATGCACCTTTTTTTCTTTCCGGGAATAAGGTCGGGACATAGCTTCGGAAATGGGAACAATACAAGGGAAACCAGTTACCGGATTATTAATTACCATCACTCGCGTCTGATAAACCTTCTTTATGTTTTCCGGAGTTAATACTTGGGAAGGCCCTCCTTCCATAAAAATACTTCCCTCTTTCAACATTACCAGATGCTGACAGTACTGCGCGGCAAAGTTAAGATCGTGGGAAATAAGAATTATGGTTAACTTTTGTTCGAAATTTAATTTCTTTAATAGTTCCAATATTTCAATCTGGTGATTTATATCCAGATGAGTTGTAGGTTCGTCCAGAAGTAAAATTCTTGGCTCCTGGGCCAGAGCCTGGGCAATAATTACCCGTTGACGTTCGCCTCCACTTAATTCATTTACCGGCCTTTCCACTAGCTCCAGGGTATCGGTCAGAGCCATGGCATTATAGACCACTGCCCGATCATGACTGCTTTCCCACCGGAAGCGGCCTAAATGGGGCAGCCGACCCAGAAGCACTACTTCCTCCACGGTAAAGGGAAAACTAATCAGGGTATCCTGAGGAACTACCGCTATTTCCCGGGCAACTTGCCGGCTACGGAGATGATATAAATCGCCCCCGCGGAAAATAACCTTCCCCCGGGTAGGTTCCAGCACCCGGCTGATGGTTCGCAGGAGAGTGGTCTTCCCCGAGCCATTAGGGCCGATAATTCCCACAAATTCTCCTTGCTCTATTTTTAAATTAATTTCCCGTAGAATTTCCCGCATTCCGTAGCCGCAACGTAATTGCTGCAACTCCAATAAAACCATTTTCTAACCCCTCTTTCCCCCTTTGTTGTTACACGATCCTTTCCGATGGGGACACAGTTCCTCTCCTGCCTCCATATTATCGCTTAATTCCTCTTATCGCTTAATTCCTCAACGATGTCGCCTAATTCTTCTATGCGGTCGCATAACTTCTTCGCGTTACAACATAATTCCCACGTGTTGTTACATAATTCTTAGCCTCTTTCCGGTCTCCGGGACTTACGTAGAAGATAGACAAAAAACGGGGCTCCGAAAATAGCGGTCACAATTCCTACTGGCAATTCGGAAGGAGCAATAACCGTGCGGGCGATGGTATCGGCGAAAATAAGAAAAATGGCCCCGGCAATAGTGGAGGAAGGAATAAGTATCCGATGATCCGGTCCTACTACCATTCTTACCATATGGGGAATCATTAGTCCTACAAATCCAATAAGACCGCTTACCGATACTGCTACTCCAGTAACCAGGGAAGAAGCCATAAACAGTATTTTCTTAACCATTTCCACTTCTACTCCCAAATGTCGGGCAGATTCCTCTCCCAGAGCAAAAGCATTGAGATCGCGGGAAAAAAGATAGATTACTAATACTCCAGCGGCCAGAAATAGAGTCACTGATTTTAAAAGAGAAATATTGGAAGATGAAAGATTTCCCATCAACCAGAACATTACATCCAGAGTTTTCTTCCGGAAGAGAGACATCAAAAGCAATACCAGAGAAGAAAGAAAGGAACTCACCACCACCCCGGAAAGAAGAAGAGTCTCTACTCGCAGCCTTCCCCCTATTTGGGCCAGTAAATAAACCACCACTACCGTAATCAGTGCTCCGGTAAAAGCAGATATCGGAATTACAAAATTACCTACCCAGCCCACACCCAGTCTCAGAATAATGGCCAGAGAGGCTCCCAGAGCTGCTCCCGAAGAAACTCCCAGAATAAAGGGATCGGCCAGAGGATTGCGCAGCAAGCCCTGAAAGGTAACCCCCGCCAGAGCCAATGCCGCTCCCACCACTGCGCCCTGCCAGATCCGGGGTAGACGAATATTAAAGATTATGGCTTTAAAACTGGCCGGATAAGAGGAAGAAAATCTTTCTCCTAGGGGGAAACGAGATAGCAACATCCGAAATATGACCATTAGGGGAATCTTCACTGCTCCTACAGTAGCGGAAATAATTACCACTAAAAAAAGTCCAACCCCTAAACTGACCAGGGTAAATAGCCAGCGGGATCTCTTTTTAGAATCAGTTTTCTTTTTAGAATCGGTTTTCTTTCCAGTATCGGTTTTACTAGTTTTATCCACTTTTAGCCACCATAAGGTCTATAAATCTCCTCTAACCACCATAAAGTCTTCTATAAATTTCTTCCAGACCTTCAATCAGTCGGGGACCCGGTCGGTAAACCAGATCTTCATTAATATCGGCATAAATCCGGCCATTTTTAACTGCGGTAATACCAGACCAACCCGGCCGCTGCCCCAAATTTTCTATCTTACTACCCATATGGCCGAGAAATATAACTTCCGGATCCCGCGCGATAATCATTTCGGCGGAAATGGTGGGATAATCCTGACCCACATCAGCAAAAATATTTTTCCCTCCCGCCAGTTCAATTAGTTCCTGAACGAAAGAACCCGGCCCCACCGACATCAAAGGATCATGCCAGACTTCCCAGTAAACCCGGAGACGCTTATCGGGAGGGAGCGTCTGAACTTTATTTTTTACCGCTAAAATTCTTTGCTCCATCCCCGATATTAACTGGCGGGCCTCGGCTTCGCAATCGGTAATTTTACCCACCAGTAGAATAAAATCCAGCACCTCCTGCAAATTGGTAGGCCAGACAACCGCTACCGTCAGGCCCAGAACTTCCATCTTTTCCACCAATTCTTCCCTTCCTCCCGAAATTACCAGATCGGGAGCGAGTTCCACAATTTTTTCCAGATTTTCCCCCCAGTAATCTCCTACTTTAGCAATTTCCAGGGCTTCCGGAGGGTAATTGCACTGATTAGTAACTCCGACAATGCGGTCCTTTAACCCCAGCGCGAAAAGAATTTCAGTATTATTGGGTGCAAGGGAGATAATCCTCCGGGGCACTTTGGGGACGGTTAGGGTGCGTTTTTTTCCCATTACCGAGTATTCCATGGTAAGAGGAAATTTCTGCTCAGCGGCGGATATTATCGGAGAAAGAATCCCCCCTAATATAAAAAGAATCAACCATGTTATAATGAGTAGCATTAGTTTTTTCCAGAATTTCCCGATATACATTTTTCCTTCCCCCCTCTTTTAATATTCTATTCCCTTTCGCATCTTGATACCTTTTTGATAGGGATGCTTAATCTCTACCATCTCGGTAACCAGATCAGCAGCAGCAATTAACTCCTCCGGAGCTCCCCTTCCGGTGAGGATCAATTCCACCTGGGGAGGACGGTTACGGATAAGCTGGAGTGCCCAGTCTAAAGAAACGAATCCCTGGGAAAGTAAATTGTTAATTTCATCCAGAATAACCATATCATATTGTCCGGACTTCACGATTTCTTCTACCCGCTGGAGAATTTTCGGCAGTTCCCCCCGCAACTTCTTTTCTGCCTCCAATTTGTCCCGCGCAAATGAAGGGTGAACCAGATCAAATTTAAGCAAGTGAAAATCAGGACCCAGGCGCGAAACAGCCCCTACTTCTCCGGAGTAGACCTCTACTGGTTTTAGAAACTGGATCAGGCAAACTTTCAAACCCTGCCCTACTGCCCTTAATCCTTGCCCCAGAGCAGCGGTAGTTTTACCTTTACCATTTCCGGTATAAACCTGAACCAATCCTTTTTCGAGTTTCATTTTCCTCTACCTCAGGGAAATATCCCCGCTTTTAGTTTTGTTAGAAGGCAAACTCCCAGAAGGATAATTATCTCCGCTATTTCCGCCGAGGCCCCTAGACTGTCACCGGTTAATCCCCCTACTCGGTAGTGGATATATTTTCCAAAACCCAGCACCAATAGTCCAGTGCCGATAAGTAAAAATAATCCCCAGTAAGAAAAAAGAGTTAAACTTACTGTCAGGGTAAAAATAGTAGCTCCACTGGCAATAGCGGGATCTATCTGCTCAAAAAAAGATTTTGCTTTTCCTTCCCCGGAACGAGCATAAGGAAATAAAAGTAAAGGAAGTAGCAGAACCCAGCGACTGGCAGTTAACATGAGAATCAGGGAGCGAAATTTCAATGAGGAGGGAAAAAGGGAGAGCAAAGAAATTTTATAAAGTAATACCGTTATAAGGGCCAGCGTTCCCATAACTCCGATGCGGCTATCCTTCATAATGCGCAGCATTTCCTCCCGGCTACGGTGACTTCCCAGGGCATCCATGGTATCCGCTAAACCATCAAGGTGGAGCCCCCCGGTAATAAATATAAGCAGGGTAACCAGTAACAAATTAACTAACAGTTCGGGAAAAACGGGCGAAATTAATTGGTCTATTCCTCCGAGAAATAGTCCCAGAATAAGACCCACCACCGGAAAATAAAACATTGATCGGCGAACATTTTTCTCGGTAAATTCCCGGTATCTTACCGGAATGATGGTCAAAAATTGTAATGCCATAAGAAAACTGGTCATTTAATTTTTTCCGAAACTCCGGCTTCCTGGAAAGTAGCCATTTCCGTTAATATTTTCACCGCTGCCTCGACCAGAAACATCCCCAGCACGGCACCGGTACCCTCTCCTAAACGCAGATTCAAATTCAAAATGGGCTTAAGTCCCAGAAAATCCAAAATAACCCGGTGGCCGGGTTCGGCGGAACAGTGGGAAGCAATCAAATAATCTTTAACTTTGGGTTCCAAGGTGCAGGCAATAAGAGCGGCGGCTCCGGAAATAAATCCGTCAATAACTACCGGAATACGATTAGCTGCTCCTTCGAGAATAACCCCTACCAGACCACCAATTTCAAATCCTCCCACTTTCTCCAGCACTTCCAATGGATTCCGGGGATCAGGTTTATTAATAGCCAGAGACTTCTCCACCACTTCTATCTTCCACCCCAGGGTCTGGTCATCGATTCCCGTCCCCCTTCCGGTAACTTTTCCCACCTTTTCCCCGGTGAAAGTAGCCACTATGGCGCTGCTGGAAGTAGTGTTCCCTATTCCCATATCTCCCGTTCCTACAATGTCCATTCCCCCGGTTAATTCTTCCTTCACAATTTCCAGGCCGGCTTCTACCGCACGGATAGATTCCTCCCGGGTCATCGCTGGCCCTCGGGTAATATTCCTGGTGCCGCAGCCAATTTTTTTATTAATAAGATGGGGATGTCTTCCTAAATCGGCGGCCACTCCCATATCTACCACGGTTACTCTAGCTCCTGCATGACGAGCCAGAACATTTATTCCCGCTCCTCCCCCCAGGAAATTGTAAACCATCTGGGCAGTAACTTCTCGGGGATAAGCGCTCACTCCTTCTTCCACCACTCCGTGATCGGCAGCCATGGTAATAATAACCTTTGATTTTAAGGAGGGATTTTCTTTTCTGGTAATACCTACTACCTGCCAGGCCAGTTCTTCCAATCGCCCCAAACTTCCCCGCGGCTTGGTTAAGCTATCCAATCTCTGCCGGGCCTTTTCCATTAATTCCTGATCGGGAGAAACAATTTGCCGGAGGAGAGAGAGAATCTTTTCCATCATTAACCTCCCATTATTTCCAAGGATCTCCTAATTACTATCAAGAATCCCCCATTATTTTCAAGAATTTCCCATGACTATCAAGAATCTCCCTTTATTTTCAAGGGAATACCGGCGACCATAAAATAAACCTCATCACAGCAGCGGCCAAACGTCTGATTTGCCCATCCTGCCAAATCCCGGAATTTTCTCGCTAACAAATTATCAGGAACAATGCCCGAGCCCACCTCATTGGCGACTATTATTATGGGAATAGCTAAATTCCTGATAGCCTGAACTAGTTTTTCTATTTCTTGATGGATAGTTTCCTCCGGTAGATTGAGGAGTAGCAGGTTAGAAAGATAAAGGGTAAGGCAATCCAGAATCACCGCCTGATAGGAGGGAGTAATCTTTTCCAAAAGGGAAACCACCTGCGTTTCTTCTTCTACCGTTTCCCATTGCGGAGGACGCAGGCGGCGATGTTTTTCCACCCGGGCCTTCATTTCTTCATCCCGGGGGATGGCAGTAGCAATGAAGAGCACTTTTTCACCAAGGGTTTTGGCCAGTTCCAATGCCCAGAGGCTCTTCCCGCTTCGGGCACCTCCGGTAATGAAAATTTTCCTGGCCAAAATTTCCCTCCTGCGAAGACTGGAATATTATCCAGGCCTAGAATAAAAAATGGACTTAAAATAAAAAAATCCTTACCGCCAACAGGCAATAAGGATTGCACCCAGTTTCTTTATCCTTCGCTCGCTTTCTACCTTCCTTCGAGGAGAAAGCGAAAACTATACAGGCAGGTCTTCTGATTCCTGGATCGCTCTACTTCTTACGTCTTCCCAGCCGGTTATAACCGGCCAGTGACATAATGTAAGTTTCGTACCCAGTTACAGCGGCGGGACCATACCCGCTTCCCACGGGTTTCCCTATTAAGGCTTAAGGCCACCGGTATAGATTAAGTTTTATTCTTCTTAATTTTTAATATAACTGGTCCTAAAAGTCAAGCAAAATTTCTAAATCTTTATCATTAGAATCCGGCCTTTAACTATCCTTTCCTGTGATATTAAATCCCAAACCAGCCACAAAGTTTCCTTATAAGGAATAATGTTTTGCCCGGGCAGGCACATTGATGTGTTATAATTAGGACAAAAAAATAAGAATAGTTATAGGAGAAGATATATTATTTACTGGGAGGGTGAGAAAATGAGTAGTAGTGAAAAGCGAGTGAAGGAATTACTTAAGCGAATGACGCTGGAAGAAAAAATTGCCCAGCTCGGCTCCATTCCCATTCAGGATTTATTGACTGAAAGAAAATTCTCTCCCGAAAAAGCACGAAAACTTCTGGCCAATGGAATTGGCCAAATTACTCGGGTGGCGGGGGGAACCGATCTGGAGCCCAAAGAAGTAGCGGAACTGGTAAATACGATTCAAAAGTTTCTTATCGAGAATTCCCGGCTGGGAATACCGGCTATCGTGCATGAAGAGTGCTTAAGCGGCTTTATGGCTAAAGGCACCACCTCTTTTCCTCAAGCTATTGGATTGGCAAGCACCTGGGAACCGTCACTGGTTCAAAAGATGACTTCCGTAATCAGAAAGGAGATGCGGGCGATGGGTGCCCATCAGGGACTTTCTCCGGTGCTCGATGTCGTGCGGGATCCAAGATGGGGGAGGGTGGAAGAAACCTTCGGGGAGGACCATTACTTAGTGGCAAGTATGGGAGTGGCCTACATAAAAGGCCTTCAGGGTGATGACCTCAAAAATGGCATCATCGCTACTGCCAAGCATTTCGCTGGCCATGGTTTTTCCGAGGGAGGAAGAAATTGTGCCCCCGTCCACCTTGGACCAAGAGAATTCAGAGAGGTATTCTTATTCCCATTTGAAGTAGCAGTAAAAGTGGCGAAGGTAGAATCAGTGATGAATGCTTACCATGATGCCGATGGTGTCCCCTGTGCTGCTTCCCGAGAACTTTTGACGAAAATATTGAGAGAAGAATGGGGTTTCCGGGGGATAGTGGTATCTGATTATTGGGCAATCAAGATGCTCCATACCTTCCATTACACGGCTGCTGATAAGAAAGAAGCGGGTAAACAAGCTCTGGAAGCAGGAATTGACGTTGAACTTCCCAATACCGAATGTTATGGAGAACCACTGTTACAGGCGGTGCAGGAGGGACTGGTGTCCGAGTCTACTGTTGACCAGACTGTTAGCCGGGTCCTGCGTGCTAAAATTATTCTGGGTCTATTAGAAAATCCTTACGTCCAGCCAGAAAACATTTCTTCCATAATCAATACCACTGAGCATCGTAATATTGCCCGGGAAATAGCCCGCAAATCTATTGTTCTTCTTAAAAATGAAGGCTATCTTCTCCCACTCAAGCGGGATATAAAATCCATCACCATCATTGGCCCCAATGCCGCCAGCACCAGGAATCTCCTTGGTGATTATAGCTACACTGCCCATTTATCGTGTGAGAAAGACGCGGTTCCCATAGTAAGTATCCTGGAAGGTATTAAAAGTAAACTCCCCCAGGGGGTAAAGATTAATTATGCCCAAGGATGTGACATCTCGGGAACTTCTACCGAAGGCTTTAGCGAGGCCATTAAGGCGGCAAAGAATTCCGAAGTGGCAATAGTGGTAGTGGGAGATAAAGCCGGCCTCTCGCCATCCGATACTTCCGGGGAGGGCCGCGACCGGGCGGAACTAGGACTTCCCGGAGTGCAGGAAGAACTGGTAAAAGCGGTTTACCAGACGGGAAAAAACACCGTTGTGGTCTTGATAAACGGAAGACCGCTTTCCGTAGAATGGATTGCCGAAAATATACCGGCCATTGTAGAAGCCTGGCTACCCGGCGAAGAAGGAGGAAATGCGGTTGCCGATGTATTATTTGGAGACTACAATCCCGGAGGAAAACTACCGGTAACCTTACCGCGGAGTGCGGGACAGTTACCTATCAACTATAATCGGAAGCCCTCCTCCCATAAAGATTATGTGTTTACCAAAGGAAGCCCTCTCTTTCCCTTTGGCCATGGCTTAAGTTATGCCCAGTTCCAGTATAGTGATCTCAAAATTAGTCCCCCAAAGGTTGGTTCCGCCGGAGAGATAACTATAAGTTTCAAGGTCAAGAATGTTAGTGAACGTGATGGTGATGAGGTCACGCAATTATACATTCGCGATGTCGTAGCCAGCGTTACCCGACCGACAAAGGAGCTCAAGGGTTACCAGCGGATAACTTTAAAAGCAGGAGAAGAAAAAATAGTCACCTTCAAACTTTCGGTGGAACAATTAGCTTTTTATAACCAAGATGTTAAACTGGTGGTGGAACCGGGAATCTTCGAAATCATGATCGGAAGCTCATCTGAGGACATAAGACTTAAGGAAACTTTAGAAGTGGTAGGAAATATACGCGAAGTTATACCATCCCGAACACTTTTTACCCAAGTATCTTAAGATTTATTATCCCAAAAAGAAATTCATTCACTAAAAGGGGGAATATTATAAGCGCCGATCCTTAGGCAGGCATTGATTGTTATCGTCGAAACATGATTTTGAAGATTTATCACTGTCAGCGGGAGATACCAGAGGACATCCGGAGGACTTTCAATTTCTCCACCGCTTTATAAGGCATCAATACCTGACCCAGATAAACACCAGGTTTAGCAGGGCCATGATAGTCAGACCCTCCGGTTACCAGCAGATTATATTTTCGGGCCAATTCTTCATAATGAAGGCATAGAGCAGAAGAACAATCCGGATGGTAGGCTTCAATTCCCATTAAGCCGTCTTTGATAAATTCCGGAATAAGCTCGTCCCGGTGAAGATTGCCGGGATGAGCTAACACCGGGATACCCTTTATAGCTAAAATCATTTTTATTGCCTGCCGGGGAGTAAGGGGATATTTTTCCACATAGGCCGGTTTTCCAGTTCCCAGATAACGAGCAAAAGCCTCGGCAAAATTGCTAACGTAGCCTGCCTCCTGTAAAGCCTGGGCAAGATGGAGTCTTCCTACCGAACCACAGCCGGCTATTTCTTTTACCCTATCCAGGTCCAGTGGCAAGCCTATTGCTCTCAATTTAAAAACCATTTTTTCCAGCCGCTGCTGGCGAATATTTTGCATTTCATCCAGCTGCTGACGAAAAACTCTGTCTTCATAATCTATATAATATCCCAGAATGTGAATCTCCATCTCTCCCATGAGGGCACTTAATTCCACTCCGGGAATAATTTCCATACCAAATTTTTCCCCTGCTTCCACAGCCGGTGGAATCCCTTCTACACAATCATGATCAGTAATTCCCAGGACCCGCAATCCCTTATCTGCTGCCTGTTGGACAATTTGGGCAGGAGAAAAGTTTCCATCCGAAAAGCTAGTATGAATATGCAGGTCGGCTACTAAATAATTATTCATATTCTCCCATGCTTCTCATTACCGGCATCTCTTTTTCCACTTTCCCGCCTCCTCGGCTTACGCATAATAGTCCCTCGGTTTTCGGTTCGAGCCGGGCCTCAACACTTACCAGGGCTCCTGGTTTATTTATTATTTTCCCCTCAACATAAACATTCCCCGCCAGGATTGCCCTTTTGGCCTGCTGCCGTGTGGAAGAGAACTTCTTTTCCACTAAAATTTTATCCCGACTATTTTTAAATATATTTTCCTCCCTCCCGGATTACTCCTTAGGATAAACTTCAGAAAAAGTGCGGTTTACCACCGCTTTGAGCTCTTTTCCCGGTCGAAAGTAAGGCACTTTTTTGGCCTGAATTTGCACTTCCGCCCCCGTCTGGGGATTTCTTCCTACCCGGGATTTCCGCACTTTTACTCCAAAGCATCCCAGTCCCCGGATTTCCACTCGTTCACCTTGGGCCAGGGCTTGCTTTATGCTATCAATAATTAATTCCACCACCTCGCTGGCGTCCTTTTTCTTCTGCCCGGTGACCTGAACTACTCTCTCGATCAAATCCGCTTTGATCATTTTTGAATTCCTCCTTGCAATGGCTTTTATTTTAACTACCATACACCCTTTCCGTAGTGCCGACAGAAAACGCTGGGCTATTTTATCACTTTTGGTATTTTCCCGCAAGGATTCTTACTGATAACTATTTAGTCTCCGTAATGATATATTTGTTCAGGAATTTCCACCTTCAAACCAGCTAAGGAACGAAGGTGTCCCAGAATACAGTAGGGCAAAAATTTTAAATGATATCCTCCCTCGAGAACGGAGACAATCTTCCCCCCACAAACTTTTTCGGCCACCTCCATTATCATATCGGTTAGAGACTCATAACCGGCCACCGAAAGCCGCATTCCTCCCAGGGGATCGGCCACATGGGCATCAAAACCAGCAGAAATAAAAATTATTTCCGGTAGAAATTTTTCTATTCGGGGGAGAAGTTCGTTTTTTGCCAGATTAAGATACTGAGTGGTTCCGGTTCCTGCCAGCAGGGGAAAATTACAGGTGTAGCCGGTCCCTTCTCCGCTACCAATTTCGCTGGCTCGTCCTGTCCCTGGATAATGCGGATACTGATGGAAAGAAAAATAAAAAACCCGGGGATCGGAATAAAAAATCTCCTGTAGTCCGTTCCCGTGATGAACATCCCAATCCACAATAAAAATTTTTTTTAACCGGTGTTTACTTTGCAGATGGCGGATGGCTACTGCTACATTATTGAAAATGCAGAATCCCATTCCTCGATCAGGACAGGCATGATGGCCGGGAGGACGGATTAAAGCCAGGGCATTTTGCACTTCTCCTTCCCAGACGGCCTCGGCAGCGGCCAGGACTCCTCCCGCTGCTAAACGGGCAACTTCAAAGGAAGCGGGCGATACTACCGTATCGGGATCGAGATATCCCCCTCCCTGGCGACAAAGAGACTCTACTATCTGGATGTAAGGAAGAGAATGAGCCCGGGCTAGTTGTTCTATTTCGGCCAGAAAAGGAGGTATTTCCACCAGCCGGGACCAGATCCCCGTCTGTTGCAAAATTTCCACAATTACTTCTAGGCGGCGGGCATTTTCGGGATGATTACCGGTCTGGTGTTTATGATAATCGGGATGATAAATCCTTCCCGTTTTGATGGCCATTTTTCAATGCAGGATATAAACTTTAACTCTTTTTCTGCCGTAATTCAATGCCTCTTGATACTTATCAAAACAAAGGTCAATCCGTCTTCCCTTTATTTTCCCTCCCACATCCGCCGCTACCGCATGACCGTATCCTTCCACGTAGAGATGGGTGCGCATTTTAATAAAGCGGGGATCCACTGCGGCAATGCCGTAAGTAGCCCAGTAACCGATGGCGGTATACCCATCATGGGAAGGAGCGGTACATTCGGGACCGGGATAATAGGCGGTAGCCAGCATCTCCACCACCCGGGTTACTCGCATTCTGCGGGAAAGCATATAATGTCGCTGCTGGGATGAGGTACCCTGAAGCTGAATGTGGGGAACTGGTAGTCGAACCATCCTCTGAGCAATTACCTTCTGCCGGTATTCCTCATTTCCCAGGGAAAAAGATTTGATCACTGCTTTACGTAAGCCAGTTTTCCCCATCTGGAAGTCAATAATCTCTCGGGAGTGCAATTTATTAGTTCGCCAGACAGTTACCGGGTAAGGGATTACCTGTTCTCGGAAATAAAATTCTCCTCCTCCGCGTAAAATCTGGATGAAATAAGGAGGAGAAGTCGATTGTCCGGAAACGATATCAGAGGGATAAAGCTGGAGACCGGCCTGGTGAAGAATTTTATCAACCGAATGATGACGAGTTCGTAATTTTACTATTCTTCCGTCTACTACAATGCAGGCATAACGATAATTTGCGCCGTAATATCCTACCAGAGCAACCAGAAGAAAAAAGTTCCCTACCAGGAAAATCCACTTCCATCGAGAAAATGGTAAGCGAATCTTTGCTTTCTCCCTTCTAAAGGTTATTTCTTCTCTTCTTCGGGAATAATAGCTTCCGTTTTGATTGCGGTATTTCCACCTGCCGCCAACGCTTTTTTGAGAGCTTCTTCTCCCTTGGTAAGTAATTCTTCTTTTGTCTTAGCGTGAGAAGGATAGGTAACCACGCCAATACTCACTGTGGTCTGCAAGCGGCGGCCATCCCAGGGATAAACATATTTGGCAATTCTTTGGCGGATTCTTTCTGCTAAGGCCATTACTTCTTCCTCATTAGTTTCAGGAAGAATGATCACAAACCTCGGTCCACTTAGTTTTAATGCCACATCAATCTTCCGGCGCACCATTTCCCGTAGAATACGGGTGATCTGTTTAAAATAACTCTTGATTACTTCTCGAGGAGAGGATTGAGAAATATTGGTAAAGTCATCTAATTCCAGAAAGAGCAGAGATAGAAAGACATAATAGCGTTCTGCTCTCCGCAACTCCTCTTCCAGTTTGAGATCAAAGTAATGCCGGTTAAAAGTTTCGATAATTTCTTCCACATCCAGGGGGCGGCGAAGTTTTTCCCCCTCCGGTTCTTTCTTTACTGCGGGAAGTTGACTAATAATCTCCTGCAAAATCTGATTATTTTTCTGCAATTTTCCAATCTCTTCTCCCAATGTATTCAGTAACTTCTCCAGCCGCACCAGATGTTCCTCTAATACGCTTTTTTCTTTTACCATAATCAAGCACCTCTTATATCTAGTATTTTAATCTTTCCGCCTTACAATTTATTCCACTTTCGCTCCCACATCGATTGCTTCGGTAAAAGTAGCCAGAGCAATTGATTTAGCATCATCGGCTGCTAAAATCATTCCCTGGGAATCTATTCCTCGGATTCTTGCCGGCTTAAGATTCACCACCAAAATAACCTTACGTCCTATCAATTCCTGAGGAGAATAATTAGCAGCAATGCCGGCTACTACTGTTCTTTTTTCCCTTCCCAGATCCACCTCTAATTGATAGAGTTTATGGGAACCGGGGACGGGATTTACTTTAACAATTTGCCCTACCCGCAAGTCTATCTTCTGAAATTCACTTAATTCGATCTCCGGATTCTTTCCCATAGTATCTTTCGGTAAAGGAGCTTTCCCCTTGCGAGTTTTGATATCAATCCTCGGGAAAAGAGCCTTCCCTCGACGGATTTTAATTCCGGTGGGAAGACCACCCCAGTGGAGATCTTGGACAGAAACGCTGGAAAAATCTTTCTCCATACCTAATTGCTGCCAGATACGTTCGGCAGTGGAAGGCATAAATGGGGAAAGGACAACGGATAGAAAACGCAAACTTTCCATCAGATTATAAAGCACGGTAGCCTGCCGCATCGGATGGGAGGCTAATGTCCAGGGTTCAGTTTCATCAATATATCGGTTGGCAGTGTGGATTAGATCCCATATTGCCAGGAGCCCGTTATGGAATTCATAGGCGGGGATATATTCTTGCAGACGGGATAATAAACCTTCCGCCTGATTTTTAATTACTTCGTCTTCCGTTTCCATTTTCCCGGGATTAGGAATTACTCCTCCAAAGCACTGCTCGATAAGGGCCAAAGTGCGACTCACTAAATTTCCCAGGTCATTGGCTAAATCTCCATTATACCTCTCCGCATATGCTTCCCAGGAAAAATCTCCATCCCGGCCAAAGACAATTTCCCGGAGCAGGAAATAACGCAAAGGATCCGCTCCGTAACGAGCAATAATTTCTTTGGGATCAAGAATCTTTCCCAGTGATTTACTAAGTTTTTCCCCTTTAACGTTGACAAAACCGTGCCCGAAAATGGTTCTGGGAAGGTGAAGACCAGTAGACATCAGTAATGCCGGCCAGATAATGCAGTGGAAGCGGATGATATCCTTCCCCACCACGTGCAAATCTGCTGGCCACCAGTAAGAAAAACGCTGGGGATCATCGGGATATCCCACCCCGGAAATATAATTCACCAGTGCATCAAACCAGACATAAATTACCTGAGTAGGATCAAAGGGAACTGGAATTCCCCATCGGATAGACGCACGGGATACACTGATATCTCTTAATCCTTCCCGGATAATATTCACTGCTTCGTTACGGCGAATTTCTGGCTGTATAAATTCCGGATGAGATTCAATGTGCCGTAACAAAGGCTCCTGATAACGGGAGAGCGAGAAAAAATAATTTTCCTCTTCAATCCATTTCGGTTTCCGCTGATGAGTGGGACATTTCCCATCCACCAGATCTTTCTCTAACAGGAAAGCCTCGCAGGAGATACAGTACCAGCCACGATAGAAATCTTTATAAATATCCCCTTTTTCATAAATTTTCTGGAAAACGGTCTGCACCGCTTTTACATGGCGGTCTTCGGTAGTCCGGATAAAATCGTCGTGAGAAATGAATAGTTCTTTCCATACTTTTTTGAATTCCTCGGCCATCTTATCGCAGTAGGCCAGTGGTTCCATACCCAACGAAACCGCCTGCCGTTCCACATTAATACTATGCTCATCATTACCCATCAAAAAGAAAGTATCGTATCCGCAAAAACGATAAAATCGGGCCAGAACATCAGCCGCCACTTTCTCGTAGGCATGACCTAAGTGAGGAAGATAATTGGGGTAATCAATAGCCGTGGTAAGGTAAAATTTTTTTATCACAACTATCTCCTTTCTTTTATTATAAAATCTGGAATCTAACTTTATATTAGCAGATTTTATTTAGCCCCGGATACATCTTCGGAAGGAGAAGGTTCCCCCTCTCCTTCGCGGGAGACCTTTTTGTCTTCCTTCTCCTCTTTGTCCACTTTCTCCTCGGCGGAGATTTCTTTGCCCGCTTCCTCTATACTGGAAGTTTCGCGAGGACCCTCCTCAGCCGCCGATTTACGGGAATAATTTTCGAATTCAAAAATTAAACAGCACATTAAACGTCCGCAAAGGCCGGAGATTTTTTCCGGATTGAGGCTGAGATTCTGCTCCTTGGCCATGCGAATGGAAACGGGGACAAAATCCCGTAAAAAAGTGGCACAGCACAAAGGTCTTCCACAACATCCATAACTTTTCAGTAATTTCGCTTCATCCCGGACACCAATCTGCCGGAGTTCAATCCGGGTCTTAAAAATACCCGCCAGTTGTTTCACCAACTCTCGGAAATCCACTCGCTTTTCGGCCACAAAATAAAAGGTAATCTTACTACCATCAAGGGTTGATTGTACCGCCACCAACTTCATGGGGAGACCCAGGCGATTTATTTCTCGGAGAGCAATTGGAAAAGCTTCCTGTTCCTTTTTCCTCACTTCGGCTATCCTCTGCCAGTCTTCAGCGGTAGCCTTACGCAGAATTTTTCTAAGAGGTTCGACAACTTTACTTTCATCAATGGGATGAGTCTCTCTAATAATATATCCCATATCCACTCCCCGTTCTGTCTCCACTACTACCGCCTCCCGCAAACGCAGATCAAGACCGGCAGGATCAAAATAATAAATTTTACCCGCTTCCCGGAATTGAACTTCCGCCACTTCTTTCATACCATCACTTTCTCTTTTGCCGGATGAAAGATTTTTAATAGCAATACTTCTAATGCTAAACGAATATTAACATTACGGGAAAGCAATTGCCTGGTTTCTTCCAGTTCTTTCAATATTTCTATCAGTCGGGAGGTAGAAAAAAGGGAAACTTGGGTCTTCAACCAATGCTGGTAATCAGGATTTAGCAGATATTCTTCCTTTCCCGACTCCCGTAGCACCAGTAAATCCCGGAACCAGAGGGTAAGGAAATCCACAAATTTTTGGGCTTTCTCCCGGTTCCGGGAAAATTCTTCTATCTGACGAAAAATCCCCGGGAATTTTACTTTCTGAATCTCCTTCCAGCAATTTTCCATTTCTTTTCTACTATTCAGAGTTTCATTAGTTTTAAAGGAAAGAGATTTCTCCAAACTGCCCCCACCCAAAGCAGCGAGTAATCGCGCCTCATCGGCAGGAAATTTAAATTTATCCTGTAAAACCTTCTCCAGCTCCAGGGAATTAAGCAACCGGAAACGAGCCAGCTGACAGCGAGAAACTACCGTAGGCAAAAGTGTGGCCATACTGCTGGTGATAAGAATCAGGACCGCCTCGCCCGGTGGTTCTTCCAGTGTCTTCAGAAGACAATTAGCTGCCTGATGAGTAATCCTTTCCACTGCTTCCAGAATAAATATCTTGAACCGCCCTTCATAAGGACGGAAAGAAATTTCCTTTTGCAGAGTCCGGACCTGCTCAATTCCTAGCGACCTTCCTTCCGGAGATAGAATCTTCACATCGGGATGCAAATTCCGGTCAATTTTCTGGCAGGAAGAACAAAGATCGCAGCTATCATCTTTCTCAACCTGACAGTTAAGAGCTTTAGCCAGAGTGCGCGCGGTCAGCATTTTCCCCACTCCCGAGGGACCCAGAAATAAATAGGCATGCGACACCCGCTGAGTCCGGAGAGCCTGCTGCAAAAAATTCACCACCGATTCCTGTCCTATTATATCCCGAAAAGACAACTTTAACCCTTCTGCCCCATAGTTCGAAAATGCCAGGAAGTTCCCTCCGCACGATCCTCCACCACAATTCCCAAACCGGATAATTCTTGACGAATTTTATCCGCCAGTTCCCAATTCTTCTTCCGGCGCGCTTCCTGGCGAATCCGAAGTATTAAATCTACTAATTCAGTAGTAAGCCCTTCCTTAACAGTAATTCTCTTCCGGGAAAGAAGTCCCAAAATTTCTCCTAATTTCCGCAAAGTCTCCAGAGCCCGGGAGAGAACTTCCCTTCCCGAAGGGGAAGTGGGTTCTTCTTCCAGGTAATAATTAATTTCCGCCCCCAGATCAAAAAGAGCGGCTAATGCCAAAGCGGTATTGAAATCATCGTCCATGGCAGCTTCGAATCTCCGGATGACCATATCTATTCTTTCGCTAAGGATTTTTTCGACGGGGGAAGGCTCTCCCGAAACTGTCGGGGGACCAATTTCCCGTGATTTTTGCAACCGATATTCTCCATTTTCTAAGGTATTATAAAGACGCTGTAGTCCTCTTTCCGCCTCCCACAAATTTTCTTCCGAAAAATCAATAGGACTGCGATAATGATGAGAAAGAAAATAAAAGCGAATACTTTCCGGATCGAATTTCTGCAATGCTTCCTTTACCGTTATGAAATTGCCCAGGGATTTAGACATTTTCTCCGATTTCAATTGCAACATGCCGTTGTGGAGCCAGTATTTTGCAAAAGGCTTACTGGTATAGCTTTCCGACTGGGCAATTTCATTATCATGATGAGGAAATATTAAATCGTCTCCTCCTCCATGGATATCCAGGGTTTCTCCCAGGTAATGAATAGCCATTGCCGAACACTCAATGTGCCAGCCGGGACGTCCCTTATCCCAGGGGCTCTCCCAGAAAGGTTCCCCTTCCCGAGCTTTCTTCCAGAGGGCAAAATCCATAGGATGACGTTTTCTCTCATCCGGTTCTACTCGTGCTCCCGCCATCATTTCTTCCAGACTGCGCCGGGAAAGTTTACCATAACCGGGAAATTTTTTCACTTCGAAATAGACATTCCCGTCCACTACGTAGGCATAGCCTTTTTTAACCAAATCCTCAATCAAGCGAATAATATCCTCCATATGTTTCGTTGCCCGGGGATAGTAGGTGGCTCTTCTCACTCCTAAGGCATCAATACTATCGAAATAATCCTGGATGTATTTTTCTGCTAATTCTTCTACCGCAATTCCCAGTTCTTGGGAACGCCGGATCAATTTATCATCTACATCGGTAAAATTAAATACCAGCGTTACCTGGTATCCCCGGTATTCCAGATAGCTTCTTATCGCATCAAAAACCACGGTGGAACGGGCATGTCCAATATGGAAGTAGTCATAAACGGTCACTCCGCAAACATACATCCCCACCCGGGGAGGATTCTGGGGAATAAATTCCTCCTTCCTACGAGTAAGAGTATTATAAACCATGAGCGCCATCTTTCAATTACCCTTCTCCTTCAGTTCTAACATTAACTTTTTCCTCCCGGAGATAGAAAAGAGCTTTTTGCAACCTCTGCCGGCATCTTTTCCTCCCCAGACCCATCATCACCCGAGGTAATTCCGGACCGTGAATTTTCCCGGTCAGGGCCACCCGGAGAGGGAAATAAAATTCCTGACCGCGAAATCCGGTATCTTTCTGACCCCTCTGCAATATCTCTACTACTTTCTCCTCGTTAAATTCTTCCCCAGCTTCCAGTTTAGCTAAAAAATATTTTAACACCACCGGAGCGGCTTTATTTCTTAAAATGGCTTCCACTTCTGGAGCTAAAGGAAATATTACTTCCCGGAAGAAAATCTCCGTTTCCTCCGCTATCTGAGCTAAATAATCCAGATTGCCACGAACTGCCCTAACAATTTCCCGCAATCGGGGATATTCTTCGGGAACTTGTTCTTCTTTAAGATAACCAGCCTTAACCAGATAAGGGACGGAAAGGCGGGTCATTCTATCATTATCGGCTGAACGTAGATACTGCCGATTAACCCAATTTAACTTGTCCCGGTCAAAAACTGCCGGGCTTCGGGCTACTCTTTCTAACGAGAATTCGGCAATCAGCTCCTCCCGGGAAAAAATTTCCTTTCCCGAAGACCAACCCAGAAGGACCAGAAAATTTAACAAAGCTTCCGGTAAATAACCCCTTTCCCGATATTCCCGAATAGAAACTGCTCCTTCTCGCTTACTCAATTTTGAACGCCCTTTCCCTAATAGTAAAGAAAGATGAGCAAAATGAGGAAGAGGGAAACCCAGTGCTTGCCAGAGCATAATCTGGCGGACAGTATTGGGTAGATGCTCTTCGGCACGAATAATATGGGTAATTTTCATCAAAGCGTCATCCACCACTACCGCAAAATTATATACCGGTCTCTTATCAGAACGCAAAATTACAAAATCGCCCACCACTCCGGGAGGAAATATTATCTCCCCCCTAATCAGGTCTTTTAGCACAATCTCCCGCTGGGGAGTGAGAAAACGGATAGCTGGTTGCCGGCCTTCTGCTTCCAGATTTTGCCTCTGCTCGGGAGTGAGATGGCGACAGCGGCCATCGTAGTGAGGAACTTTACCCTGGTCCAGTATTTCTTTACGGCGGAGAGCAAGTTCCTCATCGGTGCAGTAACAGTAATAGGCCTTCCCCTGTTCCAGCAACTGCTGGGCAAAACGGGGATAAATTTCCAACCTCTCTGATTGTCGGTAAGGACCATGGGCCCCCCCTATATCGGGTCCTTCATCCCAGTCAATTCCCAGCCAGCGAAGGTCCTCCAGTAAACACTGTTGGTAGTCAATCCGGGAGCGGGCAATATCGGTATCTTCGATCCTTAATACCACCGCTCCGCGGTGGTGGCGGGCAAAGAGCCAGTTAAAAAGCGCAGTGTGGGCATTTCCCACATGCAAATAGCCGGTAGGACTGGGAGCAAAGCGGGTTCTAATTTCACCCATGCTGAGAATTCTCCCCCTTGGGAATTTTTTCCACTAAACAGACGGTGGCATAAGCCGCCGCTCCTTCCTGATTTCCTATCCAGCCCAGACCTTCAGAAGTGGTAGATTTTATATTAATCTGGTCGGGATCCACGTGCAAAACTTGAGCAATCCGGAGTTTCATCTCCGAAACGTAAGTTTGAATTTTGGGAACTTCCAGAATTATTACACTATCAATATTAACTATCCGGTATCCTCGCTCTTCTATCAGTCGGAATGTCTTTTCCAGAATAACCAGACTGGAAATCCCCTGATAACGGCGGTCGGTGTCGGGAAAATGCCTTCCAATATCCCCTTCTCCGGCCGCTCCCAGTAGGGCGTCACAGATAGCATGGAGGAGCACATCAGCATCGGAATATCCCAGTAATCCCTTCTCAGAAGGTATAGTAACTCCTCCCAGAATCAGGGGCCGCCCCTTCACCAAACGATGAACATCGTAACCTATTCCCACCCGCATGTTAATGGAGAGGGTTTTCCTTCTGGATGTACGATTTTTGTCGCCGGAGAATTGCCTCCGCCAGAGCTAAATCCTCGTGGTCGGTAATTTTAATATTATCGTAAGAGCCCATCACTAAAACCGGACGAATCCCCATTCTTTCCACCAGGACAGCATCATCCGTCGCCCGGTAGCCTTCGGATCTCGCTTTATCATGAGCGTCCCGCAACAGGGAATAATGAAAAGCCTGCGGAGTTTGAATCGTCCAGAGAGCAGTCCGGTCCAGAGTTCGGACTACAATTCCGCGATCATCAGCTTCCTTGATAGTTTCCCTTACTGGAACCGCTACCGTGGTCGCTCCATATTTACGAGCAGCACCTACCGTCCTCTCAATCATCCTTTCGGTTAGAAATGGCCTCACCCCATCATGAACGATAACAATATCTTCCTTCTTCCCCGACTCCACCGCCTGCAAACCATTATAAACCGAATCTTGTCGATATGGTCCTCCGGTTACCATACACTTCAGTTTAGATAAGCAACTCCGGTATAGAATTTCTTGCTCGCAATATTCCTGCTTTTCGAGAGGAATAACCAAAATTATCTCGGTTATCAGGGGCGATTTTTCCATCACTTCCAGGGAATAAATTACCAACGGTTTATCATCCAGTAGAAGGAACTGCTTATAATTCCCTCCCATCCTTCTACCGCATCCGGCAGCCGCTATAATGGCGCTAACTTTTATTTTTTCACTGATCGCCATTTATTCTTCTTCGCCTTTAGGACGAGTAAAAATCATCCTTCCGGCGGCAGTTTGTAGGATACTAGTAACCAGCACATCAATTGATTGACCTATGAAATTACGTCCATTTTCTACCACCACCATGGTTCCATCATCCAGATATCCTATCCCCTGTCCATATTCCTTGCCGTCCTTGATTATTCTAATATTCATCACTTCTCCCGGCAAAACAATCGGCTTAACCGCATTCGCTAAATCATTAATGTTTAGTACCGTTATTCCCTGCAACTCTGCCACTTTATTAAGATTATAATCATTGGTTATAACCTTTCCCCTAAGAAGACCGGCCAGTTTAATTAATTTTCCATCTACTCCCCGAATTCCCGGAAAATCTTTATCATGGAATTTTACCTTCACGCGCTCACTTTTCTGTATTCGGTTGAGAATATCGAGACCCCGGCGACCCCGGTTTCTTTTCAGAGGGTCAGAAGAATCGGCTACCTGCTGCAATTCTCTAAGAACGAAATGAGGAATGATTATCGTTCCCTCCATAAAACCGGTTTCAATAATATCCGCGATCCGGCCATCAATAATGGCACTGGTATCCAGAATCTTATAGCGAGTTTGACCGCCTATCATATGGGGAATGATATAAGAACCGATGAAACTGGCAATTTCCTGTTGCTTGGCAGCAATAAGAATTCCAAGACTGCCACTGAGAGCTATTATAAACATTGCTACTACTAAAATTATTTCTTCTCGTGGAATAAGGAAACTTACTCCGTAAGAAATTGCTCCTCCTATTACCAATCCGACCAGCAGACCTAAAATAATCCGGCCTAGGTTCTTAAAGGAGATTCTACGCGCTCCTAATACTACCAAGAGTAGTAAAATAGCACCCAGAAAGCCACAGGTTACTCCTACCAGGGTTGAAACATCTAACTGACGAGCGAGTAAGAAACCTACCAGAGAGCTCATAAAAATAAAAAGAAAACCAATGAGATATAGCCCCATACCCGTTTATTCACCTCCTTTCTTGAACATAGTTTCCTTCTTTCACTAAATAAAAAATAATAACTTTTGCATTTTAACATAACCAACATTCCTCTGTCAATTTCCGCCTCTTGGGAGGTAGTGTCAATAATTTTGTGTAATTTCATAAAGAAGGCCACCCTCCAAATTCATTAAATCATTTCCCCATTGTTTATTTAACCGATAAAATATGGCAAATATTATCCTTTCTACACTCGCCCTAT
>Ga0315312_1000884_pt1 | contig 27840 bp, 26 predicted proteins | sample TDP7_MG_FD_203629 | JGI IMG/M metagenome (GOLD analysis project Ga0315312, IMG submission 203629) | Freshwater sediment microbial communities from Lake Towuti, South Sulawesi, Indonesia - TDP7 | ecosystem: Environmental > Aquatic > Freshwater > Lake > Sediment | place: Indonesia: South Sulawesi... | reverse complement strand
TGATTCAGGCCGACCTGCCTTTGGTCGCCCAGTGCCTCCCTGGCGATAGATTGAGATTCTCGGCTGTCTCAGTTGACGAAGCCCGAGAAGTTTATTTAAAGCTGTGGGGCAACTTGAAAACATTTTTCACCGCGGAGAGCGCAGAGGCAGCGGAGAAACCTTAAAATAAAAAGGCAAAATGACCGTGCTCTCTGCGTGCTCTGTGGTGAAATTTTTTCTTTTTTATAGGAGGACTTATGAAACGGTACTATGCTCTTTCAGCCATCGGCAAAGACCGGCCCGGTATCGTGGCTGACGTCGCCGGTTTGATTTACGAATGCGGGGGAAACTTAGAAGACTCCAGTATGACCCTCCTGGGAAACCAATTCGCTCTCCTCATCCTTCTCTCGGGGGCTGGAGAAGAGTTTCCATATCGCCTTTCCACAGGATGCAAAAGATTAGAGTGGGAAAAACGACTCTCCATTTTCCTCACCCCCATAGAGGAAGAGGAAGGCCTGGTTGGGCCTAAAGAGATCACAGAGGTTTATGAACTTTCCACCACCGGTTTGGACCGGATGGGCATTGTCTACCATGTTTCCCGGGTACTTGCGGATCACAGAATAAACATTGCCGACATGCACACAAAAATAACCCCTTCCCCTGAAAGCGGTACTCCGATCTTCACCATGAAGATTCTTCTGCAAGTCCCGGTGGAAGTCTCGCCCTCAGACCTCCTGGAGAAGCTCAATCGCCTGGGAGAAAAATTGGCTATTGATATTTCTTTGAAGAAGCAACAGGGGGAATCCAGATGATCTTGGCTGCTATTGCCTAATTAATAAGCGACCGGCAAATCAACCCTCGAGCCAAAAACTAAACGCGGTAGCCACAGAAGCCATTCAGGGGAAAATACAAAGAGAACCAAGTGAATTACCAGGATGGCTAAGAATGGTAAGACCCCTTTGGCTACATCTTCGATTCTGGCTTTAAACATTTGGGCCATGACAAAAAGAGCCATAGCCAGAGGGGGAGTGCAGAACATTACTGCGCCATATTGCATCAACATGAAATTGAAAGAAATCCAATGAATGCCCGAAGTGAAGATTACTTTGGAGGTAAGAGGAACCACTAAGAATAACATCGGTACAGGTTCCAAGAAAACATCTAAAACCATCAGCACGCCAAGCATGATCAAGAGCAACTCATTCATGCTCAATTGATATTTCTCTACCAAGTAAATTAGCTTCTGAGGAACCTCGGCGTAAACCAAAACGTTCACGAAGATCGTTGTCCCACCCAAAATGAAGTAGATCATGGCGGTGGTAGTCATTGCCTTCTTCATGGCCTCTAAAGTGTTTTGCAGGTTGAAAGATTTATAAAAAACAGAGACCGGGACGGTCATGAAAACGGATACGGCAGCTGCCTCAACTGGAGTCATGATCCCGCTGTAGATTCCCCCAAGTATGACCACTGGAATGCTCAAAGCAGGCAACGCATTGAGGGTACTTTTCCAGCGCTCTCCCCAAGTTGCCGCTGGAAGAATCTGGACTTTTTTCCATCTGAATACCAAAACGGCGGCAACGCTTAACATGATTGTGAGAATAATTCCAGGGAAAAAACCCGCAAAGAAGAGAATATCAATGGGGGCTCCAGTAAGGGAGGAATAAAGAATGCAATGAATACTGGGAGGAATCAGGTTTCCCAGACAACCAGAGGCTGCCAGGAGTCCCAGGCAATATTTTTTTTCATACCCCTTCTCCAACATTGCTGGGATAGCCATGCTTCCGATTGCTGCCATGGTGGCAAGGGTGGACCCGGAGATCGTCCCAAAAAACATGCAGGCCACAACCGCTGCAACGGCTAAGCCCCCCGGAATATGCCCTACGAAACTTTCTATCCAGCGAAAAAGAGCTTTAGAAGCTCCTCCCGTAATCATCATCTGTCCAGAAAGAAGGAAAAAGGGAAGGGCGAGGAGGGAATAGGATCCCAGGCCTTGGAAAAAAATATGCGGGAAAAAAATAAGGGCTTGTCCCTGCCAAAATACCAGCAGGAAAAGCCCCCCGATGACGAAAGCCATCCAGATAGGAAAGCCAACAATCCAGCTTATCAATGTTAATAGAAGGCCACCCAGAAACATTTCTTTTTCGCCGGAATTTTCCCCGCAAGCATTTTGGCTCCTCGCTTCTTACTGAGTAGGCGAAGAAAAGACTCGGGCTGATAGCTTTGGATCGATAAACACACAGATGATCCTAACCATTTCGCCGAGGGCATAAACTGCGAATAAGGCTCCTCCGGTGGGAATGGGCAATTTCAGGTACCATTCTTTCAGCTCTCCAGAATGGGTGGCCTTGCCACTTTGGTAAATCATCTGCACGATCTCCGTACCCTTCCAGAAGATAATCACACAAATGAAGAGCAAGACCGTGCAGATGATCAGTTGCTGGATGGCTTTTTTAAAACCATGCAGCTTTTCGGCGAAAAATTCCATACTTACATGACCACCACGTCTAAATACTGGACCGCCAAAGAACATGACCGCCCAGATGACTAAATTAACCGAGAGATCTTCGACCACGGCATAAGTGCGGTCAAAGATATACCTCGCGATGACGCCAATAAATAATAGGCTCGCAGATCCGCTTACCGAAATGAGTCCAAGCATAACCACGCCGCGATCAATCGCTTCGATGGCTCGGTCGATCCATTTGACCATTTCAGAAGCATTCCGCATTTTTTTTCACCTGTCTTATTTCCCCATCAGGGCCCTGGCTCCAGCGATTAAATCCCGTCCATCTTTGCCGAACTTCTTCTCAAATAATTCAATGAGGAATTTTAACTCCTTGGCCGCTTCCTGTTGGATTCCTGGGTCAGATTCGACTTGAATTCCCCGCTTTCTTAACTCATTGACCGCTTGCACCTCTTCTCCTATAACCTCTTTGTTCGTCCATTCCTGCATCTGAGGAGTAACGGAGCTATCGATCAATTTTTTGATGTGCTCCGGCAAACTGTTCCATTTTTTCATGTTCATTAGGAAGGCCGCCCCGGTATCATTACACCAGCTGGGCCACGAGTGCACATACTTCACCGGATACCCGGAAGCCAAAACATTCGTTACTGTGCCAAACTCTCCATCGATGGTTCCTTGGGCCAGGGCCTGGGCGATCTCTGTAGATGGGAGTGTAATGCATGAGGCTCCCAAGGCTTTGACCGCTTCGTATCTCATCCAACCTGCCGCCGTGTTCATTTTTAATCCTTTTAAATCAGATATTTTTTTTACGGGCCTTTTGGTGGTGCTGAATTCAGCAGAACCTCCAACTACGGTATTAAAGCCAATGAATTTAAGCCCCTTCTCCTCAACTTTTGAAATCATGATTTTCTTCACGATGTCGCTCTGCTTAAATTTCCAGGCTGGTTCAAAATTCTTGCCATCATTCGGCCAGAAGAAAGGCATAATGAAGATGTCCCACAATGGGACAAGGGAGCTAATCGGCCCTCCATGAGTGGCACTCATGTCCACGCTGCCCATCATCAGGGCGTTCATCTCTTCCGTGGTTTTGACGAGTTGGCCGGCAGGGAAAATTTTAACCTCCACCTGTCCCTGGGATTCCTTTTCTAATAGTTCTTTCCACTTTAGGGCTGATTTGTGCCGGATATAGGTCACTGGATAGCCATGGGAGAAGCGAATAGTGATTTTCTGAGTAGGATCAGCCGGAGCTGCCTTAGCCTCATTCTGGTAGACAAAGACGACGGTAATCGCCAAAGCCAATGAAAATCCCATAAGTATTTGCCAAAATTTTTTCATTGCCATCCTCCTTCCTATTTTTGGTTAAACTTTATGAAAGTTTTGCCGGCATTACTGTTTTCCTCTCAGCGGTAGCAGAATTGTTGCCGTCCCTTTCGTTACAATCTCATTCCTTTGATTTTGGGCAAAGATCTCGCACTCAATATAATTTTCTCCCCCCATCTGATACTTTTTGGTTACTTTACCCTTGCATGTCAACGTATCCCCTGGTCTGGTAAGGTTGATAAAACGAACCTTCATCTTTTTTAATCTTTCATGCCCACACCATTCTTTCACCATTTGGCCTAAAAAAGCCATGGACATCATCCCGTGGGCAAACACTCCTCCCATGCCGGCTGATTGAGCAAATGGCTCATCGTGGTGTATCGGGTTAAAATCTCTGGAAGCACCCGCGTATCTTACAATCTGAGTCCGAGTAACGGGCTCTTTATGCAAAGGGGTAATCTGATCCCCTACATTTACGTCCTCGAAAAAAACTACCTTCTCCTGCACTTTCGTATTTTTAGCCAACCGAACATCAGCTCCTCCTGAAAAATTATCCATAGTACTGTCCTCCCCATTCTTATTGCCGGCGAATCACAAATGTCTGCTGATATTTTACGACTTCCTCTCCGTCTTGATTAAAACAGGGGATATCTAAAACAACCACGTCCATCTTCCCGCTTCGTTTCCCCTCGCGTTCATAGATATCAGCAATTTTGATCTTAAAGGTAACAGTATCTCCTAGGCGCACCGGTTTAAAGTATTCTATCTCATGTTCCCCATGAAGAAGCTTCTGGGGGATCCGAGCTCCAATCTGTGGAATGGATCGCAAAAGGCTTGTTTTTTCTCCGCGGAAGGTGTGCGAAAAAGTATTCGGAGCAATTATCCCCCTGAATCTTGTCTTCTTGGCGTATTCTTCGTCATAAAACATCGGGTCAAAATCTCCAATGGCAATGGCAAAGTCTCGAATATTGCCCTTCTCGACTTCAAAACTAAATTCCGGTGTCTCTTTGCCTATAAACGTTCTTGGATCTTCCATATCCACCCCTCCTTTTTTTAAAAAACGGATGGTTGCATATCGACCCCTAAACTCTCGATACATTTGGCGACCATTTCCCAATAACAGATGGATAGGGTCAATTCGGCAATTTCTCGTGGATCCAAAAAGGATTGAATTCCGGCAAAAGCCTCATCTGAAGCTTTTACTTTTTTTACAACCTCATCGGTGTAACGGATAACTGCTATATCCTGTTCTGTTAGGATTTTGCTATCTCCTCCCTTTTTTACCGCGTCCATTTGCTCCTCAGTCAGACCTGCATTTCTGGCAAAGGGGATATGCTGGGTCCACTCATACTTGCAATTGCATAGGGTCGCCACCCGCAGAATGGCGATTTCCCGAAAGCGGGGATTCAACTTGGCCTGGGTCAGAAGGGAATTGCCAAAACGCGCGAAATGCCGGATGGTGTCTTCTGCGTGGGCTAAGACCAGTTGAATATTTAGGGGTGGCTTTGGGGACCGATCCAGCATCTTCCGAGTTTTCTCCGGCATCTGATCCAGATTCAAATAAGGAATTCTGGCCATTTTCTTTCCTTTCTTTTTTTCTCCCTTTGGGTTTTTTATATTTTCAGTGCCTGGTCCTTCCAGTATTCGTCGCGAACAACTCGCTTGAGGATCTTGCCAAAAGGGCTTTTGGGCAGTTCAGAGACAAAATCGACCGATTTGGGAACCTTAAAATCGGCAATTCGTTCACGGCAAAAATTTCGGATCTCTTGCTCGGTCCCCCGGGCCCCTGGTTTTAACACCACAAGGGCCTTTATACTTTCGCCCCATTCTCGATCCGGAACTCCAATGACGGCCACCTCCTGGATGGCGGGATGCTTCATAAGGGTATCCTCTATTTCCGCAGGGAAAATATTAACTCCACCGCTTTTAATCATATCCTTTTTGCGATCAACAATATAAAGGTACCCTTCTTCATCCAATTTCCCCATATCTTCCAGGGTGATCCAATCTCCTGCAAAACAGTTACTGGTTTCTTTTGGAAGATTAAGATAGCTCTTGATAGAGGTGAGGTTTTTTATGAAAATTTCGCCAACCTGCCCCTGGGGGAGATCTCTTCTCTGCTCATCCAAGATCCTTATTTCGGTACCAATGATAGGCTGTCCAACACAACGCACTTTTCTACGCTGATCTTCTGGATAAAGCATGGTGATTAAGCCTGTCTCTGTTGCAGCATAAACTTCTGAGAGTTGAACATGAGGCAGTTTTTCTAATATCCATTCCTTGGTGGTTGTTGGCAAGGGGGAAGCCAATGAACATAGATTCTTTAATGAGCTCAGGTCAAAACGACTAAATTGCTCTTGCGGTATTTCCATTAAGCGGTTAATCGTAGTGGGAACCATTGTAATGAAATTAATTCGATACCTTTCAATCGCCTTAAGAGTTTCGAGGGCATCGAATTTAGGGAGAAGAACAATTGTCCCACCCAGATACAATGATCTCAACACACTCAACATCGTAGCCGTATGATATAAGGGGCTAATAATTAAAGTTATATCATCCTTTGTTATGCCGAAATGGAATGCCCCAATTAGGATACTAAGGACTCTGTTGCGGTGTGAAATTAAGGCTCCTTTGGGAATTCCAGTAGTCCCGGATGTATAGCCAACATAAAGTAAATCATTCTCCTCAACTTCGCTTGCAGGCTCCTCTGTGTTAGAATTTTCCAAGACTTTATTAAAACTCCTCATTCCTCCAGGAACCCGTTCTCCTATCACCAGGCATTGACCTTGGGTAATTCCTCGAATCTGGGAAAGGGTCTTTTGGATCAAGTCGGCCCGAATATAATCCACAATAAAACCTTTTGCTGCAGAGTCCTTCGCGATGAAGGCAACCTCACCTTCTAAAAAACGATAATTCAGCGGAACCCAGGCTACTCCAATCTTAGCCAAGGCTATCGCCGCTTCTATATATTCAGGGCAATTCTCAGCCATAATACAAACTCTGTCCCCACGGGAGAATCCAGCGTTCAATAGCCAATTAGCTAACTGATTGGCACGTTTATTTAATCTTTCATAACTGTAAAGGTTTCCCTGAAAAATTAAGGCGGTTTTTTTCGGCCACTTATGAGCATTATTTTTTATATTTGCCGCAATTTTCAGGGATTCTCCCTCGTTCATTTTTGATGAATCAGGACCTTACTGAATTAAATTTGATTTCAAAGGAAGAATTTTGCGTGTTCATTATCACAATTAGCTTTCCTATGTCAATGAAAAAGGGAGCCTTGCCCACCCCCCATTTTTTGCCAATGATCAGAATAATCCTTTCTTTATCTTACTCTCCTGGCTTCGCCCGCCCAGTATTTCTCCCGCAGCTCCCGTTTGAGAACTTTTCCGTAAGGGTTCTTGGGAATGGCGTCGATGAATTCTACAGATTTGGGCTTTTTATAACTTGCTAAATGCTTCTTACAAAAGTTGATTATTTCTTCTTCCGTAGCCTTTTGCCCTTCCTTCAGCGACACAATGGCCTTAACAGCTTCTCCCCATTTTTCATCGGGAATACCAATGACGGCCACTTCCAGAACGGCCGGGTGCCTGAGAATGACATCCTCTATTTCCCTGGAATAAATATTCTCCCCGCCACTGATGATCATATCCTTAGCCCGATCGAGAATATAGACGTACCCATTCTCATCCATGATTCCTAAATCTCCCGTGTGCAGCCAGCCACCCCGCAAGGTTTCCGCCGTGGCCTCGGGATTTTTCCAGTAGCCCTTCATAACCACTTCTCCCCGCACCACAATTTCTCCCATCTGCCCCGGTGGAAGATCCCTGTCCTGATCGTCCACGATTTTGACCTCCACGTCTGTCCGCGGAATCCCAGCTGAAGTCAAACGCTTCATCTGCTCTTCCGTCCCCTCCAGGAGATGTTCTTCCCTGCGCAGGTAGGAGATGCTCATGGGAGCTTCGGCCTGACCGAAGAGTTGAACGAAGACCTGGCCCAATTTTTTTACAGAGGCCTTGAGGTCTTCTACATAGATGGGAGCACCTCCGTAATGGATGCATTTTAAGCTACTTAGATCATAATGATCGATCTCTGGAGAAGTGATCAGCCGCTTGATCATGGCCGGGGCCATGAACATGTTGGTAACTTTTCTTCTCTGGACGGTTTCAAAAACAATTCTGGGGTCGAAGGTCTTCGATTTCAAGATGATGTTGGCGGCTCCCTTGGCTACATTGGGAAGAGAGTAAAGACCGCTGCCGTGGCTTAAGGGGGCGGCATGCAGGATCACATCTTCCGGGCCAAGGGGGGACATGTCGGCGAAGAAGTTCATGGTCATGGCCATCAGGTTATGATGGGTGAGCATCGCACCTTTTGGCCTCCCGGTTGTTCCCGATGTATAGAAGAGCCAGGCTAAGTCATCCCTGGTAACATCGACGTCCGCAAAGTCTGCGGATTGCTCTTTTAGCAAAGTCTCGTAATGGAGCATCCCTGCCAGAGGATCGGTGATGCAGATATAATATTTAACCCGGGGCATCTCGTTCTTAAGCCCATATAAGGAATCTCTAAAATCCTCGCCCAAAATCACGGCCACTGCTTCCGAGTTGTCGATGATGAAGCTGCACTCTTTGGCGTGCAGGCGAAAATTGATGGGAACGGTTCCCCAACCAGCCTTAAAGCAGGCGAAGAGGGTTTCGAGGAATTCGGGGCAATTATGTAAAAGGATGGCCACATTGGAACCCTTCTCAATCTTCAGGCTTCTCAGGGCATTGGCCAGCCGGTTGATCCGCTCATTGGCTTGCCGGTAGGTCAACTCATAGTCCCCATAACCAATGGCCAAATTATCCGGAAAACTTCGAGCAGTTTTTGTAAAAAGAGTTCCGGCGTTCATCAAAAATCCCCTCTTTTAATCCTATTCCCTGATTCCTGCGAGATACCTTACAATTTCTTTCTTTGATTCCAGGTCATATGTTGACCTGATGCCTATTTTCTCCATCACGGGCGATCCACCTCCATGGATCCCAGCATGCTGAGCCCAACCGCAGCTGGCCGAGCATGTAAAATCCGAAATGAAACGATAGAGCCGATGCAGTTTCTCCGGAGAGACCTCTGGATTTCGGCGGATATATTTTTCCAGATAATGGCTGGTCTCTGGATTAATCCAATCTTCCTCGGGGGGGAGAGTGGATGGAAGGCCCCCAGCAATGGCTACCAGAATTTCGTACTCATGGTAGACATTAATACCAGCTAAGTATCTGCCCGTATTTGAATAGAGAAATTTAGGCCTAAATATTCCCGAGGACGTTTTTTCTGCCCTGGCTGCTGCCGCAATCCCGGAAGCATAAACCAACTCTCCGATGATCATCAGTTCTGTCAACTCATCCTGGATATGAGGGGCATTACCTACACCATTGTATTCAGCCACCAGGGCTGTTGCCCCCATGATGATATCCGTAAGAGCTGGCTTACAGCCGCAATAAGAATGGCGATGAAACCCGGCAAAGGTGCGGGCCATTGAACCGGCAAATTCCCATTCTCCGCACATGAATACCCTTTCCCAGGGGACAAATACGTCATCAAAAACCAAAAAAGATTCGGCCACGCCATAATCATTATAGGGCGCCTGAAGATTTAGGCGGGGCCGGGCGCTGGTGATCCGGGAAATCAGCTTGATGCCCTCCGTATCTGCCGGGATGGCGAAAGAGACAGCCCAATCGCTTTCCTTTTCCGTAAGGGCGCGCGTGGGAATAACCAAGTGTTCATCCACATAGGGTCCCATGGTAATATGATTTTTCGCTCCTCTTACAACGATCCCTTTCTTATCTTTCTTGACGACGCGGAGGTAAAGATCAGGATCTTTTTGTTGGTGGGGCCTCGCCTTGCGGTCTCCTTTGGCGTCTGTCTGGGATGTGCTGCCCACAAGATCGTTGGCCTGGTAGTATCTCAGGAACTCCAGAAAATGATCATGGTATTGGGTGCCTTTGGCATCGTCCATCTCCTTGGTGACGACGCCGAGGGCGTTGAGGGTATCTGTGGCCATACAGCGCTGAATGCATCCCCCCACCTTATGGCATAGCGTTCTTTTCATCTCCTGCTGTTTATAGAGATCCTCGACGCTAAGGTTGAGAGAGGTAAACCGGTTTATGGGCTCACCCGTGAGATGAGATCTGGTTACCAGGAGATCCTTATAGGCAGGATCTTGAGCCAAATCAAAGGTAAGCCTGAGTACATTGATGGGCTTCTCCAGCATCGGGTCATCTCTCTTAATTTGCTTCCCATAGGCATATACATTCGGTTTCATATTTTTCAATCGTTCCACATATTCATCTGACGTTTTTAGAGCCATCTTTTATCTCCTCCCATGCTAATCAAATTCTCCATCACGGGGTTGGCACCCGCGAATCCCGCCCCGCCCCCCTTTAATAAAGGGGGGGAATGGGGGGATTTAAGAGCTATTTTTTGACTAATATCTTTATTTCTTGTCAATATGAAATGCCTATCCGACAATGTGCCCACCATCGATAACGATCACAGATCCTGTCATGAAGCTGGAAGCGTCGGAGGCTAAAAGGAGCGTTACCCCCCGAATCTCTTTTGGGTCTGCCAAACGACGCATGGGGATCTTGTTGATGACCTTTTGCCCGACTGACGTTTGAAAAAAATCTCGGTTCAAATCTGTCAAGAAATACCCAGGACACAGAGCGTTGACCTGAATGTTATACCGGGCCCACTCCAGGGCCAGCGTCTTGGTGAACAGAATCAGGCCTGCTTTGGCCACACAGTAGGGGCTACTGTAGATAACTGCGATGATTCCGGCGATGGAAGCGATGTTGATGATCTTTCCATATCTATTCTCAATCATATGTCGGCCGATGGCCTTGGTGCAGAAGACGTGGCCCTTTAGGTTCACATCCATCACCCGGTCCCATTTTTCTTCAGTCATCTCGGCTACCGGTGTCTCTCCGGCAATCCCGGAGTTATTGATCAAGATATCGATGCGACCGAATCCCCTGATGGCCTCGTTGACGGCCCTTTCAATCTCTTCCAATTTCGCTATGTCCATGGGGCAGACCACTGCCTCCCGGCCCATTTTTTTAATCAAAGTTGCTGTCTCATTTAAGGCCTCGATATTTCGCGCAGCCAAGGCCACGTCAGCGCCGGCTTCGGCCAGGGTTAAAGCCATCTCCCGGCCCAAGCCCCGGCTGGCGCCCGAGACGAAAGCCTTTTTCCCCTTGAGTGAAAAAATATCCATCATGGTTCCTGCCTCTTCAGTTGCGATGATATCGGCAAAATATAACTAACAGCGCGGCATAGCCGCAACTAAACTCACCCCCTCCCTCTACCCTCCCCCCTCGAGGGGGAGGGTAAGGGTGGGGGGGCAGATTTTTTGGTTAATAAAATTTTAAGAGTTTGCAACTTAGTAATACAGAGGGCACGGAATTTTTTTAAACTAATCCTTTTTCTCTGGGTTCTCTGTGGTGAAATTCCTGTGGTTTCATATATTCTCCTGTTTTTCATGAAATTTTTGACGGTACCGTTGGGATTGGTAGATTCAACGTCCCTTAAAGAGGGCGGGGCGTTTCTCCATGAAAGCGGTGGCCCCTTCCAGAAAATCCTCTGTTTTGGAGACCTCATATAAAAATCTTTGGCAGGTGATCCAAAAATCGTACAAGTAACGCCCTACCGCCTGATTGACTGTTTCTTTGATGATCCTTAAGGAGGCAGGGGAGGATTTCATGATGCTTCGCGCCACCTCTATAGTAGCCTCTTTTAGCTTTTCCTGGGGAACAACCCGATTGATGAGCCCTATCTCTAAGGCTCGCTGGGAGCTAATGGGCTCTGCGGCCAGCAGAATTTCTTGAGTAGCCTTGATTCCCACCATGGGCGGCCCAAAAACAGCGAATATGGGGGGCCAAGCTCCGATGCGGGCTTCGGGCTGGGCAAAGCGGGCGTTTTCCGAAGCCACCGCAATGTCGGTCAACAGTACCAGCTCGCAGCCTCCGCCATAGGCCAAGCCATTGACTGCCGACAAGAGTGGCTTCCTGAGTTGGAAGATGCAATTGACCAGTCCGTAGATGCAGCCCAGGAAGAGGTCTTCCGCATCCTTTGGGTCTTGCAGGCGGGTAAGCTCGCCGATGTCGTCACCAGCGCAGAAAGCCCTTCCGGTTCCGGTCAAAGCTATGACCGACACGTCATCGCTGGTATCTGCCTCCTGAAGAGCTTTCTGGAGCTCCTTCCAAAGGGGCCTGCTCAGGGCATTTAATTTTTCGGGCCGATTGAGGGTGATCCAGGCGATTCGTTCTTCTACCCGGAAGAGGAGATGTTGATATTCCATCAAACGCCTCCTTAAAATGGCTTAACAGGGACTCGATTACTTCCTCCTGAATAACTCGTAGGCCTTTTCCACTCCGCCGTAGATTCCTCCTCTGAGGAACATCACCACCACGATAAAGATGGCCCCCAATACCAGCAGCCAGGCACCTGCTTTGGATAGTACTGCGAACCTATTCAGAAAATCCGCCAAGAAAATGAATACGCCAGAGCCGATCAAGGCCCCCTGAAGAACGAAAGTACCGCCCAGAAGGGCCATGATCACGAATTCCCCCGAAGTAAACCAATTGGCCAGGTGCTCACCGACATATTCCTGATGAAGAGCAAAGAGCGTTCCCCCTAAGCCACAGATCAGGCCTCCGATGATGAAAGCGATCCACTTATAGGTCTCTGGGTTATAGCCGATGGCCGTGGCCCGAAGCTCACTTTCCCGCATACCCATGAGGACTTTGCCAAAGGGTGATTCGATCAACCGCCGGAGAAAGAAGAAGATCAAAATGAAGAAGATCAGGACGAAGATATAAAAATTGAAAGTTGGCTTTAGATTAATGGAGAAAATCCCCAGGTTAAGAGCCTCCCTTTTGATTCCCCAAATCCCATCCGGTCCACCAGTAAAGCTCTTCCACTGCCAAATAATGAACCAGATCAACTGATTGAAGGCTAAGGTGAGCAAGGCAAAGATGAGGCCTCCGCGTTTGATGCAAAAATAGCCCATGATGATGGAGATGATTCCACTCATCGCTACCCCGGCTATAATCGCTAAAAGAACATGAACATTATGACGGGCCAGGAGGATGCCTGCAGTGTAAGCCCCCACGGCGAATAGACTGCCCGTGCCGAAGTTGAGTAGCCCCGTATACCCTAACAATAAAATGAAGGCCAAGGTGGGAATGGCCATGATCAAGATTTCGGAGGCCATCATCTTGGAAGGAAGGATAAAATAAATAGGAACCAAGATAGCGGCCATTATGATGGCGGGAAGAACCTCGACAGAAAATCCTTTCCGTGCCGAGCCTAACCCTTCTTTCATCGCGCACCCCCCCTGCCAAGCAATCCCTGAGGGCGAACCATCAAGATAATACCCATGGCGGCGAACATCACAAAGTCCGAAGCCGGAGCCCAAAAGACGCCAGCCAGGCCCCGGACAACTCCTAAGATAATGCCTCCCAGAAGCGCTCCTCGGATGCTGCCCATACCCCCGATCACCACCACGATAAAGCAGATTAGCAAGATCTCTGTGCCAATTGGATGCTGAAGGCCACCTATCAGAGGGGCGTGCAGCCCTCCTCCCAGCCCAGCGAGGGCAGAACCCAGAGCAAAGGTCCAGGTATACACGGTGCGGGTATTGATGCCCAGCGTCTTAGCGGTTTCGGGATCTTCGGCGCTGGCTCTGATGATGGCCCCCAGGGCACTCCGCTCTATGAAAAACCATAAAGCGAAGATTATGGCCAGCCCAAGAACCATGGTGAACAGGCGATAAACGGGATAGCGAAACAGGCCCAGACTGATCTCGCCTTCGAAGGCGGCAGGCATCCCCAGGGGGAGGGGCGTCGTGCCATAAATTAAGGCTACACCTTGCTGGATCACCAGCAGCAGGCCAAAGGTGATCAGAATTTGATAGACCACGGGCTGGCCATACATGCGGTGCAACAGAAACCTTTCTAAAATCAACCCCACGACGGCCATCAAAGGAAGGGTGAGGACAAGACCCAGCCAGAAGTTTCCAGGGATGTCAAGCATCCGGACACAAGTCCACACAAAATAAGCACCCAACATGTAAAGAGAGCCGTGAGCGAAATTGATGATGCCTAACATCCCGAAAATAAGGGACAGGCCAGTCGCCAAAAGAGCCATCAGCACGCCAAACTGGATGCCGTTGAATACCTGGGGTAAGACGGCGTCAATACTTATCATCTCTTGTTCTTGTTTAGGAAATTATAAAAATCTTTCACCGCAGAGCACGCAAAGAACGCAGAGTCCAATCATGCAAAAGACAAAATTCAAAAAAGTCAGATCTTTCTTGAGGCTTTCCATTTTAATTATTCTCTGCGTCCTCCGCGCTCTCGGCGGTTAATCTTTTATTTTTTATCTTGTCGCCCAAATTCCTTTTAGAGAATCCCGGGTCAAATATTTTCGGATCATGAGAGGTGTGACGACCTGCGGGCCGACACACCCTCTCTTCATCTTGACCGTTATTTACACGGGGACGTTACAGAGATTCTTTGATCCGATCGAATTCAAACCCCTTCTCCCCTTGCTTGGGATAGATCTTTCCCGCCCCGATGACTTCCACGAAGTCGTCCTCATACTTCTTTTCACGTGGGGCCTTGCCCCGGAGCAACAGGAAGTCATGGACGATCTGGTGCTGCCAGCCAGCCATATATTCCTTGCCAGTCGGCCCATCGAACTCGCCAAGTTTCTCCAGTGCTGGGATGAGCACCTTGGGGTCAGCGCTGCCAGTCTGTTTTATCACCCTTTCCATAAGCTGGCACTCCAAGTACTTTTTGGCCGCATAGTCGCCAGGGATAACGCCCCATCTTTTTCTATACTTCTCGACGAATTTTCGACTCCATTCGTTGGGCATGGCATGATTCCAGTGGTCAGCCAAAAACATCCCTTCGAGGGCATCAGACCCTATGCCGCGAAGCATGTTGAGCGTACCGGTAATGGAGAAAACCTTCATCACCTTCTTGAGGCCGAACTCGTGGGCCTGCCTCAGGGCAATGCCGAAAAGTTTGCCATATAGTCCGATGATGTAAGCATCGGCGCCAGACCCTTTGGCCTCGGTCATGAAGACGCTGGCGTCGGTGGCGGTCACCGGAACATATTGGGTCTTGAGCAGCTTAATACCCCTCTCCTTTAAGACGGCTTCCACGTTCTCCGCCATATCATACCCCCAGGCGTAGTCTAATTGGACCTGGATGACCTTCTTAACCTCAGGGACCTTGTCTAAAAACCCCGAAAGCGAGGCCCTGGCGATCGTGTAGTTGGGGCTGGCCCATCTGAAGGTGTAGCGGTTGCCATTGGCGCCGGTGAGGCGCGTGTCCCAACCGTCGGTCCAGAAGATCGGCCCTTTGGTTTTGCCAATAATGTCACACATGGAAAGTTGGACGGCGCTGCTACATCCAGAGGACACGACCACGGGTTTGAACTCGGCAATCGCTTCCTGGAGCCGCCGCACGCCCACGGCCGGCTTGAGCTCAGTATCCCTGGTAACCAATTTAACCTTATACGGCCCCATCTTATAGTCATTTTCCTCCAGAAACATGACTGTCGACCTATAGCCTTCTTCAGTGGTGGCAGCATAGGGGCCACTGAAGTCATCCACGATGGCCCAAACAAATTCCTTCTCCGCTGCCTGGGTTGCTGGGTTAGAAAGCCATCCCACCCCTAAAAATGCCAACATCAAGATAAAACTCGGAAGGCCAATTTTCATCATTCTACTTTTCATTAGTCACCTCCTTGAAAAAATTCGATAAGTTCAACCAATCCCCGCGAACCCTTCTCCTGCCAATCCTTCATCCTCGGAATCGTTCCCCCTTGATCACCCCCTTTGCGAATCACCCTCCAATGGGCCTCTCGGTTAGAGTTTGAAATACTTCCTGTGCAAATCAACATCCTCCGATATTTGCTGAGAGCTAGCCTCACAGGCGACCAGCCCGTGGGCCATCACGTAATGGCGATCACCTAAATTGGAGGCCATGGTCAGATTGGCTTCCACTAATAGCATGGTGAGGCCGGATTTTTTCAGGCCCTGGACTGTATCCATGATGGCCCCAACCAAAAGGGGGGCTAATCCTTCGGAAGGTTCGTCGAGGAGAATCAACTCTGATCCACTGACCAGAACCCTGGCAATGGCTAGCATCTGTTGCTCGCCGCCACTCAGCTCATTGCCCCTATGTTTCAGCCTTTTTCTGAGGGGAGGAAAAATATTTAACACCCATTCCCGCCTCTCCTCATCCTGGCGCAGGGAAGGCAATCTCAGGTTTTCGGTTACGCTTAGGTTGCTGAAAATCCGGCGTCCCTGGGGCACATACCCTATCCCCTGTCTGAAAATTTCGTGCGTTTCTTTTCCCAGTATGTTCTCACCTCTATAATGGATGGACCCTGAATGTACTGATACCAATCCCATGATACTCTTCAAGGTGGTTGTCTTCCCGGCACCATTCCGTCCCAATAGGGTAACCAGCTCTCCTTTATTCACTTTGAGGCTGACCCCGTGGAGAATGTGACTTTTCCCATAATAGGCGTGAACCTGATCCAGCTCCAGCATCACCGCACCCCCAAATACGCTCTGCTCACCTCTTCGCTATTCTGAATCACCTCCGGAGGGCCTTGGGCAATGACCTTGCCGAAGTCGATAACCGTAATGTTATCCGAGATCGACAGAACCATATCCACCCGATGCTCAATGAGCACCACCGTGTGTTTGGGCGTGAGCCTTTTTATCGCCTCGCTCATCGCGGGGATTTCATCGTGGGCCAGTCCGCTGGTGGGTTCGTCTAACAACAGAAGTATTCCTTCGCCGGCCATAGCCACGCCGATGTCTAAGAGACGCTGCTCTCCGTGGGAAAGCTCGCTGGCTTTATGCTCCGCTTTTTCAGCCAGCCCCAGCATTCTCAATATCTCATAGGATTGGTCCAGGCATTCCCTCAAGTCGGAGGCTTTTTTGAATAAACTGAATTTTTCCTTTGCTCTCGCCTGGATGGCCAGCCTGATGTTTTCCAGGGCGCTCAACTCCGGGAAAAGGGTGATGACCTGGAACGATCGCCTGATGCCCAGATGGGCCATCTGATGAGGGGGCAAATGAGTTATTTCTCTATTATTGAACTCCACTTTGCCCTCAGTCGGCTTGATAAAACCGGAAATCAAGTTAAATAAGGTGGTCTTTCCCGCGCCATTTGGACCAACCACGGAATGCAAAGTTCCTTCTTGCACCTCCAGATCAACATGATCCAGCGCCCTGAGCGCGCCGAAGTCCTTGGTCAATCCAATAGTTCTCAATAAGGCCATTTTCCCTTTCCCCAGATGCTTTGCTCCTCTGAATGCTTTTATAGCCTTTTGCGCAACTCCCTTCTCATGATCTTTCCGCTGGCCGTCTTGGGTAATTCTGATAAAAACTCAATCTCCCGGGGGAAGGAATGCTTGGACAATCTTTGCTTCACACCCTCCTGGATTTCCTGCGCTAAACTGTCCGAAGGCTTGACCCCCGATTTGAGCACGATAAAGGCCTTGATGATTTCTCCTCGGATGGGATCGGGTTTGCCGATGACCGCTGCCTCGGAAACGGCTGGGTGTTCCATCAATGAGCCCTCCACCTCCGCTGGGCCTACCCGATAGCCGGAGATGGACATGAGATCATCCGACCTTCCTTTGAAATAAAAATAGCCATCCCCGTCTTTGGCGGCCAAGTCGCCGGTATTGAACCATTGATCCTTAATGAAGGATTCGTTCCATTTTTCCGGCTGCTTCCAGTAATTAGTGCTCAAAAAATAGGGGTTTTTCTTGGCCACAATCAAGCCGGTCTGATTGGGGGCAGCTTCATTTCCTTCCTCATCCATGATCTTTATCTCAAAGCCCGGGAAGGGTTTGCCCATTGAACCCGGTTTGAGCTTCATGCCGGGATAGTTACCCAGGAGCATACCTACCTCGGTTATTCCGTATTGGTCAGCAATGGGAACTCCCAAGTTCCTCTCAAACCAAAGCATGGCCTCGGCATTAAGAAATTCTCCCCCGCTGGTGAAGCGCTTTACTTTTAATTGATAATGCTTGGGCAAGTCCTCTCCGGCGGCTAAGATGGTCCGATAGCTCGTTGGGGCTGCGGAAAAATTGGTGACCTCCCACCTCTCCATGATTTCATACCAGCGCTTCGCTTCCAAACGACCTTCATCTACCAGGAGAGAATGGCCGAGGCATAGGAGGGTGCTTCCTACCGTCAGTGAACCGTAAACCCAAGCTGGGTCAGCATAACCCCAGAACATGTCATCGTCTTTCACGTCCAGCAAATACTTCGGGTAAGGAAGCACAGTGATAATCCCCTTGTGGGGAATGGCCGTTCCCTTGGGCAGACCAGTTGTCCCCGAGGTGTATTGGAGAATAGCAATGTCCTCTGAAGAAGTTTCCACGGTGGCAAACTCCCTGGATGCCTTTTCCATCTCCGACCAAAAGCTCAAATCGCCCCGGCGCATTCCTGAGCTTCGATCCCGGGATGTGATCAGCACTTTTACATCCTGCAAGCCTTCAGTTGCTCCCACCCATTTATCCCTATTTTCGGCGTCGGTTACGAGCAGCTTCGCCCCGCTGTCCTGCACCCGGTATTCAATGGCCTCGGGCCCGAAAGCGGTATACAGGGGGACATCAATAGCCCCCGCTTTCCAGGTCCCGAATAGGGTAATGTAGGCCTCCGGGATTCTGGGTAGTAAACGGGCGACGGCGTCTCCCTTCTTGATTCCTAACTTTTTCAAAACATTGGCAAATTGGGAAGTCAATTTTTTCAGCTCTCGATAGGTGTACTTCTCCTCTTTACCTTCCCGAGAAATGCAGAAAAGAGCCACCTTTCTGGGATCCCTGGTATGACGATCGACAACCTCGTGGGCGATGTTCAATCTTTCCCCGGGATCCCAGTCCAAATGCCGTCTGGAGAATTCTTCCCAATCGAATTGCCTGTGAATCTCCTCTACGGATGGATAATCATTCCAGGACATGGGGCCTCCTTCTCTTCGCAAACCCGGGCCCTTCAGCCTTCCCACCTGCCCGGTGGGAACGGTCCCAGAGTTCAATCCGATTTGCAAACGGCCTCTATTTTACCGCCTGGGTCTTTTCAGGAATAAGTCTGAAAATATTCTGGCGATCTCTTCACTTTTCATCGGCCCATCCGGCGAATACCAATGGATGAGCCAGTTCATCATCCCCAAGAGAGCCAAAGTGGTGATTTTAACATTCGTTTCCCAGAAGACTTTTTCTTTTACGCAATCGGCGATCACCTTGCGAAACAGAGCTTCATAACGATCTCTGAGCTTGATAATCTTTCGCTGATTGCTGGCACTAAGAGATCGCAGCTCTTTGAGCATGGTAGAGTGCTCGTTGGAATTTTCAGCGATGGTGGTGATGTGGGTCTCAATCATTTTCTTAAGCTTGAATCCAGGTCTGAAATTCGATTGCACGATGGGCTCAATGGCTTCTAAACTCAGGAACATGCTGCGCTCGCAGATATGATAAAGGAGGTCTTCTTTGCTCCGAATATAATGGTAAAGACTGCTCTCCCGAATCCCTATGGCCCGGCAAATCTGCCTCATGGAAGTGGAGGCATAGCCACATTTGTTGAAAAGGCCTGCGGCCGTCCTGTATAGCTGGGCTTCCCTTAAACGAACCACTTCCCCGGGCATCTGCCTATTCCTTCTTACCAATTTTCTGTTGACAGGTCGAGGGAATGAGGGTATTAATCTGAGTCTAACGAACGTTAGATTTGCTTATAATCAATATGGGAAATCTTGTCAAGGGAAAATTTTGAGATTTTCCGGGAATTCCGGGGGAAGCAAAGAATCTATGAGATTGAGAGACAAAGTAGCCATTGTTACCGGTGGCGCAAAAGGCATTGGAGGGGCCATTGTTACAGCCTTTGCCAAAGAAGGGGCCTCGGTGGTCATCCCGGACATTGATTTCACCGGTGCAAAAGCTAAGGCCAAAGAAGTAGAATCATTAGGCCAAGGCGCGATCCCATTGCATTGTGACGTATCGGATCCCCTGCGAATAAAGGAGATGATTAGATCAACGGTAGAACGGTTCGGGAAGGTGGACATTTTGGTCAACAATGCCGCCTTGGCCAGGTATAGCCCATTTCTGGAGACAACCCTGGAGGACTGGAGGTCAACTCTGGACCTCGATCTAACGGGTTATTTCATCTGTGCCCAAGGAGCAGCGAAGGAGATGGTCCGAAGAGGGCAAGGAAAGATCATCAACATTGCCTCCGTAGCCGCGCAACTGGGGATCAGAAGATCCTGCGCCTACACAGCCTGTAAGGGGGGAATCATCGCCTGGACAAGGGTCATGGCCATTGAATTAGCCCCCTATCACATCAACGTCAATTGCATTGCTCCAGGTTTTATCCTCACAGAGCTGGCCAAAAAAAATTTATCCGAAGCAGAGATCCAGGATCGGGAAAAAAGAATTCCTGTAGGCCGCTATGGTAAACCCGAAGATGTAGCTGGAACAGCAGTCTTCCTAGCCTCATCCGATTCCGACTACATCACGGGAACGACGATCTTTGTCGACGGAGGTTTCACCTGCGCTGGGATAATTTAGAGATCTTGGAAAAGGCAGCTTTTCGGTTCATTTCTAGCCTGGCCTTGGCCATTTTGACTTTGGGGAATTAATGGCCCTGCGGCTATACTTTCCGCAGATGCTGGTGGATTGGGTTCTCCAAGGCGAGTCTGCTAACCCTTATGGGGGAAGGTGGTGAGGACTGAGACATTAGCAGCCGAAGTGGTGGTAGTTGGGGGTGGAGGAGCTGGATTAGTAGCAGCTCTGGAAGCCCGACGGGCTGGAGCAGAGGTTTTGCTCTTGAATAAGACCTCCTTAGGAAAGTCCTCCTGTACTTCCCTGAGCTTTGGAGCATTCAGAGTCGCCAACACGGTAGCCTCACGGGAAGAGCATTTTACCCAAACCCTGATGGCGGGAAAGTTTCTTAATGATGAAAAATTATTGAAGATTTTAGTGGATCAGGCTTTTGACCGGGTGCGGAGTTTGGAGGAATACGGCGTTCCTCTCCTCTTTGAAGACCCTTATTTTTACATCCTCGGGGATGCTCCATTTTATGGTCTGAAAATGACAACTTCTTTGCAAAAGGCGGCCACTGAGAGGGGAATTACCTCAATAAGCCACACCGTGGCTCTCGATCTCCTCAAAGCCGGCAATTCCATCTGCGGAGTGCTGGCCTACGATTTTAGCCAGGATACCCTCTTGATGGTTTCTGCCAGGGCTACGGTCCTGACCACGGGCGGAGCAGGCGCCTTGTACCCCTTACACGACAACTCTCCGCGGACCACAGGGGATGGATTCGCTCTTGCCGCCAGGGCCGGCGCCCTGCTGCGGGACATGGAATTTGTCCAATTCTATCCCTTAGGCTTGGTCGAAGGGGGCAACTTCCGCTGTATTGTTCCGCCCTTCTTGGCCGACAGCGCCCCCGTCCAGAATGCCCGGAACGAGAATATATTGGCTAAATATCTAATAGCAGAACGTCCAGCGGCGGTCAAAGCCCGGGATGCCCTTTGTCAGGCCATGTTTCGGGAGATCTTGGCGGGTCGAGGGTTCGGGTCTTATCTGGAAATCGATCTCACCCGAGTGCCAGAAGAAGTCTGGCACCAAAACCGGCAGCTACGTCATTATAAAAAGATTCTTCAGGAGAAATATGGAGGCCTGGACCGGCCCCTCAAAATTGCGCCCGTCTGCCATCATTTTATGGGTGGGGTCGTCATTGATGAGACCAGCCACACGAACCTTCCCGGGCTATTTGCTGCTGGGGAGGTGACCGGAGGGCTCCATGGGGCCAACCGGATGGGTGGTAACGCCCTCTCCGAATGCATAGTCTTCGGGGCCCTGGCTGGCCGTGAAGCCAGCCAATATGCCAGCAGGACCAGACCCTATGCCTTCGAGAAGGGCATAATCCAAAAAAGAGAAAAACAGATTCTTCTTTGGCGCGAAAGGAGCCCTAATTCCTCCAGATCTCCCCGAGAATTCAAGAAACGATTGGCCGAGATTATGTTCGCCAAGGCCGGGATCATCCGCGAGGGCGAACAAGTGGAGCAAGCCCAGAGGGAAGTCGAATCGCTTGCCCAGCAAGCACAGACCTCCATTGGTTGTCAAAACGCCAAGGATGTCCTGCAGGCGATTGAAGTGATCAACCTGATCACGACCTCCCGCTTAGTCCTCCATGGCGCGCTGAGGCGCACCGAGAGCCGGGGATCCCATTACCGAGAAGACTATCCAGAAACGGATGACCACCGCTGGCGCGTCCACCTGATAAACGAGGGAGAGATGACCATTCCATGTTGATTTGCGGGAAGGGAATCGAGGGAGAAAGCCATGAAGAGCAGGAGAATTTCTGATCCTAGACTTACAGAGAGCATGAAAAAATTTGCCAAAGCACGGGGGGTCGATCGAATCGGGGTGGCCCCGATCGAAAGATTTGCTGGGGCCCCGCAAGGGCATAAACCTCAGGATATTCTGCCCAGTGCCAGGTCGGTCATTTCTATCGTGCTCAACGCTCTGGAAGGGACATTCTCCACCCCGATCTTTCATGTCTATCAACTTTCTTATGCCCTATTACGAAACAAGACCAATGAAATATCCTACGAATTGGCCAGATATCTGGAGGAAAAGGGCTATAGGAGCGTGATGATTCCAGGAACCATCCCGCTGGACATGATCGAGAAAAAGGGCCTCTTCGGAGCTTTCTCCCACCGCCATGCGGCCCAGGCAGCCGGTCTGGGCAGAATTGGAATGAATCAATTACTGATCACGGAAACTTTCGGCCCCCGAGTTTGGCTGGGGACAGTCATCACCAGTGCTCGGCTGGTACCTTCTCCCCTCCCTCGTAAAGATCCATGTCTCAGAAAGGACTGCGGCAAATGCTTACAGGCCTGTCCTCCAGGCGCTCTATCCCTGGAAGGTACTGACAAAAAGAAATGTCTCGAAGAAGGAGTCCATGCCCAGAATCTAAGCGGGCTGTTGAAGCATGTCTCCAAAATTTTGGGAACGGAAAATTTGGAGGAGAAGAAGAAACTTCTGTATAGCGCCGATTCCAGGGTTCTGTATCAAGCCTTAGTCTGCGGCATGATTCCAGCCTGCGATCGCTGCATCTCAGTCTGTCCCGTGGGCCAGCACTGTATTTGAACCAATTCCAGAAAGGAGGGCGAAAGATGGCCTTGGAGCCAGCCCAGTACGAAAAGCTGAAAAAGTCGATATTTGATTTCATCTGGAAAGAATTGGATCCCCTGGAGGAAAAGATCTCAAAAACGGGCCATATTCCCAAAGAGGAACTTTTCCCCAAACTCAAAGAACATAAACTCTTTGGGTTGATGGTCCCGGCAGAATACGGGGGAGTGGGGTTGTCAGTGACCCAATACATTCCCATACTGGCGGAGCTAGCCAAAATCCATGGGGGCATCCGGGTCATTCTTCATGTCCATAATATGGCGGCCAAATGCATGACCACAGGCCGGGAGGAACAGAAAAGGGCCTATCTTCCCCGCATCGCCACAGGAGAACTTTCCGTCGCCTTCGCCTTGACTGAGCCCGATGCCGGGACGGGCACAGACATCAAAACTACTGCAGTGAGGGATGGAGATACTTTTATCGTGAATGGGAAAAAACACCTTATTACCAATGCGGATTTCACTAAGCTCTTTATGATCTTTTGCTATACCAACAGAGATCTGGGCGCCAGGGGGATCAGCACGCTTCTCGTAGAACGGGATACGCCACGGTTCACCATCGAAGATATGCCCCATTGCATGGGGTGCTGGGGAAGCTTTCATGGCCGACTGACTTTAAAGGATTGTCGAGTTCCCGTAGCCAACATTCTGGGCGAGGAAGGAAGAGGTTTGGAACAGTCTCTTGGCGGCCTCGAGGTCAGCCGACTATTTATCGCCGCCACTTCGCTGGGCACTTCCGAGAGATGCCTGCAACTCGCCCTGGAATATGCCCAGAGGAGAGTGACCTTCGGCAAGCCCATTGCTGACCGACAGGCGGTTCAGGGATATCTCGCCGATATGGCCATGGATATTTACGCCATGAGAACCATGATTTATGATGCCGCCCGAAAATATGACCAGGGGAATCGCATTCCCTTTGAATCCTCGGCGTGTAAATTGTTCGGTTCAGAAGCTGTATGCCGGGTGACTGATAAAGCCCTTTTGGTCTTTGGGGGTATAGGATATACTAAGCAATATCCCATCGAGAGGCTCTATCGAGACGCCAGGCTGAATGTACTGGAGGAAGGAACACCCACTATTCAAAGACTGGTAATGGCTAGGACCCTATTGCAAGGATGAAAGAGCTTCAGATACGTTTAAGGCAATAAGTTATTTTCGTCTTCTTGGCTGAACTCCACCGAAGCATTATCGGCCGGCTTTTTATCCCCAAACACTTGCTCTCGTGGGGTACTTAACCACGCAGGTCACGTGTTAAGGACCGAATTTTTTCAGGTTGATTTTCTGGAAACCCATTCAACATCATCAACCCATACCTCTATAAGGGGGTGGTCTTGTGAATTTAGCCTGGATATCGCTGGAATACCAATCTTTTCGCAGGCCCGATAAGATCGCGGTTCTATTCGGAGAGAAAGCATATTCCTATTCTTTCCTGAATGCCGCAGCCAATAAAGTGGCCAATGCTTTAAGCTCCCTGGGGGTACAGAAGGGCGACCGCGTTTCTCTGTGGCTGCCAAATTGTCTCGAATTCATCACCTCATTTTACGGTATCCTGAAGGTCGGCGCCGTGGTCGTTCCCATGAACATCCTCTTCAAGGCCAGAGAGATTGAGTACCTTCTGTCCAATTCCGAAGCGAAGGTTCTCATCACGGTGGCTTCATCCCTGGAAACACTCAAGCAAGTGCGGGATAAATTGACTGCTTTGGAGAAGGTTATTGCCGTGGGACTGGAAAAGGACGAAAAAGAGGCTCTTTCCTTCAACAGATTCATGGAGAAACTTTCCGATCAATTCTTTGGCATTGATCTCAGCCTCGATGATTCCGCTACCATTCTTTACACCTCGGGCACCACCGGAAACCCAAAGGGGGCCATGCTGACTCATCGCAATCTCTATTTGAATGCCGAGTATTATGCGGAGGGCTTAGGGGCGAACGAGAACTGGGTGGGGATTTGCTTACTTCCTCTATCCCACCTGCTCTCCCTGGCTGCGGGCCAGTTCGTCCTCTTTGGCCGGGGTGCAACTATGCATGTGATGGAGCGATTTGTCCCCGACCAGGCGGCGATGACGATCGCCCATCATAAGATCAATTACACCTTTGCCGTACCCACAGTCTACGCCATGCTCCTAAGCCTTCCCGATGAACCCCAGTATGACCTGAGTTCCCTGGAGGTATGTATCACCACCGGGTCCATGACGCCTCTGGATTTAAGGAAGAGATTTGAGGAAAAGTTTGATTGCCAAACCATCCAGGCCTACGGGCAGGTGGAGAGCTCACCAGTCATCACCATGGATCGGCTGGATAAGCCCAGAAAGTTCGCAAGCGTTGGCTATCCTTTGCCGCATATCGAGGTGAAAATTGTGGACGATGAGGACCGAACTCTCCCCCCGAATCAACATGGAGAGATATGCGCCCGCGGCCATTGCGTCATGAAAGGCTATTGGAAAAATTCGGAGGGGACGCGCGAGGCCATCAAGGACGGCTGGCTGCATACCGGAGACATCGGCATGATCGATGAGGATGGGTACGTCTACATCTTCGACCGCAAGAAGGACATGATTATCTGCGGGGGCTACAACATCTATCCCATCGAGATAGAGAATTTACTCTATGAAAATCCTAAAGTGCTGGAAGCTTCGGTCGTCGCCGTGCCCGATGAAAGGCTGGGCGAGATTCCCAAGGCTTACGTTGTTTTGAAGCCTGGGAAAAAAGCCACTGAGCAAGAAATCATGGACTATGTCAAGGATCGGTTGGCAGCTTACAAGAAGCTGAGGGCGGTAGAATTTCTGGATGCCCTGCCCAAAGGCCCAACGGGCAAGATCCTACGGCGGGCTCTTCGCGAGAGGGGTTAACTTTTTATAGGTGGTGCCAGCGGATGTCTCAGCCCCAGACGTTCTGGAGAAACTCAACCACTTGGGAGAGAAGCTGGCCATCGATATTTCCCTGAAGACTTAAACTTTGCCATTTTTTAATCTTCTCTGTGTGCTCTGTGACCTCTGTGGCTGAAATTCTATGAAACCGATTATTGCCATCGTCGGGCGACCCAACGTCGGTAAATCTACCCTTTTTAACCGTCTGGCCCGCAGGCGCAAAGCTATCGTCGAAGATGTACCGGGGGTAACTCGGGACCGCAACTATGCCGAAGCTTCCTGGGATGATCGTCCTTTCATCCTGATTGATACCGGTGGTTTCGAGCCCACCGCCAAAGAACGCCTCCCACAGCAAATCCGCGAGCAGGCGGAGGTGGCCATTCAAGAGGCTGACCTCATCCTTTTTTTAATGGACGGGAAAGAAGGATTAAACCCCACAGATATAGAAGTTGCTACTTTTCTGAGGAAAATTACTAAACCGATCTTTTACGTGGTAAATAAAATTGATGGAGAACGCCAGGAGGAGAACGTTTTGGATTTCTACCGCCTGGGAGTCTCCAATCTGCACTCCATTTCGGCTGAGCACGGACGGGGCGTAGGGGATTTGATGGAGGAAGTGCTCAAGGCTCTTCCCCCTGCTTTCCCCCAAGAAGAGAAGGCAGAAGAAAGGATTCGCGTGGCCATCGTAGGCCGCCCAAACGTGGGTAAATCCTCATTGCTGAACAAGCTCATCGGCCGCCAGCGGGCAGTCGTGGATGCGGCTCCTGGCACCACTCGCGATGCCATCGACACCCCGTTTACCAAAGATGGCCGGGAATATATCTTTATCGATACCGCCGGAATCCGCCGCCAAAGCAAAATCACGAAGCGTCTGGAAAAATATTCGGTGATAAAAACTTTGAGAAGCCTGGAACGTTGTGATGTAGCCTTAATTTTGTTGGACGGATACGAGGGACTCACGGATCAGGATGCCCGCATTGCCGAATTTGCCGAAGAAAGCGGCCGGGCGGTCATTCTGGTAGTCAATAAGTGGGATCTGGTTGAAAAGGATTCATCCACCCTGGAGCGCTACCAAGAAAGAATCCGCCGGGAGGTGAAAACTCTCGACTATGTGCCCATCCTTTTCATCTCCGCCCTAACCGGCCAGCGAGTCCCCAAAATCTTTCCCGCCATCCAAGAAGTTGTCCCCGAGCATCGCAAGCGAATTTCCACGGCCAACCTTAATAGATGGCTCCGAGATGCGGTGGAAAGTTATCCCCCTCCTCTTTACCAGAATCGTCCAATAAAGCTTTATTATATTTCACAGGTGGCCATAGGCCCTCCAACTTTCATCCTTTCTACCAATGAACCTAAGGGTGTCAGCGAAGCATACGAACGCTACCTCCAACGGCGTCTCCGCGAAAGATACGGGTTCGTGGGCACTCCCCTCCGGCTTTTATTCCGCCAACGCCGGAAAGAAGATTGAAGCTGATACTTATATTTTACGCAAAGTCGGCACCCACGATATTTTAAAAGAGCTATAACCCATGAGGAAATGCCCTGAGCATTTATGATTCCCATCGAGGAAATGGTCGAGGCTGTTGGATCCACGTTGGACATAGAAAAGAACCAATTCTATTCTTTAACCAGGAAGCAGAGAAGGGCTTGGGGACGGGCAGTGGTTGACTATTTGGGGAGAAACCTGGTGAAGTACCGGGGCAAAGAGATGGCCGATCATTCCGATGGGAATCCAGTCCTAATTAGTCAGGCGGTGAAGCAGGTAGAGCAGAAACTCAGGGAAGAGGAAGTTTTTCTGAAAATGGTGGAAACCTTGCAGCAGAACCTGATTCGAGGGAAACGACACAAATACTTGTAGAGTAAAGCACTGGCGTAGTGGCTGCAGGTCGATGTTTGTGTTCCCCGTTTCTCCCCGTTTCCTCTGGGAGTGTCACAGCATCCCGACCATACCCTAT
>Ga0315312_1000883_pt1 | contig 27868 bp, 28 predicted proteins | sample TDP7_MG_FD_203629 | JGI IMG/M metagenome (GOLD analysis project Ga0315312, IMG submission 203629) | Freshwater sediment microbial communities from Lake Towuti, South Sulawesi, Indonesia - TDP7 | ecosystem: Environmental > Aquatic > Freshwater > Lake > Sediment | place: Indonesia: South Sulawesi... | reverse complement strand
TTCGAATCCCCTTTCAGGAGGCACTTCCTTAGGCGCGATCGCACCTGCTGGCTTGACGGCTTGCTTCAACTTCTCTGCAAGTTCGTCTCGTTCCTTCCTGTATTGGGCAGCTAGGACTGCGAGTGCCCTGGAATTTTCCTGTTCCTTCAGCAATCTCTGAGTGAGCTCGTTCACTTTGATGCGCAGTTCCTCGACCTCTTTGGCTTCGGCCTTTGCTTCCTCTGTGACTGGGAAGAGTTTCGCGAGTCGGCTGACGTAGCGTCCTCCGACGTTCTCGATGAGCTTGGGGATCTTTCCGTTGATCTTGTAGATGAAATCAGGAACGCTCTTCGGACCGATCTCGAGGAAGAAACTAAGTCTCTCCGTGTCTTGTGGGCCCTTTCTCTCTAGGAGTTCGACGAGAGCTTTCTGCTTCTCATTCAGCTTCTCATCAAGATTCTTCTGGACCAGCGGATGCGAGAGAAGATCTGTGATGGGCCCTTTCATGGCTGCCTGTCGGACTGCGTCCTCAAGTTTCCGTTTGAGGTCTGCGATCTCAGCCTCGTACTTTGCCTCAAGCCGGTTCTTGATGGATGCGAGCTCCTTGTCTTTCCTTGCGAGTCGTGCTTGCCATTGAGCTTCGAACTTCTCCTTGATGCGGGACTCTATCTCGGCAACCTTGGGCACCGCCGGAGCCAGCTTTTCCTGGATGATTGCGGGCAGCTTCTCGCTGAGTTGTGCTAGGACCTCTTTCAACTCCTTCGGCGCGGGAGGAACGACTTCCGGTGTGGCGCCGAGATGCTTGGTGAGGACCGGTCCGACATGGACCAGTTCGTCTTTATCGATGAAGTCACCGGCGACGAAGAACTGTCCTTTCTCGAGGTTCTTGAGAGCATGCGCGTCTTTCGATTCTGGGTCCGCATATTTCTCAGGGATCCTGCCGAACTTCCTTAGAACTGCAAGATCGTCAGGCCACTCGGTTCGACCTATCAACTTGTTCGGGCATTGACTTATGACAAACTTCGACACGAATGCTGGCCGCTGCGTAAGAACCATTGTGCCTAGGCCCCGCTTGCCTCCCTTCTTCACAAGCTTGCGAATCTGGCCGAGACAGATGCTTCTAGCAATGCCCGTCTCAGGAGCGAGCTCATCAGCTTCCTCGAGAATCCACAGGTAAGGCTTACGCATCTTGGTCTCCATGGCGATGAAGCGGTCGATGAACCGGGCGAGGAATTCCTGGAAGGCTGCGATATCCAGCTGAGGATCGCTACCATCTATGATGCAGGATAGATCGTGTTCCAGGATCTGGTCGGCTAGGAATTCGGCGCTCTCAGGGACCAGGGGCACATCTTTCCCGATGATGAGAAGTGGGAATTTGTCGCGGAGAGTAGAGTATTCGCCTTCCACGTCGACGATGATGATGCCTGTCTTGCCGAAGACCTGCTCCACAATGCGCCTAGCAGTCCAAGTCTTGCCCCACCTCGAGATGCTGCAAAGCAAAGTCCGCCCGGTAATGAGCTCCTGCAGGTCGAGTTCCGCCTTCGCGCCTCGCAAAGTTTCACCGAGAAGAACCTTTGTCATGCTCTCGGCTTCTCCCTGGCGACTTCGCTCATGCCGAGTTTGGAACGAACGTAGGGGCTCATTCGCATCTTGCGTATTGATGCTTCTCTGCGAATCGCTTCCTTGGTTAGCGTTGGCAGTCCTAGGGAAAGTTTCGAGTCGATCTTGAGGCTCTCAGCGTTGTTCTTGAGACGGTTTTGGATTCGCATTCGTTGCTTCTCTCGGCGAGTGAAAACTTTGTGAGGGTTCAGAAGCTGTTGATGCATACCGGCTGGAAGTTTCAGCCACGCCCATCTTCCGAGGTCTACAAGGATTGCGAGGAAGTCATTGAACGAAAGCCTCCGATACTTTTCTTGGAGCGGCCAGTAAATCTCATCCAGTTCAATCCAAACGTTGTCAGACAATCTTAACCCTCGGGCTGTTGACCTCAACGTAGAACCACCAGGAGTGGACAAAAGGGCCTGCCCCCGTACGCCTTTGTGCACAAGTCATAGCCCATAATCAGACTCAATCAAATTCTCCCTCGCAATTGTGCACTAATCGTGAGGTGGGCTAGCTGCTTCGATATCTCGGAGACTATGGCTTCGGCTTTGCGTCGACCAAGCGGATCCTCAAGTTGGATGGGGTACCGAGGGCCCATTCCTCTCCATGCCAAAATGGGGATTGCACCTACTGATTCAGCAAGATCAGCTAGAGCTTTTCTCTCTGATTTAGATAGGACGCCGCCGAGCTTGCATTGAATGAAGAGGATCTGTCCCTTTCGTATGGCTATGAGATCTACGGGACCAGCACTTCGGGGGCTTCTCAGCACGAAATAACCTGCTTCCTTGAAGTGATCTCTTATACGCCACTCAAATCGTCTGCCGACAGCATACCTCCAGCTCAGGCCCTTTTTCTCTTCCATCACTGACTCAAATTCGTCTGGTGGAATGGTTCTCTTGAAGAGCTCTCTTATGTAGCCAGAATTTTGCTTTCCGTGGGCCTTTGCAAAAGCGCGTAGTCCGCCACGATTGTTCTTGTATTCGTCGAATAGCCTTCTGATCTCTTGTGGGGAATATTTCCTCCTTCTTCTATTTCTTTCAGCTAGGTCCGGTCTTTTCAGACCTAGTGTCGGACTCTGCAACTTTCCCTCTTCGAACAGTCTCTTCCTGGTCTGGCTGAGTCTAGTTCTGAACGAGTCTGAGCGGAATCTCGCTTTGCCCCACTTCCAACCGTTATGAGAATTCATCCATGCAACATAGCAGGAACTAGAACAATACTTTCTATCCTGATCGGAAGGGTAGAAAGCGAATGGCTCTCCGCATTGGAGGCATGTCTTTTCTATCATTTTCTCGGGAGCTCCTGCCTGATTCGGTTCGCTATCTCAATCGCTTTTCTGCGACCGAGAGGGGGCCTGTAGCGAATACGAATGACTCGATAGCCCTTCTCCTCAAGTTTGCCTGTGATCCGCGCATCCAACTCTTCCTTGGGCAAGTGGATCTGTTCGCAGTCCAAGTAGACTGCTAGTTTCTGGTCTGGGAAGAGGAAGTCGGGGCGTGTGGCTTCAAGCACGATATCTGTCTTGGTGAGAGGGTGAACATGGTTCTGATGCAGGGCTTCGAGAATCAGTTGTTCGCCTCGTGAAGAGTACCGGTCATGCGTATTGATCTTGTTACGCCAAGTCATGTCAGACGCCTCTTGATTCTCTGCCAAGCCTTGACCGCGAGCCACGTCGCCAACATGAATAGCCCGAGCACACCTTACCATGGCACTACGCTACCATCCCTCCGCCCGGAGAATCACATGCCAAACCCGTCCCTTCGCCTCCAATGTGGACCCGCAGTTAGGGCACTTGAACAGGTCGCCGCCAACCGGATGCTGATTGATCTTCTCAGTCGGATGGCCACAAACAGGACAACCGAACTTGCTACCCATCTCACTTTCCCTCTCCTTTGAACCGGCATTCAGGGTGCCATGACCGTTCGCCTTCAGCCATGTCTATCAGAATCCATTGACCGGCTTTGGATTTGCAGAAGTCCACGGACCAAAAACCATCGTCCTTGAATTTGTCGACAACGATCCTAGCGAACTTGCGAACAGCCAGGAGATCTGTTGCGAAGTTTTCAGATCGATAGTTGTCGAGGATCTCTCTCCAGTTGGGCACTGATGGATTTACGGTTGCGTCTTCAATCCAGTACCAGTGATAGCATTGAATCAACCCTTCTCGTATGAAGCATCGGATCTCTGGGTTGACTGGCATATCGCCGTAGAACGCTGTGAACAGATTGAGCATCGGTATGTATTCTCTTACGACGAGAGCGCGAATAGTCAAGCCGATGATGTCTGCTGCTAGATTGAGATCAATGAGGCGGTACAGGTTTGCTTCAAGTCTGCTCTCGGCAGAGACGTAGCAAGTGTCCTTCCAGTGATGCTTCGCAGAAGCTTGGTCGGTTCTGAGAAAGAGAGGGTAACCCATTCTCCTGCATGTCTCTTTGAGATCTTCAATATTAATTGGTGCAGAGGCCCCTTCTAGGAACGCATACCAAGCCTCCTGCGGTGCCTGAGACTCTAAGATCTCTGTTCGAGGCTGAGGAATCGGTAGGTCCTTGATCTTTGGATACCAGTACAGCATGCTTGACCGAGGATCTCTCATCTCGCTACCACTCCCATGATTGTGCTTGAGATCGAAGCGAGCGAAGCTCTGCGGATCCGCATTCAGGGCAGTAGAGTTCTCCGCGGTCGTCTCCTGCATCGAACGCGATTCTAACCAGCTTTCCACGGGTCCAATATGCAAAACAGCTGAGGCACTGATAGTCCGGTTCAGCTCTGCTTCGTTTCAAGCAGCCAAAGTGGTAGGGAAGGCTATCGAAGATGGCGAGGTTACGAATCACCGGCCGGAGACAGCCATGGCATGTCCTCTCCTCGAGACGAATAGGCGCGCTGATAGCTTGAACGCTCATTTCCCAACCACCGTGACGGGTTCAAGCTTGTGGTTGCCCGGCGCAAAGTGCAGGAGATGGAAATGTTCGCCGCAGGTCTTACATGTGATCTGAATTCCCTGGTCGATCCACTCTTTGCGGGGAGGGGGAGGAGGCTTAGGTCCTTGGATCTCTTCGCGCAGCTTCTGGACTGAGATCTGTTCCTTCGCAACCTTCTCCGCAAGCTCAACCTGCCTTTCAGGATCCTTGACTCGGGCTAACTCGACGTAGTGCCGAGGGCGGATAACATCAAAGTCGGTGTCTACCCGAAGTCCACATGTGTGGACTTTTTCCTCAATAGCCTGCTTAGTTTCTATGGCCTGCTTGAGTTGGTAGATCTCGCTTTCCTGCAGGCAGAGTTCATCCACCAACTCTTGGACCGTGAGTCCTTTGGCGACTAGGTCCTGGAACTTGGCCATGAACCGCGCTGAACAGGCACGCCCCTTCCCTGGCGTAGGCGGCAGCCCCTTCTCTCTTGTAGGTACGTAGGGTTTGGGGGATGGCTCCGCATGTGGTGATCCATTTGCCCGTTCGGTTGCGCATGCTGCCAGCGGAGACACCTCTCCCCTCTCGATGTCGGTTAGGAATTCGTAGTAGCGGCCGGGCTTCGCGGTGACTGTGACAGTATCGCCGACCTTGAGATCCTTGACTTTGAGCTTCGCGATAGCGTCTATCCAGATGACTCTCTCGTAGCCGGTGAGCCTAAGTTCGCCGTGCCGGTCATCGAATTGGATACTCTCAACTTTACCGGAAATCTTCAAGACAAGTTCTTCCTTTATGATTGAGCCGCTTCATCTCTCACTGTCAGCTACCTCTCTTTGCCAGAGAGAGTTCCCAGTGACTGTCGGCGCCGGCGCTGATCCATTTCGCGCCTGCAGAGAACAATTTCTCATGCAACGACCTCCAGACATCCTGCCCAAGCCAGTTCTTCGACTTCACCAATGCGACGTCACCGACGATTCGGCATTCAACAAGTTCGATCTGGTCCGGAGTCAGTATAGATGAGAGAGGTGAGAGCTCCGGCGGTGTCTGCGTTCTGGGTCCCGGAGAAGAGTCAGGTGGCGGGTTGCAGGGCCTTCTCCAATCTTCGACAGCTCGCTCCGTAGCCTCGTTCAGCATACGGAAGTAGCGGTCCCAGGCTTGCTCTTCATCCCATTTGACGGTTGCGATGACCTCGTCTGCTGGCACGTACTGTTGCCCAGACGGGATGTGCTTCCTCAGGGTGAGCGAATGCTTCCAATCCCTAACCGGCTTCTCAACACTCAACGAGAAGCCTCCATCAGGCAGAAGATGCAGACGCGAGTTTGGCTGATAATTCGATTTCCCTTCGGCCCAACTGGTACTTTTGAGAACAGCAGATAGGATGGTATTCGAGGCTCCCTGACTTTGCGCCGACGCTTCTCGCACACATACATTCAGGAGCCCTCCTTGCGAGAAGCCTCCCGATTCGTCCTTCGCAATCGTCGTGCCCACTTCTCCGCGAACCCTTTCTCCCATTCAGCAAACTCGTAGCTCTCATCGCCGTTTGCGCGAGCCCTAGCAGTGACGATGCAAGTGTACAGAACGTCAGGAATTGGTGCTATCTTACCGAGGTGCCAACATGTGATTCCGCGAGGCAACCCTACGGCGAAGGTGAGATATCGCCATCGAGTCTCAATGGCTTGCCCGGCCATCAAGAAGCCTCCTCAAGAGTTGTCTGTGCGCTCTTCTCGACGAAGACTTCAAGTTCCACTTCGGCTGGGCGAGCGGGTGTGAGGACTTTCTTCTGGGCTTTGATGTGGATTCTTTCGCTGCAGGAAGGGCGGGTAATGTTATACTCGAAGAAGGGTTTCCTAAGTCTGGGATGCGTCGTCATCTCTCCTACCTCTTCAGGTCTCGCAGCTGCGAGGCGACTCGGGTCCCGCCCATTCTTCAGCTACTTCGCGTAGCCGATCCCGGTTCACTGTGACGATTCCCAGTCGTTCGCATTGCAGGAGGAATCTGCCGAGGATTCGTGCCAGTTCCTCGTTCATGCCGCCTTCTTCCTTGCCCTAAGTTGCTCGAGGAGCCGTCGAGTTGCATCGATGACGATCTCAGCTCTGCTCCGATAGCCTAGCTTGCCAACAAACTTGTCGACTTCGCCAGCCAGATCTGCAGGAATACTTACGCTCTTATACGGTTCTGATCCCATATGAATCCCGTATACACGAGGGAGAGAGCCGATCACGTATATATCTGTTATGCGCACGGTAATGTACGCTTGCGGACCAACCGTTATAAGCACGTTACCTATAACGTAAACACGATAGAGGGACAAGATACATGCCAAAGAACCCTCGATTTGTCAGCGTAAGCATCCCGGCCGAGATCATCAGCCAAATAGACAAGATAATCGAGTCTAAGAAGCACGGCTACGAAAGCCGCCCAGAATTCATCAAAGACGCCGTTAGAAGACGGCTCGAAGAAATGAAAGCCCTTGCCAAGTGAACCCTTCGAGGTGGGGCTGCAAATTGAAATTAGAGCTCCCTAGCCTGGTATTTCCAGGACCAGGCACAGCAGCTCTTTTCGGAGCTGCCCTTGTTTTTATCGCAATGTTGTGGAGTGCGAAAGATTTCTCTGAGGCTCAGAGATCAACTATAATTAACGCCAGTATAGTTGGTGGGTTCCTATTGCTTTTCATAGGCCTCTTGATCGAACACAAACATCTTCCCGAATTCATCAAGAGACGCTGTATGAAGATGACGAATGCTGTGTCTGCGGCAGAGCTAGAGTATGTCGTCAATTATGTCTGCCAATAGCGAATCTCCCTTTCTCTGCCATTCATCCAACTGCCTTAGCAGGAAATCCTTCAATCGCTCTGGCGGCCCCTTATAGCCCAAGATCAACTCACGGAATCTCTTCACGGCTGCGACAGCCACAACCTCATGCCTCGAGATGGAACTCACAGGCTGTCACCCTCTTAGTTTACACAAAGGTCCTGCCTATAAGTAAGAGAGACCCTTGAAAGTACTCGGGCGGTGCCCGAAACTGCTCAGCCACAGCTCGACTGAAGCCCTGCAAATGCTTAACCCCTGGTTCTGGCCCGGTTTTTTGCAGGGGTAGCTACGACCTCACGCTACTCTATGGAGCGTGTGGCCATTCTCGTCCCTGAGCATGATACAGGTCCGATCCATAGAAAGGACCGCGATGTTCATGTAGCAGGGACAGTTGGCCCAAGGTTATCGTTGGTTAGGCGGCGAAACTCTATGACGAGGGCTTGAGCCACTGCTCAAGTTCCTTGAGCCACTGCTCCTTAACTCCTTGGTATCTCATGATCTGCCTCAGACTCTTTCTGCCCCGCTGAATAGATGCGATGCGATAACGGGGGATCCCGGCATGCGGCCTATAGACAAACGGTCTAACAACATCTTTCAGCAACCGATTCATGTATATAATCCATCGCTTGAGCTCTTTCCTTAGCTCTTTCACTGTCCGTCGATCAAGACTTGCCACCAGAACTCGCAACTGCGTAATCCCCAGAATAATCGCTACTCTGGCATTCTGGATGTCATCCTTCATCGGGTTAGAGTTAGCCATGCTTGCTGCAGTAGTGCAGAGCAGATACTGTGAGTCATCAAGCGCTGTCGCCAACATGCTGGCAGGGACAATCTCTTCAAGCCGAGTTGAAACCTTAGCCACATCCGCCTTCACAGGTCCAGCCCCAACGCTCGCTCCCGAAATCTGAAGCTTCCAAGCTTGGTATTTGACCAGTCTCTCACATCTATGCGCTCTTATCCATCCAACTATCGATTTCAGCGATTCCATAATGAGGCACGTCATCTTACTCTTGGGGGCCTTGCCTATATAGCCTTTGAAGAGGAAAGAGGCCCACACCTAGCCGTTGGGGTTCAAGGATCTGGATCCAAAGCGCATCGTCGCATGGATCTACGGTGTCAAGAGTTGGCCCTGGTACGAGAAGGGAGTCCCATACCTCTACTGGAAACAAGAAAAGAAACACTAGGCTCCAACCATCCCAGCAAAGACCCTTTCCATAAGCAGACAATGACCAAACAGAGCTCCGGGAGAGGCAACAGAAAATGCTCAGGTTGAGTTGAGATCGTATCCGAACCCAATTGATGTTTGGGTCGTCAAAGGTATTAGAGAGGCGATAGGTCTTATGAAAGCAGGTTGAAGAGGAGGTAGCAATGGAGACGTTTTGGAAAATCTACGAGAAACTGGAACGTCTCATCGGAGAGAGACCTGAGGGGCGCATGATTCTCGGAGGCATACTATTGGCCGTTCTCGGTTTGGCAGTTTCACCATTTGACAACCAAGGCCTGATATCCAGATTGCTAGTTGGCTTAGGGTCGCTACTGTTGATCTCCGGAGTCACTTGGTGGATAATGCAGGACGGAGACAAGTTCCTCGAACATTCAATATCTGGCAGCTAGAGATTCAAACATTTTTGTAGGTTGCTCCCCCGGGCTACCACTGTGCTTGAATGACACAGGTGCTGCGTTGTGTTTTCCTCTAAGAGGACAAGTCTTCGTAAAGGCTCAATTCCTACGGACCGTAGCTTAGTAATGCGTTTGAAAGCTAACCGCTGACCACGTGACCCTGTGTTTGCAGTGAGCAAGCTTTCCCGTTATTGCTTGCCCGATCCCCCGAGTCAGAATTCACTGAAATTCCCAAGTGAAACATGTTCTAGACCGGGCCCGAGGCGACAGAGTCGAAGACTCACAATGCCATGGTGTTGCAGCTTCAATGCTGGTTTGTTCGATCTTCCGAAATTGAGTCAGCTTCAAGGACTAATGACAATCGCATATCAGCAATTGTTAAGGAGAAAATGTCTAGAAACTTCATATGAATTGTCCGAGATCTTCTGCAAAATCGGTGACCGTTTGCCTCAACTAACTGTGTGCAGGAGCTGCAATACAGTCCTATTCGACGGGCCGGAGATGGAGGAGCCCATCGAGACAATACGCAGACACAACGGGATTTGCCCCGGATGTGGAAGACGGCTCACCTTCGATGTAGGGAATATCAGAATCTCGCCGGTTGCTCGAGACCTAGCGGAAGAAACCCTTACGCTGCCGATTCGGCGCCCAGGCTCGATCAAATCGCCTAGCAAGCGACCGATCGAGATAGTGTCAAGAGAGGCACCGGACCTGGTTGAAAAGCCTGTTCCGTTGGCTGTCTGGTTGAGAAGACGAAATTCCCTGACTGAAGACGGACCTAGGGTTTCAAGCCCGAAAGGGGCAGTGCCGTAGTTACCTCAACTCTGATCAAAAACCAGATTGCGTCAACCAAATCTCTTTCCAGATATCCTTTGCCTTCGCCCTTGCTCCAGGTTGAGGAGCTTGCTATAGTCTAAGACGTTCGTAACTGATTGTTAGGCCTTGGGCGTCCCAGTCAAACATTGGAACGCCACGTCTGAGTCTCTTGTATCTCTCAACCAACGCACGAGCGACGATCGGAAGAGCGATCGTGACATCCGCATAGCAGGTAGCTGTCCGAGCGGTTCTACCAATCTTCCCCCAGCTTTGTGCCTCTTCAAAGGTACATCCACTCAGCCCACCCCAGACAGGCATGTCCATGGTCATCTGAGCCGCGAGGCTGTGGCTTTTGTCATGTCTGGTCTGATAGCTTGCGATTACAGCTGTCTGTTGAATGAAGTTCTTTGGAACTCCACCTCCTAGATACACAACCCCTGTCACTCTCGCCTTCTCAGTTATCCTTGAGCTCTCGTCCACATCCTTTAGATTGTCCAGAACAATCCTTCTTCCCCGCCTTCGGTTTGCGAACATTATCGAGAAACCCAGTGCGCTGTCTGCTAAGGCGGGGCAGAAGATCGGAACATGAGATTTGTAGGCATCGATGAGAATTGACTCTTCTTCATGCCCCTTCTCCTCAAGTATCTTTCCCAGAAGATGAAGGATCTCCCTGGAAGAGTAAGGCCTGTTGTCCAAGAGATATGAGCAAAACTCTCTCTCAATCCATGTATCAACCTTGTAGAACTTCTGCTCGTCAGCCAAGACATCATATATCCGATCGATACGCTGCTTTCTAAGTTGAACATCATTCAAGAGAGCCGAGCCAACGTAATGTCTCTGCCCTCTCGCTTCAAAGCAGTCATGATAGAGATTTGCACCAGTGCTGACCAATACGTCAATCATACGTCTTCTGATCAAGTAGGAAATGATCTTACGCATCCCTGCAGGGACAAGGGCTCCCGCAATTCCCAGCCAAATTATGCAGTTTTTCTTCTTCAGCATCCTGGCCCATACATCAGCAACTTCCGCAAGTTTCCTTCCTTGAAAGGCGGTTGAACGCATCCCGACAAGGAGGTCATTGATAGTTTCCTTGCCTGAGACTTCAAGCGGGACTGTCGGAACCTTTAGAAAACGAGTCCGCGTCATTCCAACTCGCTATATTGTATTGTAGTATGGATAAAAAATGTGTGCAGCGATGATACACGAGCAGGTTTGAGGACGTTTGCGAATGCTTCTCGAGTCGATGTTCGACATTGCGAGCAGCGACGATCGAGAGACATGCATTCATTGTACGGAGATTCGTTGACGGATGAAGACCGCCGAATCTGGTTTCCGATGGGATTTTCCATGGAAGTCAAGGCTTAAAAGGAATGAGAATGATACAATGCAAGCGATTCATTGGATAGGGCTGGGTTCGGCGCAAGGAGGATACAAGGTAGATAATGCAGGAAACGCGGAGTTTGCACGGAGCTTTCCTTCCGAAGAAGTTCTTCATCGCAGCCGGATCGGCGACGAGCTCCGTCTCGCAGTTGAACGCCTTTGACGCGGCCCTATCCAAGGCAGGGATCGCGCAATGCAATCTCGTCAATGTGTCTTCGATTCTTCCACCGGATGCTGAAGAGACCAAGAACTCACCGATCACGGCTGGTACAGTTACGTTCGCGGTGATGGCGCGAATGGATGGAGACCCTGGAGAGACTATTGGCGCAGGAATTGGCTGGACCAAGGGCATAACAGGCAAGAAGGAGAGATACGGAATGGTTGCGGAGGCTCACGGATACAAAGACAAGGAGGCAATTGAAAGAGAACTCAAGTCCAAGCTAGATGAAATGGCGAAGATACGCGACTTGAAGACAGAGAAGATTGAGACTAGGGCAGAGTTCATAGAGGTTCCCAAAGGGAAATACGGTACCGTCATCGTGGCGCTCGTGTTTGCTCCATGGACAGAGGATGAGTCGAAACGTCTCCTGCCCAACAGCACTTGAGAATGCTTATGACCGTGGAGAGCTACGATCAGAGAGCGATTGGCTCAATAAGGCGTCTGTGAATGAAAACGCCTTCTGTGAGCAGTGCGGCCGGACAGCGCCCGAGTAAGCGTTTTCGACTTGTCGGTCTGGGCGGAACGTTCGATATTCTCCACAAGGGGCACGAGGTACTTCTGCGAAAGGCCTTAGCAGCGGGTGATAGAGTGCAGATTGGAGTCACAAGCGACCAGTTCGTGAAGCGAATGAAGAAACCTCACAATGTTGACCTCTACGGAGTAAGGGTTGAAGGGATTAGGCGCTTCCTCCAGAATGAGAATGCACTTGAAAGAACAGAGATAGTCGCAATTGAAGATGAGTATGGCACAGCGGCCACGAGTCTCGACATGGAGGCATTGGTAGTCAGTAAGGAGAGGTTCCGTGTCGCAAAGAGGATCAACAAGCTAAGGCGAGACTCTGGACTACGACCCTTGGAACTGATTGAAGCGCAGATGATACTTGCAGAAGATCGGGGGCCTATCTCCACGAGTAGGATTAGGAAAGGAGAAATCACTCGAACGGGCGAGATAGCTGGGAAATGGTCTAGACGCAAGGCATAGCTCGTGGTTCTGGTGCCTATCCAATAAACTGGAACATTCCTCAATCCTCCAGTTTATTGGACTCCAGTTGTTAGAGAAGCTGATTTGGCTGAGAAACAGATTGCGCCGGAATGGTTCTTCAAGTAGATTTGGCGGACAATCTCGCGCATGGATATCGCGCTTCAGCTTGGTTGCGCTTCTTGGACCTAATCGGCACTTGAAGCCTGTTCTTGCTTGCGGGTTGAGGTTAGTTTCTTGGCGGCTAGGTAGTTCTCCCAATACTGTGCCAAGTCTCGCAGTCTGCTTGAGAATTGCCTGCTTATGTTGGTCGGATCATTTCGGTACTTCTTCTCAAGCATTCCGCTCCTGACCATTGCCTTGTACGTGTCGCTTAGGGTTTGAGTACTCACTTTGATCCTCTTCAAGACCTTGTATTGGAGTTCACGAAGGAACATCGGCCTCTTCTCGTCGGCAAAAGCCTCGATTATGGCCTTTGCCACACCCTGCTTCTTGACGCTGTGTGAAAAAAGCATTTGGCAGAATGTATCCAAGTCGACTATCTTTCCCAGAGTGGCCTGACGGTCGATTCGTGGGAATACCCATACCCAGCGCCTCTGCCTCTCGTCATAGTATTCTTCCCTAGGGATAGTCCCGATCTTTCGTCTGACCAAACCGTGTCGCCTATTCTGAAACGTATCAACTATTGCCGGTTCTTCAATGATTTAACCTTACTCTGATATCTATCAGAATTGGCTTGGGCTGGCGTCAAAGGAGCAAGATTCTCGATCAGACACATCCTGTCGCGGCTGAATTCTGATACTTATTAGAGAAGCTCTTGTTCTTGTTGCATGAACTCCTGTTGCGCCGTTTCGAAGGCACCATCCTAACGGATCCCGCTCAATACATTAGATGTGATGATTCCTCCTCGCCCTAGCTCGAAAAATCAAGACAAACGCCTGCGTAATCAGCGACCGTGCCCAAGCGACATTGGATAGTTAGGTTATGATGCTTGGACCCCTTTTCGCGAAAAGACACGCTCGTGAGAGCCTGTCCACTTGTCTAGGTCTATTGACTAGAGGGGCCTTTAGTTAGCCTGAAAATCCTGATGGATCATGTCGCAGGATTCTTCGTTCTAGAAGACCTCAGACAGAAGACAGTCGAGTGGCTCAAGGCGTCTTTCGAGAACGTTCGATAGCTACAAGCCGTAGCAGCACTATTCTTTCGATGCCAATAAGTCTCCCCCATTCCAAGTCGTAAGCAACCACTAGACGCTTCTGGCTCCTCAGGCGCCCGTGAATGAAGCTGTCTAGTTCTACAGCAGGATGCGGCCGAGCGTGACAGAGTAAGGGGCCCTCGTTTAACGACGGCTCCCCTCTCCCCCTTTGATCTTGACTGATCTGTCCATTTCTAGCGTGAAGGGCAGGTCAAGGAAATCGAAACGTGGATGATTCCTCCAATAAATTGGAGCGCGATGCTCTCTTGCGCCTCAATGACTCAGCCGCACTTATGCCGTGTACTTCATGGACGGTGGTCTCTGGGACTCTTGCCCTTGCGGCGGCAGAGGAGGCAGAGGAGGTGGGACACCAAGCGTCCTAGACACAAGTATCGCCTCAGCAATCGCAGTTGCCGAGATTGCTTGGATTACGGGAATTGGAGGTTTCTGTTGCGTATGCTCTTCTATAAGCTTCGAGATTTCACCGGCTTCTCCAGTGGCATGAGCCTTTCCTTTGATGCTGATTTGAGCTATTGAAGGCGTGTAGCTTACTGTGAAGACGAACGGGGCCTCTATCGTCTTCTCTGATTTCTGATCAAAGCCAACCAGGTTTATGTTCACTGCGATCTGTGCTTGGGTTGGAAGGGGCTTGTCGACATCCCACAATCGCTCTCCTGAGACGTTCGTTATGAAGACATTGATCGCTATCACACTGCTTGCTCCTGCGTGACTACTTTCTTCCGTCCTCTTCTTAAATAGACTACCCCGACGACCACTGAACCTGCTACAACTGAGCAGACGATGACGACTATCTGGATAAACTGAGGGGAGGTGCCCCCCACCTTCACTGTAGTTTCAAATCTGGACGAAACGTATCCGGGTCGTTCCGCTGTCAGAGAGAGGCTGACATCTCTTCCCTTGAACTGCGAGAGCATACTACTGGTTAGTGAAACGCTGTATTTTCCAAGTGGATCGGCTATGTATGAGAGCTCATGAACAGCCAACGGTTGATTGCCCCAACTAGCTTGTACAACAGCCGGGGTGCAGATCCCGATCTTATCTGTAACGACAATACGCAAGGTGGTTTCTTTGTCAGGGTCGAATTCCTGGTGAATGCCGGTCACGCTGACCGTAAGCGCATTTGGTTTCGGAATCTGCGGAGGGCTTGCTCCAGCTCTCAGTGTAATCGTGTACCATACCATGGCCACCGCGACTATTGCAGAGTTGGTTCGGTTCTCGACTATCTTCGTTAACTCAGGGCTCCACTCTTTTTCCTCGTCTATGAGGATCTGGTTCATTCTCTGCAGAAATGAGTGGCTCTGCCATGCGATCTGAAAGCAGAAGAGAGTAATGTTCTGAACCGGCTCGAGAACTTTCGCATCATCCGCGGTCACTACCTTGAGTTCCTTGAGGTGAACTTGCATTGCAGCATCAAGAATTGGATGCAGCGGCTTGCCAGCTTTGGTTTTCGGGTTGTAGTCCACCGTGCTGTGATAGGGTTGATGTATGTCAGCTACATAGTGCGACACTCTTCCCAAGAGATAGAAAACCTTGTTCCAGTCACTTGCCTTCATGGCCTGTACGGCCTCACCCGCAAACCGCTCTACCGCAAATGGAAGGGTGCCGGTCTCGGGCTTCCTCGGATGCCAAATCTCGAGATCAATGTAGTGCCTGTACTCCTCTTCGGGATCCAAGTTCTTGTAGACACTGTCCGGGTAGACCGACGTCTCATTCAGGTAGAACTCGTAGTAGGTGAGAAAACTCTTCCAGGTGTCTGGCATCAGCCGTATGGCTCTCAAAGTTACGATTATGTGGCCCACATCCCACCAAGCATAGACAGGCTTGATGAGGGATGGTACAGTGACAAGAGACGAAAGAACCATTGCCATGCAGACGACTGAAATGAAACGTACATTTCTTACCGACATGGAAACCATTCCTTGTCGACGAAACGCGATCAAGAGCTGAATCTACAAAAACCCTTTATACGCCTTTCCACTCGCACAATCTAGTGCGAATGACTTGAGAACCACCTTGCGGCCATCTCTTCTTCTTGTTTCGGTTGTGTTAACATCCTTCACGGCCGTCGCCTTTTGCCAACAACAGGCGCACCGTTACTTTGCGGAGTATCATACTATTCCAAGCAATAGCATACTGATGCCCCGCATCGGATCCCCTGCGATATTGACTTCGGGATCAACTTTGGAAGTATATTTCGGGCCAGGACTACAGACTGGAAAGGAGTGGGGCGCAACGCTTAGGTCACCTTTCGGAGATCATGAAGCCAAGGTTGTCAGTGTAATCGCCTCGGAACATCAATCTATTTGGAAGCTCTCTGCTGGGGTTCCGAAAGAAGCAAAACGAGACCTGTATGATCTAGTAGTCTACTCACGTGAAGACCCAGCCGTATCATTTGTGGAGCGAAACAGCGTATTCATCGTTGGCGAATCGTTTCCTGAGGTGCTGAGGGTAGGAGTGATCACCGACCTTCACTATGGGGTCGGCGCCTACTACGCTACGACCACCAAGATCCTTCGTCGCACATTGGATGCGCTGAACGCCTTGGACCTTGACTTGATCATCGGCAGCGGAGACATCGCGGACGCAACCGCTGATGAGCTGCCCTTTTCCAGTTTAGCAAAGGAGTTTTCTCGACTTAGGGTTCCCATTCTGTTGGCAGTTGGGAACAACGACCATTACGCGGTTGAGAAAGGCTTCTATCACTGGGAAAAGCACCTGGCTCCAGAGTACTATTCCATCAGATTCGGAAGATACTACTTCCTCATCCTGAATTCGAGGAACGGCTCAATAGACGAAGAGCAGTTCGCTTGGGCTGAGAAAGAACTTTCGATACAACCAAAAGAATTGTTCAAGGTGCTTGTGCTTCATCATCCATACTGGCAGGAATCTCATGCCTCGCTCTCTGTGAGAGTTCCGAACTTGATCAAGGCTCATGAGATAAAGCTGGTTTTGATGGGTCACATTCATCGCGATGAAGTGAAACTGGAGCCAACTCTCAGCTTGGTATCAGTTGCGTTGTCGGAAAAAGATGCAGGATATAGACTCCTGAACCTAACTCGGCTTGGAGTCGAATATACGGAGAAGAGCAGGCCATACAACATGGTTGATGTCGATTATCTTCAGCAAAATGACCATACGTCTGAAGGCTTTGCTGCGTCTTTGAGCAACAGCTTGAGCACTGCTCAACTGCTTAGACTGACTTTTCTGCTGAGAAGCCCGATCGCAGAGTCTATTCCAAAGGTCGATGGTGGCGAGCTTTCAAGACTCATAACCGCAAGGGAGCCGGGGGGAAGAGCTTCGGCCGAGGTGAGATTGGCTCTGCCGCCACAATCGGAAAGGCTTGTCAGAGTGTATTTCAAGGGGGATACCACACCACCCCAGGCTAGCATTTCTCTGAATGTCGAGGGGACGACGGTCTCTATCGTGACATCTGTTTCTGATGTCGGATTCGGAATCGCTAGATTGACAGTATCCTATTCGGATGACAATTCGACTTGGAAGACTGTTCCTCTGAAGATTGTTGATCGTATTGAACGATACCTCTTCACGGCGACAAAGGCCACGATGTATGTGAAGCTGGAAGCAGTTGATGCAGCAGGCTTGAAGACAACCAAGTGGGCATCTGTCCAAGTACCTGACCTCCAGCCCAAGCAACCGGAGGTGGCAGCCCCGCCTCTTCAGTTGGCTGCGCCCATAGTAGTGGTTGTGGTACTGCTTGCCTTGTTAGCTCTTCTTATCAGACGCAGGAAGATGAGCAGATGATCAAGGATTCTGTGAAGAAACTGGAGCGTACATGCGATGCTCATCGAGCAATGCTTCTGGTGGCGGTTCTATCTGTTTCATTGACCGCACAGTACGTTCGGCCACCCCAGGTATGGACTGCGATCGCTCAGCAAACAGCTGGAGAAGCGCTGGTTCTTCGTCCAAGGGTTGGGTTTCCGGCGTTCCTGCGGCGTGCAGAGAATCTCACAGTTGAACTCGTGTCACAGGCAACCGATGGAACATGCGCCTTCACTCTGGCTAATGAGTTCGGCAACCACAGTCTCAGTGTATCAGTAGTATCCAGATCACGGGCTGCAAGTAGAGTGACCTATACTCTCCAGACCAGGGGCGTTCCGCCCGGCCTTTATGACCTTGCTGTCACAAGCTATTCCCCGTCAGGAAAGGTTGCTTGGACGAAGATAGAGCCGAATAGCGTCTGTATTAGGGCGAGTTACGATCTTCCGTCGAAGGTCTTCTGGGTAACAGATGTTCACATAAACACAAGTCCAGAACGCATACAGAACTTTAGGGGAATTGTGAGACTGGCAAACTTCCTCAACCCAGACATAGTTGTTATCACAGGGGATGTTGTAGACAACCCGATGGAGGAGTACTATAGGCTAGCGCGCGATCTGATCTCAGACCTCGAAATGCCCGCTATTCTCTGCGGTGGAAATCATGATCATGCGACAGAAGGCAATTTCTTTGAGCAACATCTAGCTCCGTGGAACGGAAGCCTCAACTTCGGACCGATACATATTGCCACCTTGGACACGGGCCCGGGCAGCATAGACGGGAAGCTGACAGACAGTCAACTTGTTTGGCTTGAGAAGGACCTCTCAGCACACGCACATATGCAATACAAAGTTCTGATGATGCACCATCCTATGTTCGACGCAAACAACCCGAGAAATGAAACCGTTGATAGAGTCTATCACATATGTGCACGTCATGGCGTCAACTTGATTTTGAATGGACACATGCACCGAGACATAGTGTTCCGAGGTCCAATCTTTACCTTGGTAAACCCCAACGCATATCCCGGAGGAAGACCCTACACAGGGCTCAGAGTTCTGATGTTCAGAGCTGACGGGATAGAGTGGCGATACGCCGGCAGCGATAGCTCGATACCTCTGTATGACTTTGAGATTGTGTTTTCTCAACCCAACGATGGCTTGTCGTATGGAATTGTCGTCAATCTCGCCAACAACTGGAAGCTTCCGGTCGAAGGAATTCTAAGGCTAAGGCTGAAGCGCGGTGACCGTTTAAACGTGGAAGGAGAACGCCTGGGCAATGTCTCGTACTTGGACAGATACCTTCTAATGGATCTAAAGGTGACCCTCGGCATGCAAATGTCGAGGAGGATTGTCGCATCCACGGTAGAGGATAGGGATCCTCCACGCGTTAGACTTAGGGTAGCTCCAACGGTGAGGACAGGCGTCATGGTCAACATCGTCGAGTTCAGCTGGGATGTGTGGGACGATGTCTTGGGATTGGAGAAAGTTGAGATGTATCATTCGTCTGATAACGTGACTTGGATCAGGGTTGAGTTGGCCGAGGCTCAGTCGCGGGTCTTCTGGGGATCGATACAACTGGAGAAAGGTGTCACCAAGGTTTTCTTCTATGCAGCTGCATGGGATGTGAAAGAGCAGAAAGGCTCGACTAAGGTACAGTCTTTGGCAATAGCTGGAGAGAAGCCACCGGAACAACCAGCTCAAGTACCATGGGTTCTGATAGTTGCTGCCGCGGCGTCACTGGCCGCCGCAGGATTCGCTATTAGGTTTCGCATGCGGAAATCGCATCGTGTTCAGTCATAAGCCTTTCGTGAGAAGAAAAGGGAGAACCCTAAAGCTCTTATAGAAAGACACCTTAAGACCAGAGACCGGTGGGAAATTATGAAAAGAGCGGTGATCTTCCTTCTAGCGATGTCACTTCTATTGCCGATGCTTGGCATGATGCCGGTGCATTCACAGAAGAAGGTTGTGGCTCTTGACGGAACTTTCAGAACGCTGCCGGACGGCACGAAACTGTACAGAGTAAAGGACGTCTACACGACGGGTTTCGCGGAGCTTCTAAGGGATTTGAAAGGCAACCTAACTGCGTGGGGGTATGAAGTTAGAGAGATAAACGGATTGACAAGCGAGAATCTGAGAGGCGCGGACGCACTAGTAGTTGCCAAACTATACGACCCGTCAGTCAACTACACGTCAGCTGAGATCTCGGCTGTGGCTGCCTGGTTCAAGACTGGCGGGAAGTTCCTATATGCAGGGAGCGACAGCGACTTTGTTGAACCTTACTACGCTGCGAAGGTAGGTAACTTCAAACAGGACCAGCCCAACCAAATCCTCGCCGCAGTTGGGTCATCTCTCAGAATAGAGTTTGTCTCTGTGGAAGATGCTGTTGGTTTCGGTGGAATCGGTGCGCCCTACAGGGTATTTGCAAACGAAACAGCTGGAGGAGTTAACAGGGAAGCGTGGGCAGGAACAATCACCAAGGGGCTCTCGAGGGTTCTGTTCCACGGACCTGCAATAGTCATTGGATTCAAGGAAGGAAAGCACGTACCCATCGACCAAGTACTGGATGAGAACACCATGTGGCTGTTCCGGACCACAGAGAAAGGAGCAATCGTGCACAATACACCAACTCCCACGAAAGTAGTCGCCCCCGGACAAAGGGGGAGATTCGTGCTTGCGGCAGCTCAGAAGGTGCGAGTAGACGGACCCTATAGCAAAGTTGTTGCAGCGGGAGAATCCATAATGGGAGACAGAAACAGCTGCACGGCCGTGGAGAGAGGCGTTACACTTCAGGGAATGCAGTACGTCAAGAACGTCTTGGAATGGGGCCTCACGGTCGAACAAGTGCCCATCGATTACATGACATACGGGATTGTCGCAGTCGTCGTGGTGGTAGGGGCCGTTTCTGCTGTCGTAGTGCTTCGCAAGAGGAAGAAGAAATAGGAGTAGACGCTCCTCCTTCCCTTTTTTTGTAGACGCGAAAAAGGCAGAGGATGCCAATCATGAATATGAGATCCAAGTCCGGAATTACGAAGGTCGTGGCCGTTGTACTTGTGGTTGTTATAGTCGCCGTTGTAGGTGCGTCTATCTACATTCTTACTCCACCAGTGAAACCTCCACCAGCCAAGAAGGTTCTAAGGGTAATCACGCGGCATGACACGGCCATAACAGGTCTTGCCTATGACAAGTTCCTTGCGTCGGAGATCGCAAAGAAGTACGGCATAAGCGAAGCGCTGTTCGTCAATGTAGCCGCCCCATTGTGGAGAGACACTGTAAGAAGCTACCAACAACGCGGAGAGCCTTTCGATGTCGCTTGGGGAGGCGGGCCCACCTTGTTCGATGAGATGGTGATGTCCGGGTTCGTTGCGCCTCTCACTAGGCCGGATACACTGAAAGTTGCAAACCAGATTCGAGACGAGATCGGCGGAGCACCACTAAAACGTCTGGGTCCTGACAAGAAGATAGTCTGGGTCGCGGCGGCCATCTCCTCGTTTGGCTTCATAATCAACTACGACATGCTTGAGAAGTACAAGCTTCCAGAACCCAAGCTATGGGAAGACCTTGGTGGCGTCGAGTTGGCTAAGGTTCTGCCGAAACCAGCAGTCTCGTACGCGAGCCCTAAGCTTTCCACGTCCCACACACGAATCTATGAGATCATTTTGCAGAAGTTCGGCTGGGATCGTGGGTGGAGCATTCTCGCCAGAATGGCGGCAAATGGAAGGAGCTATCCTGGTTCTGTTGAGGCTCTGAGCGCCGTTCAAAGCGCTGAAGTTGCCTTTGGCATTGCAATAGATTTCTACGGGTATCAATCGGAGGTGCAGTTTCCAAGGACCAAGTATGTTCTTCCCTTCAACCAGTCAATCGTGAATGGCGATCCGATAGCACTCCTAACAACAACGAAAGACTCCGATATGGCTCAGGCGTTCATCGAGTGGGTCCTATCTGTTGAGGGACAGAAGATCTGGCTCCACCGCGATATCAACCGTCTTCCAATCAGAGAGGATCTATTCAAAACGCCTGAAGGACAAGCAAGGAAGGATCTCTATCGAAACTTCAACGTGACCCTAAACAACATAGGAATACAGTTCGACGATGAACTCGCTCTCAAATATGAGTTCGCGCTCAGAGAATACTTCGACGCAGCCTTCGCGGATACACACTATGATTTGGTCTCAGTTTGGCAGAAGCTCACAAGCGCGTACACGCAAGGCAAGATGTCAAAGGCAAGATTTGAGGAGCTTGCGTTTGAGCTAGGTAAACCTCTGTCATGGAAGCAAGCTGGGGCAACAGTCACATTTACGCAGGAGTACGCGATCTCCATCAACGAGAGGATAAAGGATCCAGCTACGGCTTCAGAGTTCGCGAAGACTTGGAGGATAGCGGCGACAGATCGATACCGATACATACTAGGTTTGATACCTTCCTAGACTAGAAGGCCAAATGGGATCGAACGCGTCAAACGATGAGGGAACTCCAAGAACCTCAAGGCCTTTCTCCATCCCAAGCCTTCGGCTAACAATTCGAAACCTTGCTTGGCAGATGGATCCGCTCTCTTGGGCGCAGCTCTCTCTCGTACTTGCAGTATTTCTTGTCTTTCTGATTGCCCCGCTCTTGGCGATCACCTATCGCGCCCTGCAAGCTGGAGTGAGATGGTTCCAATTCATATTTACTGACCCTTTCTATTTTGGTCTGCGATTATCGTTCGGCAAAGATCCTCCGTTCGTCCTGATCGAAGGAATCCGAGGGACCCTGTTCGCTTTCTCAGGAACTAATATACTTCTTGTCAGAGGCTACGACCTAGGCGTCATCCCGAACTCTATCATCGTTGCTCTCGCCACCACGCTCCTATCATCTCTGATAGGCTTCTCCCTTGCGTTCATCTTTGCCCGATACAGGTTCCGTTTCTCTGAGCCTTTGAGAATAGCTCTCATGGCGCCGTTGCTCTCAACTCCATTCGTTGGAGCGATAGGGCTCAAGAGAATGATCATCGCAGACGGAGTCCTAAACTCGATCCTATACGGTGAGCTGCGTCTACTTCCATTTCGCATAGAGCTAACAGATTTCGCTGCAGTGATCTTCGTTCAGACTCTGCTCTTCTATCCGATAGTCTTCCTGAATGTGTACACAGCCATCGCAAACATTGATCCGACAATGGAGGAACAAGGGGAGAACCTGGGAGCCTCTGGCTTCAAACTCTTCAGAAGCGTAACCCTTCCCCTCGCCACTCCAGGTCTAGAAGCAGGCGCACTTCTGGTGTTCATTCTGAGCCTTGAGGACTTAGGAACTCCAATCGTCTTCGTCGGGACGCTCGCACAGAAGGTTCTTACGTTCCAAGCCTTTCAAAGAATGTTCACACCTGCTGGCTACATATCCGAAGAGGCAACGGCGCTTGCGCTTATTCTTCTTGGACTTTCAGCAGCGACCTTCGTAGTGATCAGGAAATACGTGAGCCTCAGACGGTATGCGATGTTGACCAAGGGAGGAATCTGGCGGCCGAGAAGAAGAACGTTATCTTTTGCCACAACAGTGCTTGTGTATGTCCTGTGCCTGTCCGTCCTGTTTGCTGCATTGCTTCCCCATATTGGCGTCATACTCCTCGCTTTTGCCGGACAATGGGGAAAAGGTGTGCTTCCTGACTACTTTACGCTCGACAACTTCGTTCACATCTTCAGCGACAGATACACGTTTCAGTCAATGACGAACAGCGCCATCTATGCAGCATCTGCTACGATGATAATAGTTCTGCTGGGCGTCAGCGCCGCATACTTGGTCTCGAGGAAGAAAGTCGTAGGTATGTCTATGCTGGATACGTTGGTAACGATGCCAATCGCGATACCTGGGATCGTTATAGCGACCGGACTCTTTCTAATATTCCTCCCAACTCCTCTCTCGCCCATCGCTACGGCCGCCCCGCTTCTCATAATGTCCTATACGATTAGGAAGTTTCCGTTCACGGTTCGATCAGTCTTCTCGGGACTGGAGCAAACCGATAAGGCCTTGGAGGAGGCGGCCGTTAGCGTCGGCGCGAGCAAGGCGAGAACCTTTCTTCTTATTGCGATCCCGCTCGTCTTGATGAATATACTTGCAGGATCTATGCTCTCCTTCATCTACTCGATGTCGGAGGTGAGCACAAGCATAGTGATCGGAGCTGCGAACCCGCCAACGGCGCCGATGACTTTCAAGATGTATGAGAAGTACTACGCCCTTGGCGGAGGGATGTTTCCCGCCGCGGCGATGGGCGTAGTTTTGATGACTGTTCAACTGGTCATGATCGTGGGAGCAAATCTGATTTTGCGAAGGAGAGCAACTGCTCTAATTGGTGTTTGACGGTTGGTGATGCAGGATGCTTATCGAGACCCATGACCTTGAGAAACGCTTTGGCAAAGTTGTGGCTATAGACCACGCCTCATTGAGAATCGATCATGGTGAGTTGTATACGCTTCTAGGACCAAGTGGCTGCGGAAAGACCACGTTTCTGCGATCCATCGCCGGATTTGAACTCCCAGATTCTGGAACTGTCAAGTTTGATGGCGCCGACGTGACTATGCTTCCCCCACACAAGAGGAACACTGGCATGGTCTTCCAGAACTACGCGCTTTGGCCGCATATGACCGTGTTCGACAACATAGCATTTGGATTGCGAATCAGGAAGTTGTCTAACCAAGAGACTAGGAAAAGGGTGGAGGAAGTCTTGCGAATGGTCCGCTTGGAAGGGTTGGGGAGTAGAACTCCGCATCAGTTGAGTGGAGGGCAGCAACAGAGAGTTGCTGTCGCGAGGGCGCTGGTGATCAACCCGCAGGCTCTCCTTTTCGATGAACCATTGAGCAATCTGGACGCAAAGCTCAGGCTTGAGATGAGAGCTGAGATAAAGAGGATACAGAGAGGCCTAGGAATCACGACTCTCTACGTTACCCATGATCAGGAAGAAGCGATGAGCATCTCCGACCGAATCGCCATCATGCACATTGGCAAGGTCATGCAGGTTGGAACCCCAATGGACATATACTTCCACCCCGAGAACTCTTTCGTCGCCGACTTCATCGGGCAGGGAACATTTCTGACCGGAAAGGTCGAATCCGCAGGGAAGATTGTCAAGATTGAGCTTGATGACGGAAAGTTTGTGGAAGCCGTGGCCTCTGATCCATCCAATCCGCCGGTTGAGGGCGAGAAGGCGTTGGTCACGATAAGACCTGAGAACTTTCAGGTTGGGGAACAGGGAAATAACGTATTCCACTGCGAAGTCTATCATGTCTCGTTCCTAGGGAAGAGCCAGCGGATAATGGCGAAAATGAATGATAAGACGCTGATTGTCGAGGCTCCGCCCGAGTTCAGATTCCGGGTAGGAGAGAAGATCGCAGTCTCATCTCAGACAGAGAAGACCTTAGCGATACGTGTGTAGGTTCCCCAGAACAATGCAAGCTGCAATCTAGAAGAGTCAGCCCGAACCCTGCCGCGCCTTCAACCGTCTTCCGGCAGTTCTCCGTCGTCCTCTCCTTCCCGAGGTAGCCCGACTCACAACAAGTCGATCCCCGATCACATCCACCTTGATCCGCTCCTCCTCCAAAAAAGGAAAACATGAGTCATCCGTCAACTTCGTCGGCAAATAGATCCTGGGAGAGCGATAGACCACACCCCTTCTCCTACCTGGCTTCTTCACGACTGCTAGTTTCGTTAGGATTTGCTTTACCAAACGCAGCACCTTTCCAACATCCATTTTCTTACGCAATCGCCTTAATAAGCTCTTTCGACTAATCCGGCCGAAGAAGAAACAACAAGAGCCGCCGAATAAGACAAAGTGGGGCCAGCAGGAGCGCTCGCTGGACGACCGAAAGGGCGCCCGCGTGTGACTAGCGCATGGGGTCTTTTGGTCTGCGGATCTAGGGGTTGACATCGAAGGAGATTCTGAACCGATCGTCTAGGACACTGAGCGAGCCTAGCTGGAAACGTCCGATCTCTCGGATATCGTTGACATGGGTCCCTCCACAGGGTATTCCTTCGCAGCCTTCGATCGTTACAACCCTTAGGTTAGTGTTCGTGGGAAGTCGTGCGAGATTAGGCGCACCTGGTGCCATGAGAAGCGCTTCCTCTCTAGTCACTAGTAGAGATGCAACCTTTGTCCCTATTGGAATCAACTCGTTTTCCATCTTCTCAGCAAGATGCAGTTGCTCCGTCGAGGGTGCTTCGCCGAGGTAGCCTATGTAGCTCTCGTCTCCAACCCATGAATCAGTCGTCTCAACGCGCTTCCCCAGCACTTTCGATAAACAGTGGTCAAAGAGGTGGGCAGCGGTGTGCTTCCTCATACATCGGTACCTGAGGTCCCACTCTATTTCCATCTGCGCTGATCCGATCTCGGGCATGCCCCGTACATACTTCCCCCAGTGTACGACTACGCCGCTCGCACTCATGACTTTTCTTACGTCAAAGATCATGGTGTCAGTTGAAATCTTTCCCTTGTCTGAAGGTTGTCCTCCGGATTTGGGGTGAAAGATGGACTTGTCTGGGATTAGATATGCACTTTTCCGATCGTCTGGCTCAACCCTGAGTATATTGCACGTAGCTTCCTTCAGATACGGATCGCCCAAGTAGAGCAACTCTGTTTCAGCAACGTCTCGTACAAGGTTCTCAAGATTCATGAGCGCTCGCGTCAAGATATTTGCTTGTCAGAATTTGACTCTTAAAGCCTTGGTTTAGCAATCCTGATGAGAAATCCTTGTCACAAGAAAATCTCTCGAAAAACGAAGTCTGCAGCGAGTGATGCGGCTAGGAATAAGCTTTCATACTAGATACCAAGTCTCTAGCGCCCCGTAGGGATTGAGACGCTTGTTGCGAGAAGTCAGATGGCACGGAAGAGGAGGGCAGGGAGTGGTTACAGTCAGCAGACTCCTAGCTTACGCCGCCCTCATGGAGGGAAAACATGTCCAAGCGTTTCCTGAGTTTGGTCCAGAGAGAACTGGGGCGCCCATTCTAGGCTTCACTAGAATCAGCGATGAGCCTATTGATATTCACAGTCAGGTCTACACTCCTAGCTCTGTCGTGGTTCTTGATCCTACTCTGTTGAAGAATGTGGATGTGACTGAGGGACTGGTCAAGGAAGGCAAGGTTGTGCTGAATACACAGAAAAAGGCAGCTGAGATACGTGGTAGCCTTCGCAGAGCAGACGTTGTCTGCTACACGATTGATGCGACGAGAATCGCTCTGGATGTGCTTGGCAGGCCGATATTCAACACTGCGATGCTCGGAGCCCTGATCAAAGTCGAGCCTCTGGCGAAGATCGACTCAGTTGTCAAGGCGCTCAAGGAGAGATTTCCAGGCCCCCTTGCTGAAAAGAACATTGAGACGATAAGAATGGCATACGATAAGGTGAGTTCTCAATGAGTAGAGATCGAGGGAAACCTGGTTGGAGATCGTTGCCGATCGGCTCAGCGGTTCTTGAGCCTGGATCATCGGTTAAGTACAAGACAGGAGACTGGAGAGCCTTTCGGCCGATTTTGGATGAGAAGAAGTGCACTAACTGTCTCATATGTTGGATTTTCTGTCCGGAGCCTGCAATACGGCGCAAGGAGAAGACCGTGGAAATCGACTACGACTTCTGTAAGGGTTGTGGGATCTGTGCGGCAGAATGTCCCGTGAAGGCGATCACAATGACGGAGGAATGAGGAAGATGAGAACAAGAATGGGATTCACCGGAGATGAAGCTCTGGCTTATGCCGCCAAACAGTCAACAGTTGATGTTGTTTCGGCCTATCCTATTACGCCTCAAACAATAATGGTCGAGCTCTTCAGCGAATACGTCGCCAATGGAGAGGTTCATACAAACTTCGTCTGTGTGGAATCTGAGCATTCAGCCATGTCAGCATGCGTAGGCGCAAGCTTGACGGGAGCTAGAGTATTAACCGCGACGGCCAGCCAAGGACTTGCACTTATGCATGAGATGATGTACATAGCTTCGGGCCTTCGATGCCCCATCGTTATGGGCGTGGCGAACCGAGCTCTCTCCGCTCCGATTAACATTCACGGAGACCAGTCCGATATGATGGGGTCAAGGGACTGCGGTTGGGTGCAGATCTACTGTGAGAACGCGCAGGAGTCCTATGACTGGACTTTGCAGGCGTTCAAGATCGCAGAGGACCCTGATGTTTTGCTGCCGGTCACAGTCAACTTGGATGGGTTCATTCTCTCGCATGCTATGGAGGGTCTAGAAGTGCTGACTGATGAGGAGGCAAAGAGGTTCCTCCCGCCGAGAAAGGTGGACTGCAGGCTTGATCCCAGGAAGCCAGCTACCATAGGGGCGCTGTGCCTCCCAGACTATTACTTTGAGTTCAAGAAGCAGCAGGACGAAGCCATGAAGCATGTGCCAACAGCTCTTCTCAGGACGGCGGAGGAGTACGCCAAGCTGAGTGCGCGGCGGTATGGCATACTGAATGCATTCGAGACGGATGACGCAGACGTTACGATTGTATGCCTTGGGAGCACGGCCGGCACAGTCCGGTCTGTCGTGAAAGAGCTTCGTGCGAAGGGTAAGAAAGTGGGCTTGGTGAGCCCATGGCTTTATCGTCCGTTTCCGACCAAGG
>Ga0315312_1000882_pt1 | contig 27906 bp, 19 predicted proteins | sample TDP7_MG_FD_203629 | JGI IMG/M metagenome (GOLD analysis project Ga0315312, IMG submission 203629) | Freshwater sediment microbial communities from Lake Towuti, South Sulawesi, Indonesia - TDP7 | ecosystem: Environmental > Aquatic > Freshwater > Lake > Sediment | place: Indonesia: South Sulawesi... | reverse complement strand
ACAGATATATTCGCCCGGTCCAAGCATTGCGACAATCTCCAACATAGGTTACTATTTCTATGTTGAAAATGTCGGCCAGAGGGACCGAAACTATTTAAAAAATCTCTGTTTTGCTGCTACAGTCTCTAATATCTGCAATTTATTTTGTCCACAACCTTTTTTGCGTCTATTTCGGTTAGCCCTGCCATCACATGGCGGGGTTTTTCTTTTTCCCTGCCATCACATGGCGGGGTCATAATTCCTGGAATTTTACCAAGAAACGAGTACAATCAGACAACTATGGGACAGATCAAAGTTCTTGACCAGAATATGATCAATATGATCGCAGCCGGCGAGGTAATCGAACGGCCTGCCAGCGTGGTCAAGGAATTGATGGAAAATAGCATCGATGCAGGGGCGACAAAAATAGTCGTGTCCATCGAAGATGGCGGTAGAAAACTAATCTCGGTAGCCGACAACGGCTGCGGAATAGACGCCGAAGACTTATCCTTAGCATTTGAGCCACACACCACCAGCAAAATCAGAACCACTCAAGACCTTCGGGCTATATCAACGCTTGGCTTTAGAGGCGAAGCACTGGCCAGCATCGCCTCAGTAACCCAGATCAGAGCTGTAAGCAGAGCAAAAGATTCGGCGATAGCTAACTGTATTGAGATTGACTGCGGCAATAAAAGTAGCATCAGCCCTTGCAGTGCCGATTATGGCACAACAATACACGTAAGAGACCTCTTTTACAAATTGCCGGCCAGGCGCAAGTTCTTGCGAACCGCCAACACAGAAATGGGTCACATTATCGAGCAGTTTACCCGCATCGCACTGGCCAACAACAAGCTGGATATGATGCTGACACACAACGGCAGAGAGCTTTATCACTTGTCAGGCAGCCAAAGTCTGCATCAGCGAATAGTTGAGCTATTTCCATCGGAAATCTCTGAAAATCTGATTGAAGCTGAAAGCGATGAAAAACAAATGCACATTTTTGCCCTATTGGGTACGCCCGGGGCGTCAAGAACAAGCAACGTATTCCAATATCTGTTTCTAAATGGCCGATTCATCCGCGACAAGTTCATCTCGCACGCGATCAAAGAAGCATATCGCGGCAGCTTAGAGCCGGATAGATTCCCTGTTATTTTCCTATTCATTCAAATGCCCTACGAAGACTACGACGTAAACGTGCATCCCACGAAAATTGAGGTGCGTTTCTATAACGCCAATCTTGTTCATTCTCAGATACTGGGGTGTCTGCGGGAAAAGCTCTTAAGCACGGAATTTCAAACGCCAGCGAGATTGCCAGCAGCAGCCGGGACGGAATCAACAACCAGGCAGCCAGCGGATATTTCCAAGACCTCTGCCAGAAGCCAGAAAATTGCTGACGCGATGGCTGAATTCTTCAAGAAGCATAGACCCATTCAAACGCAACAGCAATTCGGCCCTGCACCGGCAAGACACTCCGGCAAGCCGTCTGCTGAAGTACAACCGATAGCCCAGGACCGTGTGCACTACCAGCAACAGCAAATCGCTACGGCAGAAGCCAAATTCCTGCAGATACACGACAGCTTTATTATCCAGCAGACGGATGACGGATTTGTCATCGTCGACCAGCATGCGCTGCATGAGCGGATACTCTATGAAGATCTATCCAGGCGAATATCTGCTGGCAAGCTCGAGTCCCAGCGGCTCTTGATACCAGAGAGCTTTGAGATAACTGATACTCAAGCGGATGCGGTGCGAACCAACGCCAAGCTTATCGAACAGTTGGGAATAGAACTTGTACCCTTTGGTCCCAGAATCATGGCCATACAGGCATTTCCAATTATATTGGCAAGGGCAACACCTGTTGACTTTGTCCAGGACTTGATTGACCTATTAACCGATAAAGCTGCCGAACTGGACGCCGAGAGACTTCTTGAGGAAATTCTGAACATGGCTGCGTGCAAGGCAGCAATCAAAGCGGGGCAAAGACTAAGTGACGCTGAAATACAACAACTGCTTGCAGATAGGCATCGCACAGAACGTGCAGGGCGGTGTCCCCACGGAAGACCCACTACAATAAAATTCTCAATAAGCGATCTGGAAAAGCAGTTTAAGAGGACATAAATGAACAAGTGGTGGTGGCTATTGCTGATACTCTTATATTTTGCCGGCGCTGGATTTCTTTTGCTTAACATGCTTGCAGATCAAGGTCCGACCGCTGCTGCCCCAGCAACTGCCGTCAACAGGATTGTCACCCTTGCGCCAAACCTCACTGAAATTCTCTTTGCGCTGGGCCTCGCGGAAAAAGCCGTTGCTGTTTCCAGCGACAGTGACTATCCGCCCGAGGCAGCTAACAAGAATAAGGTCGGGACATTCTGGCAACCCAACACTGAAGCCATCATAGCATCCAAGCCGGACCTGGTGATTACAGAATGGTTTGAGCAGCAAAAATCGGTAGCAGAAGCTTTGAAACGCCTCGGCTACCGGGTTTTGACACTGAAAATCGAGAGCATTGAAGATCTGTTGGCCGCAATCAAAAAAATTGGCGCTGCTACAGGCACCCAAAACCATGCCGATCAACTGGCCAACGACATCGCTAATCGGCTGGACAATCTGCGGTCGAAACTTGCTGCCAGAAACAAAGTCAAAGTTCTGTGGGTAGTGCAGACTGAACCCTTACGGGTAGCCGGCAAAAACACCTTCTTAAATGAGCTGATCGAGTTAGCCGGTGGAGAAAATGCTATCGGCCCTACTATTCAACAGTATCCGCCCCTAAGTGCCGAAGAGCTTTTGGCCTGCGGTGTAGAGATAATAATCCAGTCGGCGATGGGAACCGACAATATTCCTGAGCAACAGCGCGCAGCGGAGAAATTTTGGAGCAAATGGCCGAGCCTACCTGCTGTCAAGAATAACAGAATTTATGTTATTGATCCGGACACCACGCTGAGATTAGGCCCAAGATTGTGCCAGGGACTGGAACTGGTTGCGCATTGTTTGCACCCGGATATTCATAAACACCAACAAGAAACTGCGTTAGGAATCAGGTAAACCAATGGCTCAACTCCTGACCGCAAGAAGTCTGGCAATTAGAGTCTTGCTCTGCCTGGCGGTCCTTGCCGTTGTGATGGGCTTATGCACGCTGGTCGGTTCGCAAAAGGTTTCGCTGGAAAAAGTTTTCGCTGGTCCCGGCCGGTCGCCAGGCGAGAACGTCGATTATGAAATCCTGATCGGCATCAGACTGCCGCGAGTGGTCTTGGCTGCTTTGGTGGGAGCGGCCTTAGCCAGTTCAGGAGTGGTGTTGCAGGCGATACTGCGAAATCCGCTGGCGGACCCTTATATTCTGGGAATATCGAGCGGCGCAGGATTGGGCGTAATTACTGCTGTCTTGACCGGAATAAGTTGGACGTTCTGGGGCGGCTCGGCGCTGTCAGCTTTTGCATTTGCCGGAGCGATTATCACGGTCTGGCTGGTTTGGCTCATCGGGCGTGCTGCCGGAAAGTCCCAGGTGACAAGTCTGCTACTGGCTGGCGTGGTAATAAATGCCTTTTTTTCAGCGATTATTATGTTTCTTACATCCATAGCCAGAAGTGACCAGGTATACTCCACCATATTCTGGCTGATGGGCAATATAACAGAAAAGGATATATCCGCACTGGGCGTCAGCGCAGGCTGCATCCTGGCAGGGATTATTGGCTTATTTAGCGTATCTTATAGGCTGAATATTCTGAGCTTAGGAGAACAGGAGGCAAAAAGCCTTGGTGTGGACACGGCAAAAACCAGGGTAACTGCCTTCGCCCTTGCAGCTTTTATAACTGCCACCGCAGTGAGCTTAAGTGGGCTGGTCGGGTTTGTGGGCCTGGTCGTCCCTCACGGAGTCCGCCTGGTAGCTGGGCCTGACCATCGGCAATTGCTGCCTATCAGCGCGATAATAGGCGGTGCATTTCTCGTTGCCACTGACACACTGGCGCGGATAATCGTCGCCCCTGCCCAGCTTCCTGTGGGGGTAATTACAGCAATCGCTGGCGGGCCCTTCTTCTTGGTTTTGCTGGCCAGATATAGTAGAAAAATCAGTTGGCTAAAATGAGCATTATACAAGTCAAAAATCTAAGCTTCGCATATACCCTGCAAAGCCCAATTTTGAAAGATGTCAGCTTTGATGTGAAGGCGGGGACATTTTTTGCCATAGCTGGGCCGAATGGCGCAGGCAAAACCACTCTATTAAACCTGCTCTGCGGACTGCTCAGGCCCCAGGCTGGCTCTATAACGATAGACACGACCCGAATAGAATCGTATTCAGTAAGAAAACTCGCGCAAAAAGTAGCTGTCGTACGCCAGGAATTTGTGCCTGTTTTCGACTTCACGGTCGCGGAGGTCGTCTCGATGGCAAGGACGCCATATTTGGGCACATTTGGATTTGATGGAAAGATAGATAAAGAGGCAGTTAATGAAGCCCTTGAGGCGACTGACACAGCCCAGTTCGCGATGCGACCAATGAAAAACCTCAGCGGAGGCGAACGACAACGAGTCTTCATCGCCAGGGCTCTTGCGCAGAATACCACTATTATGCTTTTGGACGAGCCGACCAGCTTCCTGGATTTGAAACATCAAGTCCATATATATGATTTACTCAAAGCTGCTCAGCTTGAAAAAGGCAGAACAATCGTAGCGATTACCCACGATATCAACCTGGCAGCCCAATATTGCGACCAAATCCTGCTCCTGACAGGCAGTCCACAGGACGCCTTTCGGCGGAAACCGCCGATGCAAGGCCCAGAAAACGGCACCCAAAATCGCCCCACTTACCTTATTGGCGAGGCCAAAGACATCTTCTCGCCGGCGCAAATTGAGGAAGTCTTCGGCGTTAAAGTCTTTGCCGGCAAGATCGGCAAAGAAAATTTTTTCATTCCTCTGGGCAAGTTTGCCAAAGACAGTGGGCAAGCCAGCATCTCATAAGAGGGCTATTATCGGTACTAACCACGCAAGCCAACATACGTAAGCACTTTTCTGTCAAAGACTTACTACTGTGAACAACCCATTCTGGTTAATCGCCGGCATGTATTCTGACATATAGCAAATTTGGATAAGATAGCCTCTATACAACAAAGCTTATTGTGTGTATAATATTGGTTTATGTTGAATTGCCATCTACCGTCCGGCAATCAGAAAGGTGCATAGGAAGTGGTAGAGAAACGAAAAAAAGCTCCAGGTAAAAACGGCCAGGCCAAGCTGAAGAAAAGTCATCTCAGCGCACCTGATATTAAGCACTTCAAGCAAATGCTGTTGGAAAAACGCACGGAAATTCTGCGAAATGTGAGCGAAATCGAGGAAGAAACTCTCAGGAAATCCCGCCTGGACGCGACTGGAGACTTATCAAGCATGCCCATCCACATGGCTGACCTCGGAAGTGACAACTACGAGCAAGAGTTCGTGCTGGGGTTGATGGATAGTGAAAGGAGACTACTGCGAGAGATCGACGATGCACTGCAGCGCATAGAAGACGGAATCTATGGCATTTGTGAAGGCACGAGCAAACCAATACCCAAAGCTCGACTTAATGCTCAGCCCTGGGCTCGATACTGTGTCGAGTATGCCCGAATGTTGGAACAAGGCACAGTAAGAGAGCAGGAGTAACCGATTCAAAGCCCGCAATAGCGTAGATGCAATAATAAGGCAAAAGAAAAGACGCCTGGTTTGACGCATAGGACAATAGACCGATATCTTAGCATGACACACAGATGCCCAATCTGTCACAAAATCGTTAGAGCATCGCCCCAAAAACAATCCGAAAGGGCAAAATTCTTTCCTTTCTGCTCCGAGCGATGCAAACTGGTCGACCTGGGTGCCTGGCTGGATGCAAGATACAGAATAGTGTCCGAGCGGCAGGTCCAGCAGCCCAGCGAACCACCCGCTATTTGTCCCGACCGTACTCCGGGCAAGCAATAGATGCAAGAATTTGCAAGCAAAAATGTCACAAAATTTGTTGAAATCCCCCGTAAATAGGCTATATGTATTTGCAGCCGTTTCTCGCAGGGGCAATGGTAACTGTAACCCTTTTGAAAGGAAGCAAAATGGCTAGTGAAAAAGAATCGTCGCCGTTGTTTGAGAACCTTCTCTTTCCAAAAATATTCCAGACTTTCCGCATAGCCATTCAGCCGAGCAAATTGATAATCGCTCTTATGGCGGCGGCCGTCCTGTGCATGGCTGGTTGGATCATGGACTACGTAGCCGCTGCCACATCAGTTGCGCAATCCGAAGCTGGCATATTCTCCAGCCTGTGGGATTCACTTGCTACAAGGTTTCATGGTGCAGTGTATTGCCTGCTATTACTCGACATAGCTGGCGTAACTACAAACGTCACTGAGTGTTTTGAGGCAATCGCAGATACTGCAAGAAACCATTACGTTTACAGTATTGTTTATATTGCGATAACACTTGTTGTGCTTTCGGTTGCCGGCGGTGCTATCTGCCGAATTGCGGCGCTACAGTTTGCGCGGGGCGAAAAACCCGGAATTGGCGAGGCCCTGAACTTTAGCACAAAAAGATTCTTGAGTCTTTTCGCGGCCCCCTTGACCCCCTTGGGCATCATTGTCTTCATAGGCGTATTTATCTTTGTGTTGGGTCTGATAGGCAATATACCATGGGTAGGGGAATTGTTAGTGGGGCTATGTATGCCGCTGACCTTGCTCGCAGGCGGGCTGATAGCGGTGGTCTTAATAGGAGCAGTAGCGGGGTTTAATCTGATGTTCCCGGCAGTAGGATATGACGATGCGGACTGCTTTGACGCGATAAGTCGTGCCTTCAGCTACGTATACGCAAAACCATGGCGAATGGGTTTCTACACCGCTTTGGCCGCGATTTATGGGGCAGCTTGTTACATGTTCGTAAGGTTTTTTGCGTTCTTGCTGCTGTGGGTTTCGCACCGGAGTCTGCAACTGGGCATTCTGGGGGGCAACAGCAAGCTTAAAATCATCTGGCCGCAGCCAACCTTCGTCGACTTCTTTGGCGGTTCAGCCGCAGCAGCCAGCAAATGGACAGAGTTAGTCGCGGCTTTTTTGGTATACGTATTCGTGTTGGCAATAATCGGATTAGTAATTGCTTTTGTAGTGAGCTTCTACTTTTCAGCTAATACTGTGATTTACGCGCTGATGCGTAACAAAGTTGATAATACCGCTCTGGAGGATGTCTACACCTATCCAGAAGAAAAGGAAACTCAGCCGAGCACACCTGAATCCAAACCCGAGGAAAAACCAGAGCCGGAAAAACAGCCGGATTCGTCACATCCAGCAGACTGACAAAAGAACTGCCGTTCTATTGTCGAAAATTGTGCTGGAGGAGCGGCAGCATTGGACCGCGTCGGTAATTTCTTGACATCAGCCTAAGCCGTTTCTATATTTGCGCTTGCGAACGATTATAGGCAGAGCTATGGTGCCTTTGAAAATATGTCTGAGTTCCAAAATAATACACAGCAAAAAAACCAAAATCAAAGCCTCTTACAATTACCCATCTCCCCCCCTACTACACTACTGAGATTTCGCAAGCCGCTGATTATACTCGCCCACATAATTGCCTTTGCCGCCTCCTTGATGCTTTCCTTCCTGGTGCTAAATGATATGAAATTTCCAGGCCTTAGCCAGGTAGGCACCATTTGGTTTGTAAAATATTATATTCCTTTCTTACCGCTCTTTATCCCCATCAAGTTAGTAGTATTTGGGCTTTTCAAGCAATATCGTGGCTGGTGGCGCTATGTAGGGATTTCCGACCTTCTTGGGATTCTGCGAGCTTCACTGGTAAGCACTATAATTATCGTAGCCTTGTTGTTTCCGCTAAGGCCGTATATCGGATTCCTCCGCAAAAATTTGCCAGAGATAGAGACTGTCGATGGTATAGTTATGGCCGATATGTTCAGCACAATTCTGCTGCTGGGCGGCCTTCGCATGGTAATCCGCCTATACTACGAGGAATTCCGCACGGTCGCAGGCAGCCGACTTAAAAGATTTCTTATAGTCGGCGCGGGCAACGCTGGCGAAGCGCTTTTGCGAGAGATACACCGTATGCCTATAGCGCAATATGAGGTCATAGGCTTTATTGACGATGACCGTGTCAAACAAGGCCTTGACATTCATGGCATCCCGGTCCTTGGTACTGTCGAGCAACTGCCGAAAATCTGCGCCGACCGGAATATTGGAGAAATTGCCATCGCCATGCCCTCAGCGAGCCATCAGCAGCTAAGGCGGGTCATTCAGGTGTGCCAGGGCGCTAAAATCCGGTTCCGAACAGTACCAGCAATCACCGACATTGCCTCGGGCAAGTTCCGCGTCTCTCAGATTCGAGATGTTGATATCAATGACCTACTGGGTAGACAAGTCGTCCAACTTGACCAGGACTCAATAGAAGTCTTTGCCAAAGATAAAGTGATTCTGGTCACTGGGGCCGGTGGTTCGATTGGCTCAGAAATGTGCCGACAGCTATGTAGATTTAATCCCAAGCTGCTCTTACTCGCTGAACAGGCTGAGAACCCACTATTTTACATTGAGCGAGAACTGCAAAGGCAATTCCCAGCCGTCCACCTCGAGGCAATCATCTGCGATATTACCGATAAACTGCGCGTAGAGCACATTTTCGAGAAATACAAGCCAGAAGTCGTGATTCACGCCGCTGCCCACAAACACGTGCCGCTGATGGAACTTAACCCTGGAGAGGCTATCAAGAATAACGTTGTGGGTACAAAGGTGATTGCGGATGCTGCTGACCACTTCGGCACGGCTAATTTCGTGTTGATTAGCACCGACAAAGCTGTCAACCCAACCAGCATAATGGGCTCATCCAAGCGAATCGCAGAAATGTATATTCAGGATTCAAGTAGAACCAGCCAGACAAATTTTGTCACCGTTCGGTTTGGCAATGTGCTGGGCTCAGACGGCTCGGTCGTGCCCATCTTCAAAAAGCAAATCGCCGAGGGCGGGCCAGTAACCGTGACACACCCACAGATGAAGCGCTACTTTATGACCATACCCGAAGCCAGTCAACTGGTGCTGCAGGCAGCAACGATGGGAAAGGGAGGCGAAATCTTTGTGCTGGATATGGGCGAGCCGGTAAAAATCGTGGACCTGGCCAAAGAGCTTATTACCCTCAGCGGCTTCAGGCCCGGCGAAGACATTGAAATAGCTTTCACCAATCCCCGTCCCGGCGAGAAACTTTTCGAAGAACTATCAATAGAAGGCGAAGATATGCAGCGCACCAGGCATCCCAAAATCAGGATATGGAAAAACATCCCGATGGACCGGGATAAGCTTCACGCCGGGATAGACGAACTGGTAGTAATCGCCCAGACGCAAAACTACAGCGAGATAGCTCAAAAAATCAAAGAGCTGGTTCCTGAATACATCGGTGGCAATACAGCGGACAACTATCAAACTCAATAACTACCACAGGCACAAGTACACTGCTAAGACCACAAGCGCAGGATAAAAGCCGCTTCCTTGAAAAAAAGCGGCTTTTTGCTGGTCGTCGGCTCTTCTGTATTTCAGCTTTCAGACTTCATCAGTGGCATCGGCGTTTTCTCTTGGATGAGCTTTACGATAGACGTCTTTAAGCCTGGACGTGGTAAGATGCGTATAAATCTGCGTCGTTGAGAGCGACTGATGGCCAAGCAGCTCCTGGACGCTTCTCAAATCCGCTCCATTATTCAGCATGTGCGTTGCAAAACTATGGCGTAGCGTGTGGGGGCTGATTGCCGGGTCGAGTCCGGCTATTTTGAGATACTTATCCATCTTGCGGCGGACGCTACGAGTGCTGAGCCGCTTGCCATGCTTGTTCACGAATAGAACTTTAGTGTCGAAATTGCTGTTGTTCTGGGCTCGCTTATTCCTGAACTCAATGTAGTGCTGGATGACCTGCAAGGCAGACGAACTAATAGGTGCAATTCTCTCTTTTTTGCCTTTACCGCGAATATGTACGACCTCACCCAAAAAGTCTATATCGTCCATGTTCAACGCCACCAGCTCGCTGACTCTCATGCCGGTGCTGTAGAGTGTCTCGAGAATGGCTCTATCTCTGGCCCCCAGCCAGTTATCCATTGGCGGTGTCTCCAGCAGTTTCTTTATCTCCTCGTACTCCATGAACCGCGGCAGTCTCTTTTCCTGCTTAGGCGTCCTAACTGCTGACACCGGATTGGAGCTGAGCCGATTCGTTTTGACCAGGAACTTATAAAAGCTCCTTAGAGTAGCCAACTTGCGGGCTATGGTCGCTTTTGAATATTGCTTGTCATTCAGGAAAGCCAGATAAGCCCTGACCGTGTTGACGTCTGCCGAGAAAAGCAATTGGTCAATGTCCGACTCAGTCTGGGTTGCAACGGCGGTGGTTAAGCTGTCTTGGTGGCCAGACAGAGACATCGGCTCGGCATGAGCGACGCTGCGACCAGAGCTATCAGCTAAGAACGCACTAAACTGGCTCAGGTCAGCACCATAACACTTGGCCGTATGCTCAGAGAACCGCTTTTCAAATCTCAAGTAATTGAGAAACTCTTGGACAATCATGCTTTCTTCTTCCATAAGTTACCTACCTATTCAATCTCATTGAGCCCGCCGAAGGCTTCCCTGTAATCGGATTCTTTGTCAAGCCTGATTCACTTGAACTTGTGTATTAACATCCCGGCGTAAGAGTTCCTCTGCCTGGCCGAGAAGCGTCTGCGTCAGTTTGAAGCTCAATACTGCTGCATCAAACCAGTCAAAACTTGTCCGCTTATTCTTGGCTTGCTCAACCAGAGCATCCAGAAGCTCATTCTCACGCCCATCTTCGTAACGAAATATGAACTTCTCTCCGGCCTTGTTTAGAACCAGTTGTCGGCTCTTTTTTCCCACTACCATTGATGGTTCACAGTCCCACAAGGTTGGCTTCAAAGTGCCAGCCAGTCAAACTACCCTTGATAAAGCCTATATTTCTTATCGGTCGAAAATCTGTTCACTGAAGTCAAAATCTGCTCTCTTGCCTGAACGTAGTTAAATCCGTTCTGCAGAGAACTCTACAAAGCTTTTATCGGCCAATAAGAGTCTGGTCTTTACAAATTGAGTGTGAATGTTGGTAGATTGTCTGCAAATTTGGGGTGAATTTATAAGGGCAGCGAATAATTGCTGCTACCGCGCTTTGAAGAAGACTATACCGTATCTTTCTTCGGTACTGATGACCCCCAGTTGTTGAAATCTGCGGACATACTCTAATGCATCATCGCCGGATATGCCCAGGCCTGAGCATATATCGTCTAAGGAGCAGGGCCTTCGTTTTAGCATTGATAACACACTTTCGGCTGTATTTTGCAGATGTGGGCAGTGGCGGCTGGGCGAAAAATCAGCTACCACTTCGCAGTTTTCCCCCAGGCCAGTAGCGATCGCCTGCAGCTTCTCAGCACTCAGTTTTCTGACGCCTGGCTCGGCTGCGGGTCGGATAGCAGTATTAAGCTGCACCTTATCCGGACGGATTCGGGCTATGGCATCCCTGATTTTGGCAATCTGCTCAGCATCATTATTCAGCCCCTCCACAAAAAAAACTTCAAGCCAAATCTGGCCGGCAAATTCCTGCCTGAATTTACAGAGCCCTGAAATTAGCTTTTCAATACTGATATCCTTGTGCGGACGGTTCACTCTTTGAAAGCACTGATCATCACCCGCATCAAGTGAAGGCAATACAACGTCCGCCTTTGCACAGTCAGCACGGACATCTTGCCGGTACAATAACGTGCCGTTGGTTATTATGGCTATAGGAATATCCGTAATCGCTCGTATGCCGTCTATCAATTCGCCCAGCCTGGCATTGAGGGTCGGCTCGCCAGAACCACTAATGGTGATAAAATCCGCCTGAAGACCTTGAGCCAGGCGTTCCTTCAACTCGGCTAAAACGGCATCAATATCAACGAAATCCCCGCGCTCAAGACTCTTCTGCGTGGTTCGACCAAGCTGGCAGTATACGCAATTCAACGTGCAAATCTTAAGCGGCACAATATCAACGCCCAGACTAAGGCCCAATCTGCGTGAAGGCACCGGCCCATACAAATATTTTGCCCGCTCAGTCACTTTTTTAGCCAACTTTACCGCTGAGAGCACAGAGGTCGCAGAGAAAATCCTGTTTAGAATCCTTGTTCTCGGCACTCTCGGCGTTCTCTGCGGTTAATCATTCAACGCACGATTGCAAAAATCTCTTTGCACACCTTTAGCAGGCTTTCAAGCCAATCTATCGGCATGATGCTGGCGGCGTCTGATTTGGCTTTGTCCAGCTGAGTATGAACTTCAATAAAAAGCCCATTTGCACCGGCGGCGACTGCTGCCTTTGCCAGTATCGGAGCCATTTCGCGTCGGCCTGCGCTGGCGTAACCTAAACCGCCAGGCTGTTGTGTGCTGTGCGTCGCATCAAAGACCACCGGATACCCCAGTCTCTTCATAACTTCGATAGCCGTCATATCGTTGACCAGTCGATTATAACCAAAGAAAGTGCCCCGCTCGGTAAGTATGATTTTCTCGTTATCACAGGCACGAATCTTCTCCACCACATTCTTCATCTCATCCGGCGAGAGAAACTGGCCCTTTTTGACGTTCACAGGCTTGCCCGTTCGGGCACAAGCACAAAGAAGATCGGTTTGCCTGCACAGAAAAGCTGGCACCTGCAGGCAATCAACAACTTCGGCGGCAAGCGAAGCCTGGCCCGGCTCGTGCACATCGGTCATAACAGGCAACTCAGTCTTCTGGCGAACCGCTGCCAGAATCTCCAAGCCTTTCTCCAGCCCCGGGCCGCGAAAGCTGCGCAAGCTGGAGCGATTTGCCTTATCAAAACTGGCCTTAAAAATCACTCCTACGCCCGTCCTACAGCCGATATCCACAAGCCTATGGGCAATATCCAGGCAACAGGCTTTGCTCTCGATAACACAAGGCCCAGCCATAACGAACAAAGGGGCGTCTAAGCCAATCTGAACGTTGCCGATCTTGAAATCCATTTTATTTATGCGCGCTTAAAAGTGACTAAAGTGAGCTAAAGTGTCTAAAGTGAAGGAAAGTTATAATTTGTAACTTTAGGCACTTTAGTCACTCAAAATTTTAGGCACTATATATCTTTCGCACTTTGAATTATCCCAATGCCCTTATGATTCTTGTTCTTATTCCTGCCGGCTTCGCGCCTTCCGGCACCAACACCTTGACCGCCTGCGGTATGACCTGGATCTGCACCGGCATGGGCGGACCGGGGTCACCATCAATTTCAGTTTTTACATCCGGAGCGTCAGAAGTCACGCAGATGCTCTTGCCCTGGCGATAAATCACGTCGCCGCTGTAGGCATGCTGCTTAAGGACGGTCATCGCCGAGTGCTTCAGCAGATGAAGCCGAGTACCACACTTGTAGATACATACATCCAGCAGGCCGTCGCCGTAATTGGCGTAATGCAATATCTGGAGCCCTATAGCATACCTTGAAACATTTCCGACAAAAACTAATCCTGGTCCGTTAAAGATTTCTACACCGTCCACCTGCACCTTCATTGCCCAGAATTTATAATCCCAGAAGGTTCTCCAGACCGGCTCAAGATAATCAAAATAATCTATATACCCGCTGCGTTGCCTGCTGACACGACTAACTACCTGACCATCAAATCCAAAACCCGCTATGGAAGCAAAGCATTTGCCGTTTGCACTTCCCAGGTCTAATGGCCGAATGCAGCCAGACTCAAATGTTCTTATTATCGTTTTGAGGCTTTCGTCAAAACCTAACTCATTTGCCAGCAGATTTTCTGTGCCACAGGGCACAACCAGCAGCGGCTTGTCGCTGCCTTCAAGACCGTGTGCGACTTCTCTGATTGTGCCGTCGCCGCCTACAGCCACGACAAGCCCGCAATCATAATCAACCGCAGCATCTGTAGCCAATTCGCAGGCATCATCCAGCGAAGCGGTCAGACTGACTCTGACGTCGAAACCCTTCTCAATAAGGTACTGCTGAAACTGGCGGCCGGTTAATTTGCTGCTGCTGGCGCCAGACTTGGGGTTTACAATATAGGCGATGTAACCGTCATCTGGCTTCATATCAGAAATGCGAGCCTTAAAAGAAAACTTCTCTTTCATTTTTTCCGAGCTGACGCAACTTTTGTTCCATCAAATCTGCATAACTGGCTACAATATGCCTGCAATCAGCAAGCCCTAATCTTTTTTGCACATCAGCGATTGTTTTGTCGTCGGGCCCCTCTATCTCTACGAAACTGCCTAATAAAGGTAACTGGTCCATAGCCACCGTACATTTGCCAAGCTGCCAGAGGCGGCGATTCTTTTGGAAAACCAACGACCTTTTGTAGCCCAGAACAAAAAGCAACTGTTCGGCAAGGTTACGATCTGTAACTTCGACTTCAATTTCGTTTCTTTTTTTGAAGTCGTCCTTCTGCTTAGGACCTTTGTAGGTCAACAGATTCTTTTCGCTGCCGCTGATTATCTGTTGCCTTAATCTAAGCGCCCTGTCACTATTTTTGAAAGACGAGTTCTCATCATCGAAATAGTAATCCCTATGAAGCTGCTCTGCCAGAAACTCCGCGCCGAGCGCAGATAGACTACGCTCTACCAGCTCTAATGATTCTACCTTTAGCTTCGCCTCAATTTCAGTATCCATAAATAACGGATACAATTATGTAATTATGCTTACTATCCTCGGTTTTGCCACGATGATCTTCTTGGCAGGCTTACCGGACATGGCAGCTTTTACCTTCTCACTAATTAGCGCTTGGCTCTGTATGTCTTTATCGTCTGCGCCGGCGGGAACAATTATTCTATCCTTTATCCTGCCGTTGACCTGCACGGCCATCTCGATTTGTTTTTCTTTGACGAGCTGCTCATCGTATTGCGGCCATGGCTCGTAAGCCAGGCTATCGTTATGGCCTAACCTCTGCCAGAGCTCTTCAGCAATGTGCGGGGCAAAAGGCGCAAGGATCAGGATGAACTTTTCCACAACAGATTTCGGCCTGACAGCCTGCTTGCTCAGATGGTTGGCAAAAATCATCATCGCGCTTATAGCGGTATTGAAGTTGAAGGTTTCGATATCTGAAGTCACCTTCTTGACCGTCTGGTGCAAAAGTCTGAGCGTTTGCTCATCCGCCTGAGACTGTTTTACTGCCTCGGTAAGCTCGCCGGAATTCCCCGCTTGCGCGGGGACAAGCCTGCCCCTGCGAAAGCAGGGGTCAACAATCATTCGCCAGGTTTTTTGCAGAAACCGATGTACTCCCTGCACACCTTGCGTACTCCAGGGTTTGACCGCCTCTAAGGGTCCCATGAACATCTCGTAAAGCCGCATCGAATCGGCACCATAATCTGCGACAACTTTATCCGGATTAATTACATTGCCGCGCGACTTACTCATCTTCTGGCCATCTTCACCTAAAATCATTCCCTGGTTGACCAGCTTCTGAAACGGCTCTTTGGTGCTAACGTAGCCCAAATCATAGAGAAATTTATGCCAGAATCGGGCATACAAAAGATGCAGCACCGCATGTTCAGCGCCGCCTACATACAGGTCAACCGGCATCCAGTACTTTTCTTTTTCCGAGTCCCAGCCTCGCTCATTGTTGTCCGGGTCAAGATACCGCAGATAGTACCAGCAACTTCCTGCCCACTGAGGCATTGTGTTGGTCTCACGCCTTGCTTTTGAGCCATCGGGCAGTGTCACCTGCACCCAATCACTTATGCTGGCCAACGGTGATTCGCCTGTTCCGGGAGGCTCATAATCTTCGACCTCCGGCAGCTCCAAGGGCAAATCTCCTTCAGAAAGACTAATAAGGCCACCATTGTTGGTATGCAAAATCGGAAATGGCTCACCCCAGTAACGCTGTCTGCTGAAAAGCCAGTCCCGCAGCTTATAGTTTACTGCTTTTCTGCCCAGGTCTCTCTGCTGGAGCCAATCGGTGATTTGCTCTTTGAACTGCGGCGTTCGCAGACCGTTAAACTGGCCACTATTTATCGCTGTACCGTCACCGACAAAGCAAACTTTGCCCTGCCTGACAAGCTCAGCGAGCTGTGCATCGTCAGGCTCAACAACCGGAACAATCGGCAGGTTGAATTTGTTGGCGAATTCAAAATCTCTCTCATCGTGGGCCGGCACAGCCATAATCGCGCCGGTGCCATAGCTTATCAGGACATAATCACTTATCCAGATCGGAATCTTTTCGCCGTTGACAGGATTTATTGCATACGCTCCCAAAGGCTCGCCGGTCTTTTCTTTGGCCAAATCGGTCCTATCCAGATCGCTCTTGCGCGCGGCCTCCTCACAGTATTTCTGCACATCTTTTTTCTTTTCCTGGCTTGTAATCTTATCTACAAGCGGGTGCTCTGGGGCAAGCACCATGTAGGTTGCCCCGAATAATGTATCCGGCCGGGTAGTAAATACGGAAATCTGCTCGTCAAAGCCATCAACTCCAAAAGTGACGTCGGCACCTACGCTCTTGCCTATCCAATCTATTTGCAGTTTCTTTATGGATTCCGGCCAATCCACATCCTTCAGATCTTCCAGCAGTCTTTCGGCGTATTTTGTTATCCGCAGCATCCATTGCCGCATCGGCCTTCTGATAACCGGATGGCCGCCGCGCTCACTAAGGCCACCCACCACTTCTTCATTTGCCAGAACTGTCCCCAGAGCCGGACACCAGTTGACAGGAACTTCTGCTTCGTAAGCCAGCCGATGGTCGTCTATGTATCTTTGCTTTTCAGCCTCAGACAAGCCGGGGGGAATCGGCAGCTCTTCGATGGGCTTAGCTTTTTGCTCGACCGGGTCATAGTAACTATTAAAGAATTTCAAGAATATCCATTGTGTCCACTTATAATATTTTGGGTCAGTGGTGTTGACCTCTCTATCCCAATCGTAGCTGAAGCCCAAAGACTTAATCTGCTGGCGCATCCTGTCTATGTTCTTTTGCGTAGTCTGGGCAGGATGAGTGCCTGTGTCGATGGCATATTGTTCAGCCGGCAAGCCAAACGCGTCCCAGCCCATCGGATGCAGGACATTGAATCCCCTCATGCGCTTGTATCGGGCGACTATATCGCTGGCGGTATAACCCTCAGGATGGCCAACGTGAAGACCGGCAGCGCTTGGATAAGGAAACATATCCAGCACATAATATTTTGGCCTGGTCCCCGCACCAATTGAGGTCGCGCCAGAGGTTTCGCCTTTGTCTAAAGGATACAACTCGCTCTGGCGAACAATTGGTGCGGGGTCCTGTGCCCTGAAAGTCTTATGCTGCTGCCAATATTGCTGCCATTTCTTTTCAATCTCGCCGAAATTATATAGTCCTTTCTTTGAACACATCTATCCTTCAATCTCCCATGAAATCGCTGTAAATTGTGCATTCAAACATGCCAAACAATAGAACACAATATTGGGAGAAAAACCAGCAAAATCCGCCAGCTTGCTCACAAGGCACAAACTACAGCTCTCTGTCGCAGATGATTGAATGAGTTGTCAATTCAGCAATTGATGCGAAATGCAGGTCGGACTTACGGACCGGCGTTTTCGAGCCAGCATGAAGCTAAAATCGCAAAATCAGTCATATCCACAACGCAATCGCCGGTAATGTCACCTGGCAACAGACATTCATAGATTGAAAATGCTGCGCGACTTTCATCATAAACACGCAGATTGTCTCTACTGGCAATACGAACCAGGCACTGCTGCGAATCAACCAATGGGACAAGCCAGTCGTACTTTCCAGCGTTGCCTACATTGGGCGGGTAAACTTCGACCCACGTATAGCCGTTGTCGATAGAAAACTCAACTAAAACGTCCTTGACGGTCCCCTTTGTCTCCCATTTAATAGTCGCAGTTGTACCGCCGGTCAGGACTTCTAAGCCTTTAGGAAAGGATATTATAAGGGATGCTCCAGCGGCAGCCACAGTGCGTAATGAACTTATGTCCTGCTCGCCCCACCTATTGGGGGCACCGAAAGTGCTGAAGTCCTTACCATCATCGTAATCCGGCGAATTCTCAGTAATCATCGCACTCGGATCGGCTTCCAGTCTAAATATTTCCGTGTTGCCTATTCCAGTCGCTGGACTTATTGCCTCGCCGGCTGGGCCAAAAACAACCATGCCCGCAGAGTCTCTTATTCGAAGCTGCCAATTACTACTGGTGACAGCAAAATTCGCCGCAGAGATGTAAAGGCCGTCCGCGCCGTTACGTGCCTGAACGTTTATCCACCAGTCGCCGGATGCCGGATCGTAGCTTATATCGCTGGGTACATCTTCCGCTACTGTGATAATAGTGCCGCTTCGCAAATCCGACCAGATAGAATGATTAGTCAGGTTCAGGGTTCTATTCAGTGCGCCATTATCGTAAATATCAAATTTCCACGCCCGCATATCGAGGTGGTCCTTAATGACGACTAACTCAAACCAATCGCCGCCGTTGCCCTGGATACGACCAAAGTAGCTATCAGAGGCCCGTCCACCATCCTGGTCTACCGCAGCATTTCCCCCATTGAGAAAGTCGGTCGGACCAACGGCATTATACTCATTCAAGATAATATCTGCCGCGAATGTCGCCGTCGAACAGGCCAAAATCGAACAAACAACCTTAAAAAAACTATACCCACTCATTTTTCAGACAACCTTGCATCTCCAAGAGGTTCAGATGAGCCTGCCGCGGTCTTGGCGACAGAGGTTTTTTCCCACATTCCATCCGGGCGAACAGAAAGTACGTCGGTATCGCGATAAAAATTCAAAGTCGCTATGGCAAAACCTACTAAAGCCTCAGCGGCACTATTCTGAGCATCAAGAAAGGCGTTTTGGGCGTCAAGTACACGCCGACTGCTCGCTCGCCCATACTTCATCAGCAAAAGTGTGTTCTCAAATCTCTTCTGAGCCAGTTTCAAGCCCTCTGATGAGACCTTGTAACGCTCGGCGGCTTCGGTCAAGTCTCTATAGGCTTGGCGGATTTCCAGCCTGACCGTATCCTGAGCTAACTCGTACTCTCTCAGGCGCTGACTAAAAGTCAATAGTGCTTTGCGGTATGCATTTTGTTCCGCTACCCGGTCCAAGGGTAGATCCATCTCCAGAGCAGCCATCAAGAAGTCTCCCAACTCGTCCTTGTTATCCGATCGAAGGTCGTGCAAAGGCACATTGGCATTTAGCTGCAGGTTCAACTCCGCACCGAGACTGTCAGCAGCAACTATGACTTTGCGTTTGGCATCGTCTACAGCGTCGGCACTGTTAGCTAAATCCAGACGCCTTGATAAAGCAGTTTCAATGGCCTCAACTTCAGAAAAATCCGGGTAACTCATCTGGACAGCCCTCAGAGCGTCGAGTTCGCCCTCGTCCAACTGGAATTCGGTCGTGGTGGGTAAACTAAGCGTTATCTTGAATAAATCAAGCGCCTGCTTATATTCCTTGTCTGCTCGAAAATATATATCCCGTGCTTGAAGTATCTCCTGTCGGACTCTACCCAGCTCCTCCTTAGGAAGACGCCCTGCCTCCACCAGTTTCTCGACCCGCTCGCAGAGCCAGGTCAGAGTCTGGTAATTTTGCCTGGCATTTTTGGCCGCGTCCAAAAGCTGCAGGGTCTGGTAGTATTGAGTGATTACCGAAACGACAAACGTTTTGCGGAACCGATTGAACGAGCGCACCTGGTACAATGTGTCGCGTTCAGCCTGAGTGAGATTCTCCATAACAACTGTGCGGTCACGGCCTCGAAGAAGGGGCTGCGTTACCTGCCCGCTGAGGACCTGGAAAAACCTTTCCCCCTTCCAAGACCCGGTAAGCAGGCGACTCCAGGCGATAGCAAGATTAGCGCCGACTACGGTGCCTTCCATCAACATCTGGTTGAATCCAAAACCAGGCTCAATCTGCATCTGGTCGGGCCTCCAGCTTCCGCCCTGCGCCAGTGCTCTCGGCCCCGCCGTTGGGTCCGGCATCTCAACAGGCATATCCTGGCCCAACCTGGCAGGATTAAAACGTGGCGATATGCCAGCCCCGATTGTCCTGACTCTATCCCCATCGACCTTGGCATCCTGAATTTTGGGCTTGGCGAAAAACTGAGTCTCGAATTGATGACGAGCCAATCTCAAATCCAACGCCATCGTGTATAAGGTTTCCTTCTGCAATTGATAATCGCGGTTGTGCGCTGTCGCGATGGCCACCGCCTGCGGCAGGCTCAGCACACTGCCGGGCGGTATCGTTTTGTCAACTTTAATGTCGTCAGGTGAAGGCTCCACGTCGCTGACCTTATAATTGACTTTGCTCCCAAATTCTTTCTGCCACTTCTGATCAATTATGCGGTAGACGACCTTGTCGGCGTCGGCTTTATAGTCTTGCGGCGTACAACCTGCTAAATAACACAGTAAAGAAAGCAGACCCCGCACTAATTTCCCTTTTGATGCAATTGGCCAACGAATTCTTTGGAAAATTAGTGCTGGGGCGGCCAAAGGCTGTTTTCTGTCTTCTGTCATCGGTCTAGTGTTTATAACCTTCGTATTGCGACTCTTTCACCTATCAGCAAGGTCATCGCAGGAGGAATCTTGACCAGGAACGGCCGGCCCCACTGGGGAATAACGGGATTTCGCCATAGCCGCTGGGGCATTTGCTCAATAGTCGGCCCAACGCGCAATATCTGAGAACGCCCAACCTGTGCCCTGCCGCCGCTTTGAGCAAGCTCCACAAGTTCCACCGTCATTCCCTCACGAACCCAATTGAGCTGATCCTCCCGGGCATAAGCAACGACTTCCGTTGGCTGGCGCTCCGCTATGGTCAGTATCGGGTCGCCGGCTAAAACAACCTCGCCCGGCCTACGCAGAATACCTTCACCTGGCCGTCGCAAAGCAGCAATGTTGGCGTTTGCCTGAATCTGGATGACGATGCCGTCAGCCGGAGCCTTAATCATCAGCGAATCACGCTGAACCAGCAATTGCTCTAACAGCTTTTCTTGGACTTGCGCTGCTTTGCGTATCACCTCCAAAGCGCTATCTACCGATGGGTGCTGCAATTGACGGGCGGCAAATTCGTCCCGCCTCTGTTGGGTTTGTTCCAGGTCAATCTTGGCCTGTTCCAATAAATGCTCGTTCTCTTCTATTTTCTTAGCCAGACTGTTGTATTGAACCTGCGCCCTCTGCAGTTCGTATGGAGCAACCGCATCTTGTTTTACAAGCTCCTGGAGGATTTTGACCTCCATAGCCAGTTCTTCGACCGTGATACGGTCAGAGGCAATCAAGGCCCTCAACTGCAGTATGCGGAGACCCGCGTTCTCCACATCCACAAAAAACCGCCTCTGATTTCCGACATGTGTCGTTTCCAGATTTGCTGCTTCGGCAAGTAGTTGCTCCTGGGTAGGGATAAGTTGAGCCATTAGGTGTTCTATTTCGGCGCCAATGGCAGCCATTTGGGCCTTGATGAGTTCGTCATCGAGTGCGGCCAGCGTTTGACCCTTGGTGACCTCATCGAACAAGTCGACGCAGACAATTTTTAATTGGCCGTCACACGGAGCAGCAACCTGATGAACGCGACCTTGAGCTAAGCCTATAACCTCAAACCGCTGGGAGCGGCGATGAAATAGGGCGATCGCACACAACAGCACCGCCACCCAGACCAAAATGGGCATCAGCCGTTGCAGTTGCAGATGACCAGAGCGGCACCTTGTGAAGGTTTTTTTTTTCATCACCAGCTAAACCTCCAGCAACTGCTCCTGCATTGTGAGGTTTACGTTCTCAATACCTGCAACTTTTTCCAGTTCGGACATCATCTCTTCGTTTCTTGCGGCGTTTCTTATCATCAACTGGTAAGCGTATTCAGCCGGCCCCCCAAAGCCAGTATCCTGCACAGATATAAGCGTGAAACTGCCGCAGAAACGTTTAAGTATGGCGGTAACCGGGTGGTCAGGTCCGATGTGGCCTCTGAGACTGAAACGCAGAAAGCCGTTATGCGGCTGATGGCTGCCGAAGCCTGTAAGATGCAAATATATTGCTATCAGACTAAGAATAGCCGTGCCTACAATGGCGGTGGCGTACCGCTGCGAGCCGGCTGCCATGCCAACTACCAACGAACAGAAAATGAAAGCTACGTCGCGCGTATCCTTGATAATGTTGCGAAAACGTATGATCGCCAAAGCACCCATCAGTCCAACGGCGGTGATGATGCTGTTACCTATCACCGCCATAACCATCGCCACCACCACCGTGATTAAAATCAGCGATTGCACAAAGGACCTTTGGTAGGACAATCCGCTATGGGTGAAATAGTACACCCACGCCAGAACCTGGCCGAGAATAAAAGCCAGCAGAAGCGACAAAATAATGTCTTGCGGGGTAAACAATCCCCCGGTCAATGCGGTATCTTCCAGTCTTTGCCAAGCACTTTCCATGTCAGGCCCCTGCTACTTTCTGCCACTCAGAGAGTGCCTAAAGTGTGGAGTGACTAAAGTGCCTAAAATTATAACTTTGAACTTTAGCTCACTTTAGGCACTTTAGCACACTTTAGGCACTTTAGCACACTTTAGGCACTTTAGCTCACTTTAGTGTGGCTCCATTTGCGGTGCACAGAATCCCAACGAACAAGACTGCCGTATTGAAGTAGCATACTTTGATATTGATTCCTGCTGCAAGTCAAAATACTTTACCATCTGAGTTAACCACGAGGGATAGCGATCAGTGAATTTAATCTCCAAAATCACCTTTCCCATAGTCAAGGAACTGCGTTGCCAGCCCGTACCTTCGAGCCGAACCTGCGGTGCCCTAGTCATCTTATAGCACAGCTCTCGATCAAAAGTCACCCTCACTCTGGTTTCCGAATCACCCTCAAACGCCTGCCGCATATAGCGAACCAACACGACTGGTTTGGCATCAATACACTTTATATACAACTGGAACTGATTAAGTGCCTCCTCATCGGTGGTATAATCCTGCGGTGGTAGAGGAGAGCCCGCAAGCAGTGTCGGCACATCACGATCCGAAACCTGCGCTCTGCTCTTGATAATAACGTTGTTCACGCGACGCTTGATTTCAAAAAAGCGAGGATAATCAAGCTCATCAGTGTAGCTGCGGATACGCAGTTTGAAGCGATTCTTCTGGCCGGTTAGGCTCTCGCGGCAGAGCTGCAAATTGTCAGAGTCCAAGTAGAGGCTGACGACTGGGTAGCTGCCGCCTCGCTGCAACTTACTGTAGCGGTCCGGCTGGACGTAGGGCCTAATAAACTGCGCGATTGCCGCTGCCTTGGCCTCACTGACCAGATACTTCATCTCGTGGCGGGACTTGACGGTACGGTCGACAGACGCCCCGAGTCTATTTGGCAGCCTGGCACCAGTTTGCTCACGAAGCTGGCCAATCTCCCCCTTGGAAGTTTGTTCAAATAACTCACCTTTGGACATAATAGCTTTCTTACTCAGCCGCTCAGTCTTCAAACAAGCAGGAGCTAATTAAGTTCCCCTGATTAGGGCACTTACCCCTGCGAAAGCAGGGGCAAGCTCGCACCCCGCAGGCACACGGGTTTACTTGCCGTGCGCGCTTGGGAAAACTTCCGTTTCTCTGGTTTGCTCGTTTCACAGCCTAAAATAAATACACAACCTATTAGTCATATTTATTTTAACACAAATAGAATAGTCAAGTCAACACCTTCTTGGACTTAAACTGGGCAATATAGCATGATGAACGACCGGCGGCACAATTTACACCGAACGTCTTGGACCTATAATCATTCGCCCGGCGTAGGTGAATCTGGCCGCCAATTGTCTGGGTCGTTGCCACTGTGGTACTGGTCCACATAAATTCTTTGCAGAGCTTGACCATCGCCGTCTGCGGCCTCAGGCCAGAGCGACATATCAGCGTAAATCACCTCATCCACAATCACCCAGGAACCTAAGTCACCGACCTGGTCAGGAGCTTGTGGTCTTTCCAAAGCGACGCGTTCGCTGGCGTTGGAAAGGTTGCCCGACCAGGGACCAACTATGTGCACACCGGCGGTTAATGAGCCTGTACTGTATGCAGCGATAAAGGCCTGCAGCCGAGTCGTTTCAGCCTGAGGGTCGAAACCTACCACTAACAATCTGCCACCTGCGGGAATTGAGGTGCCAGGCAGAAATGCGTAATCCACGCCACCGTCAAGACGCCATGTGCCATTAGCATTTTCCAGAATGACCATGCCCTGTGTGGAATTGTAAAGCTCTATATATTCCTCATTGGCATCCGCAGGGTGGTACATCAATTCATCAATCACCACATCAAGAATGGGTGCTCTGTTTGCAGTGTCTCTGGATGGCGCCATATTGAACCAAAATTTGCTGCCATCTGGGTACCGCCCGAGAGACACGGCGTTTTCCTGTCCCTTGAATCCAACACCGTCAACCACGCGGTCTTTTGAAGTGCCGGGCAGGTAAGACAAAAATACCTGTTCTCCTGCCTTATCCAGGCCAAATCCCGTAGTAATTGGATTATGGAAGCCGGTAACCTCGTCAAAGCTCAGCCGACCGTAGCCAGCAATCTCGATAGAAGGGATTGCCCATTTCTTCAAATCATCGGCACTGTCGCTGAGATACCAGTTCTGCAAACTGATAGGTGATGCGGTAGTATTGTAAATCTCGATCCAGTCATTTGAATCGTAATCCGGATATAAAGGATTACTATAGTCGGTATGAGCCATAACCTCGTTGAGCACAATGTTGACGACAGGCTCAGGGTCGTCCTGGCCCGGAGAGCCGCCGATATAAGTGCTGGCTCGCCAGTTAGCTCCATAGTTCAAAGACCCTTCCGGCTGACCAAGCAGCGCCGAATCCAACGGAACCAGCGAATGTCCCGCGCCATCAGCAGCGAGCGGCCAACCTCTGCCGTCGTTATACTCGAATTCAGCAATAGTTCCATTCCAGAAATCTACCAAGCTTATTTTCTCTCCTTCGTTGGCCAGTTTTCCGCTGTACTGACCGGCGATCTTACTGGTCAGTCCGCTGCCGTAACGCGACACAAAAGCCACTTCATTCTTTACTACCAGGACAAAATCGCCGGCAGCTAAGTTAGTCACCCGACTGCTGCCAAAATCAAATGTAATGCCGTTAGAAAAAGAAACATATCGTAAATCGAGCGTCTCATCGCCGATGTTCTTTAGTTCAATGAATTCAAACTCCTCATTATCGGTAGTATCACCGGCGGGCGCAGCAGCGGGATTGTACATCAACTCAGTAATTCGCAGGTTAGCCAGAGTGCCGGCTGATAAAGGTTCTCCGGCCACAAACTGCACCGGGTTCGACCAGTGACTCCACCGACCGGTATTATCCTTCATCCGGCAGCGGACTCTATAGGTTCGGCCTGGCCTAACTGCGCTTGCAGGCATAGTTACAGTGCTACTAAAATTCGTGATCTCTTGGCTGGCCTGAGGCCCGTCAATCTCATATTTGCCCGGCTTTTTTTCATAACCACGCAGCGCACTGGGAGGCTGGCTTGGTTCAGCCGTCTGGCCAGTCAGCCGGACATCGATGAAACAATCCGAACTATTGCTCAGGTAAGAGTTAATTACTTGTACTGCGATAACATTTGTACCGGAAACAAGGAAACTCGTCGGCTCAGCCGATGTAAGAACAATAAAGTCATGGTTCTCAGGACAGTTAGTGACAGTGGCATCAAAACGTAACTCTGCCGAGGAGACATTGCCTCCTGCAACGTAAACACCGTTGATCCAAACGTTAACGCCATCATCGTACTTGGCTTCGAGCTGAATGCTCTTGATGGCATTGAGGCCTGTCACCTGAAACGTTTTGCGCAGGTATACCGTCGTGTATTTACCCCTCATATCACTAAGCTCGGTCACAATGAATGTTTCACCATATCCGATCGGCGCGCTGCCAGTTAGCCAGCTCCCGTCGTCAAAACCGATTTGGCGCCACACACCCTGGGCTGGCGAGGGCTCCTGTGTGCCCTTGAAATATTTCCACTGAGCGCCCTCAGGTATAAGGACCACACCCTGGGGTTGTGGCGGCGGTGGCGCCGCCGAACCCGCAGTCACTTCAGCGATACGCCATTGCATCGCAGCAAAAGTGTCATTGCCCTGGGGGTCATTAAAAGGCGTGACTTCAAAGGTCAAAGCATTGGCTGGAAAAGCCGGCGAACAGGTCGCGGTGATGACTGGTGTATTTGGAATGGCAGAGTCAGCAGCGAGTGGGTCAAGTACGCTCTGACTGCGCCAGACAATGTAATCTTTCATTATCTTGACCATGCCGGGGAAATCCTTAGTTGCAGCCTTTTGATAGAAGCGGCCGGCGCCAGCCTTGCTGGCATTGACATAAGCGGATGTCATAATCGGGTTGTAGTCCCACATTGCCCGGTCTACATCTACCATCGAAGGCCCACCAGCAGGGTCATCAATAATTGCGGCAAACTCATCAATCAGTTGCCACGTCTGGTCCGTATTGAAAAGTAAGTCCCGCAGCTCTCGCACCCGGTTCTTGAATTCGATATTAAGATTGGGCTGGTTTAGCAAGCCATATCTTTTGAATGGCTCGTTTCCGTTGCCATACATATTGTCGGCCCACGTCAGATCGATGTCCCACGGCAATTGGGACCAGATATTCGTTTCGGGATTCAGGTAGTAAAAGTAATTCTTGCCATAAGCGTTATCGTAATGGTGAATGCCTTCCAGAATCGTTCGGTAGCCATAGTAGTGCCACAGATTCACGTTCGCCCGCCACCAGCTTTCAGATGGTGAGCGTTGGTATTGGCTAATAAAGCCCAGGACATCGGATTTGTCTGTCACGCCTATCGGCCCCTGATTGTTCAGCTCGCAGCCTTGAGGAGATGCCCCATCCATTTTGTAAAAATTTCCGTCCGGCAGATTGTGTTCTTCGAGAAACCGCCCGTCCATCTGTTCCAAGACTAAATAAAGTCCCCATAGGTCGCCGTCATACTGAGTTTGCCCGAACTCGTCGGCTGAATCTATGATGCGGAACTGTACATAGTTGGTTTTGGGGGCAGGGCACCCGGCCATATTAAATAATCTGAACCCAACCGCTTCAAACATGCCCTGCTCTCCACGATGCTGATAATCGCCCTGCTGGATGCACGCGGAGAAATTGAGCTTGTCCCATGTGGTTTTATATTCGTTGCCGTAATCGTCGCGTGCCTGGAAATAGTGCCCGCGGTTAAAATCAAACTTCCACATGTTCTTGCCCATAGCATAGCGCCAGACGCCGCCCCGGGCACGGTAGCGGATGTGATCATATACTTTGTCATCGTAAACCAGCGTGCCGGACCACTTGTAGTCGCTGCCGGTGTATTTTTCAATCCAGGTGCAGTTCTCCACATCGGATTTTTTGCTTATAAGATGATAAACAGGAAGACTGCGCATTACCTCAGTGCCGAACTCGACCACTGGGGTCACGCCTGGCCGGACTGCACCTCGCCAAGCTGGCACGCCATCATATACAAAATATGCAAAATTCGGCTGCGGGTCATCCGCGTATGGCACCAGCAGGTAACGCCCGCTATTGTCCCCCACTATAATGCGATAGCGCACCAGTCGGCGGTGAATCTGCAAAGAGCCGGGCAACTGCACAGTGTAAATATCATCACCAGCCACCTTATCACCGTTGAGCCCGTCATCGTGCATCGTAACGCTTGCCCAGTTCGAGTTGTATGCAGGGTCGGTAATGGAGATATAATTGCCCGGGTTCACCAATTGATAAAGTAGCGCAACGCTGGCAACACCATCCGGATCGGTTACCTTGGCGGTGACGGTCACAACTTCGCCCGACTTAGGCTGAGAGGGTGTATGTCTTACCTGACGGATGTGAGGAGGAGCGTTGCCAGTGTAAACTGCCGTATTCTGTGCCGCTGGCGTCGGATAAGCCGAACGCCAACTGCCGCCCAGAATACGGCAGTTTACACAGAAACGGATTGACCAGTTGGATAGAGTGACCTGTACCATTGGGCGGGTCAACTTTCGGCACCGAATCGCCCACGGTGGGCGATTC
>Ga0315312_1000881_pt1 | contig 28000 bp, 25 predicted proteins | sample TDP7_MG_FD_203629 | JGI IMG/M metagenome (GOLD analysis project Ga0315312, IMG submission 203629) | Freshwater sediment microbial communities from Lake Towuti, South Sulawesi, Indonesia - TDP7 | ecosystem: Environmental > Aquatic > Freshwater > Lake > Sediment | place: Indonesia: South Sulawesi... | reverse complement strand
TACTGCGCCATTGCTTGCGGAATGTACGATACAGTTCTCGTCACGGGAGGGGAGAAGATGCGGCATGTTCCAGCTGAGACCATAACGGACTACATAGCCACGATGACAAACATAGAAGCCGAGTATGTGCATGGCGTTACCCTTCCATCCTTGGCAGGTATGCTCGCCAGACTCTATATGGAAAAGTATGGCGTGACTGAGGAGGACTTGGCGCGCGTCGCTGTCAAGAATCACCTCAATGGTGCAAAGAATCCGTACGCCCACATCCAACAGCCCGTAACACTAGAAGGAATCTACGGCTCACCCGAGGCTGAGGTGAATAATCCCCTCATAGCAGACCCGATCCGCATGTATCACTGCTGCCCCGTCACCGACGGAGCAGCATCAGTGCTTCTGTGCGCTGCTGAGAAGACGAAAGAATTTACAGACACACCGATTGGAATAACAGGAGTTGGCCAAGCAACCGACAAGATGGCAGTCCAAGACAGGAAGGACCCGGCGGTACTCGAAGCGCTAAGAGTTGCAGCTGCACAAGCCTTCAAGATGAGCAAGACAACTCCACAAGACATGAGCCTCGCGGAGCTACATGACGCCTTTACCATACTCGAAATTGTTGAGAGTGAGGACGCGGGGTTCTTCAAGAAGGGCACGGGCCACAAGGCCCTTCGTGACGGAGTCACTGCACTTGACGGGAAACTTCCCATCAACCCTTCAGGCGGCCTGAAGGCGAGAGGTCATCCAGTGGGGGCTACTGGAGTAGCTCAGATAGTTGAGCTAACCTTGCAGCTTAGAGGAGAGGCCGGCAAGCGACAGGTGAAGAATCCCCAACGAGGCTTCTCATGCAACTTAGGCGGGTTCGCCAACAACATCCTTGCCTTTGTCTCGGAGAGATCCTAGATGGCGGAAAACAGACTGGTCGGGTTCAAGTGCAAGAAGTGCGGTACAATCGTCTATCCGAAGCGGCTTCTCTGCTCCTCATGTAAAGGAAAGGATTTCGAAGAGCATCCCTTGGGCGATGAAGGCAGGATTGTAACATTCACAAAGCTCTGGGCGATACCTGAAGGAATTGAGCAGTTGCCGTTAACACTCGCGATAGTTGAATTGGATGGCAAGGTGAGAGTCACGGGGCAAGTCCTGAGCGAAGAGATCAAGATCGGAGACAAGGTTCGCCCAGTCTGGGGGCACATTAGAAGGATCAGAGGAAAAGAGATCCAAGGCTTCAGATTCGAACCGTTACCCTAGCAGGTAAAGCCGCCCCGTTCCCATGCGGCTCACATATCTAGTCAGTCAATCTTGCACCTCCATGACTCACGTGAGATTCGGCAAGCCCCCAACCTTGCTATGCAGAATCGAGTGGCCCAGCCGCAAGAACATCCTGTCTCGGGCAAGGCTGCGCCAGAGAACTCGAAACCGCATATGTACAATAGGTTTACTTGGCCAAGCATCAGTGGAGAAGCTCCGCACGGGACGTGAATGATCGGAAAATGAGCGAGACTCCTGACGCAGCACGCGATTTGCATTGGCACGCGCTGGAGCCTGCCGATGCTCTGGCAGCTCTCAAGTCAAGTGCAGAGCTAGGGCTATCCGATGATGAGGCGAAAACCCGGTTAGGCATCTACGGTGCTAACGTGATAAGAGCGGAGAAACGAACTTCGCCTATCCGGATTCTTCTCAAGCAGTTCCGCAACCTGCTGATAGGCATCTTGATCGTAGCCACAGTCATCTCAGGGTTGTTAGGAGAGCTTGTTGACGCTGTAGTCATTCTAGTAATCGTCCTGTTTGCGGTTCTTCTAGGGTTCTTACAGGAATTCAGGGCAGAGAAGGCTCTTGAATCTCTCAAAAAGATGCTAAGCCCAACCTGCACCGTTCTGAGAGATGGTCAACGGAAGGAAATTCCAGCCGCGGAGTTGGTTCCGGGCGACATACTCGCACTGGAGGCTGGAGATAGAGCCGACGCTGACGCACGCCTCATAGAAGCATTCAACCTGCAAACGGATGAGTCACAACTCACAGGCGAGTCAACTCCGGTTATCAAATCCACGGGAAAGCTGAACGACGCTACGTCACTCGCTGACAGAGTCAACATGGTCTACGCAGGAACAACCACGCTGCAGGGCCGAGGAAGAGCTGTAGTCGTCGATACTGGAATGCGTACAGAGTTCGGCAAGATCGCAACGGAGGTCGCAACCATCAGAGCCGAAGAAGCCCCTCTTGAAAGACGCATGAAGGAAATCGGCAATAAGCTGGGCAGAATCGCCATCATCCTAGTAGCGACGCTCGCCATCGTAGGATTGGTGGAGGAGTACTCAAGGACCGGGACAGTCGGATTCGCGTTTGCAGTCAGAATCTTCCTCTTTGCAGTCGCCCTCGCCGTCGCGGCTGTGCCGGAGGCTCTTCCCGCGATCGTCACGGGTAGCCTAGCGATCGGCATGCGGATCATGGCCAAGAGGAATGCGTTGGTGCGCAGGATGCCAGCTGTTGAGACACTTGGTTCAACTCAGATAATCTGTTCAGACAAGACAGGGACACTAACGAAGGGCCAGATGACAGTACGAGAGGTCTTCACCTCGAAGACAATGTTCGAGGTTACAGGCTCGGGATACGAGCCAAAGGGAGAAGTCCTACCGAGAAGGGACCAACCCGAGCTTGACGATGCAGAAGCTCTGCAAAGATTTGCGAAAGCAGCGCTTCTGTGCAGCGACGCTTTGCTCGCACAAGAAGAAGGACGCTGGGTCGTCAAGGGCGACACGACTGAAGGCGCTCTCATCACATTGGCCGAGAAAATCGGGACAAGTCAGAACAAGGTGCGGAATTCGCATCCTAGGGTGGGCGAACTCCCGTTCACGTCGGAGAGGAAACGTCTGACAACGATTCATGCGGCACCGAACGGCAAAGTCGTTGCCTACATGAAAGGCGCGCCGGAAATCGTCCTCCCGCTCTGCAGCTACATTTACGATCACGGAGGCGCTAGGGAACTCGGTGACAGTGATAGGACACGAGTTCTGAAAACCAACGAAGAGATGACGCTTAGAGCACTGAGGGTTCTGGCTGTGGCAGAAAAGGAACTGCCTTTTGTCCCAGCGCAATTCTCTGAAGAAGCAGTAGAATCACATTTCACATTCCTAGGCCTAGCGGGAATAATAGACCCACCACGACAGGAAGCAATAGAGGCGGTACAGACCTCAAAGTCAGTCGGAATGAAGCCTGTCATGATCACAGGCGATCACAAACTAACCGCCTTAGCAGTGGCAAAGGAGACTGGGATCTTCGAAGAAGGCGATCTCGCCCTAACAGGCGAGGAGCTGGACAGTCTCGGTGAGCAGGAATTCGAGGAGAAAGTGGAGAAGGTCACCGTTTACGCACGCGTCTCTCCCAGCCACAAGCTCACGATCGTTGACGCGTGGAAGAAAAAGGGGAAGGTTGTCGCCATGACCGGCGACGGCGTCAACGACGCTCCCGCCCTGAAGAGGGCAGACATAGGCATCGCAATGGGAATCACCGGGACGGACGTTACCAAGGAAGCTTCGGACTTGGTGCTAGCAGACGACAACTTTGCCACTATTGTCAAGGCCATAGAACTAGGCAGGTGGATATACGACAACATCAAGAAGTACCTAGCCTTTCTCCTGCAGACCAACTTTGTCGAGATAACTGTCATTTCGCTACTCTCATTGATCATACTCCCGTATGTTGGCCACTATGGCGATGACGCACTGCCCCTCCTCGCCGTCCAAATACTCTACATCAATCTCGCAACCGACGGCCTACCGGCGATAGCGCTCGGATTCAGCCCGCCCGATCCGGACCTGATGAAAAGACCTCCTAGGCCGAAGCACGAGTCCGTCTTCACCAAGCAGGTCACGAAGCTGATACTGATGGCTCTCCTCGTCCAGACGCCTATCCTCACACTTGCCTTCCTAAACGGTTTGAGTGAAGGTCTAGTAGCCGCTCGATCAAGACTGTTCCTGATGTTTGTCGTCGTGGAACTTGCCATCGCCCTCAACTGTCGCTCGCTGACACACTCGCTGATGGATACCAAGCCGCACAAGTGGTTGGTCATCTCAATCGTGTGGGAGATTGTGCTGATAACGATCCTGCTGCAAATACCACTGACAAGAAATGCTCTGGGAATCATCTTTCCCTCTAGCACAGACCTAGTCTGGATAATCGGAGCAGCAATAACCACTGTAGTCAGCATAGAGGTGCTCAAGAAACTCACAAGAGGGAAGATGAACAACCGAACCGTTCCCACAGGTTCCGTAGTATGTCCTAGATCTCCGGGAGCACGTGCACCCGTAGAAGCGTCCGCAGATCGGTCTCAACCTTTCACTCCGACTGGAATCGAAAATGAATGATCAATCTAGACTTCGATTGAGACGAAACCTATCCCGAGAGCCCGAACAGAGCGTTTTTCATACGCCTAAGCAGGTTGGTGGGAGTACACTAGGTGCTTGCCGACGCGAAATATTCGCGTCAGAACAGTATGTGATCCATTCTTAAGAGGGGAGATGACTCTACGGGCAGTCAATAGCCTGAGGCAGGTACGTTGGATCCTGTGCTCGTAGCTTTCGCCGTATCCCTACTCTCGATCGCTGCGGCGGAACTGGGTGACAAGACCCAGCTTGGCCTTATTATGATGACTGCTAGTCTGCAGAAGCCCAAAGCCATCTTCTTGGGGGCGATCACCGGATTTGCTGTTGTGGCAGGTGTTGGCGTACTGGCGGGCCAGGCCCTCCTAGCGATAATTCCACTGTCCACACTTACCCTAATATCCGGGCTAATCTTCGTCGTCGTGGGCTTGTTGATGCTGAAGGTAGATGCGAAAACCGATGCTGCAGTAACACGTTCAGGGACTCCCTTCTACGCCGCATCATTGATGATAGTCCTGACCGAACTTGGAGATAAGACGCAGATCATGACAATTGCTCTTGCGGCACGTTTTGCGCAGCCAGTCGCAGTATTTTCGGGCATACTGCTCGCGTTTGTCATAATAGACGGCGTGAGCATAGCACTAGGACGCAGTCTCGGCAGACGACTGCCGATCAGCAAGGTCAAGAAAGCTTCGGCCATCCTTTTCATAGTTCTAGGAATCCTGACACTCTCTGGGCTACTTTGACGAAGCCACGGCACGCAGGCACAAGGGCCCCTGTGTCACGGCTGCAGCTCCGCGGCCTATCATGCTTTCGCAGAGATACGCATTTCCCAGGCGTCACATGAAATCGTAAGAGGCCACGTAGCCCGTTTTTCACAAGGCTAATCGCGGTCCGTCTTGTCAAGACAAAATGGTTGTGAGACGTATATATCATCGGCAGGCCATTCTTGTGGTGATTATTATGCCAGTCCGAGTGAAGTTGCACGGCCGGCTTGGGATGGCGGCCGGGGCCGACCAGATCGAGCTCCCCGAGACCGTGAAGAATGTCGGCGATGTCTTGGACGAAATCGTTCGGAGAGTTGGCCCTGAGGCTAGGCAGTACATCTTCGATCCCCGCACGAAGGAGCTGAGTCCGAGTCTAATCATGCTCGTAAACGGACATAGCATCAGGATGCTTGAGGGTTTGAATACGCCTCTCCTTGAGAAAGATACTGTCACAATCGACAGCGTAGACATTCTCGAGATCGTGGGCGGAGGTTAGCTGTCGTCCATCGAATACGCCCAGCGAATTCACTGCATGCTGATGGAGACCTTTCCGGCTCAGGCCACTCGACTTGACACTAATGTTAGCAGTTCTAAGTGAGAGTACTTACGTAGTCTTTAAGTAAAGTCCGCGGGCTCACGATTGTCGCGAGGTCGCAATCTAGTGAAATTGATTGATCTATCGCAACCCCTTTGCGCTGACACTCCCTTCTGGCCTCTCTATCCTCCGTTTGAGGTCAAGTACATCAAGCGAAAACCTGAGCACGGAGTCAACGCGCAGTACATCATGACTTCAAATCACATAGGAACACACCTCGACGCACCATTGCATTTTGTCACGGGGGGCAAGGACATTGAGAAGATCCCGCTCGAGTGGCTCTATGGCCCCGGCGTCGTAGTTGATGTCAGTGATGTCGGAGATCTCGGTCTGTATACGCCGGAGATGGTCGAGAAACGAGTCGACCTACACGACGGAGATATTCTCGTAGTGCACACAGGGTGGCACAAATACGCGTGGTATCAACCCCAAGGCATGGCCGATGAGGAACGCTATATCCATCAACATCCAGGGCCGTCGAGAGAATGGGTCCCGTGGCTCATAGGTCGCAAGATCAAGATCTGGGGAGTAGACGCTGTCTCAACAGACCACCCACTCAACCTGCCCATCGGAAGACCGGAGTATAACCTGAGATGCGTTCCGAAAGTTCGCGACCTAGCAGAGAAAAAGTTCGGCAAAGAAAACTTGGAGAGACTCTTTCCCAAAGAGGACTATCAGCTAACACACAACCAGCTCTTCCCGCATGACATCATCCACATGGAAAACCTCGGCGGAGACATCGAGAAAGTGCTGAACCGGCGCCTGACAATAGGATGTTTCCCGTGGAAGTTCCGCGGAGGCGAATCAGCCTTCGCACGAGTCGTCGCCTTCCTTGAGTGAAGCATGCCCATCGTTTTCATCACTCTTTTTCTTCTCTTTCCTGTCTTCATTTGAGAATCCACAATTCGCTCAATTCTGCTCGTCCTTCAGGAGAATCCGAAAAGAGCAATATACAAGCGCAAACGACGTTAGCATCGTGAACTGACAATGCATTTCGAAGGCAAAGCAGTTGTGAAAGCCCCTGTCGACAAGGTGTGGACCTTCATCTCCACACCCGAGTCGATCGCGCAATGTCTGCCGGGCGTCGAAGAGTACAAGATACTGGAAGGAAAACGCACTGAGGCAAAGGTCAAGATAGGCGTCGGATTCATCAAGGGAACCTTCAAGGTCAACAGTAGAGTGCTGGAAGAGGACCTTGGAAACCGCCGCGCGAAACTTCTGGTCGAAGGCTCGGGCGTGACGAGTGCATTCAAAGCCGAGATCCAAATCAACTGCAACCCGCACCGGGAAGGAACGGAACTTGGTTGGATCGCTGAAGCTACAGTGAGCGGCCCTCTCGGGAGCGTTGCGAAAGGACTCATCGAGGGCGCTTCGCAGAAGGTCGTCAACCAAACTTTGGGATGCGTAGCAAAGAAAGTATCCCAGTAGTTGTGAGTCGTCCGAATAGTCGATACGATCATTTAATACGACCTACCGGAGGAAACCGATGATGCCGGTGCGATTTTGAGCTACAAATACGTTGGCAAGGGATTGACTCGAGTCGACGCCTTCGAGAAAATTACCGGTATGGCAAAGTTCGTGGCTGACATTGAAGTTCCCGGCATGTTGTACGGGAAATTCCTCCGAAGCCCGCACGCCCACGCCCGCATCCTCAAGGTCGATACGACGCGGGCGGAGAAGCACCCTGAAGTTGTGGCAGCGATCACTGGCCAGGCCTTCCCTTACAGGATGGGACTATACGTCAGAGACAAGATGGTGATCGCCAAGGAGAAAGTCAGGTGGGCTGGTGAGCCCGTCGCCGCCGTTGCAGCGGAGTCCGAGGAGGCGGCTGAGGAGACAATTGACCTAATAGATGTTCAGTACCAACCCCTGAAAACCGTATTCGATGTCAATGAGGCTCTGAAGCCCGGCGCTCCGCTTGTCCATGAGGACTTAGCTCAGTACGAACACTCGCCGGTCTTTACTCCTGTCCCGGGAACCAACATCGCGAACATCTTCAAGATCCGGAAGGGCAACGTGGAAGATGGCTTCAAACAGGCAACGACGATCATTGAGAACGCATTCTCGATGCCTCAGGTCAGCCACGCGGCCATGGAGCCTAGAGCATGCATCGCACAGTACTTCCCAGACGGAAGCACTGAAGTCTGGACGTGTGCCCAGTCGCCCTTCGCGGTACGATATATACTGAGCCACGCGCTTGGCATCCCGCTGCAGAAGATCAACGTGCACGTCCCACATGTCGGAGGAGGTTTCGGCGGCAAGGCGGGCATTAACTTCGAACCGCTCGCGGTGCTCCTGTCGAAATTCTCCGGAGGCCGTCCAGTCAAACTCCTGCTAACCCGCGAGGAGGAGTTCACAACGGCTCCGCTGAGGCAGGGGTTCTACGGATGGATCAAGACCGGCGTCGACGCAGATGGAAAGATCACGGCAGAAGAAATGAGGTACATCTACGACGCCGGAGCCTACGCAGACTATGGTGTCAACATAGGCCGTGCCGCGGGCTACTCATGCACGGGGCCTTACGAGGTGCCGAACATTTGCTGCGACTCAATCACGGCGTACACGAATCACCCCTACGGAACCGCGTTCCGAGGTTTCGGACACCTCGAGTTCCTTTGGGCCGTAGAGCGGCAGATGGATATGGTTGCACAGAAAATAGAGCTTGATCCTGCGGAATTCCGACTGCGAAACATCCTCCGACCAGGCTCGATTACGGCCACAGGAGAGAAGCTAAGGGAAGATGCAGGCCGCGTCGACCAGTGCATCAAGGCAGCAGCCGAGACAATAGGATGGGGAAAGAAGGAGAAGACAACAGGGAAGAGCAAATTCCGGGGCAGCGGAATCGCCGCGCTGTGGAAGGCCCCTGCCATGCCTCCGAACGCGGCGTCCTCGGCGATCATAAAATTCAACGAGGACGGGAGCGCTAACCTTTCCGTTGGCGTGACCGAGATCGGCCAGGGAACGACCACCAGCCTCGCCCAGATGGCGGCGGAAGAACTCAGCATGCCGGTCCAGAAGATCCGCGTCATTCCGGAGAGGATCACGGATCTGACACCTTACTCTTGGCAGACGGTGGCTAGCAGAAACCTCTTCATGGAAGGCAGGGCCGTCATCAACGCCGCTCGAGATGCAAGGGAACAGATCCTCGAGATGGCAGCGCAGGCGCTCAGGATTCCGACGGCAGATCTCGTACTCGAGAATGAGATGGTCTTTCCCAAGGGACAGCCCGAGAGGGGAATTCCACTACAGCAATTTGCCATGGGGTATACTTACCCGAACGGAACAGCAATCGGCGGTCCAGTAATCGGTAGAGGCTCATACCTTCCGCGCGGACTCACCTACCTTGACCCCGAGACGGGGCAAGGTTTCCCGGCGCTAAAGTGGACGTTCGGAGCTCAGGCGGTCAAGATCGAAGTCGACGTTGAGACCGGAGAAGTCAAGACACTCAAAGTCGCGTCGGCATTCGATATTGGAAAGACGATCAACCCGCTCCTAGTCCAAGGGCAAGTCTACGGTGGTGTATTGCAGTCACTGAGCATCGGCCTGATGGAGGGCTACATCTACGACGAAGGAGGTACGATGCTCAACAGCAACTTCACCGACTACAAGATCGCAAGAGCATCTGATATGCCAGACGAACACGTAGTCACGTTGATTGAGAACCCACAGTCAGACGGCCCATACGGCGCGAGAGGCATAGGAGAACTCACGATGCTCTCGATACCGCCCGCTATCGCCAGCGCGCTCTTTGACGCCACAGGGGTTCAGATGTTCAACCTTCCAATGACGCCTGAGAGCGTCTGGAAAGCCATCAAGGAACAGAAGCCGGAGCTTCTCGGACGGGCGAGCTGATGCGGATGCTTCCAAAGTTTGACTATTTCGCTCCGCAAACGCTCCAAGAAACCTTCGGCCTGCTGGAGGAGCATGGAGAGGACGCGAAACTGTTGGCCGGCGGAACGGACCTGATCGTAACCATGCGGGCCAGAGATCTGCTTCCCAAGTGCGTCGTCGACATCAAAGGAGTGAAGGAACTCCACGAACTCACATATGATGATCGACAGGGCCTGAAAGTTGGCGCCGCGGTAACGCTGAACAAGCTAATCCTCTACGGCGAAGCATCCAGGAACTATCCGGTCCTGATCGAGGCGATCAGCACGATCGGCGACTACGAGATTCGAGAGCGAGCCACACTAGCGGGCAACATCTGCAATGCCTCACCGGCGGCTGACTCTGCTCCCTCACTGCTAATTCTGGACGCGACCGTCAACATTGCCGGTCGGAAAGGCAAGAGGAACGTTCCCATTAGAGAATTCTTTGCAGGCGTGAAGAAGACTACCCTTGCGAAGAACGAGCTGGTGACCTCGATCAGTGTGCCGACCCCGCCGAAAGGATCGGTTGGAGGCTACCTGAAGGCTCGCAGAACCATCGGAGAGGACCTGTGTGTCGTCGGAGTCGGAGGACTTGCCGTTCCCAGCGGCAACGCAGCGAAGAAACTGAGGCTCGCCTACTCGTCGGTTGCGCCGACCCCTATGAGAGCCTTCGAGGCAGAGAAGATCTTTGAGAACCACAAACCGGTTGACGAGCTTCTCGATCAGGCAATGCCTATTCTAAGAAAGACTGTTTCCCCGATCCCAGATGTTAGGGGCGCAAAGGAATACCGCATGAACCTCGTCGAGGTTCTAACGAAGAGATTGGTACGCCGACTGTGGGAGGCGAGCTGAATTGGCGAAGCATATGATTAGGTTTGCAGTGAATGGGATCGATCGCACAGTTGAGACCGAGTCTAACAAGACACTGCTGTGGGTCTTGAGGCGCAAGCTCGGGCTTACAGGAACCAAGTCCGCATGCGAGCGTGGAGACTGCGGCCTCTGCACGGTACTACTAGACGATAAACCAGTCAAATCGTGCCTCGTGCTGGCCGTGGAAGCAAGCGGTCACAAAGTGACCACAATCGAGGGAATCTCGAAAGATGGTGTGCTCTCAAATGTTCAGAAAAAGTTCATCGAGCATGGAGCACTGCAGTGCGGTTTCTGCACCCCGGCCGCGGTCCTTGCCGCAGAAGCTCTACTGAAGCGCAATCCGTCTCCGACAAGGCACGATGTCGTCGAGGCTATTGAGGGAATACTCTGCCGATGCACTGGTTACAGACAAATAGTTGACGCGATCATCGACGCTTCGAAGATGAAAGCGTAGTATTCACCCAGCATCTATCAAGTCCCATATGAAAAGGCAATTCCAGATAGTTTCGTTTCCCGGTACCGGAAAATACCGCCGGGAGAATCAAGACGAGATTCGCGCATAAGCCGATACGGTTAAAGCAGAAAGTCAGGCGTGCTATGAGTTCACCGAGGCAGAGAAGATCACAGATGAATTACATTGGAAGATCTATGCCTCAGTATGACTCCTTCCTAAAAGTCACTGGCACCGCGACATACGCGTTTGATGTTGAGCTTCCCGGCATGCTGCACGCGAAACTTGTGACGAGCCCTCAAGCGCATGCGAAGATAGTGAAGATCGACACGAGCAAAGCTGAGAAGATGCCTGGGGTTGTTGCCCTAGCGACTGGCACAGAATTCCCCTACAGGCTGGGCATATACGTCGGTGACAGAGACGTTCTAGCCGTCGAAAAGGTGAGGTGGGTTGGCCACCCGGTCGCAGCCATAATCGCGGAGACATTGGAGGCCGCTGAACGGGCAATCGATCAGGTTGAAGTTGAGTACGAGCCACTGCCCACTGTGTTTGACCCGACTGAGGCGCTGAAACCTACTGCACCGATAGTGCATGAGAAGCTGGGCGAGTACAGGGTTTCCCCCGCATTCAAGCCGATTCCGGGTACAAACATTGCGAACCAGTTCAGGTTAGTAAGGGGAGATGTTGAGCGAGGCCTCAATGAATCTGACACTGTAGTTGAGGGAGAGTTCCACATTCCCCATGTGAGCCACGCCTTCATGGAACTCCAGTCGATCATCGCACACTACAAGAAGGACGGAACCATTGAGATCTGGACCAGCACCCAGTCGCCGTTCTCCACGCGCTATCTGATGGCTCTATCACTCGGCATTCCGATAGACAAGATTGTGATCAAGGCCCCTCTCTGCGGCGGAGGCTTTGGCGGAAAGGTCGGAATCGGCTGGGAGCCGCTTGTGGCTCTCCTCTCCAAGCGAGCGGGATACAGACCCGTAAAGCTCGTACTTTCGAGAAAAGAGCAGTTCTGCTCGGCACCCGTCAGAGAAGGATTCCACGCATCAGTCAAGGCGGGATTCAAGAAAGACGGTAAGATGGTCGCGTACAAGGCTCGGTTCGTCATGGACGCCGGCGCGTACGCGGACTACACAGTGAACGTCTGCCGAGCCGCCGGATACTCGTCAGAAGGATGCTACGAAGTCCCGAACATCTTCTGCGAGTCACTCGCAGTTTACACAACGAAGGGCGCGACGAGCGCGATGCGAGGATTCGGTTATCCGGAGAGCCACTGGGCGCTAGAAAGAATAATCGATATGGCCGCCGTGAAGCTGAAGATGGACCCGGTCGAGCTCAGAAAGAAGAACCTACTCAAGCCCGGCGTGTCTGAGACGGGCACGGGAGAACGGCTCAGGGAGGACGCAGGCAATCCCGTAGCTGTCCTTGACTCAATTGCGCAATCGATCGGCTGGGGCCAACCCTGCGAGAAGCCTGCGCGCCCAGGAAGGTTCAGGGGCAAAGGCATCGCGCTGTGTGTCAAAGGTCCCGCGCAACCCCCGAACGCCGCCGCCTCAGCGATCGTGAAGTTCAACGAGGATGTTTCCGTCGACCTCATGATAGGCACAGCCTCCTTTGGTCAAGGAACTCCGACGAGCCTCAGCCAGATAGTTGCCGACGAGCTCGGCATACCAATCGAGAAAGTCCGCGTAGGACTCGTCCGAAGTACAGACATGTCAGCCTACACTTGGCAGACGGTCGGCAGTCGCGGATTGTTCACTGACGGAAATGCCGTTATGGATGCGCTTCGGGACGCCAAAGCCCAGATCAAGGATGTCGCCTCACAGGTCCTTAAGGTCAAGCCTGAGGATCTGGAGATCGCGAGCGAGCAGGTCTTCGTCAAGGGCAGCCCTTGGCACAGGCTCCTGCTCTCTCAAATCGTATTCGGCTACACCTACCCGAACGGCACCTCGATCGGCGGGCCGATCATAGGACGGGGGAAATTCATGTCCCCGCTAACGACCTACCTTGACCCGGATAGGGGTCAAGGAGTTCCCACGATCTTCCACACATTCGGGGGCACAGGGGTCGAGGTCGAGGTAGATGTCCTAACCGGCGACATCCAGATCGTGAAAGCGGCACAAGCGTTCGACGTGGGGAAGGCGATCAACCCGCTTCTCGTCAAGGGACAGATTTCCGGCGGTTTCATCATGGGGCAGAGTGTCGCACTCTATGAGGAGATCATCTTCGACGAGCAGGGCTGGGTTCTGAACCCTAACCTCTCCAACTACAGGATACTCAGAGCGAAAGAGATCCCTCACGAGATGGATGAGATCATCGTCGAGACACCGCAAAGCGACGCCCCGCACGGCGCCAGAGGCTTAGGCGAACTTGGAATGGTTGCAGTTGCATCGGCAATTGCCAACGCTGTCTACCACGCAATTGGCGTGCAGATCACTAGATTGCCAATGTCACCTGAGAAAGTCTGGGGAGCCGTAATTAAACAACAGCCCGACCTGATCGAAGAAGCGAAACACAAACTGAAGGAGGGCGGAGGCAAGTAAGATGTCGTTCGGATCACCATACCTGACACTGCCCGATTTTCAGTACATCAAGCCAAAATCGCTCCAAGAAGCTCTGCGACTTCTCGACGAGTACAAGGATGAAGCCAAGATCCTTGCTGGCGGAGTCGGACTGTTTGCTTTCATGAAGGAGCGTCTCATCGCACCTCAATACGTTCTGGACATCAAAGGGATCACAGAGCTCCAGGCGCTGCGTGACGACGGCGCAAAAGGGCTCACGATCGGCGCAGCCGTAACTCTGAATACGATTCTGGAGTTCGAGGCGCTAAAAGAACGATACAAGGCGCTTCGCGATTGTATCTACCTCCTCAGCGATCCAGTCATCAGGAACCGCTCAACGCTCATGGGAGATCTGTGCGAAGCGCTTCCGTACGTTGACAGTCCGACACCTCTACTGATCTTCGATGCTGAAGTCGAGGCTGCGAGCGTGAAAGGAACAAGACGCATCCCAGTAACCGAATTCATCAGGGGAGTGGCTGAGATTGCGCTTGAACCAAACGAACTCGCTGTTGCGGTCCACTTGAAAGCTCCTCCTGAGAATTCGAGAAGTCTGTTCTTTAAGCACACGTCGAACGGCGAGTTCAGTGTCACAAATGTCGCGGCATTGTGCGCGAACTCTTCGAAGCCCGAAGACCGAACAGTGAGATTCGCCTGTGGAGCGATCGCGGCGACACCGACTAGGGTCCGTGAAGTTGAGGAGCTCTTCAAGCGGAGGGCCCCGATTCCACAGCTGATAGACGAGGCGGTCAAGACCATCAAGAAGAGTGTGGAACCGATGATGGACATTCTCGCAACAGCAGAGTACCGATCGCACATGCTAGAAGTGCTCTCGATTAAGGCGTTCCGTGAGTTGCTCGCGAGTTGAGAAGGATGACGCAAACGATCAACATGAGAGTGAACGGGGTAGACCGAAAGACCGAGATCAAAGACAACGAACTTCTCCTCGACATCATACGCGACAAAATCGGTGTCAAGAGTGTCAAGGCCGGATGCTGGAGAGGGGAATGCGGCCTCTGCACGGTCCTCCTCGACGGAAAGCCCGTCAAGTCATGTCTTGTCTTGGCGGTTGAGGCGGACGGCAAAGATGTGAAGACGGCTGAAGGACTCGCCGCCGAAGGGCAGCTAGCTCCTATACAGAAGCTCTTTGTCGAGAAGGCCGCGATGCAGTGTGGATTCTGTACGCCCTCTTTCGTGTTGACCGCACACTATCTCCTCCAAGTCAGGCCCAACCCAACCGAGGAGGAGATCAAGGACTACCTAGGCGGCCACATCTGCCGCTGCGGGACATACAAGCAGATGATCGAAGCCATACTCGAATGCGCGAAGCTGAATACTCAGAGAAAGTAAGCCCCCGCCATAGCGCTGGCTACTACAACTACGGCAACATCGAGATATCTGCGCTGGATGATCTCGGATTCTTGCCGTGAACTGGAGCGTGGTAGATTTGGCGGTTCGACCTGAGGGGTTCTCGAGATTTCCGTCCAGTCAACCTGCTCCTTAGGCTAAGGAAATAGCGGAGGACGACCAAGCCTGACTCGCGAACGCCCGCAATTTCTAAAAAGCTTTCTCACAAGTACCAAATACTTGTTCCAACGGACACACTGCTTGAGCTAGGTTGGAAAGGCCTGCAATCATCAAAGCCTTAGAAAGGTCTGGAATCATCAAAGCCTTGCAAGGCCTGGCTCCGAACGATCATGTCGTCCTATTCTACTCCGATATTGATACGAAACATGAGCTCGTCTTCCCCTTCCTCCTAGAAGCACTCCAGAAGGAGGGAGCCGCGGTCTATGTGAGTGAGCATGAGCCATTCGACGAGGTGAAAGATGCCATGAGACAGTGGGGAATCTATGTGGATAGATACCTGTCCAACCGTTCTCTGGCAATAGCCGACTATCAAGCGCTTACGGCCGCGGAAGCACGACTGAACGACCTCAAGGCCAGCCAATTGCTGAGGGATCTCGCAGAGCTACTCCTGAAACGGGGAGGACCCATCAGAGTGGTGGTGGACCTGACGTTGCTTGTTAGACGTGGAATGTTTGACGAGATCGTCAAGAGGGAGCGAGCCCTCGGGAGACGCCTCGAACTGCCGTTGACGATGGTCTGCGCCTACGAGGACACGGTAGCTGACACAAGGGAAGGCGAGTTCCTCATCGAGATGTTGCGAACACACAACCACGCGATATTCCCCGGGATAGCTTTGCAGTTGACATGAAAGCGCAACAAGTGTCGTTGGGCCTGGAATCGTCGTAGCGGCGAAACCAGCTCGGCTCCTTTGAATTGCCTGGAGCGCTTGTTACCGCCGTAGCTTCGATTCCGTCACGACGAGCTCTCGTCGGCCGTGTAGGACAAAGTCGAATCGTAACGCAAGAGCATCGCGTGCGTCGGCTTGATGATGTTGACCTTGATCCGGGGTTTCTCCTCTGACATTGTGAATCGGCCCATGGGTGCCCATTCAACGGTATATAGGCGTTTCACACTGAAACGTTGGTGTCTTGTGGGCACAGGTACGCAGACGCTCCTTGGGAGCTAGAGCATCTTGGAGAGTATGTCCTCGTACTCCTTTTCGAGCTTTGGGAGCGGCTGCCATGAGACCTGAGCTACGCTGACGTCCTGGGCCTTCAACGCGTCGTTGAATATCTCAAGCCCGATATTGATCACCTTAAGCTCCGAGGTGAAGAGTTTCAGGATTTTCTCCGACAATTCTCTCCCTTCCTACTAGAAAACTCCAAGGAAATTCTTGTACGCATCCTCCAAAATCGCGCTGGAGATCTTTTCTTTTCTGGAGATGAGCGCGCTCGCAATCGCCATCAATGCATTCGTCGGGAAAACCTCCACACCAACGCTGCGTAGTTTCGCAATCTGCTCTGACAGCGGTTGCGGGTCTTGCTCGGTCCCGCATACGTGAGCTAGCATGGGAAGCACTCTACCATCCTCTTCGGCTATCCTCTTTGCATCCGAGATCGCACCCAGCATCGCTCCTGCGGGATCGGAATGCGAGCCGTATCCGAGCATGAAGTCCATTATGATCACGGCGACCTCCGGGTCTTTCGACTCTTCTACGAGCCTCATCTTTCGGATCGTCGGGTCTATCATGGGGTGTGCGCGACCGATGGTGAATTCTTCCTCGCCGAGATCAACTATCGAATCCTTCAAGCTCTGAAACGAATCAGCTAGCTTCAACTTCGGATCGAGAGGCGCGTTGGAGTAAACGTCGCCAATCATTGGTGCGAGTATCACGAGGGTCTCGTAGGCGAGCGTCCCTCCTGTGTAGAGGCCTCTGATGTACCTCTGCTTCTCACTCAGCCCTCTCCGGATCTTGTCTGCAAGAGCTACCAGCTCGCTCCGAGGCATCGCAAACTGTTTCATGAGTTCTGCTTGGCGTGTGGGCTGCGCGGCTCGAATTGCTTCGATAGCCGCGGCGTGTAGGGTGTTCCTTCTTCTGACACGTGCTCGTGCACTTGGAGGAATCTCGTAGGTCTCGCGCCCTACGAAACAGATCACGTATCGCTTCCTAGTCTTCCTCACAATATGGTCGACTATCGTCCCCTTTACGTCGGCGTCAGGGGGCTTCGAGACCACGACCACCGTGTTAGTATTAGGATCCTGCTCGAGCGCGTCTATAGACTGCAGAGTCATTATGCCGCCGATCTTGGCCTTGACATCGTCTCCCCCGGTTCCTAATCCCTCGGAGATTCCGATACCTGCTTCGCTGAGGAGAACGCTCACCTCTTGTAGTCCTGTCCCTGCGGCGGCGACGATCCCGACGTTTCCTTTCTTGACCACGTTTGCGAATGCGACTGCCTTGCCGCCGATGATCGAGGTTCCGGCGCCGGGTCCCATGACGAGCAAGCCTCTCTCCCTCGCGTACCGCTTCAGCTCTAGCTCATGCTCTGGCGGAACATGGTCGCTGAACAGGTGTACGCTGACGCCTCTGTCGAGTAGCTTGAGAACAACATCTCTTGCGTACTCGCCGGGGATAGAGACAACAGCAAGATTCGCGTCTGGAACAGCCTGCAATGCTGCATCTACGCTGTAGAAGGCTCGACCCTTTGGCTGGGGCGGCCTCAGAATCATCTCCTCAATCTGCTTCAGAGCGTTCTGTATGACAGCATCAGATTCAGCCATCACGGCAAGGATCATGTCATTCTCCGAAGCTGTTCGCCCGTCATCGTTGAGAAGACCGAGTTTCTCCAAGATTTCTTTGTTCGTCGTTGTTCCCATGACGACGGCGACATCTTTGACGCCATCAATCTTTTTCGCTTCTTCTGAGAGATGAAGAAGATGGACTGAGTCTCTGCGGAAATTTTTCTTGACTAAGTTGGTTATTTTCGTCAATTCTCCGCGCCGCTGGTCAGTAAACAGCAGCTCAAGTTAAGCCTTGTCAAAATTCTCTTATAGTTTGAACAAGTTTCAACGGGCAGGCGATGATTTGTGGCTTCCGGAAATCCTAGCACGATCAAGGATGAGATTGAGAAGGCGAACGACCAAGCCGTTGAAAGGATGATGGAGTCCGACCCGTTCTGGGTGGACATCGGTCTTGCCCGCAAAGTGATTTCGAGCATGAAGGAGAAGATGCTGCTGCTCGCTGGCCCACCGATCCAATGGGACCGAATGAGCGGCCCGGTGAAAGGCGCCGTAATGGGCGCCTCAATCTATGAAGGCTGGGCCCGCGACAGAGCAGAAGCAGAAAAACTCGCGAGGTCAGGCGCGATTACATTCATGCCGAATCATCACCACAACGCAGCCGGCCCGATGGCTGGGATTATCTCACCGAACATGCCCGTCTATGTGGTGCGTGACCGCAAGTACGGCAACGAGACGTACTCGAACCTGAACGAGGGAATTGGCAAGGTTCTCAGATATGGAGCCTATTCGAGCGAAGTCGTCCAGCGACTAACCTGGATGCGTGAGACGCTTGCCACGACATTGGAGGCGACCATTAAGGAAATCAAGAACGAGAAAGACGGGGTCGCAATGAAACCCATCATAACCCAGGCACTAACAATGGGGGACGACTGCCACAACCGCTACAACGCCGCGACCTCACTCTTCCTGAAGGAGATCACCCCATACATGATGCAGACCGGCCTGGACAAGAAAACGCTGATCGAGTCGTTCAACTTCATGGCCCAGAACAACTTCACACTGCTCAATCTGGGGATGGCGACCGGGAAGGCGATGAGCCTCGCCGCTCACAGGATCAAATACAGCACAATAGTGACAGTGCTTACTAGGAACGGAACAGACGCCGGAATCCGGGTAAGTGGGCTCGATGATGAATGGTTCACCGCTCCGGCCCCCGTGCCGAAAGGGGTCTGGTTCCCTGGGTTCACCGAGAAGGACGCGAGCCCAGACCTAGGCGACAGCGCGATCACTGAAACAGCCGGGTACGGCGGATTCGCGATGGCTGCTGCTCCCGGCATCGTTTCATGGGTGGGCGGATCCGTCGCTTACGCCATCGAGAACACTCAGAAGATGTACGAGATCACCCACACTAAACACAAGTACTTCATCATCCCGTTCCTTGATTTTCAGGGCACACCGACTGGAATCGACCTCCGGAAAGTGGTCAGGACAGGAATCACACCCACCATAAACACTGGAATAGCCCACAAGGAAGCTGGAATCGGACAGGTTGGCGCCGGGATAGTGTCCTTCCCGCTCGAGATGTTCAAACAAGCACTCAAATCATACGCACAACGGTACAGCCTCTAAGGGCCAAAGAATGCCGGTCACCCTGCGAGCGAACTGCATAGGCTCACTAGCGGCGCAGGCGCTCATCAGAGGAGATTCAAGGATTGTCGGGCTGGTACTGAACACTTTTGCGAACTCTTTCTACCTAAGGACCGTAAACGATGAACTCGTCTTCGTCACAAATCGTTCTTTGCGATCGCCAATAACCGTCAATCTCGACTCAACGTCCAGCTTGGATGACCTAGTCAAACCAATGATCTCGGCGCAGGGTCGTGGAAAGGAGATTCACATTGGATCAGATTTTTCCGTCGATCTTGCTACCGCCTCATCTTGCCAAGACCAACCAATCCTCCCCAGGGAATTGAGTCCCGACTTCCGGAAACTGGGGAAAGCGCTGCGAATCGTCTCATTCCTCCTAGGAATTATCGACACGAGTCAAAGTGTGCTGGACCAACGGGGCCTCGCCTATGAAGGCGTGAGCCAGTTTGTGGATGAAGGAGTCTTACCTCTGCGAGGTCCAAACATGGAGAGACGATTTCAAGAAGCCTCGTTGAAAGTCGTCGGTTTGGGATCCGGATTCACACCGTCCGGCGACGATACGCTGGGCGGATTCCTTGCTACATACAATTCCTTTGCACAGATCATAGGGCGATCACAAATCATCTTGCACTTTGCATCCCTCGAAGCGAAGACGAGCTGGGTCAGCGCGAAGCTTCTGGACTACATGCAGCGCCTGATCCTCGATGACCAGATGTATCGCATGATCGATTCAGCCGCCACGGGGAATGAGGACGCTGTCGTCTTGGCCTTGGAAGCTCTGTTCCCGAGAGGACACGCATCTGGGATTGATATTTCTGCAGGAGCAATTCTGGCTCTGAGTCTGATTCGAGATATCGCATTCGGGAAAGTAGATACCGAAGCGATCGCTGTTGCGCTTGGCCTATCGCTGTAAGTTGTGTAGAGAGAGAACTTACTCGAAGTAATTGTTGAAAGAGACTGATCTTGAAAGCAGCAATGGACCGTGAGAGTTCGATTATCATATTAATACGAACTTGGGCGGAATACAAGGCCCGAGGTATTGAGAATGAACTCAGTCTACTATCCACCGCCTGAGACTGTTGCTTTCCCCGAGCACAAGCTCAAGGTCGAGGATATGGAGCCGATCCTCAGGTGTGGCATGCCCGAAATGAAGATCATGAAAGAGCGACCTTGGAAGCCGAAGGCCGTTACTCTAAGAGGCGGCCAGCAGATGGTCGTCAGGTCTCTTAGGGAGGACGAGTTCGATCAGCTACTTGAGGCTATCAAGCCGTACATGTTCATTGCCAAGGACTTCTACGACATCGTTGGCGTGAGGACATACGGCGAAGTTCTCGCCCAAAAGATTCACAGGATCAAAGACGCCTACACGCTAATCGGCGTCATCGATGGACAGTTAGCCGGCTTGGCCAATGCTCGTATGTTCAACGAAAAAGTCGCGTACAGCCTTCACACCATGAGTTTCATGAGAGGCGTCGACGCAGGACCGGCCCTATACTATGCCAAAGCGGAATACGCGTTCGACTATCTGGGCGCCGACATGTGGGAGGCATGCTTCGAAAGCTACAACGGCTTCCGAGTCATAGGCCTACAGTGGGCTCACAAGTCCAAGCCTTACCCAGAGTTCCAGACGGAACTAGGCGGGGCGAGAGTCTTCTACATAGACCGGGAATTGTGGGAGGGGTTCATCAAGAAGAAGTTCGCCCACTATCAGGGAACCTACGACGTGCCCCAAGAACTCCTGAAGAAATCAGACCACTTCACGGTAGGCCCGCCCACTGTATAGAGTACTCGGGCCTGCAATCTCAATTCTGGTTTTTCGACTACGTCCGATTCTAATCTCATTTCGCCTACCGGCTCTTCGACCGTAGTCATTCAGGCGGCGCTTGTTAGACGATTATGTTCATGGCCTTGTGTAGCATCTCGAAGCGGGCGGGCAGGCGTCCGACCACTTCTCCTTCCATCTCGACGAGCTGAATCTCATCGGAGCTTGCGACCACACTCCTGCCCCTCTGGAATGAGACCTTCGGAATCTCCAAGTGAGTGCCCTTTCTGAACTTTCCAAGACTGGAGATCGCTTCTAGGAAGCCGACATCGCCAATCGAGACAATGTCAAACAGGCCGTCATCCAGCTCTGCCTTGGGGGCAGGTTGAAGGCCGCCGCCGTAATATCTGCCATTGGCTACTACGAATGTGTTGAGGATCTTCTCCTCTTCTGGGCCGTCGTCGATTCGGTACTTCGTCAGTTTATTCTTGTACGTTGGCAGGGTGGTCAGTATTCCCCAGAGGAACGAGATACGGCCCCCAAACGCCTTCGTCGTTCTATTCACTTTGTCGACGACCGCTCCGCCCGAGCCAAAGTCTGCGATATTGATGAAAAACCTCGACAGCTGATCACCGTCGAGGCTGACGAAGGTACATTTCCCCATGTCCACCCTCCAAGGCTTTCCGGACCTTATCCTCTGTGCGCATTCGAACGGGGTCATCGGAAACTCTATCGTCTTCACGAAGTCGCTTCCAGTTCCGATCGACATCACTGCCAACGCGGCATCGGGATTGAGCGGTGCTTCATCCTGAAAGAATCCGTTGACGACCTCGTTGATAGTGCCGTCGCCTCCCAGAGCGACAATAAGCTCGTAACCATCCTTGATTGCCTCACTGGCGAGCAAGGTGGCGTGACCTTGCCGCTCGGTAAACCTCACATCATAGTCTGACCCGAAACCGCGCCTTATCTCGTCGTTGATTCGATTCCAGTTCCTACCGGTCGCTCCGTTCGCTGACCTCGGATTGACGATGATGACGGTCCTGCGGCCTACAGATCGAGACACGCCTAACAGCCTGCCCCACAGCTCAACTAGTTCCTAGAAGCTTCCCCGGGTTCATTATTCCTTTGGGGTCGAGCTGCCGCTTCACCGCTTTGAGGACAGCGAGCCCATTACTGCCTAGCTCTTGTCTTATCCAAGGCGCGTGATCTTTGCCGATCCCGTGGTGATGGCTCAGCGTGCCGCCGTTCCGCATGATACAATCGGTAGCCGCCCTCTTGATCCTCAGCCATTGTTCCATTTCTTTGCCGCTGACCTGCGGGGCAACGAAGGTGAAGTAGAGCGAGGCGCCGTCAGGATACGAATGTGAGACATGAGCAAACGCAAGCCCAGTCACACCCATCCCGGCTATTGCGCTCTCTATCGATTCCTTGACTGCGCCGTGTAATGCTTCGAGCTTGTCCCATGTTGTGGCGGTTTCAAGCGTGTCAACGAGGACACAGTGGTCGAGAAGGACATCGCGTAGGTAGGGCAGTTCGAATCGCTCCTCCAGCCAGGCCTTACCGACCTCGGAGCCGATCATGAATGCTCCGTTCCGTTTGCAGGCCGCAATCGCAGCGTTCCGCTCAGCATTAGCCGAAGTGCGAGTACCCTCGTTTCCCAGAATCATCAGAGATGCGTGAGGCGGAAGGTAGCGCAGCCGTTTGAGCATCCATAGTCCGAGCTTCTTAGTCGCTGACTCCACAAATCCTTTCGGTTGAGATGAAAGCAGGAGCGAAACCCTCGTCTCGTCAGCGTCCGACAGACGCATCATCGCCGGAATCAAGCCAGTCTGCATTGTCTCGCGGATCGCGTTGATGCCGTCGCGAAATGATTTGAACGTCAGGCCTTCATACTTCCTAACGTCCGGCAGGCGGCGAATGCGTAGCTTGGCCTTGGTGATGGCACCGAGAATCCCTTCCGATCCGACTAGAAGTTGCTTCACTTCCGGGCCAGATGCGGATGCTGGCACCGGCCTCGTCTCCACTATGCCCGAAGGGCAGACGACGGTGAGGCTTTCGACCATGTCCTCAATCTTCCCGTACTTCGTTGAGTTCTGACCAGCGGATCTAGTCGCGATCCATCCGCCAAGCGCGGAGAACTGGAAGGATTGGGGGAAATGCCCGAGCGTGAAGCCTTCTCTGTTCAACGCGTCCTCGAGTTCGGGTCCAGAAATGCCGGCCTCGACGGTGGCGGTGAGTGACACCGCGTCCACGCTTAGTATCCTGTTCATTTTTCGTAGGTCGAGTGTGATTGCACCCCCGACGCCTCTCGGCAGAATCGGTTCGACCCCTCCGACGACGCTAGTTCCGCCTGCGAACGGAACAATTGAGAGATGGTTTGCCTGCGCGAACTGAATTACCTTGGTGACCTCCTCCTCGTCGCGTGGATACGCCACCGCGTCCGGTGGGTTCTTGATGACGCCTCGGCGTAGCGTGAGGAGATCGGGGTATGATTTCCCCAGGCTATGCGTTAGCCGGTCGTACTTTTCCGCGGAAAGGTCCGCGATGCCGGTGACTCGCCTCAGCCGGGCCAGAGTTCTCTCATCCAGTCTCGACGGAGGCAGCCTGACCTTATCAAAGCTCACACGCGGACATTTTGCGAGCTCCTTGATCTTGAATGTCCTCTTGAGGAAAGGCCAAAACTGCGGCTTGTCATCGAGCGGGTAGCTCTTTGATTCCAGCCCCCAGCCCCACCATTTGATATCCTCAGCCCCTGCCGGCGGGCCGCTCATCCCCGCTCACCTACTCCCAGTCATGATTACGCTGAGCTCGCAGAATACACTTTCTAGCAGACTGAGCGAACTGGCGTAACCAAGTTCGGTGGAGTCACAACATCAAGACAGAACATGCTGGGGCACGGTTACTGCCTAGCTGATTTTCTTGATCTTGCCACCAGGAAGAGCATTATTCCCACGATCACGGACCAGATGACAATGTCACCGAAGAAGTTCAGCAGATCAATTCTCCAAGGATTGTACTCCGGGGCTATCACAAGCCGAATAAGCCAAGCCAACGGATACCCGTAATGAGCCGCCCCCAGAAGCGCGGGCGGCGTGTTTCGAAGGAGCCCTGTCGCCAGGGTCACAAGTTCTCCGCCGAGTATCGATACTAGCAAACGGTCAAGTGTGCTCATACCATCTCGCCTAATTAGAGGCTATGAGGATTCATCTCAGTCTTAGAGCTTTCAGCCTTTCCAACGCTATACTTGGGTCTTCCAATCCCAAGACCGCTGTATCGAAGGGGCAAATGTCAGTCCTTGCACGGTTCAGTATCTTGGGGACAAGCGTCCCAAACTCGTGTCGAATTCCTTTCCCCTTCAGGATCCATGCGGCGCCTTCGCTCATCCTCACGCCGTAGACGGCCGCTATCCCCGAGTAGACACAGAGCAGTGCCGCGGCCCTGCCTACGACACTGTCTGCTAAGGAGGCAGCCTCAGCTTGCGTTCCAAGCTCATCAATCATAGCCAGCATGTCGCTGACGCCGTGCGACTTGCTCTTGAAGAGGATCTTCCCGTCTTTCGCAACGACGAGAGTGAGGTCGCCCTCGGAAAGAGCTTCCCTAGCGATACCTAAGTCGTCCGGATCGGTCGACGGCGCCACGTACTCCACTCCCTCAGTGTAATACCCTATCGGAGATAGGACGCGCCTAGTCGGGCTCTTCGTCGATAATTGCAATGGGTTCATCGACAGGGACCTCGGAGCCGGACAAATGGAGCGTCTTGCGGAGAATTCCGGATGCTGGAGCTTCTATCTCGAAGGTGGTCTTCTCTCCTTCAACCACTGCGATCGGCTGGCCTTTTTCAACTCGATCTCCCTCCTTCCTCAACCACTCGATGAGTTTTCCAGCGCGCATCGATTCATCAAGACGTAGCATGATGACATTTGGCATGGGCTCGTTTGATCTCTCCGCGGCCAACTTCATTGCTCAACTGCAATTTAAGTTTCCAATACCTGAATGCAGGAAATGATTGGGAACCATGTGCTGATGACTCGAGCGAAAGCTGTTTCCCCGCTCGCTCGAAGTTCACACTGCCTAGGTTGAGCATTCCTTCAGAATTTGGACTGTACTGCTCGTTCCGATTCGGTTTGCCCCTGCTTCGATCATCTTCACCGCGTCCTTGAGTGTTCTGATTCCGCCGGAGGCCTTCACTCCCAACCGATCTCCGACGGTCTTACGGATTAGGTGGATGTCTTGGACTGTGGCGCCGCCTGGGCCGAAGCCAGTTGATGTCTTCACGAAGGCCGCGCCCGACTCTTCTGCAAGCCTGCACGCCTCAACTTTCTCTTGCCCGTTGAGGTACGCGGTTTCTATAATGACCTTGACCGGTAAGCATTTGCTCGCCTTCACGACCAGCGATATGTCATGTCGGACAGCCTGCAAATCTTGGGACTTGAGCGAACCTATGTTGATGACCATGTCTACTTCATGAGCGCCTAGACCGACTACAGTCGCCGCCTCGAACGCTTTGACCTCTGGCAAAGAGGCGCCGAGCGGAAAGCCCACCGTGGAGCAGACCTTGATATCTGTGCCTCGTAGTAGGCTGACAGCGAGCGGAACCCAGCCTGGGTTGATACACACGGAGTAGACCTCGTAAGCTTTCGCCTCTTGGCACAGTCTCTCAATTCTGTCCCGAGTTGCTGAGGGCTCGAGAAGCGTGTGATCGATCATCTTAGCGAGCTTCTTTCTCTCCATCCGCATGGGCGCCTCGCCCACATTGAAAGTTGAGATGTCCCGTATTGATATATGCCAGCTTTCTACGCTGAGCCCGAATCTCTAGAGGCGAGAATTATGGATGCGCAGACTAGAACAGCTCCAAGGCCGCTGCCCAGTACGAACTGCTCGCCAAGGATCAGAGCCGATGAGACAATCGCCACGATGACTTCGACAAGGAGAACAAGGGCGGAGAGTGTGACGCTCACAAATCTTTGAGCCCTAGCGAAAAGCAGGTACGGCACAAACGTGCAGAAGATCGCCGTGTAGGCGACGGCAACCCATCCTCCCCACGGAACTACTGAACTGCCGACTGTTCCGAGCGCAAGCGTGAAGGGAGCAATCCCGATGGCCGTGACGAGGGTTACCCATGTGACTATCTGAGAGACCTCGGAGCCCTTGCGGGAGACCACATCTTTGTTCACGACGAGGAAGAACGACCAAACGAGACCAGCCAACAGTACGAGAAGGTCGCCGAACGCCTGCCCGCCATATAGACTGCTGAGATCCCCGCCGGTTGTCAGGAGGAAGACTCCAACGATTGCGGAGGGAACCGCTAGAATCTTCGAGAGATTCATCGGCTCGTGACGGATCTTCCAGCTCAGCAATGCGGTAGCTGCCACGTTCGAGTTCACAATAAGCGCAGTACGAGTTGCGGTGGTGTACGTGAGCCCGACGTACTGGAGCATGAATCCGCCCGCGTTCAACGCGCCAAGGAGCCAGATTGACCGATCCCGGAGCATCGTCACCCTAGGCCTTTCCTTGGCGAAGAGAAAGACGGCAGAGAACGCGAAAGCGGCTGACAGCCTCAGGAAAGCAAACGTGTATGGGTCAACATATTCCAAACCAATCTTCATCGCGACGAAGGAAGTGCCCCAAAGCAGGCCAGATAACGCTATCACGGCTATAGGCGCGCGAAGACTCACCTCCAAACTAGTCGCCTACCGTAGCATCGCGAGGCTGACCTTTACCTGAGGACGATACGATAGAAAACAGGTCCATTCTTTGTCCACACAAGATCGGCTTAGAGTTATTCTCCAATCTCATACGTGTAGGTTGTATGCCACAGTAGCTGACCTTAATGCCTGATGCTCTCTTTTCATATGAATATGGTCCGTGGGTGTGGCAAATGAAAATCGATGTGGCCATCCACGTACGAGTGAACTTCCAAAGTTGCAATACTCTAGCTGACAATGATCCCTGCACGGCTCCTCCTTTTCGCCTTCGTAGCGGTATTCAAAGGGATTCGCTGAATGGATAGATCAACGCGACGCGATCTCCTTTCTCGAGCTTGCCGTCTAGTCCCCAGACCAGTTCGTGATTTCTTCCCTTAAGAAGTACGCGACCCTAAGGTCTGACGATTCCATCCTTTGTCAGGATGAGGTCTCTTATCTCCTACGAATTCAGGATATCTTCCAAGGCGTCTCGAAGAACAGTCTTATCCGTAGTGAACCCGGTGCTGTGCTGCGCTTCCTGACCCGTCCTCTGAGAGCGGAGGGAAACATCACAGTTATAGCGACCAGAATCACACCACCGAAACCACAGGCTGCGCTCTACCTGAAAAAATGTTTGTGATTCACGTGCCCATGGTGCTGCTCGCATTGGCCAGCACAAGCAACAGACATTGAATTGCCAATAATAGATTCGATTGTTTACAGAAATGCCTGGCCAGAAATGAGCTATCCAGGATATCCGCTTGGCACGAGAACGAAGCTCTGTTAATTTGATCCAGGCTCAACCATAAGGCGAGTATCCAGTCCTATCTGTTGGAGAAGAACTGTTAGAACGCTCTCTGTAATCGCTTGAATCTAATTTCTGAGCGCGTTCGTTCAATTAGGATTCTTGAGAGGGCAACGTGTGGATGCCCAGTCCAGCCTATCGTCGTTGGGTTGATTCTCGCCTGACGGTTGCGAGCTAGCCGTTCTCGAGGCGCACGTTCCGCAAGCTTCTCCACGTTCTCGTTTAACACGGACATCGTAATCCTTCCTGATTCATGGGCCAAAGTTACTGTTGCTACATCATGTAAGGGGCGGTTTCCCTCTCTTTCTTGAAAAAAGTAAAACCGCCCTGCTGAGCAGAAGAACGGCTGCACATCCTCTAACGTGCCTGAATCGTTTCTCCCAGAAGTCGTGTCCCGTCACCTGAGATTGCGCCGGCAGTTGAGGCGTCGGCATCCGGTGACGCTTGCGAACATGCAACCACATCTTTAGTTGAGGCTCATGAAATTCCGCGGACACGACGATCAAGGTTGAGGAGTTAGTTAG
>Ga0315312_1000880_pt1 | contig 28015 bp, 30 predicted proteins | sample TDP7_MG_FD_203629 | JGI IMG/M metagenome (GOLD analysis project Ga0315312, IMG submission 203629) | Freshwater sediment microbial communities from Lake Towuti, South Sulawesi, Indonesia - TDP7 | ecosystem: Environmental > Aquatic > Freshwater > Lake > Sediment | place: Indonesia: South Sulawesi... | reverse complement strand
CCTTCGGTGACCCGGAGAATTCTCAATCGGAGGTGCGGGCACTTCTCCGAACTTACTTTACCATCCGGCGCAGGCCGGAGCTGGGAACGCATCCGCAGGTTTATTATATCGTGTGAGGGGTAAATGCTGGAAAAAGCGCTTGTGGCAAGCCGAATGTACTGGAGCTGGGTGGCTTTTTTGCTCATCGTCCTCGGGTGCGGATTTTTCTTCTACCTCCATCAGCTCGATTACGGCCTGGGTATCACCGGCATGAGCCGGAACGTCACCTGGGCGCTCTATATCGCCCAGTTCACTTTTCTGGTCGGAGTGGCCGCTTCCGCTGTGATGCTGGTCTTGCCTTACTACCTCCATGATTACAAAGCCTTTGGCAAGATTACCATACTGGGGGAATTTCTGGCCGTTTCCTCTGTTATCATGTGCATCGCATTCATCGTGGTGGACCTGGGACAGCCGGCCCGGGCTTTCAATATTTTGCTCTATCCGACCCTCAGTTCTATTATCTTCTGGGATATGATCGCGCTCAGCGGCTATCTTCTGCTGAACATCGTCATCGGTTGGACTGTTTTGGCAGCGGAGAAAAAGTCCCTCCCACCGCCCAACTGGGTGAAGCCGATCATCTACCTCTCCATTCCCTGGGCCATCAGCATCCATACTGTGACGGCATTTATCTACGCCGGCCTTCCGGGCCGAAGCTTCTGGCTGACCGCTCTCATGGCTCCCCGTTTTCTCGCTTCGGCCTTTGCCTCAGGGCCCGCCCTCCTGATCCTTCTGTGCTTCATCATTCGAAAGTTTACCCGCTTCGATGCCGGCAAGGAGCCTGTGCAGATGCTGGCCAGGATTGTTACCTATTCCATGGTCATCAGCATATTCTTCGTCTTCATGGAGATTTTTACCACCTTCTACAGCCAGATCCCCGAACACATGCAGCATTTCGAGTACCTATTCATTGGCTTGCACGGCCACCGCGCCCTTGTACCGTGGATGTGGGCCTCGGTCTTTCTGGCTTCCCTATCTGTGATCCTTTTGATCAATCCTCGAAGCCGGGCTAAGGAATCATGGCTGGCCATAGCCTGTGGCGCGGTCTTTATTTCCATTTGGATTGAGAAAGGGCTGGGAACGGTAGTGACCGGGTTCATACCCTCTCCCCTGGAAAAGATAACCGAGTATTTCCCCACTGGTCCAGAGGTAGCGATCACTCTGGGGGTCTGGGCCATGGGTTTATTGATCCTGACTATTCTTTACAAGATCGCGGTGACCGTGAAGGTGGAGACTGAGTGACCGCTAATGCTTGAGGAGCGGCCTGCGGCCTTGAGGAGCGTCATGCCTAAGGCGTGACTTGAGGAGAAAGAAGACTATGCCTGTACTGGAATACGCGGGAGGTCAAGTTGCAGTAGATGAGGAAGGATACCTTCTAAGGTTTGAAGACTGGAATGAAAAAGTCGCCTGTGCCTTGGCCGAAAGAGAAAGAATTTGGGATCAATGCCCTCTCACGAGAGAACGGATGGATATCCTCATCTTCCTAAGAGAATATTTCAAGAAATTTCATTCTTTCCCCATGGTTCGTGCTGTTTGTAAAAATGTACATCAGCCTGAGAATTGCGAGTACGAGCTGTTTATTGACCCCATCAAAGCCTGGAAGATTGCCGGTCTGCCCAAACCCACGACAGAGGTATTTGCTTATATTAAACACAAGGTGTGATCCGGCATTCCTGGGTAGAAAACACCTCGCCCATTTATCCCCTCCTCGGGCGGGAGCGGATGCAGGGGATGGGGGTAAAGAAGTGGTCGGATTCCTCCCTCCATGTTAGGAGTCAGGCAGTTTACCCCTGGGGTTACGATAATTTTGCGCGTTGATTCCCGGTGGCTCAAAGAGGCTTCCGCAAAGATCCAAAGCCAAGGCATGAGCGCACTCAGGCCTGGGCCGGTTGGCGAGCAGCGAACCCAGGAAGGACGATTGCCCGAGAAACGAGATCGTGCAGGCCTCCGATTACCACATCTTCCTTGTGATATTCCATTAATTGGGTAAGCTGACGTTTGCAATTGGAGCAGGCTGCAGCTACATACTTGGCCCCGGTGGCGCGGATTTGTTCCAGCTTCTTCTTCCCGCTCACGGTCATCCGGAATTCCTGGATGGTATCCATCGCTGACAGGCCGCCACCCCCGCCGCAGCACCAATTTTCAGCTCCTCGAGGGGTCATCTCCCGGAAATCCTGACAGGCGGCTTTCAAAATGATTCTTGGCTCCTCGATAATGCCACAGCTGCGGGCAAAGTTGCAGGGATCATGGTAGGTCACGGGCTGGGGATTTTGGGATGGATCCAATTTGATTTTCCCCTGGCGAATAAGGCTGGCGGTAAATTGGATGGCACTTTCAACTTGAAAGGGAAGTTTACCCCACCAATTTTGTTTTTCCATTATAAACTTCATGACCCGATGGGCATGGCCGCATTCTCCCACCATCAATACCTTGCATTGCAGACGCTTGGCTTCATTGATGTAATTCAAGTTTTGGGCTTTCATCGCCGTATCGTCGCCGATGAAAAAGCCATAGTTAGCCCCGTCGAACATTCTAGAACTCATAGTCCAATTGATCCCCAGGATGTAGAAAATCTTGGCGATTCCCATAATGGCATCGGGATTCACCAGCACATCTCCCGATGGGGGGACCAGGAAGACCTCGGCTCCCACTTTGTCCGTGGGGATAGGAATGTCCAGGTTAGTTTCTTCCTTCATTTCCCTTTCCAGGAACTGGATGGCATCCAGGAGAGCTTCCGGAGAGGCGCCATCGGTATTCCCGGTTCGAAGGGAAATCTCGGTCACTTTTAACAGTCTCTGGGGTGTAAGGCCAAACTTGTGGATGATAGACCTGGCTTTCCGGGTGACCACGGAGTGGTCAATCCCCATGGGGCAGAAGACCGCGCACCGGCGGCAGCCAGTACATTCATAAAAAGGGTCTACCCACTCCTGGATCTCACCGCATTGGTATTCCCTGCCGCCCACCCATCCACCGAATAATTTTCCGGAAATCGTAGCATATCTTTTATAAAGGCTACGGAGACGATCGGTGCGCAAGGTCGGGTTATATCGGAAATCAGTCTTGCCGTTATAAACAGGGCAAACCTGCGCGCAGGTGCCGCAGCGGGCACAGATCTCCATGGGCATCCGCAAAAGCACGGGTCCGTTTTTGAGACCCATCACCTCATTAACCACTAATTCACGTTCTTTTTCCATCCTTTCTGCCTCCAAATGGGTTTACCTCCTTTGCAGGGCAGTTTGAGTGAAAAAGATCCCTCCGAAATGAAGGAGCTTGGAGAAAGGCAGATAGAAAAGTAACATCTGACCAAGCAGGAAATGGACGAGGAACCAACCTTTGAGTGGGGGTAAAGGAGCTCGAAGGCCAACGAGCCCAGCGAAGTATTCCCGGGTGAGTTCCAGGTCGAAATGACCAAGCACTCTCATAGCATCTCCAGTGACAATGATAGCCAAAAGCAAAGAGAGAGCTAAGTAATCACCGGCCTTGGTCACTTCTCGAACCCGAGGGATCATCAGGCGTCGGATGATCAAAAAAATGGCGGCAAGGAGGATGATGATTCCGGCCGTGGTACCAATTACGGTGGACATGGTATCTGCGTTGATGCCTAAGGCCTTCCACAAGGCTGGGAAATCGGTTCCTACACGGATATGCCCGATCAGGATTAAAGCCAAGGTCGCGTGAAAAATCCAGGAAAATACCCAGAAGGGCCTATCGGTCTTTAAAAGGCTGGGAAAGAAAAAAGTAGCTTTCAAGACACTAAAGAAGGTAGCAACGCCCGGGCCCGGCGCCGGGTAAAGGGTGGTAATTGGACTGGGGAGTTTCCACCAAAGATAAAGGCGATAAAGTAGTCCCCCGATAAAAACCACCAGGGTAATAGGAGGCAAGATAACTCCCACGAAAAACGCGAATTCTCTCATGCCTAAATCCTTTTCCTTTGCCGGGGTCAAAGGGAAACCTTCTAACCCGGTGTCGTTCTAAATGGCTTCAGGATAAGAACCTGCATTAAAAATTAGGCGCATCCCGGCGGACGCGGAAGGCCGGCAATCCGGTATGCTCCGCGGACCATTCCACATGGGAAAAGCTCGCAGATCTGCAAAACGCTGAGCCCGGTGGCGCGACTAATCTTCAGGATTGGTGGACCTTGGGCGTATTTCAGGTAATATTCCCGTACGTAGTCGATCACCTTCCAGTGCTCTTCGGTTAGAGGCCAGATCTCATTCTTGCGCGCCAGTTCTTCAGCCACTTCCCGATTCCAGGCAGAAATGGATGATAAAAAACCATCTTCATCGAGGACAGAGTAACTATCCATGCCCCCAGGTTCCTTCATGACCGCTCTTCGCCTTGGAGTTTTTTCCGTAAGGCCTTATTCATTCTGCGAAGGGGGTTTCCGTGTCCGCTCAAACCGCGCCCCTGGGTATTTCTAAAGCCCTGCATGATTAATTCCAGGCATTTACCCTCTACGCCTCATTTACCTTTGAAGGTTCTGGTTTAAGTAGCATCCTCTCATCCGATTCAGGTGGGTCTCCAACTCGTTTAAAGAAATCGGGTGACGGATCCGAATGGCGCCTGGGAAGGAGAGAGCCTGTCTTCTCGGAGGAGTTGCCAGGATGATAGTTGTGTTTGGAATTCGAGGGTCCGTGGATAAATGGTGGCACAGTTCTTGGCACTTCGCCTGCTGCATTGTACAGTCTACCACCACGAAATCCGGTCTAAACCAGTCCACTACCAACGAACTATCATACTCACAGCTGACGAAGTGCAACTGCATTCGGGGTGATTCTGGCTGGCGGGTCAGGTGTTCCTTGCAGGCGGGGTTATCCGTAATCACCAATACTTTAAAAGGCCTGGCCTCATGATAATTGTAATAGGCACAGCTCTTACAAGAGCTAGCAGAGATTCCCCCTTTAAAGCCCATGTTCTGTGGAATATGATGCATCTCGAAACACTTCAGGGCCTGCGCACGAAAGACTAAACAACTTGTACATCCCAGCTTTACTTTGCGGTTTTCGGCAAAAAATTCCCAGCAATGCATCAACTTTTCGGAAACGCGGTCTAAATGGAGAGTTTTTTTCTCCTGGAATTGGAGAAATGAACTAATCACTTCCAGCGAGATTCGGTAGTGTCCCCCAGCTGTCTTATTGGCGGGTAATTTATTCTGTTTGATCCATTTCAAAACGGTGTCAGGAGTAACCGAAAACAGCTTGGAAGCTTTTCCAGTAGAAACAAAATTCATGTTTATAAAATCTGGCTTACGTTATATGGTTTTTATATATTTTATGGATTTTATCGATTTTTGTCAAGAAAAAAATCAAAGTGATAACTAATCTGAATCATTTAATTTTTCGAAATTTTAGCTGGAATATTGAAAATTGTTTATTCTTTTGAAAAAAATCTTAATGCTATTGAAACTGCGTGCAAAAAAAAATTATAATAATTTAAAAAAATCAAATGTTTTTATTAATAAGACCTTGTTGGGTGTAAGTTTCCCTTCCGAGAGGGAAGAAAATTATTGATAAATGAGGGGGAGCTATTGTCTCGAAGGAGAATTTCGGGATGAGGGATGAGCTGAAGATAAAACAAAACACCATGCGTCTGCAGAAAGGCGATATCACGGATCTGGAAGTTGAGGCTTTTGTTTATTATGCCCGGCCAGACCTAATTCTTGGCTCAGGTTATGGCGGGGCCATCTCCCTACGAGGGGGACCTAAGATTCAAGAGGATCTCAAGAAATTCGGCACGATTGGGACAGGCGAGGCCGTGGTAACTTCTGCTGGGAATATGAAAGCCAAATATATCATCCATGCGGTGGGCCCGCGGTTTCAAGAAGAAAACACTGAGGAAATGCTACGAACTACCACATTGAGTATACTCCAGCGGGCCGAAGAGAATAAGATTCAGACCTTGGCTTTTCCCGCTATGGGAGTGGGCTTCTACGGTGTCCCTGTGGAGGTTTGTGCCAAAATCGTTTTGGGTACCGTGAAGGAATATTTGGAGAATCCGACCGCTCTGAGAGAAGTTGTCTTCTGCCTCAGGGATTCTCGAGAGTACGCCTCCTTCCAAGAGCGACTGAAGGAGATTAGTTAGAAAAGGCTAATCCGTCTAGGAGAAGAGGAAGAGATGATGCGCGAATGTATGTCTGAGTCCTGGTGCCGAAAACGTTGGAGATGAAAATGAGCGATCTAATGAACTTTGTCGAAAATGAATTACAATTGCTGGCTCTTAGCTTCATGGGTCTGGTCTACATCTTGCGGCTCCGTTGGTTTTTGCGTTTTAAGGCTGGTGCCGAGCGGCAGAGGCCAACCGCCTCTTCTGACACCAGCCGGGTGAGAGGGATCCTCTATTCCTGGGCAAACATTGCCTCTCCCTGGGCTATGGAAAGCACCCGGCTGAAGCCCTTTTTCTATGCCCAGTTTGTGATCTTTCACTTAGGGGTGACCGCCGGGATTGGATTATCTTTTGTGATTCCCTATGCCCCCGGCCTGCTGCAGAACATTTCGGTCGTTCGGATTTTTCAGGGAATAATGATTTGCGCCGCTGTGGTCGGCGGCTACCGTCTCTACCGCCGCCTCAGCCACCCGGCAGTCCGCCTCATTAGCACGTCGGACGATATTTTCTCCCTCTCCCTTCTGATTGTCTGGCTAGGCTTTGCCGTGTGGGTGGCTCCGAATCGCCCGGACCTAGGGGAAGGGCCGCTCCTCATCTACTTTATCTTGACTACCTTCTTCCTGATCTACGTGCCTTTCAGTAAGATCTCCCATTATCTCTACTATCCATTCACCCGTTACTATTTCGGCAAAAGTATGGGTCATCGAGGAGTTTACCCCATCAAAAGGGTCCCGCAGCGGAAGCCGACAAGGATTTAACTGTAAAGGGACAATGATTTTCAGGAGTGAACGATGCCGGAAAAGATAAGGTCCCACAAAGCAAAAAAAGTCATTGAAAGAATGGGCCAGAAGCTCAACCGCCAGATGGTAGGCTCTCTGGTCGCCTGCGTCCACTGCGGCATGTGCACCGAGTCATGCCATTATGTCCTGGCCAATCCGGATGATCCTACTTTCGCCCCGGCCTACAAGGCTGACCAAATCCGCAAGATCTTCAAACGGCATTTTGATTGGACCGGTCGGATTTTCCCCCGGTGGGTGAAAGCTCAAGACATCTACACGGAGGAAGAATTGGAGATGTTGAAGGATATCGTGTTTGGGAAGTGTACCAACTGCCGAAGGTGCTCAATCAACTGTCCGATGGGTGTTGACTTTGCTACTCTCAACCGAATGGCGCGCGGACTTTTGACCTCAGTAGGCATCATGCCCGAGGGTGTTGCGGCGGTCAGCAAAGACCAGTGGGAGATCGGGAATCAGATGGGAGTCCTCAAGGAGGACTACCTGGAGACCCTCGAATGGTTGTCTGATGAATTGGAGAATGAGATGGGAGACCCGGCGGCCAGGATCCCCATTGATAGAATGGACGCCAATGTGGTCTATGCCATCAATCCCAGAGAAATCAAGTATGACCCCCGCACCATTTCTGATGCCGCCAGAATCTTTTATATGGCCGGAGAGAACTGGACCATGGCCAGCAAGGAATGGGACATGACTAACTTTGGCCTATTCTCTGGCGATGATGAACTGGGCGCTGCTATGGTCCGGAGGCTTTACGAAAAGGTGATGGAGCTCAGGGGGAAGAAACTCGTAATGTCCGAATGTGGTCACGGATATCGGGCCGTTCGGTGCGAAGGCCCCAACTGGGCGGGAATGGATCTTCCTTTTGAAATGGAAAGCTCGGTCGTGACGATGCTCCGCTACATTAGGGAAGGGCGAATCCAGGTGGATAGGAACAAAAATGATCTGCCCGTGACCTTCCATGATTCATGCAATAATGCCCGGAGTTGTGGGTTTTTCGAGGAGCCGAGGGAGTTACTCAGTCTGGTGGTTGCCGACTTTCGTGAGATGTATCCTAACCGGGCCGAGAACTATTGCTGTTCCGGAGGGGGCGGGGCGATGTCCATGTCCGAATATACTTCCCTCCGCCTCAAGGCTGCCAAGGTTAAAGCCGATCAACTGAAGGCCACAGGGGCCAAAATTGTGGCTACCACCTGCCACAACTGCGTGGATGCCCTAACCGACCTGATCCGGCATTATAAGCTGGGCATGCAGGTCACCCAACTGGCAAATCTGGTATCCAATGCTCTGGTGATCGAGAAGAAGTCCTCGTACCTGCCGAAGTTTTAACCCTGAAAGGTCACCCCCCGAATTCCGGGAAATGACCCCTCATGGAGTGGAGAATTATTGCTGCGGCGGGGGAAGCGGTTTTGCCATTATCCAATCCACGAACTTCCCGGACTGGCGAAATTCAGTCTCCGGCCGAATGAAGCTGAAACAAATCCTTCAGGCATTCGCAGATGTGAAAGACCCCGAAATTAAGAAGTATGTCTGCGCTCCCTGTTCCAACTGCAAGGGGCAGATGCGTGATCTTTTCAATTACTTTCAAGTTCCCGATAAATCGGGCATCTATTACGGCGGTTTGGTTGAATTGATAGTCAATGCCATGGCCGGCATGAAAAAACCGATGATCAAATTCGACGAGGGTTAGTTTTGCTCCTCTCTATAGCCGTTTTCTCTCAAACCATCGAAAGAGGAACAGCCCTCCGATGACAAATAGGGGGATTATGATCCAATGGCTCACACCGATCACCTGGGGTAAGGTAATCTTGCCCAGGTTCCCCCAGGTTAAGACCGTCTTTTTCATACTGGGGAAAGCCTCCGCATAAAGGGCCGCTCCTGCGAGCATCCCCAGAATCCCCCAGAGTGCATCCCAGCGGCCCTCTCCCAGTGCTCCGGCGGATGTCCCTGGGCAATAACCGAAGAGTCCCCAACCGATTCCAAAGATCAAGCCTCCCAGAATGACGCCTCCCAGGATTGTCGGTTTTATAGAGAGCTTGACTAAGCCTAAGTCTTTGAGTAGATAAGTTCCCACCATGGCCACCAGGATGGTGGAGAGCATAAACTTGACGATGGTCATATCGATCAGTCGGAGGGCACCGAGCTGTTTGTCGTAGCGTATAACCCTGGCTTTCTGCAATAAGAAACCGAAGATGATTCCTGTAATGAGCCCATAGAGTAGCATCATCTTTGATCACCTCCTCCATACAGGATTCTGGCCACGACCATCCCACCAATGAAAAAACAGATTAAAGCTATATAGCCACTCGCTGCTAACTGGAGCGAACCGCTCAGTCCATGGCCACTCGGTCACCCATCGGCCAGACGGGCTCCGAACATGGCTATCACCCCGCCGATAAAAGCCACAGAACCCCGTTTAAATTTACTTGAACCAAAGCGTTTTTCCCACATGTCCGGAAGCGCCTTCCAGCGGAAGGTGGCTGAAGTGGCAGAGGCGACTAAAGAACCCAAGAGAATGCCCACCACGAACATCCACTGCCAGTCGATCTCAGGAATTTCCTTGATGAAATATTCCATCTTGGCTATTCTCTCCGGGCCGATGAGTTTTTCAATCATACCGGCAGAGCGGACAAAGGTGGTGGAGGCGCCAAAATACTTCCCGGCGATCCAGACCGAGAGAATGGACACCACCCCGCTCAATGCCCCGGCTAAATAAGGACTCCAACCTTTATTTTCTGCCATTCCCATTCCTACCTCCTGGATATTCCTCCTCAACTAAGAGACACCCTTCGAGACCATCGATGGAGCCTAACTACAGCTTTTCAGGGGCACAAAGGTTTTTCTCTTTGACGGCGACGCGTCCGCAGTTCTTGCAAAAATATTTGCCGTCTTTCACCAGCTTCTTGTATTCCTCCAAGTTGGTCTTCAAGTAGCCGACGTTCTGCAGTAAACACAGGTGATCCTCGTGCCCCGGGTGGGGCATCTTTACTTCGGCCATAAAACTTCACCTCCCCTAGATTTTTTCGTAATCATACCTGCAGCTCAAGAAGTAAGTAATGGGGTGAATCCTGTATTTCGGGATAGGAAAAACCGTATTTTTATTCTCAATTAACTCAAAATTCCTCAATTATTTTCCTTCACCACCAAAGGTATCCTTTTCATCCGCGAGGGGGGCTAAGATTTTTGAAGAAGTATTTCTGGAGATAAGATATCGAAGTTTTTTCAGAGATCTCCCCAGAGGCCTGGGATTTTTTCCTTGCAGAATGGGCAGTGGCCTTTCTTGACCTGATTTCTCAAGACGATGAAGTGGGTTCGCTCGATCAATTTTTTATCACATTTTGGGCAGTAAGTGCTATTGAAGGGATGCCCGACAACATTACCGACATACACATATTTTATCCCCTCTACTCTTGCTATGCTATGAGCCTCCTCAAGGGTCTTGATGGGTGTAGGGGGCAGGTGGGTCATCTTATAAGAGGGTGAAAAACGGGTGAAATGGAGCGGGGTATCTTTCCCTAAATTTTCAACAATCCAGCGGCACATCTTCTTGATGTCATCCATCTGGTCGTTGAGGGTGGGGATGATGAGGTTGACGATTTCGAGGTGTCTATTCATCCGTTTGATCGTCTTTAATGTCTCCAGCACGGGTTCAAGCCTGGCCTGTGATATCTCTTGATAGAATTTTGGGCTGAAAGCCTTCAGATCCACCGTGACCCCATCCAAGAATTTGAGTAATTCCATCAAAGGGGTCTTGGACATACCGCCGTTGGTGTGGCAGAGCGTTAACAGCCCTCTCTTTTTCGCCAATTGAACCACGTCGTACATCAATTCATAGAAGACCGTGGGTTCGTTGATGCTGTGGGAGATGGATTGACAACCATGCTTCAATGCCTCTTCAACGATCTCCTTTGGCGAATAGTTAAATGATCTGATCTGCTCCGGAAGGGACTGAGAGATCGACCAGTTATGACAATGCTTGCATCTGAAATTGCACGACGCCGTATAGACACAGATGTTTGTATGACCAGGGACCATGTGGTACATCGGCTCGAGTTCAATGGGATCGATCTGAAGGCCCCCGGTTCTGCCATAGACTAAACTGTAGAGAGTTCCTGCTATGTTTTCTCTGGCCCGACAGAATCCCCTCCTCCCCTCCGGTATCGGACATCGCCTGAAACACAGCTCACATTGAATAAAATTGTTTCCCCCTTTTTTGAAAAATAAGGCTTTCCTGAGAGAGTTTACTTCTTGGGATTGGGAGGAAAAGGAAATCAAGCGGAAGCCTAAACTTCCAGAAAGGAAACAGAGGGCCATTTTTTTCAAAAAGCAACGACGATTCACCATCAACCCCCTTTCCCTTGAAGGGCTAAATTGCCAAACTTGCATCCCCCACTCAGCAAATTCACCTCGAGAACATCGGAATGAGCTCTGTGGATAACCCTTCTTTTACAGGACATTCAACTCTAAAAAACCTTTCTGGTCACCCTGAACTTTATAGTATAGGAAATTCCTTTTTGGACATGGATGTACACAGATTACTAATACAAACGACAAAAATAGCGTGTCATTGCGAGGAGCGGAGCGACGAAGCAATCCCAAGCAAAGACGAGATTGCCGCGCCCTTCGGGCTCGCAATGACTGTAACGATAATTATTTCGTTTGTATTAATACGGACGCATTAAATAATTTGACTCAAAATCGTTTCCCTCTCCCCTCGCGGGAGAGGGCCAGGGTGAGGGGGATTAGAGTCACGTCGGATTCACTCACCCTCACCCCAACCCTCTCCCATCAAGGGAGAGGGAGTCCATTGTGAAGATAATTCCTGCGTTTGCATTAGGATAAACTAAAAAAAAATAATTATCTGCGGTTATCTGCGTTTACCCTGTTAGATAGTAAACCATCTAACAGGGTGAATCTGCGTCCTATTAAATTTAATGAAGCCATATATTATTTATGGATTTTGGTGAAGAGAAGGAACAGGAGAAAACTGCTAACTTTGATTATTGCCATCATGAAACAGGATTCTTTTAAACCCAAGATGGGCAGAAGAAGGACTCCCCCGAGTAACCCTCCAAAGAAACCCCCAAAGAGATCTGCTCCATAAAGCAATCCAGCCGTCTCACCGAAGATCCCTTCTTTTGGGGAGATCCTCAGGTAGATCTTTGTAGCCAGCGGAAACTGGAGTCCGACCAAAGTGCCACACAAAAATGACGTTATCAAAAAGGTCACATAAAGGAGCACGTAGACAGTGGTTTTCTCAAGGTGATGGGACGGAATGGAGAATACAAATGGGAGAAGGAGAGAAAAACAGATGATCCATAATTCCGTGATTAAAAATAGTGAAGAGTCCCTTTTTATGCTTTTCAGGCGTTGGGTAATGTAAAGGCTGCTGAAGGCAACCCCCACCATGAAAACAGTGACTAAAAGGCCAATCTGGTGATAGAGGTAGCCAAAAAAGGTTTGAAAGGTAAAGATGATGGCTAAATCGAGCATCATATCCGTGATACCAGATGTGAATATGGCGTAAGGAAGGGAGTAGATAGATATATGGGGTCTTCTTATAAAAATAGCAGAAAGAAAAAGGGTAATCACGGCTATCAGGGTGATACTTAATTTAAGGCTCAATCCTTCAAACCACTTGAATATCCCCGTGAGATAGGGAGAGAAAAGGGCGTTCCAATAAGTAAGATTAAAAAAGACACCTAATGGATGAAAATCGGAATTGATATAAACTTCTTTTCTTTCCATAGAATTTAAAAACCATTTGAGCCATCTTTCATGGAGCCGGTAATCAATATAGGGTTTGGTGAAAAGCCTCGTTTTGATTTTGCTCCTTTCAAGCCGTTTGATCAATTCCTCCGCGGTAACCTTTTCCATTTGACTTGAGTCCGAGGCCAAATAGAGATTAGTATCACCAGGGATGATCCTCACATATCGGTAAACGCTTTTTAAGGTGTCTAAAATGCATCCATTCAGATCCCTCAATTCCGGACTGATATAGGTCAACGAACCCGGCAAGGAAAGGACGATGATTCCGCCGGGATTCATCTTCCTCTTGGCGATGGAGAAGAATTCGGTGGAAAAAAGGCGATTGGTCTGTAATTCCTGGGGGGCGGAAAGCCCGATGAAGATGATATCGAAACGGCCTTCAGCCCTTTTGACGAAGAACCGGCCGTCGGTATAATGAATTTTTACCCTTGGGTCTGAGAGCTCGGCTTGGGTCAAAGGTGTTGAGAATTTCTGGACCAGTTTAAGGAGAAGGGGGTCGAGTTCGACATAATCTACACGCTTTACAGGATATTTCAAAATTTCGTGAATCATGCCTCCAGTTCCACCGCTGAGGATCAATACCGATTCCGGTTTTTCATGGAGGAGCATGGGGAAATGAACGAAGTCTTCTATAGAGGCAATATCAGGAACAGGGGTGGTAATGGAGGGAACTCCATCGGTAAAAAAAGTAAATTGCTCGCCCTTTTTTATGACGGTGATATTCCCATAGATAGAGTTTTCATTGTGAATGACATTTAATCCTCTCCATTGCGATTGGATGGAAGATAGATGAATCTCCTGCGATACAGGGGTCAAGATTATATAGGCAAAGAGAAGGGTGAGAAGGATGGAAAGAGCCCAGAGGCCCGTTCTGAGATGAATGAACGGTGATGTACATTTTACTAAGAGGAATATCGAGATGAAAGCATTCGCCAAAGAGATTCCAAAGGCAATCTCAAAAGAATGGAAATATTGAATAAGAAGAAAGCTGATGAGAGTACCTCCGATAATAGATCCCAGGGTTTCTAAGACATAGACCTTTCCAATAGATGAAGCCTCCTCTCCGGCATATTGGGAATAAAGTTTACATCCGTAAGTAAAAAGGGCACCATGAGGAGGGGCCACAGGTAGAAGGATCAGGAACGAGGAGTAAAAAATGGGTGCAAAACCCACCGCCTCTCCCGGGGTGGTAAGAAGGATATTTTTGAATATCCGAGAGAGATAGATGGCCAAAGGAAAGGCCACGGAAAAGATCAGTTGGAGCAACACATAGATCTCTATCTTCCGTTCCGTTTTTTCAACGGATTTGCCAATGATGAAGGAACCGATTGCCTCAAGGATCAGCCAGTTGGCCAGAATGATCCCGATGGTGAGTTCATTGCCGAAGAAAGAGACGAGAAGCTCTCTCAGGAGAATGATCTGAGCGACGATGCCGCTCAGCCCCATAATGAGCAGGGAGGCTTTGAGGGATGAGATTTTCATGTTTCCCTAAACTAAGCTGTTTAGGATGTTGCCATATTCATACTCGGAATTGAAGATCCCATCTGCTTTTGTTATATTTTACCTCAAATTTTTCACCATTTAAATTTCAAAAAAGGCATTTGCAGCTTCAGACTCCCTATACTTTACCCACCAGATTCGGACCGAGTTTAAGGATTGGCTTTACCGGCTGCCAGCCAGAAGGCGTGCCAGTGCCACACTATTTTCGCTACAGGCGAAATAATCGACTATTGGCTCAGGTCTAGCCTTCATTGCACCGCATTTGCCGACTTTAATGATATAATGATGGGGCTGAAAATCCCATCCTGAGATCAAGAATTCCCTGTGTTTTCGCGCTGGCTTAGCCGCCGCTGAGGAACTGGTGGATCGAAGAATAAATCCAAGAAAGGAGGAAATTTCGATGAAAAGGTATGGAAATTTCATTACCTCGGAGCAAGATAAGCTCTTTTTAAATACCATTCGTAACTACATCGAAAAAGAAGTCATGCCCGTTCGAATGCAAATGGATGAAGATCGCAGTGTCTTTGACCGGGCATATGAGGGGTTGGTAAAACTGGGCATTCAGAAGCGAGGTTTTTCCAAAAGGTATGGGGGTTTAGAAATAAGGTCAGCAATCATGATTTGTGCCATAACGGAGGAGATATCCCGGGGGGATAGTGGTCTCGCTCTTCACGCTCTTATTGTCCCATGGGTAATGGCCGCGGCTATGGGTGCACGTAACAAAGTCGTTATGGACAAGTTTATACCCATTTTTTGTGAAGATATTCCGCGCTGCGGCTGTTTAGCAATAACTGAACCCGCAGGAGGTTGTAATATTGAGGATGCCGCCGAGCATGGCCGCACGATCCGTACCATGGCTAAATTGGATGGTGATGAATGGGTTATTAATGGCGAGAAAATATGGCCCAGCGGCGCAAGCATAGCTGACCTCTATTGTGTCATTTGCACAACTGATCCTAATCTAAGAGAGAAAGGTGTAGCTCTAATTTATGTTCCCGCAGATACCCCTGGGCTTTCCTTTGGTAAACCAGAATCGAAAATGGGGATGAAGCTTACTGATGTCAACGCGGCTATTTACTTCGACAATGTGCGAGTACCCAGGGAATACCGCGCTGGAGGGCCAGAAGTTGATTGGCAGCTTTTAAGAAATAACATAGGTTGGGGGCGACTCACGAGTGCTCCCATGGCGTTGGGAAATGCCCAGGCCGTTTTAGAGATAGTTATAGAATATTCCGGGACCAGATTTTATGGAGGAAAATCGGTTCGCAAACATTCTCTTCAAGCGGCTATGATAGCTGATATGGCTATAGCCGTAGAAACGGCTCGTGCCTTTTATCTTCAGGTGGCCGATATGTTCAATAACCGGGAGAACTTTGGGAACCCTGGTGATGATTTCCTCCTAGCCCGGGCTAGCGCGGCGAAGATATATGCCTGCGATGGTACTGAGATGGTGTGTAATAAGGCAATGCAACTCATGGGTTCATATGGCTACGTGCAAGAGTATCATGTGGAGAAATATCTGCGGGATAGCAAAATCATTCAATTATGGTTGGGTGGTGGTCAGCTGGCCCGCTTAGATGTGGCTCAAGGCTATTACTCCTATGTAACCAGGGAAAACTAATACAAACGCAAAAAATATTTTGACATTAGGCTCCCTCTCCCTTGATGGGAGAGGGTTGGGGTGAGGGGGGGGCAGCCTGCTCGGCTTTAATCTCCCTCACCCTTGCCCTCTCCCGCGAGGGGAGAGGGAAACGAATTAAAGTCAAAGGAGTTAATGCGTTTGTTTTAGAGAGAATAAAAGCCATGAGGCGAGAGATGCGCAACTCAAAGGCCTGTAATCGTCGGTATGATCAATGAACTTCCTCAAGATGGGCCATGCGAAAGTGGTCATTTTACAAAACCATGATCCACAATTTCTTTTCCTTACTACATAACCCGGAAGGTTTGCCCTGGCCGAAAAGGGTACATTATTTCTGGACGAAATCGGAGACATTTCTCCTGCCTTGCAGGTGAAACTGCTGCGGTTCCTGCAAGAGAGGGAATACGAACCTCTGGGAGCCATTAAGCCTCTAAAAGCGGATGTGCGCATCCTAGCCGCAACGAACAAAAATTTATCCCGATTAGTAAGAGAGGGCTTGTTCCGCGAGGACCTCTATTACCGACTGAACGTGGTCAAAATCGAACTTCCTTCTCTGGCCGAGCGCCGGGAGGACATTCCCTTGCTAGTGAACCATTTTATTAGACGATTTAACCTGAAGATGAACAAACGCATCACTTCCATATCGCCAGAGGTCATGGACTTGTTCATGCGCTATAATTTTCCGGGAAACATTCGCGAGTTGGAAAACGCCATCGAACATGCTTTCGTCATATGCCACCTCTCCCAAATTAGAATCGACGACCTACCGAGAGAACTGATCGATAGAGCCAGGCAAGCAGCAACTCCCTCTTCTGCACTGAAAGACCCCTTAAGAACGGCCGAAATGCAAGCGATCCTGGGAATTCTTGAAAAACATGGAGGAAACCGAAAGAAAGTAGCCGAAGACCTGGGAATCTCCGCAGTGACCCTGTGGCGGAAGCTGAGGCAATACCGGTTGAATTATCGAAGCAAAAACAAATAACCCATCTATTTCATCTCGAACATGGAGGCATATTGATAGCTGAGGCCGGTAGAAAATACAGTTTATCTACCGATGCCTCTGGCTCATACTTAGTGGGATATCAAATTTGGGTTTACAATCGTTTTCGAGCAAGGAGGGGGAATCTTCTTTGGTGCTACTTTTTCGTTAAAGATAAAAGGTGGCTTCCCTCTATTTTCACTCCAGCTCCTTCCAGAATCTTCTGGATTTCTTCCCTCTGCTCCCACGGGATGCGCAGGCAGACCCCGCAATCAGAGCTGAGATGGCGGGGAACTGGGATGAGCTTCACGGAGAATCTTGGGCTGATCAGTTTTTCCGCTCGAACGGCGAAGTGGGTAGAAGGAAAGAGGATCACACCCTGGGCCATGTTCAGGCTCCTTCCCTTGCCAGCTGGCTCACGGCCCGAAGAGTGATATCAATTTCTTCTTCAGTGTTTAGATAGCTCATACTGAGACGGACTGTTCCTTCGGGAAAGGTGCCGATGGTTCTGTGAGCGGAGGGGGCGCAATGGAGGCCAGGCCGGGAAAGGATTCCGAATTGTTCATCAAGCCTTAAGGATATTTCAGAATTGGCCATCCCCTGAACATTGAAAGATACTGTAGCGCACTGCTTTCTGGCATCCTTAGACCCATAAACGATCACTCCTGGAATTCCCTGGAGACCCTTGAGGAGCCGTTCGGTGAGCTGAATTTCATGATTTCGGATTTTTTCTATACCCAATTTCCGAACAAAATCCAGCCCGGCGTTAAGTCCCGCCAATCCTACGCCATTGGGAGTCCCGCTCTCGCAAAGATCGGGTAAAAAATCTGGCTGTTCTTCAAACTCCGAGCGACTTCCTGTGCCGCCCCTTTTTAGGGGCACAATCTTTTTCTCATCCACTTTTTCCCCGATGATCAAACCGCCAGTTCCCTGGGGTCCGAAGAGGGCCTTGTGACCGGTGAAGGCCAGAAGATCAATCTTCTGCCGCCCCACATCGATGGGAACTGCACCCGCCGTCTGGGCTGCATCCACAAAAAAGAGAAGGCTATGGTTCTGGCAGATCTTCCCCACTTCTGGCAGTGGCTGAAGGGTTCCGACCACGTTTGACCCATGATTCAGGAAGACCATTTTCGTGTTCTTTTTTATCGATTTGGGAACATCATGAGGGTCGATGAAACCCTCAGGGGAGCAGGGAATCACTGTAACTTCCCTCCCTTCTTTCTCCAGTGCCCTGAGGGGACGCATCACTGAGTTATGCTCCAGGGAGGAAGTGATGACATGGTCTCCCGGTCGAAGGAGTCCTTTTAACCCCAGGTTGATCGCCTCAGTGGCATTCTGCCCGAAGACAACCCGGGAGGGATCACAAATATTAAAGAGCTGGGCCACTTTCTCCCGAGCTTCATAGATGACCCGGCTCGCTTCGATGGAGAGCCGATGTCCCGAGCGCCCGGGATTCGCCCCCACATCTTCCATAAAACGGACCATTGCCTGGATTACTCCTTCAGGCTTGGGATGGGAAGTGGCGGCATTATCCAGGTAGACCAATTCTTTTTCCATCTCTCCTCCTAACTTACTCTTTGACAAGTTTGAGGAAGAAATCACCTTCCTTTTCTTCCACGGTCACTTGATATCCAGCACTCCGGGCCAGCCGGGAAATATTCTCCCTCGACGTAGCGGTGTCCACCAGAACTTCCAAAATCCCCCTTTCCATTTTTTCCATCGCTTTTTTTACCAGAATCACGGGCTGCGGGCATGAGAGCCCCCGGGCGTCAATTTTCTCGCTCATATTTTGCTCCTTTCACGCATCGCCCACCCGACGACGACGCAGAAAATGAGGCCAATGACAACAGCTGCCGGCCCAAATGACCCTGGTCCTTTCGGAGAGCTGGCCATAGCGAAGTTGTGAGCAAAGCCGGCCCCCACGATCATTCCCAGGACGAAAATCGCCGCGTCCCCATCCCCTTCTCCCGAAAGAATCAATTGTCTGCCTGGGCAACCTCCGGCAAGAGCAAAGGCCAGACCAGCAAGGGCCATCCCCAGAAAATTCCAGAGATGATGATCATGAGCGATGGGCTGATTGGTAAAGCCCGGATGGAATTGTCCCAGAATCAAATTAGTAATTAAAGCCGCGACCACAAGGGCGAAAATGCCGCTAAATAAATGAAAATCGCGCATGAGGATTACATCCCGGATCGCTCCCATGGTACAAAAGCGTGTCCTCTGGGCTAAAAAGCCCACTCCCAATCCTATTAGAAGGGAGATGGCTAAGGGGGCGTGGGCTGCACCGGGCCCTTTTGTGCTGATGAAGATAGGTCCCCCGGGGGCGAATTGAGGTTTGAATATGGCCAAAAGGAGGAAGACCACCATAAGGAAGGGCATGATCCATCCAACGGCCAATCCTGCGGGAGATGACCTTCCCAGGTTATATCCCGCCCGCATAAATGAAACCCCGATCCATATTCCCACTGCCAATCCGGCCAATCCCAAAATGGCATTTCCGTCTCCTCCGGCAATCCGCAGGAGGGTACGCCACGGACATCCCAGGAAGACCAAAGCTCCCACCATGGCAAAGAAGCCCAGGAAGAACCGAATGATGGGAGCCGAACCAGTGCGTGCCTTGAACTCTTTGAAGGTCAGAGCTGCGATAAGGGAGCCAAGCACAAATCCCATTATTTCTGGCCTGAGGTACTGCACCACTTCCGTCCGATGTAAGCCCAGGGCCCCGGCAATATCCCGCTCCATGCAGGCCACGCAGATGCCCATATTGGCTGGATTTCCCAGTTTCTGCAGAATTGGAGCGAAAACCCCGATAAAAATACCCGCCAAGATAATCCCCATGCGGGAGGCGAAAAAAGATGTGCAGTAAGGCATTCATTTTCCTCCTTGGAAAGGTCTAATCTTTTGTACAGTTCAGGTCGGCAATCGATGATTGAAGGAAGGAGGAAAGGAAGGGTCAACCTGGCGAGAAGGCGAAGCTAAGAATAGATCAGAATGGCTCCTCTCCCCTCTCTCCTTCTTTTTAACCCGAGACCCAACCTGGGCCTCATCAGGCCAAAACCTGGCCCTCAAATCAGCGAAAGGGGAGTCTGAAGCTTAGCCATTTTTTCACCTCCTCTGGGAAAAACTCGTGCTTAAATTTTATTTTGCCTTGATAATGTTTGTCAATTGAATTCTATAGATTTTTGCTGATTTTGAGGCCTTCGCATAGGTAGCATTTCGACTGGTCGATCAGTCGGGTGACCTGGAATCCCGCTCTTTCCAAAAAAGCTTTCATCTCGGGTTCGGCGGGCAAAAAATCTTGAGAAACCGGCGCCCAGCTTTGATGACGCTCTTTGAGCTCCCCGCTGCTCAAAGCATGGGCGATGACTAAAGATCCTTGATTTTTTAAAACCCTGGCCATCTCTTTTAAAGCTTTGGGCTTGTCTTCAAAATGAGGAAAGGCTCCAAAACAGACGACGTGGTCGAAGAATTCATCTAAGTAGGGCAGGGCTTCCACAGAAGTGAGCTCGAAGATCACCCGGGGTTCGCCCTGGAATTTCCTTCGGCCAACCTTAACCATCTCTTCCGCAAAATCGATCGCCCAGATCGAACCATCCGGACCAATGGCTTGCAGAAGAAAGGGGATGATTCCTCCCGTTCCCGCTCCGACATCGAGTACCATCGAGCCAGCTCGCAGGTGAAAAAGGGAAACCAAATCTGGCAGGCGTTCTTTAAGTTCCGGGGTATAGAACCGCTGATCCCAGGTGGTAGCCATTTCATTGAAGAATTTCTTTTTATCCATTCTTCCTCCTTCAATTCCGTCTTTGGCGCCCCGAGAAAAGAGAGAGGATCCCGAAGATCCCGAAGATGAGGCTCAAACCTACTGCGAGCTTAAGAAGAAATGGAAGGTAACTTTGCTTTGAGGTTATAATCCTCAGCTCCTCATCGATCGCCACTTCGATAGTCGCTCCATGCCCCTGGCCATCGTTGACCAGAACCTCCCACTTTCCCTTCACGTCAGGGAAAAAGCAGAAGCGGCCGCGGGCGTCGGTCCGCCCTTTCTGAAACTCTTCCCCAGCCTCTGGAGGAAACACTTTGACGTAAGCCCCTCTCATGGGAACGCGGGGAACCCCTTCGTACCAAAGCTCTATGACCACCCCACCTTCCCCCACCTGATATTGAACTTGATGAGCTTTCAAGGGTGCATCCGTCGCCAAGGCTAAAAGGAATAAGATCAAACCTATAAGTTTCCTCATGGCCTTACCTCAAAGGTTAGAGTGCAAGAAAAATCGATTTTGTGGTTGCATAGGACTATCCATCTGCCTATTCGCTCGATTTTGATTCTGGCAATTCCTTTTTCATCGCTCTTCGCGGTGCAGGCGAAGGGCTCATCCTCTGAACGGAACCCCTCGTAAGTGGCATAAACAAAAGTGGACAGAGGCTCACCTCCATAAATTACCTTTATGGGAAGAAGATCTCCGGGTTTGATTAACCTGGGGTGAGTTAGGGGGATAAGCTCGATCCGATGCCCCAGGGTCCTTAGGTTTTGGTCAATTCGATTCCCCACCTGGATAAGCGTCTTGGCATACTTTTCCGATGGGACGGTGGCTGGCGTGCCTTTTTTCTTACGATAAGCGGCAAGTATAATGGTGCCTTCCTCTTTCCCCTTAATCCTTCCTACTCGGAATTTTCCTTCCTCCTGGGTATCGATGCGCTGAATCACCCCGCCGGGAATATGAGCGATAACTTCAACGTCTTCTTTTTTGAGGACGATATCCCCTTGGGGATAATTGTGGCCGAAGGCGACGAAAAATCTTGTCTCCTCTCCGGCCTTCAAATAAGCCCGGTCCACATTGATCCAGAGGTCGTGAGCCCACCCCGGATAACTCCCCATGAAAAAGACTGCGACAAAAATAATAATGGTGCTGAGTAATCGCCCTTTCATTTTCATCTCTCTTCCTCCTCTCAATATTTTAAAGTCAGCCTTCCCAGGAAGGCCGGCCCTGCCCAATCCCTCTCTGGCTCCCCATAATCGGAGTTGAAAAGGTTGGTCCCTTCCAGGGAAAGCTGGGCAAATTTTCCAAGGTCTTTTGTCACTTTGAAATCTGCCAAGAAATATTCATTCGTTCGCTGAGTATTTTGAATGTCCTTGTACGTTTTGCCGGTATACTGCCCTCCAAGATTCAGGTGAAGGCTCCACGGTCGGATGTCCAGTAGAACCCTCAGGCTGCCTTGGTGTTCGGGACAGAAGGGAAGCCTTTTCCCCAAATCTTTATTCTTGCTGTCCAGGTAGGTATATCCGGCGATGGCCGAGAGGCCCAAGCCGAAATTGACCTTTAATTGAAATTCAGCTCCCTGGGTGTAGGCCTCTTGAACGTTCCTCCAAGTCTGGACCGGGACTCCGTTTATGACCTCCGCGGTCTCCACCCGGGCTACCATGTTCTCAATGTCGTTCCTGAAGAGGGTTAGGGAAGCTAACACTCTCCTGGAGAAGCTTCTTTCAATTCCCAGGGAATACCCCCAGGAGATTTCTGGATTTAAATTGGGATTTGGCTTGTTCCACCAATTCCCATGCTTGAAAAAAACGTAAAGCTGGCGGATGGTCGGAGATTTAAAAGCCCGGCCCACCGAGGCGCGGATTTTGGTCTCGGCTTGGGGTTCATAAAGCAGGCTTACCTTGGGATTGAATTCCGACCCATATTCTGAATGGTCGTCGATACGTCCCCCGAGGATCACTGTGATTTTTTCCACGATGTTCCACTCGTCCTGCCCATAGAAACTCCAGGTATGACGGGTCTTTTGGGCAAAATTGGCCTCGATGTCATCCTCCAGATATTCGCCGCCCGCAGTCAGAAGATGGCGTTCCCCCAATAGCCTGGAGTATTGCGCTTCTCCCTGGGAATAAGTAATATCCCCGAAGCGGCGAGTGTAGCCAGGAGAGAACATATCTGTTTCCCACCGATACCAGTATCCTTTGAAAACAAAATTTGAGCCGTCAGCAAACTTGTTCTCCCATTGGGGGCTGACTCTCAACTTCCTGTTCATTTCATAGTTCCAGTGCAGCTCATCCCATATTGTATTGAGGGAGATGTTCGTTTGAGGGAAAAGATCATAACTAAGTTTTGCCATGGCATGATCGCCCCGGTAATTATCTCTTGCCGCCCCATATTTCCCCCTTTCCGACTCCTCGTGATTGGCCGTCAGGAAATAACCGAATGGGCCAACCTTTTGGCCATGGATGCCGCTGGCGATGAAAGTGTTATAGCTTCCATAACCTGCTTCCCCCTGAAAGGTGGGTTTTTCGGGGATGCGTTTGGTAATGATGTTCACCACCCCGGCCATGGCGTCGCTCCCGTAAAGTACAGAGCTCGGACCTTTAATGACTTCGATTTTCTCCACCATGGAAAGAGGGATCTGGTTGAGACTCAGCCCATATTCTCCCATGCCTCCGCCCAAGACCCGCTGACCGTCGATGAGGATGAGGCCGTAGCCTGAATCGAAGGGCAAGCCCCTAACCTGTGACTGGTAAGCAGAGGTGCCGGGAAAGTTTTCTGCCCGTATGTAAACCCCCGGGATCTCTTTCAGGATGTCCGCAACCGTATTGGCACTGGAACGCTTAATTTCCTCCTGGGTGACCACGGCAGTTTCCACAGGAACATCCTTCAGGAGATGGGGTGTGCGCGTGCCTGTAACTACTACTTCATCCAGTTTCCACACCTCGACCTTTTCAGATTCCTGGGCCAGAAGGGCAAAGCGCATTCCTGGGCAAATGATGATTCCCAAAATGAGTGATATGACTATTTTTTTCATTCCCCTTTCTCCTCAGTTTTCCCGATCAAGCCTGAACAAGATAGGGATCTGCAGTTGCAATTTTTCTTTCTCCAATGAGGGTGGAGCGGGAAAAGGGGAAGCCCGGCGGATGGTTGCTTTTCCTTCTTCATCTAGCACCCTATGCCCTGAGGATTGAACGATTTTTATTTCCCCCGCTTCGCCTCGCTGGTCAATTTGAAACGATATAACCACCTTTCCTTCCCATTTTTTCCGAATAGCCTCCCGGGGATACTTCTTAGCCTGCTCGATCCTCATCCGGGCACTGTGTAAATAGGAAGAAAAATCGCTGCGGCCTTTGCCTTCGCTGGAACCAGTAAGGCTGGCCACTCCTTTCCCCCCAAATTCCATTTCTACTTTTCCTCTCCCTTCTCCTCCTCCTTTTCCTTTAATCCCGCTGGACTCTATCCTTCCTGAATCAATTGAGGACTCCAGCCAGACTCCTCCGGGCAATGCCGAGAGTTTCCCCGCTGGAGTCCTATCCCCCGCCAGGGGATGGCCCTCCTTTGCCATGCCTTGGATGGTTGAATCTTCTTTTTTTCCTCCACCCAGATTCCCTTCTTCTTTCATTTCACCAAGATCTAAATCTTCCGCCTTTTTTATCGTCGCAGAGAATTCTGTGCCAGCTTCAATATCCAGCCGTTCAGGCTCTTTCCCTGGTACGTCTCCTGAAAAAGCTTCCTCTTCTGACGGCTTTTCGGGGGTAGGCAGATCTTCTCTCTTTTCGGCATTTTCTTTCCCCTTGAAGGTTTCTTTTGTGGTTTGCACTTCGAGCCAGTTAGACTCTTTCGGGATAATCTCAGCAGAGGATGATTCTGCTGACGGCAAGCTTTCGGGTGAAAGAAGATCTTTTCTTTCTGCAATTTTGGGGGGAGGCGGAATCTCTTGCCGTACTCGCCGGACTGTGGGCGGGACCATTTTTTCTTCAGGAATTCTCTTCTCTTCGATGATGCGAACGGCAATGATCGGGGGGATGGGAGAAGGTCCTGAAAGAAGGGCCTGAGGCAGTAGCATGCCCATGAGAGCATGCAGGGCAAGGGAGAGGCTCAGGAACACCCAATTTCCGGAGATCCAACTGGGCAAGATAATCCTCGGATATGGAATAGTACTTTTTACAAAATCGTGTTACGATCGGGTAACACATAATAAAATTTCGTAATACTATCGTCAAGGAATTTTGAATGCCGATCTCAGGGGAAAATCAGTACTTTAGGGCGATCCGCGAAGCCCAGCTGCAGCTGGGCAAAGATAGAAATTGGGAAAGAAAGCAGAGAATTGGAATCGGGAAAAACTGGGAGCAAGTTGGGAAGGGGGGTTTGCATTTAGAATAAATTTCTGGGATGATTTAAATTGAAAGGATATAGCAGATGAAAAAGGAGATTCGCTGGCTTTTATTTCTGGGGGGAATTTTTATCCCCTTGATGGCCTTTGGTTTCATTTTTTCTCTGCCCCTTTTTTCTGCAGCCCAGTCTCCACGCCCGCTGATGGTCGTGACGAGCATTTTCCCATTACAAGAATTTGCCAAGGCCGTGGGAGGAGAGCGGATTGGAGCTGTTTTGCTTCTACCGCCCGGGGCGGAACCGCACACCTGGGAGCCCAGGCCCAGCGACGTGGTGAAGATTTCTCAGGCAGATATTTTTATCTATATCGGGGCTGCCATGGAACCCTGGGTGGATAAGGTGATAAAGGCAGCCCAGGGGAAGCGTCTACGAGCCGTGGAAGCCAGCCGGGGGCTGTCCCTTCTGGAAGCGAAGCATGGAGAAGAGGAAAGAATAGACCCCCATGTGTGGTTGGATTTTTCTCTGGACCTGAAGATTGTGGACATGATTGCTGCTGCCTTTGCGGAGAAAGATACGGTTCATGGACCTTTTTACCGAAAGAACGCTGAAACGTACAAAGACAGGCTGTTGGATTTGGACCAAAAATACCGACGCGCATTGGCCCAATGCCGCCACCGCCGGATCATCTTGAGTGGCCACACAGCCTTTGGCTATCTGGCCAAACGGTATGGCCTGGAGCAGCTTGCCCTTTCGGGAATCAGCCCTAACGCTGAACCCACGCCCAAAAGAATGGCGGAGGTGATCGCGGCGATCAAAAAGGAAGGCATCAAATTTATTTTTGCCGAAGAGATAGTCAATCCCAAGCTCGCTCGGGCACTGGCGAAAGAGGTTGGTGTGGGGGTTCTGCTCCTGAATCCCGGCGCCAATCTGACACAGCAGGAGAAGAAGCAGAATGTGTCTTTCATAGAACTTATGGAAAAGAACTTGAAAAATCTGCAAAAAGGTATGCAATGCCAGCAAGAGAAACCCTAATCATTCTACATCTTTCTCAATTGCCATGCTTCCGAGCCATTGACGGAACCCTTTCTGGGGCTTGGGGGTCATATCTTCACAGGTCTGGCAGGCCCCGGGAGGGGGAGGAAAGGTTTGGCGTGCCTCGGCCACGAGTAGATGAGTTTTAAGATGGGGGGCTAAACCCCTAACATTTTATAGCAAGTCTTACAGGGCTCGGGAGGGTCGGGGAGTGCACCTGTTTCGAGTCCTTTGCGCTTATCTCGATCCCAGAGGGAAGCAATCATCTCTTCATATTTTCGCCCCCGCCTAGCCCAGTGGTTCCTGAATTCCGTATATCTTTTATCATCCCATACCTGCGGCCAAGGTTGGCGAAAGAGGTTTCCAAATGATACTTTTTCCGTTTGAAACTCCCTGCCCTCGAAGATTCTCTTAAAAGGGGAGGGAAGGGGTGGATTGAGGTAGACGCAGGGAGATACTTCGCCCTCGATGGAAATATATAGATTTCTCAGGGGGTTTTCCGCACAGACCGCCACCTCTCGAAAAGAAAGGGAAGGGGGCTGGATTTGAATCTTCCATTTGCGGGCTTTTTCCTCTGCCTCCTTCAAGATCTTCGTAAAATCTGCGGAGCTCTTTTCGGCGAATACTCTTTGCTCATCCTGCCAGCCATTGGTGGCGTGAATTAAGTTGATGAGCACAACCTCCCCAATCCCCAGATCCTTAGCCAGCTCGATCAATGGGGGGACTTCCAGTATATTATCTTTGAGCAAAAGGTAAACGATATGAAGCCGGGGAGTAGAAAGTTGCTTTCGAACCTTCATCTCCTGCAGGATGCGAATATGTTTGAGCAATTCATCCAGGTCGGAGTTGACTCTTATGGAATTATGCGTCTTGGCGCTGGTCCCGGCCAGGGAGAAGCCCAGAAAATCCACCTCAGCCTGGAGGAGTTCGGAGATATAGCCCTCGTTTAATCCTTTCCCACTCGTTACAAAACCAACCCGCGCCCCTTCCTTTTTCACCAAATGGATGCACTGGATGAGGTTCTTATGCAGCAGGGATTCTCCCCATCCTTCGAGAACCACTGCTTCCACCTTTTTCAGATAGGGGAGGAGCTTCTTGAAATCGTCGAGGTTCATATCTTGGGCAGGGATACCTGGATACTCCTCTTTGGGGCACATCCGGCATTGTAAGGGGCATCGGGTGGTGAGTTCAACCTGCCAGGCAGAAAATCTCTTGCCCGAAGCTGGAGAGAAAATTTTCTTTAAGAAGCCTTTCTTCATTACAACCGGTGCAGGAGAGAATCGATTAGCGATGGAGGAGAGGGCCTGGAAAGAAGGAATTGATGGCCGAGAAACGGAACCCCTCCCCATTTCTTTTTGAAGAAGCAAACCTGAGGGTTGATTCCCAACCCTAAATTGATCGATAATTTTCCCTGCTCTTTAGCCTCGGTAATCAGGGAATGCAGGAGGAGATCCGAGGCTCCCGGCACATGGTATCGCCGGGATCTGAAATTGAACATATAAAAGGCATAATCCTTCGCGCCAAATTCGCCGACGTCAAAAGCCGACAGTTTTCCCCCGGAATTCCTGGCGTTCAAAAGATAAGCAGAAGGAACCGAGGAGAGATAGGCCGGGATTCTTGCAAAGATATGGCGCGTCCCCTCATCCACGGAATGGAATGATAAAAAATCCTCTATTAGGCCACGGTGCTCATCTTGGAAATCCCGCCCCTTTTCTACGCTGAGTTCCCTGGCCGCCCTTTGAATCATATTTCTCACTTTCGGAGGTATCTTTAAGTTCACTATATCAAGTTTGTAGTAGGTATCCAAAAGACTTGGGCGGCCGAGATCTGAAGGGATCGCCGGAGCCAAAAGCGCGACCTGGATGGGTTGGAGCCGTCTGACAGCCTCTGCAAGCGCTTTCTTCATCCGGTCTGGATCAAAAGATCCTTCCAGCGGATAGCCCACGAAGATAAGAAAGTCTTTACCCCGAAAACAGAGATGATCCTCCAAAAGGAAAGGCTCTCCCTCTGATATGGCCATCCCATAGCCGGGAATATGTTCTGGCACATAAGCGCGGTTTTTGATGAATTCTTCTTC
>Ga0315312_1000879_pt1 | contig 28159 bp, 28 predicted proteins | sample TDP7_MG_FD_203629 | JGI IMG/M metagenome (GOLD analysis project Ga0315312, IMG submission 203629) | Freshwater sediment microbial communities from Lake Towuti, South Sulawesi, Indonesia - TDP7 | ecosystem: Environmental > Aquatic > Freshwater > Lake > Sediment | place: Indonesia: South Sulawesi... | reverse complement strand
AAGGAAGGATAACCCCCATGATCATTGAATGTGTAGAAAGGGAATGAGTTTAGGTAAAATCTCGCGAAACACGTATCCTTATCGCTTCAAGTAAAAACGACTAGTTCGCGAATTCCCGCTAGCCCTGACGAATTGGCCCTTGGCTCGGGCGACCACTAGGAAGTTTGGCCCGATATGAAACTTCTACTTGGGTACAGGGCCTTCCTTCCTTAAGCATATCCCATTGTTGTAAGACATGCACATCAAGGTCCCTACCGAGTTCCTCTTCGCTCTTTGGCAGTTGCTCATGCCGATGCATGGAACGGCTGAGTTGTTGGGCATCCATTCACCTCCATTACATGTGTCTGTATTGGGCTCTAGTTGTTGGGGAAAGGCTATACCACCTTTTTAGGCTTCCTCCTTTTCGGTCTGGAAAGCTTTAGGAGCCCACGATATGAGGCTGTATATACTCTATATCCAGTATTTATGAGTAACTCGACCCATCCCGGTTGTCTTCAGAGGCCCGACAAATGTTTTTGCAACTCATCGGTCTGTCCATGAACTATCTGTGTGTACGTTGAACCACACCGGTTACCAATGCTTCAACATTGAGACCACTGAATTGAGGACTTTGGAGAACAAGGAGGGCGTAGATAGAGATACTGAACATGGTCGCGTTAACGATCTCAGATGGGAACGTCGATCTTCAGAAGTCCCATAAACCATGCAGAGAACCATGTATGCCCCGAAATAGTTGCAGAGTCTAGGAGGTGGCAGAAATGCCTAGTGAGAATGGCTTGATATTCCATGCATGGTTTAGCGTGAAGCGCGGAGTGTTGGCGTTGGACTCGAACAGGAACGCGTTTTTGCATTATAAACCCCGTTGCAAAAAGACAAATATGGAGAGTTACACTTTGCTGTGACTGGAATGTCAAACGACCGTGAACTCATACGGCAAGCTAGGCGGAAGGCGCACAACTACGACAGGTACAGCGGCTGCTCCCAAAGCGTCCTCGGAAGCCTCCAAGAGACCTTCAACATAGGCGACAGAGAATCCTTCAAAGCAGCCACTGTCCTCTCAGGCGGAGTAGCGCGTCAGGGGGAAACCTGCGGCGCCTTGATCGGCGCCCTTTCGGCGCTGGGTCTTGTAGTAGGCCGCGGGAAGATCGAGGATACCGAACAGTATGTAGAAGCCATGAGACCTGCGAAGGAGATCTGTGACAGATTCAAGGAGGCCCTAAAGGACGAGTTTGGCTTTCAGGGAGAGCTGAAGAGCACCCTCTGCAGGGACATGCAGGAGAAGGTCTACGGACGATCCTTCGACTTCAACAATCCCAAAGATTACCGAGAGTTCCTTGACGCAGGAGGACACAGCGATGAAGGATGCCTTAAGATCTGTGGGATAGCTGCTCAGGTTGGTGCAGAGAAGATCTTGGAGATAATGAAAACCAATAGCCAACCTGGTCCTCAACGATGTTAAGTACCTGGCCGTCAGGTTGAAGCGTAAGTATTTTTAGCGTGGGGGTCTGTAAGTTATCTTCTTAGGTGTCCGCTATGGCAGATAACGCTGTTCTTGAGATTGAAGGCGTCAAGATGACCCTCGACCTGAACCCCAAGGAGTTCAGGACGGGGAGCAGGGGCTACTTCGCCCAAGGTAAGTTCGAGGTCAAGGGGAAGAGGTATCAGGTGCAGGTTCAGGCGGTTGAGATTGGAAGCAAACAGAGGCAGTCCTGAAGGTAGGTAAGTAGTAACCTACAGGGGCCTACTCAGGTAGTATTTGGCGATCAAATCCGGCGGGCGCGAGCACATTTTTCAGAATTGGCTGGTGCCCAGGGAGAGGCGAATGCTCTCGTTTAATTTTATCAGATTGATATAAATTATGCCGTGAATATGCTTCATTCTTGCCTGATTTATGTCAAATATGTGCCTCTTGCCGATACGGAGGATCGGAGCGTTGCATCGGCAGTGGCGAGAGGGGATTTGAACTAATACTATCGTAAGTTCGTCGGACCGTCTTGAGAAGCCAACCATGTGCTCTTGACGGCGTTCGCTTTTTTCCGCCATCAGATCTCTAGATTCGCATTAATCAACTAAGCCCTGGGTCAAGACAACTCGCGATCAACAACGCTTTGACGCGTCTTCCGACCTAGTTCCGGATGCTATGGCATCCTCGGACTGGTTGACTTCATCAAGCACTGCCTCGTCTATAAATGGAGTTGGGGAGCTACATGTTCTCGTTTAGGTCTATCGTAATATTATGAATCGTAGCTTAATCAAGCCTGATTTTTGCATTGTTCATGCCTAATATCCTTCTTTGGAAGAGTGATCCAATGGGTTATTGGTCTTTGTCTATCTTTCCGGTCTGGCCTCAGACCCGCGCCCAAACTCCAATAGCTCGCTACTCGGAGAATCCTTTGTTGAGAAGAGACAAAAGAGCATAGCGATCTTCAGGCTCGGAGTATTTTCCGCCTCATCAACGTCGACTTCTGGGGGCTAAGGACGCTCAAGCTCGAAGTCATAGAGAATGCTTCGGATTGTGCCTAGTGGAATCCAATTATGCTCGGCTATGACTTTACTCAATGATTCGCCGTATATCTTTAGGAGCAGAGTCTCTCTGTTCATGTTCAACTCTTTGTGTTCGTAGCTTCTCCCGATTGTTGACGTTTGTTTAGCAATCTCCAGTGAAAGGCTTTCAAGCTGGTTGCGAGTCAGTTCAAGGCTCCGACCATGTTTCTCCTCTATGAGTTGGACAACACTCAGTATTCCCCTTAGACGTTCCAGATGTATGTGGAGGAAGTATCTCTGAAGCTCTCGTGGTACGACGTCGAAGTCAACCAAGAACACTTTGGAAGTTGCTTCGTGGAACTTCTGTTGTATCCCATGCGATTCCACTTCAGTCCTTTGGACTCTTGTTAGACCAGCCTCGGCAAGCATCTGCAGGTGATGACACATCGATGACTTGGCTAGATTCATTTCTGCCGCAAGCTGTGTCTCGGTCATGGGGTGTTCTGCTAGATATCTCAGGATTTCTCTTCGGACGGGGTCGGCGAGAAGTCTTATTGTCCCCACATCATCGATTACTCTGACTGCCTTCTGAGTAGTCTTGAGGGCCACTGGTGCTCACTCGTTGCAGAAGACTTATTACAGGGGACGGAATTAAGTGTTGTGAATCCGTTCGATCTGTGAAACCGATTCAGGAAATAAACTGTTTTGCGTTTCAGAAAAAGGATGAGGAGATTCGTAAAGCGATTCATGGGGGACGATGATGTTGCCAAGATTGCCAGAAGATACTTGGTGATGAACTCCTTCGACGGCGTCCTAACCATCCTAGGCGTTGTCGTTGGAACCTATATGGCCGATGGATTCAGTCATCCCAATCTCGTTCTCAGCGCGGGCTTCGGTGCAAGCTTTGCGATGGGCATCTCGGGTGCGATGGGGACTTATCTGACGGAGAGGTCTGAGAGGATAAGGGAATACACTAACGGCGATGATGAGTCAAATGGGGACGTGCACGAAGAGTCCTTGTTCCTAGCCCTCGTTGATGGTCTCTCCCCAGCACTCGTCACACTGATAGCTATAGTCCCCTTCCTCATAGCTCTCAGATCCCTGATCTCCATCGAGTCGGCTTTCATCTCTTCTATAGTCATCATCGTAGCGGAGCTTTTTGGCTTAGGTGCTTTTCTTGGTAAAATCGCTGGAAAAAGCATCATCCTCCATGGACTGGTCACTCTGCTTGCCGGAATAGCTGTATTCCTTGTAGTTTCCGCGCTACCGTTCTAGAATCGACTCAGCGTTTCAGAGGAGTTGGGAGAGGCGCCACATGTATAGTGTATCCCATGCAGCGTGTATCGTGTCTATTTCAGTGTCTCCTCTCTTCTCCTGCATCTCGCATCTGCTTTTGAGATGAACGCTCCGCACGGTTCTTATATACTCCCTGCGGGATATCTGGCCTGAGGTTTGGCAAATGAAATGGGTGACTCGTGAAAAGGCGAAGGTAGACCGGATCGCGTGCCCATGGCTTATCAAGAAGTTCGTGGATCCAGAGGCTGAGTTCCTCTTCGTGCCAGCGGGTAGGGTTCTTCAAGTGGCAAATGAGCAGAATGCTATTCCCTTCGACGCTCCCAATGTCGAGCTGGGTCACCATGGGGAAGAATGTAGTTTCGACGCCATAATTCATAAGTACGGTTTGAAAGATGCGGCGCTTCTGGAGGTTGCCAAGGTGGTAAGGGGAGCTGATACGAGGAACAGTGATCTCACCCCAGAATCGCCGGGACTGAACTCTATCGCTGAAGGATTCAGGATCATGACCAAGGACGACTACGAGAACATGTCCAAGCAATGGCCAGTATATGATGCCTTGTACGCCTTCTTCAGAGCCAAAGCAACGTAGGCTGATGTTGTTTGCTCTGGGTCACACGACATGAGCCCCACCTAGATAGGTGTGCATCTGCCTGGCTCATCAAGAGATTCATCGATCTCGACGCGGTCTTCAAATTCATAGATCGGGGAGAACCGGTTCCAAGCGGCGCGAAGCCATTTGTTCTGCCGGGCGCAGAGATCAATCCGATAGAAGGCAGCAAGACAACCTTCGATGTACTAGTCGAGAAATATCAGATTGTGGACCCTATTGTCGGATCCATTCAACAAATTATCCGTGACTTCGAGGTGATATCTGGTGAAGACTTTGCGAAGCTGACCTTGCCAGAGACAGCAGGCGTCTTCAAGATAGTTCGGGGTCTGGCGCGTACGTCGAAGACGGACGATGAGATACTCTCCAAGGCATTTGTAATCTTCGATTCCCTCTACGCCGAGCTGGACGCTGAGGAGAAGAAGAGGTAGGTAAACCAACTAGGTGTTGCAGAGAGGAGCTCCTTTCGAATACTCAGACGGCAGCATACGCTAGGGCCGCGGATTCGTGCCATGGATTACGAGCGGGTTACAGTTCAGATGGAGCGAACAATCGTTCCATGTCCCCCCAGGCCTACCATTTTCTTCTAGCAAGCCTAAGCGAGTTGAAGACAACGATCAACGCGTTGCTCTCATGGATGATAGATGCAAGAACCGGGCTCACATGGCCCTGAGTGGACAAAAACAGCCCCAACACATTGACGCTCAAGGCGAAGACGACATTCTGCTTTATCACTGATAGCGCCTTCTGGCTCAGCCGCATAGTCTTTGCCACTTTGCCCAGGTCGTCGGTCATCAGAACGATTCCAGCAGTCTCCGTGGTAACGTCTGTTCCAGCGACACCCATCGCGACGCCGACGTTTGCGGAGGCAAGAGCTGGAGCATCATTTATCCCGTCCCCGACTACAATAACTCGGTGTCCCTGTCTTCTATACTCTTGAACATACTTCACCTTATCAGCAGGGAGAAGACCTGCATAAACGTCATGTATTCCCGACTGAATAGCGACCTGTGTAGCCACTGGCAGGCTGTCCCCAGTTAGCATCACGACACGACTCACGCCAGCCCGCGTCATCTCGGCAATACTCTCCCTGACTCCCTCCCTCAACGTATCCGCCACACTTACAACACCAGCTACCTCTGAGTCCTCCGCTACTATCATGGCCGTTCGACCAAGCTTTGACTCAGAATCGAGGTAATTGGCCAGCCCACTATCGACGATGAGACCATATTTCTCCATGAGGCTCAGGTTGCCGACGAGAATCCGATGTTCCCGCGTCTTTGCGACCACACCGTAGCCGGGCTCGACTTGAAACTCATCCAAGTCGCCAAGCTTTGCACTGTACCCTCTGGCTTTCTCCAGCACGGCGTTAGCCAGAGAATGCTCAGATCTCTGCTCAGCAGTAGCGGCCAGCGTGAGCACATCCTCGACTCCCCTACCTCCGAAGGGCTTAACCTCAACAACTCTAGGCCTCCCCAACGTCACCGTTCCTGTCTTGTCTATGACGACGATATCGCACCGTCCAACCTCCTCAAGGAAAGTGCCTCCTCGGATCAGTACTCCGTTCCGCGCTGAGTTGCCTAGGCCCGCGACAACAGCAATCGGCGTGGCAAGCGTCAAGGCACAAGGGCAAGAGATGACCAGCACGGCGGCTGTCGAGATTATGTTGCCCGTGAGCAACTGAGTCAATATTGCTGCTGAAAGGATTATCGGAGCGAACCAGCGCGCGTACCTGTCTGCGATTCTCTCCACTTTTGCTTTTCTGGACTGAGCCTCCTCGACCTGTCTGACGATCTGGGTGAAGACGGTCTCCCCAGCCCTCTTCGTGACGCTTATGTCAAGTGTCCCATTCTCCAGGAGAGTGTTACCGTAGACAGCGCTGCTAGTTGATTTCTCTGCGGGCATCGATTCTCCAGTGATTGCCGCTTGATCTACCAGCCCATTGCCCTTGACAACCACGCCGTCCAACGGTATCTTCTCTCCGGGCTTCACGATGATGATCTCGCCCACACCTACGGCTTCTACAGGCACCTCGATCTCTCGCTCGTTCCGGCGTACGCGGGCGACCATCGGGGCGGACTTGATCAGTTTCTCTATCGCCTTTGAGGATCTGGCCTCGGCGAAGTCTTCGGCCAATTCGCCTCCGTTGAGCATCACCACAACCATGGCTGCTGCAACGTATTCTCCGACGAGAACCGACAGCCAGATGGCGACGCTGGCGAGGATATCAACTCCGAAATCGCGCTGCAAGAGGGCCCTAACCGATTTGACAGTAATCAGAGAACCACCAATACCGGCTGCCGATAACCCTAGGATATCGCTCCACAGCTTCGGTTGATATCCAGTCAGCAGGAGCAGACCACCAGCCACTGTAAGCGCCAGACACAAGCCGAAGATCAACGCGTCCCGCCTGCTCATGGTTTCCCCTTCGTCACAAGCCAAACGTGATCACCTGAAGAGGCTAGAGGAGACGGGCGATCGCTTCCCTGAGTCCCTGAACGGCCTCCTCTCCGCGACCTTCCTGGATTGCTCTTGCGACGCATGTTTCAATGTGGTCTTCAAGGACTATCTGGCTGACTTTGCTCAGAGCCGACTGGACGGCAGCTATCTGCAGAAGTATCGCCGGGCACTCACGATCCTCCTGCACCATCTTGGCAATACCGCGCACGTGACCCTCAACCTTGGCCAGACGCTGCACAACTTCCGCGCTTTGTCTGTGGACGCTCAAATCAATCACCTCTCCCATCCGGAGGGAGGGGATACTTAACTCTTTCGCTGCTAGAACTGCGAAATGCAACTCGTGTAGGTCGCTTGACCCATCAATTTCACACAGAACTCACGCAGTTAATGAGCGCGCTTCCTGATATCCGCAGAATAGTTGACCTCAGCTACACGTACTCCTTTGTTTATGTGTGAGGTGGGGGAATTGAACCAAAAATGACATCGGAGGCCACAACTATCCTCTGCTTCCCCTCTTTTTGCACTGAGCCCTAATCATGGTTAGGCGTGTCGGAGCAGGGTATGTCCACCAAGAGCTGAGGACAATACCGACTCTGCGCTTTCTTGAAGCTTCCTCGATGCTTGTTCTACGACGTATACTTGTGAACTCTGTGCGGCTTGGATAGGCGTAGTGACATCTCCGCTATATGCAGGTTCGATTCCAACTCAGCCTATGGGACAGGCGAACGCTTTCAATATTCCTGGAACTGGTGGTTCAAACGTTATGGTAAATTTAAATCCAGCTGGAAAATCAAAGGGCTGGATTTTCACTTATTATCTTAGAATAAGCTTAATTTGAAACTGTTTTGGCAAAAGGAGTTGGTGCCCAGGGAGAGGGGCAGGTTCCCGCATAATTTTATCATATTGCTATAGATCCTGCTTGGGGAGCACCTTGATATTGCCTAATTTATGTCTAATCTATGCCCGTTTTCTGCCCTTTGGCAGAAGCTTGGTCTCCTAGGAATCTGCTTTAGGACGCTAGGATGGTAGTCCATGTCGTTCGGAGTTTCAACTTTGTCTCCAAAGGGGTTTGAGTCGTCATAGGGGGTAGTTTATTATGTGTTTGAGAAGTTGGTGTGGTAGGTCTATGTCTCTCCGAGCTTCATGATCGGGCCTTGTTTCTCGCCTGTGCGCTGGTAGATTCGGCTCTTCATGCTCTGAGCCGCCTTCTCCGTGAAAGTGAAGGCGACGATGGACGATGGCTCAACCCCTTCGTCGATGATGAGGTGGATTATTCGCCTAGTGAGGGTCTCCGTCTTTCCGGCTCCAGCACCAGCAATGACTCTGATGTACCTCGATCTCGATAGGGCTGCCCTACTCTGATCTTCAGAAAGCCCAAGCAGAATCGAATTCTCAGCTCCTTTCTCAGACAGATTCGTCAGGCTTCCTACGAAGAACTTGGTAGCCCCAAGTTATCAGATTAACGAATCAATGTTCCATGATAAAAGTAGGTTTCGATCTCTGCGGAATTCACGTGGTGAGCTGATCGAGCGAGTTGATTCCAGCGCCGGGGTGAGACTTGAACCCTAGGTATGCCACGGAAGCCCAAGACTATCCTCTGCTCTCCTGTTTTCTCTGATGCATCGTCAGGATGGAATCATCCATATTTCCATCTTAGTTCACCGCAAGTACATTGAACCCACTCTCTACTAGGCTGATCTGCGATCCAGAGATAGTCACCACATGACTGACACCTAAAGCGATCCAGTGCATTTTGGCAGGCTTTGATCAATTGTTCAGCTTCTGAGCTGACCAGTGATCCAGTATGAGATGCCCTATCACCCCAAGCAATCAGAAGATCTCTAGCAGTCTCCCAATCAGAGATAGGATCAGGATAAGAAAGCCACTGAGTGCCCTGCTTTTTCTTGAGCCGTCTAGGCGCCTCTCCAATAATCTTATTGATAAAGTCAACACATGTTCTACGGTCGTTACGCTCTCCTCTCAAGTATGGCATAGATATCTCCATTCTTTCAGCCGCTATCGCAAGTTGTCCATCCATAATCGCACGAACTCTATTTCCACAAGCCTCCGCATTAGCGGGAAGTAGTGCACGGGCGTCGTCAAAGGTGTATGCAGATCCAGACCATTGTATACCAATCCTTGGGTTTTCCCATGGGCGCAAAACCATGAATCTCCAGTCAGCAGACGGAAGTCTAGAACGAAGTTCTGTGTACCATTCGCGGTCATGCGTGAAAAGGATGATTTGACGTTCAGCAAGATCCTCAACCATTAAGTTGACAAGCATTCCACGGTGCTCGCGGTCCATGCTTGAAACAATATCATCAAGCAAAATCGGGTGGTCTGACTCTGACCTGAGTAAAGCAAGCGCAAGAAATATACAAAGTCCGAGGCAGTTCCGGAAACTTTCCGAAAGAGTAAGACGAGGTGATGGTTGATCCACTCCGTGGAATTTCAGAGCGATATCTATAGCTTTCTCAGTCTCCTCAGGTATGTATAGATGAATACCTTCTACTGGATCGTCTGGATGAAGTCTTGACCACAACAGTTGTACCTTATTGGAGATTTCTTTTATAATGTTTCCAGCCCTGAGCGTGATTTCATCCCTAGTTAGTGCTTCTCCAACCTGTAATGTGTTAGCCAATACTTCAACCCTTTTCACGTACTCCTGCTTAGTTATAATATCTGGAACTGTAGCACATACATTCACGATATCCAGATCATTTATAAGTTCCTTGATTGGAGGTGGAATTCTATTGACTTCCTCCGATAGAATCTTCATTAGACTTGGAATCACTTCCTTCAGACTACGAAGTTCTTCTTCTTTGAAATGAACTCTTGGTCCGCTAGGTCTGAGATCTTCTAATTCCTTCACCATATCGGAAAGCTTTTTCTGTTCGCCGAGATTGAGCCAAGAAGAAATTAAAGGACTTTTAGTCCTTTCAATTGTTTGATTTATGCTTATAGCCAGACTTTCATTTGCTTTATTCAAGCCATCCCTGAGCGACCTAGCCTGAATTAGTCCGTCGAGTTCCTTAGAGACATGCTCAGCTAGTTGAGCCGCAACGACCTTTCGTCCACAAGACGGACACGTGATTTCCTTGCTTAAATCCTTGATGGCCCGAGTAAACGCCAACGTAGATTCCAGCACAGCGATACGATTATCAAGTAGAGCATCCACGACATTACTGGCTTTCTCACGAGCCGAGATTAACATGTCCAGCTTATCATCTAAACTTTCACCATGAATTTGATTCAAGACAACGTAGCGATCATTTTCTGGTTTCGACCGGTCTATTCTTTCGTTAATCACCTCGATCAATTGTTTTGACATGCCCGGAATTTCCGGATGGGTCACAACTCTTCCGTATTTCACTAATAGCTCACTCAGCTTGTCTATCACAATTTTCTCTTCGAGAGATGGAAAATACTGTCTAGTTATATCCATCAGTTGTCTTAATTCAGCTTTGGTAGCCTCAAGCCTCGACTGTCTAAGCACTTCCTCCTGTATCCGTTTCAGATTTTCTGCAGCATATTCAAGATTATCCAGACCTAGGAGAGGAAGTAGGACAGAGTATTTCTCGCCTTTAGTGAGATGAATGAAACGTGAAACCTCGTCCTGTCGCAGTATATGATTCTCCAGAGACCAACTTTGGATCTCCGCCCCAAGGTCTGGGGGAACGCTGTCTATGGAGAAAGCGCCATTGGGTTCAATCTCTGCTGAGATATGTGAACCATTATCAAAATGAATGCTACACTTTGACTTAGTTCTGGTAGGAGTATGTGTATTTCTGATTCCCTTTTCTTGCCGTCTACCGCTATACTCGTGGGATAAGTGTCGAATCCTTCCATTTCTAATGAGATATTCTACAGCGTCAACAAATGAGGATTTTCCTGATCGGTTTGGCCCGTAGACGACTACGTTTTTTGAGCTTGAACCTAGAGTGACTTCATCAGAAGCTCCTCTGAACCAAGAGAGTTGGATTTTGTCTATCCGCATCTCAAACATCCTTCTTAAGAACTTTCTGAAGCAAAGATGCTGTCCATTGTTGTATGCATCCCTCCGATCGGTGTTGCTCAAGCAACTTGTCTTCTGTTATAGAGAGAAGATAGTTTTTGGCCTCTTCACTTATGGTTGCCAAATCAGTTGCTGCTGAATCTATCAAACTAGATAATGATCTCTGCCTCAGATATGTTTCATTTTCACCACTCATTTATCCTTCACCTCATTGAAGATAGTCTCGAAACGCCCGCTGATTTTGTGATTTGGAATATCTGGTCAGCAAAACCTTCGAGCTCCGTCTCGTGCGAAACAATTATAACTTGAGGGCATTTCAGCTCCGCCAAAATATCTCGCACCTTGAACAGTTGTTCCTTGCTGAAACCGTCCGTCGGCTCGTCGAGTATTAGGAGATTCGACTTCATACCGGTGGACACCTTTTGAACGACTGTATTCAGAGCTAGCCGATAAGCAAGAGCTACGCTCGTCTTCTCGCCTCCGCTAAGTGATGCTAAGTCTTGATCATACCCTTCCCTTTCCACAATTGGCGTGAAGTCCTCGTCTATTTTCACTTCTAGATCAGGATCTTCGATCAACGTGCCAAAGCAGCGCCGGAACTGCTGGTTGAAACCTTGGTTTATGCTTATCATCACTTGCCGCTCTATCACATCCAGCGTTGGGATGAAATACTCTGAAAGCCATACCTGATGGTCAGCTAATTTGTCCCTCTTCATTTTCTGCTCTTTCTTTCTCTTAATCTCATCACCTAGCGTTTTGACATTGCCTTCAAGAGTCTTGATGCTCCCAACGTTTGTGTTAATGTCTTTCCTTATTGACTTGAGCTCTTCATCTATCCCGTCTCTCTCTTTCTCTAGAGCTCCGATCTTTGTTGATATCGCCTCATAGTCTTTTTCTGCTTTGACTGAAGAGGCAAGTTTCTTATTGGCTTCCTCAACTTCTCTACCTAGCTTCTCGATTTCCTCCTCGTTCTTCTTTATTCTGCCTTCCCAATCGCATACTAGAGCCTTCAGTCCCTTTAGTTCCTTCTGAGCATCTTCATAATCTCTAAGCTTTGACTTGAGGTCGTCTAGTTCCTTGACAAGGGCCTCCTGCATCTTCATTAGGCCACTTAATTCCTCTTTGGCTTCGGTCTTCTCCTTTATCTTAAGTTTGAATTCTATCGGATCAGCCGGTCGATCACAAGTAGGGCATATGCCTTTTTCCTCAACCGACATATAGTCATTGAGCTTGACATCAATTTGAGCGAAATCTCTACCGAGCTCCTTCTCTTTCTCTCTTGCTTTTTTCAAGTTTGCATCTAATTCACTTTGGCTCTTGTCAGTCGGGCGCTTGAACTCGGACAATCCATCAATAGTGGGCTTGTTCTTAGCAATCTTTGAGCTTAGTCCATCATTTTCCCTGTTCAGCCTGTCTATGCGATCTGTCTTCTCCTTGATTTCCCTCTGGTAGCCAGGTATTTGGGCTTTGATACCCTCTATTTTCAGTCTTTCCTCCTGTAGCTTGTCCAGTTGCTCCTTGGCAATTCTGAATTTTTCATCTAGGTCTTTTTCTTTCTTCTTCAATTCGGCCAATAATTCACTAGATCTCATAATGTCAGCTTTCGTTTTCTTTAGTAAGTCTTCTTTCTCGCCCAGGTCAGAAATCTGTCCTTCGAAGAACTTCACTTGCTGCCTTATCGCCCTCGCAGTGTTCTGGGCGTTCTCACTGGCTATCTTGTAGTCCTCTATGCCGAATGCCTTCCTGAGAGTCTGCAGCCGCTTGTCAGGATCTTGTATGAGTATCTCCTTCATCTCTTCTTGGGGCGTGAAGACGGCGTATCGGTATATGACACTCTGAGCCTTTGGGTCGGGTGGTTCGTTGAAATTGAGAATGTCGAGAATACGTTCCTTCAACTCTGTTGCGGACAGGGAAAGTCTTTTGCCATCTGCCTCTATGTATCCGTCATCCCCTTGTACTACAGACTTCTTACCTTTTCTGACGAGAGATCGATGGATCTTGTACTCCTTATCATCCACTTCGATAGTTAGCGTAGTTGATCCTTTTTTCGTGCCCAACCTGAGCAACGATCCGCCTCTCTGGGAACCCAGACCAAATAGTGCAAACTCTATAGCATTTAGTATCGTGGATTTCCCTGACCCAATGTCGCCTTCAAAGAGGGTAGTACCGAGGGGGAAAGTGACCTTCTGTTCCTCGTAGCTCCTGATGTTCTCCATTTCCAATGACTTCAGGATCATTCCATCGCCTCGGTTAGGTCAAGTGTCTCAAGGGATGCTCTGATCATTCTCTCATTGTAGTCCTTCCTTTCCTCAGTAGTCTTCTTTTCATGTCTCAGAACGCTAAGTAGGTCTACAGCCAGACCGACGCCTTTCTCCCCTTTCAGCCGAGGTTCTGTGACCTTGATAACACCTATGTTCTCCCTGAGGATCTTTGTCTCCACTTCATGAGTGTCCTTTCCTTCTACTTTGATACCTGTATACTCCTTTGAGGATAAGGCGTACCTGTTGATATTGGCGTAGATAGCCCCCTTCTGCAGAAGAATCTCTTTCAGCTGGGTGAAGTCGATATCTGACGTCTTGCCTCCAGAAAGCTCACCACTCACCCTAAGCAGAACAAGCTTACCCTTTACTGACAGCTTCTTTACCTTGTCAATCAACTCCCCGTTTGCTCTGGTAGAGTTCTTGTTGGAGACGTCGTACTCGAACTTCAAGTACTCGCAGACAGGGGTTTCCACGAAACGAACGTCTTCTACCCCATCGTCAAAAGAAACGATGAAGAATCCTGGCTTTTCGCCCTCCGCGTTCTGTTCCAGGTCTCTAAAGCTATAGCCGAAAAGAGCGCCGGGATATCTGATAATAGTGTATCCCTGTAACTTCTTCTCCAACCTCAAGTGTATATGACCCCCGGCGTAGTAGTCAAATCCCTTGGGAAGGTTGGAGGTGGGTATTGATTCCATCTGAGCCAAGGAGGCAGGTTTGACTTCATCCAGGGCCGTATGAAAAGCGAATATCTTGAAGCCTTTTTCCTTCTCTAAGGATTCTCTGTCCAAGATCTCGAAGTATTCTTTCTCCAACCCTAATGTTCTGCCTGAAATACCGACTAGTTTGGCCTTAGTTTTCGGGTCTGTGAAAAACTCTAGTTTGAGCTTATCATCGACGACCTCTCCCTTAACGATTTTCTGGAAAAGCCCCGCACTAGATAGAATGTCCACGATCGAAGTCTCATTGGGGCTGAAGTCATGGCTTCCGTAGATTACGTAGATGTTTATTCCCTTGTCCCGAACTTGCTTCATCTTCATAACAGCTTGATTTACGATTCCCATGTCGGGGATGTTGGAATGAAATAGGTCACCGCTAACTATGATGAAATCAACCCGTTCTTCTAGGCATGCGTCCAAAGCCTTTTGGAAGGCGTTGAGTGATAGGTCACGGAGCACAGGGTCCCGAAAAGCGCCAAGATGACAGTCCGCTATGTGAGCAAATCTATGCATAACCTCACCCCACAAATACGGTCTTTGACTTTTTCTCGACAGTCTTGGAACAAGATTCCAGATAGTCCTCGAACAAGGGTATTTTGACTGGAACGGCGAACTTCGTGAATATGCTGCTTACGATGGCTTCTCCCCTATCCAAGCTAGCGATATTCCTGTCATCGTCTGACAAGTCTTGAGCCGCGCTGTCGACTAGGGCATGCCTCTCCGTCGACATCTCGTTGCCCATGATTATCTTGGTATTCAAATTCGTTAGGATTTCTCTGGGAATCACGCTTGCGAGTTGGGTGATCGCAATCAGGCCGACTTTGAACTTCCTGCCCTCTCTTGCAATCTTGCTATAAATGTTGTCACCAACGTCGGCTAGTCTATCAGCTCCCAAGACACGGGGAGCTTCTTCAATCACGATGCTGATAGGCACTTTATCTGCGAGTTTTCCTTCGGACTTGTAGTCTTGATACTTGGAGAGCGCCTCATTGGCGATGATACTCCCGATAAGTAGCTCTGCCTCGTCACCAAGCTTCGAAGTATCAATGATTACGATCTTGCCGTTTTCAAGGCTCTTGACGATATCTACGACTGTTGACTCTCCGGCAGTATCGCTGAAAACCCTGTTCCGGCATACAATCTCATCATCCTCTAAGTAGATGGACAACGATGCCCTCATTATCCTCTGCAGCACCGTGAGTGTCGTCGGGTTGACCCCTTCGACTTCTTCTCCTCTGACTATGCTCTCTATCCACTCGTTACCGTATTCTGCCCTGTAAAGTCTCACTGCATGTTGTTGTGCATCGGTCAAAGGGATAACTCCCTCAAGATGTCGGGGTTCAATCGACCTAAGGTTGACCACAAGAGTGTTTGCGCCCGTAGGAGGACTTGTAGAATAATAGCGGAGGTTGTCCCTCGCTTTTGGATGGTCCTTCAGTCCTTTGCCAGTTCTACCATAGTACTCATCGTGAGGGTCGAGGACGAGTATGCCAAATTTGCCCTGGCCGAGCACGCTACACAGCATGACCTTGACTAGATTGCTCTTTCCCCTTCCTGTGGTGGAAGGTATAAGAATGTGATGAGTCAGTGCGTCCAAGCCGTTTAGGTATACGTCTATATTAACGATCTTTGAACCGCTTCGGATCTTTCCCAAGTATATCGGGTTCTCGGGTATGCTCAAGAATTCAAGGTCTTTCTTTTCCACGTGCCTGACAGTGCCAAAGAAATCGGGAAGCATCTTTGGGATCTTCTGTTCCTGAGAGATGCGCAGAACAGCTTTGCCCTCTGCAAGGACGTAGTTCCTCAGTTGAGGCTCTAGGAACTCCATACCTGCTCCAAGCCCTTCGAGCTTCATACCCGCTATCAATTCACGGGCGATTTGAGAAATCTGGCTGCCATACAGCAGGTCATATACTTGGAGAAGGATAGAGCCCTCGCCATCTTCAACAACTAACAAGTCGCCTAGTTCTATTTTCTCTCCGCTCTTTTCTCTAATGAGTATCCTACCGAACTGCCCGGCTATGATCTGTCCACATACACTCATCCTAATCACCCTCTCAACATGTTAAGAACATCATGAGCGTCTTCAGACTCGATGTGTCTTGAGAATTTGGGCCAAGAACCAAGTTTGGAGACCTCAGAAAGTAGCATCATCTTGTACATCTGTATCTCCTCGTACCTGACTCTGGCGTTGCCGTCCGCCTCTATGAGACCATAAGGATAGCCGGGAAAGCTAGCATCGCAAGAATTGATAGAAAGTTGACTGAATATTTCATTGATCTCATCATCATTCAGCTCTTCAACTTGCTCGGCATGAATTTCATACCTAAAAGCCCTCTTCGATTGCTCATGGAGTTTGACGATGAATATTGCAGCCTCGTGTTCAGGACTCAGGGACTCCGCAATCGGATAATAGTACCAGACTTGGCCGATTCCTAGCTCTATGGCCATTTTTCTTACAGCGCCCAATAATGAGAGGCCTGTGGTGGTGAATAGCCTACTAGTCTTCGACAGCCCCGAATATATCACGCCATTGTTTCTGGCGACTTCGTAAGCTGCCCTTGCGTATTTTGACTCATTCGTAAAAGCGGTTCTGAGCGTGCCGTCCATCACTATCACATCCCCTTCGTCCAATTCATTCTGGACAACGTGTTTGGCATATTCCCACTCAGCGAACCTCCTTGCGATCGAAGCAACTCTTTCGATGTCTGCCCTTGAGTTGCCTATCATAATCCGTCTGTCAGTCGAGTTGAATGACAAGTCTGCAGGATTTGGCAATCTTTCCTTGAAGATGTCGAGAACTGGAAAGATTGAAGTATCAAAGAATATCTGGTCATCTCTGAATGTGGCAAATGTAGCTGAAAAGAATTCCATGCGTTGAGGTATGTGAGCATCAGGAATCCTTTGTCGACCTTGAAAGACGTTGAAGTACACGCGGTTAAGCTGGATCGAGAAATTCGGTGCACCGACAAGCTCGCTATTGCCACCGTCGATGAACGCCAGCTTTCGGTCAGACTTGACTACGCGTATGGGTTTGAAGAAATTCTTATCGAATGCATGGGTCCTATAATTGTGACTGCTCAGGAAAGGTTGTCCTAAGTCCTCTTCATCGACCGTTCCGTTCAAGTCTTCGATGAGTTTTCTAACGACCTTTCCTATCATCATCCCACCTCAAAGCAAAATCATATCATCAGGAACGAGCACACCTGCAGAGATGTTCTCTCCGAGATTCTGGGTCAATATCTGCGGAAGGGCATACTTGCCCTGTCTGAAGATCGAGGACCAGTTCAAGAATGTCAGCCTGTAATACTCGTCCATGATCTGTGAAATATGTGGTCTCACGACATCGCTCCTATTCAGGCATAGATGCTTCTTTAGTGAGATTTCTATCGGTTGACTTGTCCCCATCCTGGAGGAAGACGAAACGAGTAAGCCTTCCGTCTCGTTATAGGATATCGCCGTTCCTGCGGAGACGTTGAGGAATCCGGTATCGTATTTGTTGAAAACTCTCTTGTTCGGTGATTTGTTAACTCCCATGATGTCGATTATCAGACTCTTCGGAAAGATCGATTTCTTCAGTAAATCGGGTATGGGTTCCTTCCTCTCATCAGGGATACCTTGGTGGACCACTTGTTCCATCATGTCAGCTTCTTCGTCATATAATACTCCGTCCTTGGCGAAAACCAATCTCTGGAAATTGAAACTTCGCATGTCATCGACTTTGCGATATCTTTGACCGAAAATTGAGATCTTCTGCAACAACTCAACTAGGATGTCGTAAAAGGTTGCCGGAGTCAATCTCTCTCCGCCAATGGGCTTGGTCCCTGTAGCTATGTATCTTCCATAGGTGTCCGTCATTGCGCTGTAGGCTGTTGCTGATGCTTTTTTTGTCGGTCTTCTAGAAACGTCATGGTAAGCATAACAAGATGAACTAGGGCTGATCCCCGGTATGGGAACATCAGCTGGGTCATCAAGTATCCACACAGCCGAACCAGTTCCGCCTAGTTTGACGTAGCATTGGGAGGCGGTGTTGACGCAGATGGGGTATGAGCTCTTGTCACCCTCAAGAATATCGCCGATGGTCTCACCGGAAATGGCTTGTGTCGGTATCGGCTCAAAGCTAAAAACTCGCTCGAACAACGTACCCCTTGACCTGTAGTAGACTTCAGAAGAGAAATCTGCTGGGAGTACTAGAAATACAATGATTTTGCCGTTTTCAGCACCCAACCTAGGTCGAATTTCAGTGATGGTCGAGGTATAGTCTGTGACAGATTCCCCTTGCGCGTCAATCAAGCCATTATGGCCTATACTGGAAAGCGGCTCCAATTTTCCGAGGTTCAATGTGCCGTAGGCTCTTTCGATGGACTTGAATGCTTCTCGAAGTTCGTTTTCGTTGCTATGATGAACCACCACATATTTTCCGTCTAGCCTTCCGGCGTAGGGACCTTTCTGTCTCAAGGCAGTATGAAGGCCACCAACATTTGTCTTGATGTTGTTCCCAACGACTAAGGAGAAACGATCCTGAGCTGGAAAGTTGTGTTCGCAAAAGCCAAGTTGAGTTATTGGAGTGGGGCCTTCGAACGCAAGGCTCAATCCTAGGAAACTGATCGACCCCAACTGGTTTTTCAGGAACTCTGAGCCCTCTTCGACCCTAGTCTCTGGATCCTTCTTCAGTTCTTCTGGCAATTCCATCCCGCGTTGGAAACCTTTGAAGACGCAAGATTGGGGATAACTCAGAGTTGACTCAAATGCTGGGATGTATACTTCAAGCATTTCTTCATTCGATTTTACGAACCCTATGTTATGTTTGATTCTCCAGTAATCAGGTGTCTTGAGCATTCTGTTTCCTAAACGATATTCCATCTCAATGGCTCTTTTTCCTAACTTTCCGATGAGTATTCCACGTTGCCACTTAGGCAAGACGGAAACGTATACCTTTGATTCCTCTCCTAACGAGTCTGCTAAGTTTATATCGGCTTCTTCCAATGCCGTCATTATTCTAGTTCTCGGATCTATGAACAAAGATGGAAAACTGTCTGCGAGAACGGCTTGTATCCTGTAGGACCTCTTGAATTTGTTGCTTCTGTCTAGGATGTCCTTTTCAAGAATGTACTGGTCGCCTATCTTCATGAAACCCTTCTGTATGAGCTCGGCTCGGACTCTGTTCTGCCACGCTCTTTCAAGCATGCCTAGTTCAGAGACCTTAGTCTCAATAATCTCCGGTCCGAGGTTGGAATATCTAGAAATGACGCTCTCGGCTTGATTCTTTGTAAGGTTCAGAAGCGCGATATCGAATTCATTCAAAATGTCGTCAGGGGCCACGGAAGCATCAATACCTCTCCTATTCAGACCGCCGACAATCGACTGTAGGAATGCTCTTCTCTCCGACCTCTTTTCGATGGCCACGCCTTCCAGCCGAACGAACCATCCTCTAACTGAGGTAGGAATGCTCTGCCTGGACTTGTAGAGGTTTAGATGCTTCATAGTTTATCCTAAAGTTATTTGGCCACACACCTTTATATACTTTTGCACGATACGCACGATAGCTTTAAGAATAGCACGCCCCATATAATATTCAGCGATGGAGGTGTCAGGTGAACGATGCTGGAGAGATACAAAGAACTGCTTAACAGTGCTAGGTCGGCCGAGCTGGGGGCTTTGACGGTCTGGTACTCGTTATTCCGAATGAGAGAAGACCCCTTTTCAGCACAAGTTTCCTCCGAGGAGATCGAGTACTTCGTTGATAGGAAGGACTTGGTCGACTCCATAGTATTTGACATTGGAGCTGCTTCGCGCGGGATCCCAGTGGTCATACTAGTAGTGGGCCCTTTCGGCTCAGGCAAGACAGCCATTCTTCAGTATATCCACAGCGCGCTGAAGAAACTACAGGAGAAGTATCCAGATGAATATTCGGTTGCCGGCGAATCGCTTTCAGCTCACTCGCTTTTCGAGAAACCAGAAGAAAGCGAGGACGAAGCAGAAGAAGTTCAGCTATGGGTGAGGAACAGCAAAACCGACAGAAATTATCTTTTCGTCGATGACGCAACGCCAGCCTATATCAAGTCAGTGATACAACATTTCGTTCGAACGAGACTCAAGGTCTTTGCGATCTCACCGCTCGATTATGACGAAGTTTACTCGATTCTTAGAGTCGCCCCAAAGACCCACTTCCTTCACGCGTTTGATATCAAGGCGGTCGAGGATATGATGGATAGAAGAATAAAGCGTGCACTAGTTAATGAAACTGAGTTATCTGTCTATGACCTTTTCAGTGAAGACGCGTTATATATAATTCACAAATATGGAATGGGAGTGCCTTATCTAATACTCAAATGTGCTTCCACTAGCCTTACGCTCCTTAGAGATACCTATGCACATAAAACGACACCCGATTTTGCAGAAAGCAAGAAGGTCGATTCTGAAATAGCAACCAGAGCATGTAAGATCAATAAGTGCTTCCAGGCATTTACTAGATTTGGAGAGGTCAGCCAAACTAAGCTGCTCGTACTTAAGCAAGTCATAAAAGGAGGAAAGACGCCAACCGAAATAAGTTCCATTCTTGGAAAAAACAGAACTACAGTCTCCAGACATCTGAGCGATCTGAGGGAAGAGGGACTAGTTGAGTTCACGACAAGGGGGAGAGAATCCGTCTATGAAGCGTGTGAACCTGTTAAGATTAGGTTTGAAATAGAGAATATGCCTAAAGGAGAGTGGGAACTTGCCTCAGCTTAAGATAGTCTGTCTTGCACATCCGGCTACATGGAGCGATGTCGTCAAGTCGATGGGTTCCAGCCAAAAGAAACTGTCAGCTCTAAATTCTAGCAGTCGCTCTTGGCTCAACCTAGGTTCGGAAAGAGGAGAACGCTCTGGTGTATACAAAGTCGATGAAATGGCAGGATATGATCGTGTGCTGTTGCGGTTTGTTGCAGAAGCTGACGTCAATGAGGAACATCCTAGTGTTGAAAAGCTTCTTGCTGAAGATGATTGCTTGCCAGAAGGCATTGAGATACCTGCTCCAGTCCCTAGAGCCATGAAGGCGCTTCTTTTCTTCGACCTCGTGGAGGGAGTCTGCTATGCCTATGCTCCAGGAATGGCACCGGAAGCCGATTCTATTTTTGGAATCTTGGAAAGATTACAGCAGGATACTGGTTTGCCCCTGAAAACGGCGAGGATTTTCGAATGGAAAGAGGAACTTGTGACAAGCGTTACTGAAGTCGCACGGAAAGAAGGATTTAATCCCTATAAGGTTCAGGCCGACTTGGAGACGGTGAAAGTTTCGGCCGAGGGCGACCTACAGAGCAACGAGGATTGGAAGAAGATTGAAGGCGCCATTGACTTGGGTAGATGGAGAACCATCGCCTATGTGAGACCAAGCGATGGAGGGATGTTTGTCTTCGGACTGACCAGACGTAGAAGCAAGCAGATAAGCCTACCTCAAATAGAGGAAGGGCTCAACAAAGATGAATTGCTTGAAAGAATCGTCCAAATACGATCGCTTTTGGAAAGCGCTCTTGGTTGCGACGTGAGGCAATACTGTTTTCCAGAACCCGTAACGCCTCTTACACAATTCTTAGAAAAGAAATGATAGTTCCATTTTCATATTACGATCTCATAATTCTTCCATCTTCCTTTTCCTTTAACGTTGACTAGGCCAAGTTCGACCATCCTCTTCATATAGTTGCGATAAGCTCTATCAACAACAGGTTTAGAAACAATGCTGCAATATTCTTTGTATAATTCGCCAGACGCTAACCTAATCTTTTTCTCAAGTATTTCATATATAGTTCTCTGATGATCGTTCAACTTCTTCAAAAGATAGGATTTCTTGAATTTCCGAGCTTCTTTTGCCGCTTGTTTAATCTCCTCAGCTGTTATCTGCCTTAACCCTTTGTCCTCGGCTTTCTTGCCAGCTCTTAAAAGAATTTGGAGCGCGACTCTCACATCCCCGTCAGCCATACTTGATACGATTCTCAGCAGATCATTTTTGATAGCGCCAGGTCTGAACGCGAACTGAACTCGATCTTCAATGATATCATAAATCTCATCCTTAGAATATTTTGGAAAATCTATCTCAGTTATGGCTAGGCTGCTCTTTATCCGGCTGTCCAGATGCATTAGTGCATGATAATTGTTTGAGATCAATATCAGTCCGCAGCCGTTCCTCACTAGCGTATATAACAAGTTGAATTCCTTGAGCTGGTCCACCTCGTCTAAGCAGACTATGATCTTCTTCTCTAATACCTTCTTGAGGAGCCCTACTAAATCACCCGTAGGCTCTCTACCATGAACGGGTCTCCCAAGCCGGACTAGAATCTCTCTGAGGACTTCATGTGTATGCCGGTAGTCCCAACAACTTACGTATGCCCACTCATCTTTGAAATGAGTCTCAAGAATCCATCTAGCAACCAGCGTCTTACCTGTCCCGGTCGGCCCGATGATGAAGACGTTCTCAATGCTCCTGTTATGTAGAGCAGGTTTCAAACATCTCTCCAATTCTCTAAGTTGACCATCTCTGTGAAGAAGCCTTGTCGGAATAAAAGCTTCAGTCAAAGGCAACTCATTGACTAAGATCTCTTCTTCCATGTTACTATATTAACGGAATGTGTTCATATCAATAACGTTCCGCTAGGAATTCCGATAGAATACTCACTACTGATATTTTGAGATTATAATAACGATATAATTGATTGGATTGACTGGTCAAGATTAAATTGATTCCATTCTATAGAAAGTAATATCTATTCTTTGGACTGTGAGTTTGGTAAACTCGCGATTATTTCGCAAGTTGTTTGCACTCTCCTGTTTAGTCCTTCAATTGGTGGGTTCATTTCACAAGTAATAGACAACATGGAATTGCTCCCTTCTATCTTCTTAGAGTAAAACCATAAACCGTGAGCTTGGGACCAATGAATTAAACAGTCTTGGTGCCCACCTTTATATCCCAATTTAACTTGTCTCTGGATATCGCAATATTTATCCATTATTGTTACAAATTCATGTTGGGCATTCCCTATGTCTAGTCGATTAGTTAGGATAAACAATAAGATTCCCAGAGAATATACTATAACCCTTCTTTAATAAATCTTTTCATTGATTCGAGACGAACAGAGATCATAATTATTTATATTTGTAGGACTAATTATATCCTAATTTGAAAATTTCCGAAATGTTGGGGATTTGTAACTGTGCTGTTTCTCCCTGCCTCGGCGTTAGCGGCACATTACATAGCCCTAACATATATGCGTTGGAGAATCAAAGTGGTTGTGTGAGCGACGCTGCCGCGATATACAAGTATAAGCAGATTCTGGCTAGGGAGATCTCTAACATAGAGAAGGATCGAGTTAATGGTAAGATTATTCTGAAGTATTATCGTTCGAGAGTTGCGGAAGGCCTCAGCCTAGCGAGAATCCTCAAATGCGTATCCACCCTAAAGCTGATATCAAGGAGGCTGAAGAAGCCTTTCACGGAAGCGCGGAAAGAGGACATCGTGGATCTAATCGCCAACATAGAGGAGAGGGATATCTCACCATGGACGAAGCACGATTACAAGGTCATCCTGAAGAAGTTCTACAAGTGGCTGCGGGACTCAGACGATCCGCCAGAGGTAAAGTGGATCAAGATCCCCACAAACATCAAGAACAGCCTAGTCAAGGAAAAACTCCTCACACCGAAAGAGATAAACAGGCTCGCAGAGGCTGCGACCAGCATACGCGACAAAGCGTTGATCCTAGTCCTCTTCGAAACAGGACGCAGGATAGGAGAGATCCTCACATTGAAGATAGGCGACGTAGAATTCGACCAGTATGGTGCGAGACTGGTCATCGACGGAAAGACTGGACCCGACCTCTCTAGGGTTGTAGCTTCTGCTCCAAAGCTTGCCTTATGGCTAGACAACCATCCGCTAAGGAATGACAGGGAAGCACCGGTTTGGATCGAATTCGGGAGAAAGAGAGACGTACACCAGTTGACTTACGGTGCAGCGAGGGCGATGCTCAAGGACTGTGCCAAAAGAGCAGAGTTAGGTAAGCGGGTTTTCTTCCACCTCTTCAGACACTCCCGCGCCACTCACGCCTGCACGTTGCTGACTCAAGCGCAGATGAACCATATGTTTGGTTGGAAGCAGGGCTCAAGGATGCCATCGGTTTACGTGCACCTGGCCGGGAAGGACTTGGATGACGCCTTGTTCATCCTCAACGACATGAAGCCTAAGCCAGAACCCACGGAAAGCCAGTTCAAGGTGAACATCTGTCCGCGGTGCGACGCAAAGAACTCCCCCGACTCAAAGTTCTGCAACCTGTGCGGAGCAATAGTCGATGCCAAGACAGCAGTAGAGCTTGACCAAACAAGAGCCAAGGTAGATAGACTTCTCGACAAGCTGACCGAAGACCCTGAAAGACTCGAAAAACTCCTCAAACTGGTAGAGGCGGTCTAGTCCACTGCGTACCCGCCTCCTTGTGTAACGTGTCGTAACGAATATCTCTAAACCATGCCTTGAGTAATAGCGGAGAAAAGGCCTCCCCTTAAGTTAACAGAGCCTGCAGGAGAATCCGAAATCATAAATATGGGTTAATCAAAATACCGATATGGGAGGGAAAGAAAATGGGAACATTCCCAAAAGGAGAGCTTGAGAAGGCGTTAGCTAACGCAGACGGAAGATGTGAATGCCGTAGAACGAATGCAGATTGTCTGAAAAGGCATGGACGAATAAGATGCTCAGTTAGCGGTTTGACCCTAGGAAATCGAGGAACAAGATGGCAAGCTCATCATAGGACTAGCCAAGCTGCGGGTGGAAAGGACATAGCTTCAAACTGTGAAGTTTTATGTATACCATGTCATGAAGCCACCAGAACGTATGGAGGATAGAGCACAGCCTGCTTCAGCACTAAGGAATTTCTTTTACTGGGTCAGAACAAGCCTCAATAATGCCTGCTTTAGTCTAGTACTGAGGTCACTTCCCTCTTGCAGTCACTACGCTCTGAATCATTCTAGTGGTGGTGGCTTAAAGTTTAATCCAACTTGACTTCATTTTCTGGCAAGACGGGCTGCAACCTACTACTAGGGCCCATTCACGAAGCTCTCTTGTAGCGATCTCTCAACCTTCTGAACCACAAGGGCATTCGCGAAAGGATTTCGTCATCGATCTCCTCGACTAGAACTGTTTTCGGGTCCTCTTCACGCCTCATGGAACTCACCGTCGGATAGCTCAAGCCCCGCGACTCTTATTGGCCTAACCAGTTCGTATGTTCTCCATCTGTTGACTCCTGTTGCCTTTACGAAGCCTTTGGAGCAGAGATTCTCCATGTAGCTCCGGAAAGACCTCTCACCCTTCGCAGGACAACTCTGCTGCCGGTACAGGTCGAACAGCTCTCCGCTTCGGAGACGTTTCTTCTCTTCAAGGATCTCCAAGATCATCCTTTCGTCTCTGGTCAAGTTGTTAGGATTATCGAGAGGGTATAGGGCTTTAGGCAGGTCTGCGATCTCTATTCTCTCTCGATTCTCACCTTGAGTCTTGTAGGCAGCGGTTCGTAGAAGGTTTATCGCCAGCTTCATGTTGCCCCTAGCTCTCTCGGAAATCTCGGCGAGCAGTTCATCTGTGAAGGATGACTTGATGAGAGCTTCTGTCGCCCTCTCCCTCAGTATGTCAATGGATTGCTCGATCGAATAATTCGGTAGCTTGATGATGCTTGGGATGTTGGATAACACGTTTTGGTTGAGAACCTCTGCATCCCGCTCCACGTTTGAGACAAGTACAACATTGACTCCTAAGCTCATCACCTTACTAACGATGTCGATCTCCTTGAGGCGGACGAAATTGTCGAAGCAGATCCACAGCTTCTTCCGCCTAGCATCCTCAGCAAGCCTCTTGATCAGCTCGTAGATGCTCCTTTGAAGAATGAGTTTCGCCGATGGCAGGACTTCCCTCAGAACACTGAAGGATGTATCATACAAGGTGCAGTCCACATATCGAATGTCTTCCCCAGTCAGATCTTTAATAACTCGTTTAATAAGTGCCGTCTTTCCTGAACCAACTGGACCGACTACTAAAGTATTGATCCTATTCTCAATGTTGTTCTTGACTTGTTGAAGCTCATTCTCTCTGTAAGGCAGATGCTCCGGTAAGTAATTGCTTGACAGCACGTCAGCATTAATGACGATCGTCTCACTCATCGGATCACTCCTAGTTCATCTTCAGAAACAAGAAGACAACAAAACGACATGATAATTAATTTGGCAGACTTGTGAAAAATAGGTTATGAGCGTATAGATTGCCGATACGATTTAATATCGGAATTTTTCACACTCACAACATATTTCCTGTTTCTGGCTAATATTCTGTTTCGATTCCATGAAAGGAAAAGATGCAGAGTTCATTAAAGAGAGAAACAATAGAGAAATTGTAAAAGAATTAGTTTCACAATATATTTCGTCAAAACCAAGAAAAATCTCACTTAAGCTGTACTGGGACGATAAGCGTTCAACTGTCAGCATTAATGGAGACAATCTGAATCAGACTATTGAACATCCTCAAACTATAGACTTCACTTCTTTTGCTCACGGAGTTCTTGAAGCCTATAGGGAAGCATACGGCAATCTTGAAGTTGTTCCGATAAGCTTCAGAGAAGAAATTTACAGAAACGATAAGGTTTCGATAGACCTTTATCCTACCGGAAGTGCAGGAACATTCGATATTTTCATTAAATACAGGAATGTGGTATACTGAAGCGAGAGTCAGAGTCTTTCGATGAATTCTTTCGGGTCTATTCTCTTGACTCCCTTAATTTTATCGTAGATGTGCTCAGTGCTTAATATTATTCTGTCCTTCGATATTGCTGTTGCCACGTGGTAGGCGTCGAAGGGGCTGACCCTGTACTCGTTTATCAGCACGGAAGCCGTCAAGCATATCTCCGGCGTCAGCTCGACCCACTCCAAGTTCCTCAAGTGCACGAGAGCATTAACGGCCTTGACAAGCTCGCCGAACAACTGCCTATTGTAGAACCAGAGGACTATCTCCTGTGTCGCGGCGACGGAAGCATAGACCCCTTTGAGATTGCCAGAATCTACCTCTTCAAGAATCCTCATGGCTACAGGCTTGAGTCTATCCTCCTTCTTTATAGATGCCAATAGCAGGTCTGATTCGATTAGGACCAGACTCATCCTTCCAGCTTCTTGTTCACGAGCCTCTGGGCGGTCTCCAGAGCCTCTTTCCTCATCTCGTATACAGATTCCTTGACATCGATATTCAAGTCCTCAAGAGCCTTGACGGGTTGCTTAGGCACTGGCAGAACCGCCAAGTGATCGCCTAGGTCAACGTACACGATCTTGTCTCCTTCCTCGATCATGTACTTCTCCCTCAAGGGCTTGGGTATGGTGGTCTGCCCCTGCCGGGTCACCTTAACCTCGTAAGCCATCGGATCGCCTAGTAGATTTTCACCTAGAATACTATAAAGGTTTCCTTTCTACTATTTCAGCCCTTTGAGACGGGATTGACTAGCGGAATCTCACGCCCACGTAAACTACATTCTGGCTTCCTGACAATTGATTATCTGATTCGATGAGAGGCTACTGTCCGAGATGCAGAGAGTACAGAAGCGATGAAGGGGAGAACGCCTGGAGGCTGATATGGGTTGACGGAGTACCCACGTGCGAGAAGTGCGGTTCGTTCGTCGATGTCTTCGATACGTAAAGCGATTACATGCAATATTTGGCAAGAGAAGAACTGCTGAGGAAAGCTTCATTCAAATGCCCCATCGGAAGGAATCCAAAGAACTGCGACGGCCATCCCTGTCCGAGCCGGTACGACAACCCTTTCGATGACTACTACATCGAATGCGTTGAGTCTCTGTATGCGAGATTGTTGCTGAGGTATGGAGATTATGAAAGATGAGAATGTTGAGATCAGTTTCGTTACCTTAGAATGTGGCCATACGGTGGCTCCGGATATCGGCATCGGGGTTTGCAGCAGTTGCGACAAGGTATATTGCAGCAGGTGTCTACAGCTAATCGATGGAGAGCTGTTCTGTCCAGAATGTTTCTCAAAGTTCGTAAGGGGAGAGGATGATAAACATTGAGCCGAATCTCTGGGAGTGTGAGACCTGCAAGTCCATCGTCAGGCGGGATCAGATAAACGGAGTCTGCGAGACCTGTGGCAGGAGAACGTGTATTCAATGCCAGCGAGTCTGTGACAAATGCAAGCGGATATTCTGCATATACCACGTTGAGGCAAGAGAGGTCTGGCGTCAGGGCACGCTGGACAGGATCGCTCTTTGTGAAAGATGCAGCAATCTCTGGGGTGCGAAGCTATGATATCGTACGAGTTATG